>JAABUV010004374.1_pt1 | contig 16963 bp, 15 predicted proteins | sample 5559971 | NCBI WGS metagenome assembly JAABUV01 (sample SAMN10711881, study PRJNA513362) | rock metagenome | isolation source: Antarctica rocks | place: Antarctica: Victoria Land, Knobhead nord | collected 2015-12-19
GGCTCGGCCGTGACGCACTCGCCGGCGTTCCTGCGGCGGGACGTGGCGCCGGAGCTGTTGGCCATCGCCCGCAAGTTGGAGCGGGAGCACGGGTCAGCCTGAGCGGGCGAAAACCTGCCGCGTCAGACTTCGTAGCCCCACGGCTCCATCAGCACGCGATACTCGCCGCCGTCCCGCGCCATGCGGGCAAAGCCCGGGAAATGCAGGTGCATGCCACCCACCAGCAACCCATCCTGCACGGCCAGGTCGAACATCGCCCGGCGGGACGCGGCGGCCATCGGGCCATCGGTGTCGAACAGCATCGTGATATCCGGACGCGGCACCTGCAACTCGGGCACGTGCACCGTGTCGCCCCAGATCAGCATGCCTTCCCTGCCTGCGCCGAACCGGTAAGCGCAATGGCCCGGCGTATGGCCTGGGCATGGCACGCCCACGACGCCGGGCAGCACCTCGCCGTCGCGGAAGGTGCGGATGCGGTCGCGATACGGGGCCAGGCGGAACCGCGCCGCCTCGAAATACCGGGTGCGGGAGCGCTCGGTCGCCGCCGCCATTGCGGCGTCGTCGAACCAGTGCGCGACCTCGTCGGCGTGGACGATCACCTCCGCCCGCGGGAACAACGCCTCGCCATCGTCGCTCGTCAGCCCGTTCGAGTGGTCCGGGTGGACGTGCGTCAGCATGATGGCGTCGACGTCCTCGGGCGCGATCCCGGCGACGCGCAGGTTCTCCGGCAGCCGGCCGCAGCTCGGTCCCATTGTCGTCCCCGACCCGGCGTCCACCAGCCAGGTCCGCCCCGCCGACCGGACCGCGAACATGTTGACGCCGATGCGCAGCCCAGGCCGCCCCAAGGCGGCCAACACCATCCGCCCGGCCTCCGCCGCCGTCACGCCGCGCACCACGTCCAACAGCGGGTCCACATAGCCGTCGCTGACGGCGGAGACGAGCAGGTCGCCGAAGCGCCGGTGGTAGACGCCCGGCACCTGCGCCGTTGGGAGCGGCCGGGCCATCAGGCGACCGGCTCCACTTGGGCCGGCGCGTCGATCCCGCGCTGCCAGGTTGAGGGCCGGCCGGGGAACCGCGACTGCGCCCGCTTCTCCAGCCAGTAGGCGTAGGGCGGCGGCGCCTGGGCGAAGCCGGACTCCACGCCCAGCTTCTGCGCGGCGTCGATCGGCCAGTTCGGGTTGTGCAACATCTCCCGACCGATCGCGACCAGGTCGGCACGGCCGCCTTGCAGGATCGCCTCCGCCTGGTCGGCGTGGATGATGTGGCCGACCGCCATGGTCATGATGCCGGCGTCCCTCCGGATGCGCTCGGCGTGTTCCACTTGGTAGCCGTAGCCGGTCGTGGAGGAGGTCGAGACGTGGGTGTGGTTGGAGAGGCCGCCGGTGCTGCAGTCGATGATGTCCACGCCGACCGCCTTCAGCCGCTTTGCCAGCTCCACGCTATGCTCGATCTCCCACCCTGTGTCGTCCACCGCGGAGATGCGGACGGAGAGCGGCTTGTCCTCCGGCCAGCGGCGCCGGGTCTCAGCCGCGACCTCGGTGGCGAAGCGCATGCGGTTTTCCAACGAGCCGCCGTACTCGTCCGTGCGCCGGTTGGCGGCCGGGGACAGGAACTCGTGGATCAGGTAGCCGTGGGCAGCGTGGATCTCCACCACTTCGAACCCGGCCCTTGCGGCGCGTGCCGCAGCCAGGCCCCAGGCCGCAACCAGGTGGGCGATGTCGCCCTGTGTCATCTCCCGCGGGATCGGGTGGCCGGGTTCATGCGGGATGGCGCTGGGACCCACCAGTTCCCACTCGCCGCCGCCCGGCATGGGCGGGGCGACCTCCAGCGGGCCGCGGCCCTCCCAGGGGCGGGCGTTGCGCGCCTTGCGGCCGGAGTGGCTGAGCTGGATGCCGGGCACCGCGCCGAACTGCTTGATGAAGTCAGTGATGCGCACCATCGGCTCGATGAAACGGTCATGCCAAAGGCCGAGGTCAGCCGGGGTGGTGCAGCCGCGCGGGTCCACCTTGGTCGACTCCATGAACACCAGCCCGCAGCCGCCGGCGGCATACTTGCCGAGATGCATGAGGTGCCAGTCGCTGACATTCCCGTCGACCGCCGAGTAGGTCAGCATTGGCGACAGCACGATGCGGTTCTTGAGCTGGACGCCCCGGATCTGCAGCGGCTTGAATAGCAGCGTATCCACTGTGTTCCCTCGTCCTGTCTTGTCGGTTGCGGCGAACAGACACGGTTCGGGGGTGGATTTCAAGCTCCGAATAGCTTATTCGCATTTTGGCGCAAGCGTGCCGTGCCGTCAGTAGCGAGGAGGGGAAGCCTATGTCCGACCTGCCGGATTTCGTGGAGATGATCGAGGTCGGGCCGCGTGACGGCCTGCAGATCGAGCCTCGCATCCTGGCCACCAGCGAGAAGGTCCGCATGATCGATGCGCTGGCCGACAGCGGCATCAAGCAGATTGAGGCGGGGTCCTTCGTGAGCCCCAAGGCGGTGCCGCAGATGGCGGACACGAACGAGTTGTTCGAGCAGGTCGACAAGCGGCCGGGCGTCCGCTACCGCGCGTTGTGGCTCAACCCCAAGGGGCTGGAGCGGGCGCTGGCGAATGGCCGCGTGGACATCGACGGCAAGTTGACGCTGACCGCGAGCGAGACGTTCGTCAAACGCAACACCAACCGCAGCATCGACGAGACGTTCGACCAGATGCCGGCCTGGATCCAGACCTACCGCGATGCCGGGATCGAGGCGGACGCGCTGGGCGTGATGGCGGCGTTCGGCTGCAATTTCGAGGGCTACATTCCTGAGGAAAGGGTGATTGGCCTGATCGCCCGGGCCATCCAGATCATGGCGGACAACGCCTGCACGCTGCGCAACCTGTCGCTCGCCGACACCATGGGCTGGGGGAGCCCCGGGCAGATCAAGAGCATGGTCGGCAAGGTCCGCGACAAATGGCCGGAGCTGAAGCTGAAGCTGCACCTGCACGACACCCGCGGCTGCGCGGTCGCCAACGCGGTCGCCGCAATCGAGCTGGGCGTGAACGAGTTCGATGCGTCCGTCGGCGGGCTAGGCGGCTGCCCCTTCGCAGGCCACAAAGGCGCCGCAGGCAACGTGTGCACGGAGGACCTGGTTTTCGTGTGCGGCGAGATGGGCATCGACACCGGCGTGGACCTCGACCTGCTGGTGGAGGCAGCGAAGCTCACGGAGGAACTGGTCGGCCACGCGCTGCCCGGCAAGGTCATGAAGGGCGGGACCCTCACACGCTGGAAGGAGCACCGCGCCTGAGACGACCTATGGTGCTGGTGCGGGGATGCGGAGTGGTGGCTCGATGCCGGCTTTGAAGCTGCTCTCCTTCCATGCCGTTCAAGCGCAACGCCGCACTCCGCCAGCACAGTCCATGAGCCCGCTGCCCCGCTGCCGCGTCACGAGCTGGCCGGCGCATGAGCCGAGGCGGAGCAGTTCCGGTGGGCAGCCGCTCTACTCCGAGCCGCTGTCATTGCTGGAAGTTCAGCCGCAATCCCGGCTCGTGCCACGTCAGGCGGCCAAGCTCGCCCGCGGCTGACAGCGTCACCCACGCCGTGCGCATGTCGGCGCCGCCGAAGCAGATGTTGGTGGGATGGCTGTCCGGCATCCTGAGTTCATCCAGCAACCGTCCGTCCGGCGCGAACACGCTGAGGAACCCGGTGCCCAAAGTCGCTACGACAATGTTGCCGCTGGCGGTCACGGCAAGGCTGTCGAAGCGCGCGGGGCCAGGCACGCTGCCGATGCAGCGGCCGCTATGCGCGGCGGGGAACACGGACGGCCTCAGCACGCCAGGCGCCTCGACCTCGAACGCCCACAGCCGCGCGCTCTCGGTGTCGGCGACATAGACGGTCCGCTCGTCTGGTGACAGGCCAACGCCGTTTGCACTCAGGATCGGGTATGCGATCTCCTTCACCGAGGAGCCGTCGGGTTGCGCGTAGTAGAGGCCGCCGTGGTCGCGGCGGCGCTTGTGCCGCTTGCCGAGGTCGGTGAAATAAAATCCGCCCTGCCTGTCGAACACGATGTCGTTCGGCGCGGACAACCGGTTGCCATCCACATCGGCATACAGCACCCGCCGCTCGCCCGTGGCCAGATCGACACGCTGGATCGAGCCGCCATTGTAGTCATCGGATGGACCCATGCCCATGAAGTGCCCAGGGAGGTAGCGGGCGCCGCCATTGTCACACAAGTACAGCGCCCCGTCCGGCCCCAGCGCGAGCCCGTTCGGGCCGCCCGCAGCAGCCCCCAGCGGCGTGACCGTCCCATCCGCCCGCACGCGGGTGATCTTGCCGCCGTTGATCTCCGTGATCACGACCGAGCCGTCCGCAAGTGCCACCGGCCCCTCGGGGAAGCCGAAGCCCCGCGCAATGATTTCGACATCGACCATGCCATGCCTCCTCGGTCATAAAATAATGTATTGTGGAAAATATACTAAAAGGGACGTCTTCACGGCCGCATAGTCCCCTTCATCCCCGACCTGGCCGGCCTCGCTTTTGAAACCCCAGATATGCGCATCTGGGGGCGGCCGAGGCTGTCGATGCAAAATGCATTCTATATGTCAATACGGTTGCGGCCGCAGGATTGCCACGCCAGTGCGCGCCCGGCCCTGCATGTCCCGATGCGCCAGCGCGGCGTCGGCAAGGGCATAGATCCGCGGCGCCGCCAGCCGCAGCGTGCCCGCCGCCACCGCCGCAAAAACAGCCGCGGCCCGCTCCAGAAGCTCGTCCCGCCGCTCGGTGTGCGTCACATAGGCGGGGCTCGTCACATACAGCGAACCCAACTGGTTCAGCCGGAACAGGTCGAACGGCGGGATCGGCCCGGAGGCGGTGCCGAACGAAACCAGCAGCCCGCGCCTGGACAGGCAGCGCAACGACCCCTCGAACGTGTCCTGCCCCACCGAGTCGTAGACAACCGGCACGCCCCGGCCACCCGTGATATCCTGCACCCGGGCCACGAAATCCTCCCGCCCGTAGTCGATCACGTGAGCGCAGCCATTCCCCGCCGCGATCCCCGCCTTCGCCCCGCTGCCCACCGTCCCGATGACGGTGGCGCCTTTGGCCGACGCCCACTGGCACAACAACGACCCCACGCCCCCTGCTGCCGCATGCACCACGATCGTCTCGCCGGCCGCGACCGGATGCGTCGTATGGAGCAGGTAGTGGGCTGTCAGGCCCTTGTTGAAGACGGCCGCCGCCATGTCGTCGCCGATGCCGTCAGGGACCGGCACCAGGTGCCCGGCCGAGACGCAGCGCCGGTCGGCGTACGCACCCACCGGCGGGAACGAGTATGCCACCCGCTCGCCACGGCACAGCGTCACACCCGCACCCGCGGCCTCTACGACGCCCACCGCCTCAAGCCCGATCGGCGCCGGGTAGGACGCAAGCGGATACCGCCCGCTGCGGTGCTGCACGTCGATGTAGTTCACCCCGATCGCGGTATGGCGCAGCAGCACCTGGCCCGGCCCGGGCTGCGGCACGTCCTGTTGCTGCACCCTCAGCACGTCCGGCCCGCCCGGCCGGTCGATCAGGACGACCCGCGACTGCATCGTCATGCCGGCAGCGGGAAGGCGTCGAGATACGGCTGGTACTCCGGCTCCACGTCGATCTGCAGGCTTGCCAGCACGCGGACGACGCCGTTGTAGAAGCTGATGACCACCAGCAGTTCGACGATGCTCTTTTCGTCCAGGTGCGCGCGCAGGGCAGCGAACTGCGCGTCGGTCAGCGTCGCCGCCGCCGTCAGGTGCCGGGCCGCCGCCAGCACCGCCCGCTCCGCCGCGCCGAGCAGCGTCCGTGCCCCCGCGCTGTCGGCGATCAGGGCACGGACATCGTCCTCGCTCACCCCGAAATCGAAGCCGATCTTCACGTGATGCGACCACTCATAAGGCGACCGCGCGAGCCAACCGACCTGCAGGATCGCAAGCTCTCGCAGCCGCGGATCGAGCGGGCTGCCAAAGCGGATATACTGGCCCATGGCGCTGAACGCCCGGGCCATCCCCGGACTGTGCACGAGTTGCCGGTGCAGGTTGATCCCGCGTTTCAGCAAGTCCTGGTCCGCAGGCGCCAGGTCCTCGCGGTCGAGGTAGGGCAGGCGCGCCATGTCAATGCACCGCAGCGGCGGCGGCGTCGCTCGTGGCCTCGGTGCCCACCAGGCGCATACCCGCCTGGTGCATGCCGCCGGCCCGGCAGCCGTCGGCCAGCACGCGCCGCGCCGCCCGCTCCGCCGCCTCGTCCAGCCCAAGGCTGTGCTGCGGCATCGCTGCCGCCATCTCCTGCCTGTTGTGCATCGTTTTCCCTCCCTGGCCGGGCTTTGCCCGGCTCGCCTGACCCGCCGTGCGGGGCGCCGCTATGCCGCCCCGCTCAGCCTCCATTTCGGCAATGTCAGCGTGTCGGTCACACGGTCGAACACGACCTCGACAGCAGCCCCGAGCCGGGCGCCCCCAATGCCGCCGACCAGGTTGCTGACCAGCAGCGGCCCCTCGGCCAATTTCACTAGGCAAACGTCATACGGCAGCCCGTCAGCGAAACCCGGCCAGTACGCGCGGTGGAACGCCACCCAGGACTCGAGCGTCCCGCGCCCGCTGACCGCCTGCCACGACTGCTTGTCGCTGTTGCAGTTCGGGCAGATCGGCGAGGGCGGGAAATGCCGGTCCCCGCAGTCGTCGCACGCCTGGACCGCCAGCCGTCCGGCCCGCGCATACTCCCAGAATGGGCGGACCAACGGTTCGTCGCTCGGCAATGGCTTGGTGTAGCCGGGGTGCGTGCTCATGTCGGGCCCTCGCTCAACGGCGCGTGTAGATGATGGTGCGGCTGCAAGGCGTGGCCTGCACATACTGGATCACCTCGGCATCCCGCACCTGCCGATCCCCGCACGTGCCGCGCAGTTGGCGCACCGCCTCCACGTTCAGCGCCCATCCCTGCATATACGAGTTGGACAGGTGCCCGCCATCCGTGTTGGTCGGGAGCCGCCCACCAAGCCGCAGCGCCCCGCCTTCCACAAACCGCCCGGCCTCGCCGCGCGGGCAGAAACCCAGTCCCTCCAGGCCGAACAGGACAGTTGGGCTGAAATTGTCGTAGCACATCAGCGCATCCACATCGGCGTGCGAAACCCCGGCCATCCCGTAGGCCTGGCGGCCCGCCGCCTCCACCTCGTCGTTCCAGAACCCGAAGTCGAAGTTGGAGATCGCCGACCGGCTGAACGCATCCTTGCCGCCAAAGCCCGAGACCAGCACCGGCCTCTGCTTCGCGTCCCGCGCCCGATCCGCCGTCGTCAGGATCATGCACACGGCGCCGTCGTTGATCAGGCAGTAGTCCAGCAGCCGCAGCGGCGCCACGATCGGCCGCGCAGCCTCATGGTCGTCAATCGTGATCGGCGCCTTCATCACGGCGCCAGGCGTCAGCCCGGCGTGGTGCCGGAACGCGACCGGCACCTCCGCCAACTGCCGCGTGGTCGTTCCATAAAGCTCCATGTGCCGCCGGAACATCAGCGCATGCGCGCCCCCAGGCGACGTGAACCCGAACGGGTCCCACACCGACGGGGCCTCCTCGCCGCCATAGTTCACCCGCCGCGAGCGCCCGATGTTCGCATACAGCAGCGCCACGTATTTTGCCTGCCCGGCCGCCAGCGCCAGCGTCGCCTCGATGATCCCCATCCCCGACATCCGGCCATGCGGCGGCATCGTCAGCGTCCACCGCGGATCGATCCCCAGCACCTCGCCCATCCGCGCGTAGTACGGAATGCGGCAGACCAGCAGGCCATCGATCTCGTTCTTGCCGATGCCGCAATCCGCGATGGCGGTCCGGAACGCCCGGGCCGCCAGGCCATACTCGTCCGTGTCCGGAAAGCTGCCATAGGCGGTCGTGCCCACTCCGACGACGGCGACCTTGTCGCTCAGGCTGCGCGTGTCGTCCAAATCGCTCGCTCCTGTCAGATCACGTTGTCGGCGGCGAGGCGCGCAATCTCGGCCCCGCTCAGGCCCAGCAGGGCCGACAGCACGTGCGCATTGTCCTCGCCGTATCCTGGCGCCGCGCGGTTGATCGGCCCTCCGACATGCGCCGGCGTGGCACTCAGCTTCATCGGCAGCTCGGCCACCGGCCAGGTGCCGATCTTCGTTCCCCTCACCTCAGTCAGCCAGTGCAGCGCGGCAAGCTGCGGATCGTGGTCGCAGCGGTCCTCCGCCGTCTGGCACAGCCCGGCCGCAACCCCCGCCGCCTGCAGCCGCCCCATGCACGCGAACGCATCCTGCCCGATGGTCCAGGCGCCCACCGCCGCCTCCAGCGCGTCCTGGTGCGCCAGCCGCGCCGGCAGCGTCGCGAAGCGCGGATCAGACAGCCAGCCGGGCTGCCCGGCCACGCCCGCCAGGGCCGCCCAGTCAGCCTCGTCAAAGCACGCGACCGACAGCCAGCGGTCCTGCCCGGCACAGCGGAACGCCCCGTGCGGCGCCGCCGGCTTGTAGGGTGAGCGGTTGCCGTAACGGCTCCAGACGCGCCCGTTGGCCGACCAGTCCAGCACCGGTATCCCTGCCATGAACAGCCCGGACTCGCACTGCGAGGCATCGATCCACTGCCCCTGCCCGGTCCGGTCCCGGTGGTGCAGCGCGCCCAGCAACGCCAGCGCGTAGCCATAGGCGCCCATCCAGTCGAGATAGGAATAGCCCCACCCCGCCGGCATCGCAGGCTCGGGCAGGCCGGACATCTCGGACGTGCCGGCGAACGCGGCTGCGACGGGCCCGACGGTGCGCAGCCGGCCGTAGGTGCCATGGCTGCCCATGCCAGACTGCTGGATGTAGATGATGTCCGGCTTGATCGCGCGCAGCACGTCGTAGCCCAGCCCCAGACGCGCCAGCACGCCGGGCGAAAACCCCTCGGCGACGATGTCGGCCTGCCGCACCAGCCCTTTCGCGATCTCCAGCCCGCGAGGGTCGCGGATGTTCAGCGAGATGCCGCGCTTGCCAGAGTTCTTGTTGTTGAACTGCCCGCCCATGTCGGGGTCAGTCACGCCCTTCAACGGACCGGTCGCCACGCGCCGGGCCTCGCGCCCGCCCACTGGGGCCATCGCAGCCAGGCGGGTGTCCGGGTTCTCCTTCCACTCGACCTTCAGGCTCTCGGCCCCCATCGCCGCCAAAAACCGCGTGCCCCCCGCCGACGCCAGGAACCAGGAGAAGTCCAGGATGCGGATGCCCTGCAAGGGGAACGGCTTCCCATGCGCCGACAGCAGCGGCCTCTCCAGCCGGGCCCTCGGCTGCGCCGGCAGCGTCCGCGGCGCCTCGGCCAGCACGGACGCGCTGTCTTCGCCCAGCAGCGGGGCCCGGCGCCCGGTCTGCCAGCTCGTCTCCGTACTCAGCCACTTGCTCACGGAGTAGCAGAACGAGCGGCCAAGCTCCGGATGCTCCACATCCGCGAACGCGCCGCGGCGCAGCCAATGCTCGTCCAGCGCATTCTCATGCGGCTTCCTCAGCGGCGCCCACAACAGCCCGGCGTCCTGCGCCTCGCGCCACGGCACGCTCTCGTAGCGGAACGCGCGCACGAAACGCTGGATCACCTCCAGGACATGCGCCGTGTCGTCGTCGCCCGGCCCGGACCCCGGCACGCTGCGCGCCCGCAGGTCCGTCTCCGCGCCCGGCGGCCGAAGGTCTGCCGCCATGCCGTAGCGTTCCAGGAACGGCACCAGCTTCGCCTTGTCGCGGGCGCCCACGCCCCAGCTGATGAACCAGCGCCCATCCTTGGAGTGGCTGATGTTCGGCGTATGGTTCGGCTTGGGCAATGCGTGCCGGCAGGTCATGCGCCACAGCGGCGCGTGCTGCATCACCCACGACATCAGGTCCAGCTCGGTGTTCTTCGCGACCGCCTCATGCACCGCGCAGGACACATCCTGCCCCTCGCCGGCGCGGTTGCGGTGCAGCAGCGCGGCGACGATCCCAGTGGCGAGCTGCTCGCCGGCGATGTTGTAGGCGTGCCAGACCTGCGGCGCGATGGGCGGCAGGTCGTAGTCCAGCGCCGGGTCCGGGTCATAGCCGCAGTTCATCATCACCCCGCCCAAGGCAAGATGGACGAGGTCCGACCCTTTCCAGCCGGCCCAGGGCCCCTCGTCGCCGAACGGCGTCATCCGTGCCGTCACGAGTCCCGGAAACCGGACCGCCAGCGCCGCCCGGTCCAGGCCAAGCTGACGGTTGAGCGTGCCGCCGGTCGTGTCGAGCAGCACCGTGGCGCCGTCCAGCAGCCGCAACGCCGCCTCCTGGCCTTCGGGCGCGTCCAGGTCCAGCACGACGGAGCGCTTGCCGCGGTTGTGGTGCCAGAAGAACAGCGACCTCTCCGGCCCGGCCTCGTCGCCATGGAATGGGCCGATGCGCCGCGTCGGACTTCCGCCCGGCGGCTCGATCTTGATCACATCCGCACCAAGCCCGGCCAGCAGCAGGCCGGTGAACTCGCCGAGCTCGTCCGCGACCTCGATCACGCGGACGCCCTGCAGCATGCCCGGTCCCTTGGCGCCGAGCATCGGGCCAATGCCCGTCACGAGGCGGTCCGTGGCGGGAGTCCCGTGCCCGCGCCGTTCGGCAGGTTCATCCGCTTCTCCCTCGGGCGGCTGCTAGACAGGTGGCCGATCTATGTATGATGCATTCTTTTGACGAAGCAAGCTCGCCCATGTGGCCCATGTCAAGGCCGGTCGCATCTGCCTTTCATGGTGCATTGCCGCAAGATGGCACCGCTGGCATGTCAGCCGTCTATGCACATGCTTCCTCTTGACGGATAGAATGCATCCTCCACCATGTAAACAACAGGGGACAGTGCGGTGTGGTTTCATGAAGAAGGAGCATCCAAGCCCTTGCAATGCGGAGGCCCGCCACACCACGCCCGATTCAGGAAGCCGTCCATCACGCCATGCGAACAACACGGATGCTGCAGCAGCAAGCTCTGGCCTGCGGTTTGGATCGCCAACGATCCCCTCCGGAAACCACCCAATGCCCCAACCCCGCAGTACGGCCAAAATGATCCAGAACCTGCCCGAGCAGGACGCCGTCGCCAAACTGGCCGCGTCGTTCAAGCGCACGAAGGAAAACCAGGTCGCCGACTTCCTGCGCGAGCGCATCATCTGGGGCTTCTACCCGCGCGGCCAGAAACTCAAGCAGGCCGAGGTGGCGAAAATGCTCGACATCTCCATCACCCCGGTCCGGGAGGCGCTGAAGATCCTTGAAACGGAGGGCTACGTCCTCGGCACGTCCCACAAGGGCGTCGTCGTCGCGCCCTTCCAGATCGAGCGCACGGAGGAGCTGCTGCGCCTGCGCGTCATGCTTGAGCTGGAGCTCACGAAAACGGCCCTGGCCGTCATCACCCCAGCCACGCTCGACGCCCTCGCCATGCTTAACGCCGAGACCGAGCTGGCCTCGCACGCCAACGACCGCGACGTGACCCGACGCACCAACTACCACTTCCACTTCACGCTCTACGAGCTGGCAAACCAGCCGCAGACACTGCATTTCGTGCGCGTGCTCTGGGCCAAGTACCCGTTCGACAAGCTGACTGCGATGCCCGGCCGGCTGCCCCAGGTCGCCTCCGAACACGAGGCCATCCTGGTCCCGGCGCGTGCGGGCGATGCGCGGGGCGCGCTCAGGGCCATGAGATACCACATCGAGAACGGCTGGCGTGAGTTCAAGCGGAACTACCCGGCATTGCACGAGAAATGACAAGCTGAGCTGACGGACGCAGGCCCGGGAACACCGGCCGCGTCAAAAGGGGGGACAAGCCGGTGCTAACCACAACCGCCGCAAAGCCGGCCTGCACATGGCCAGCCTGCACATGGCAAGCCTGCATATGAGCAACGCGCAGATCCTGATTGAAAACGTCCTCAATGCCCTCGTCACAGGCGTGCTGATCGGCTGCATCTACGGGCTGATGTGCGTCGGCCTCGGGCTGATCTTCGGCATCATGCGCGTCGTGAACTTCGCCCAGGGCGAGCTGCTGATGCTCGGCATGTACGTCGCCTACTATCTGTTCACCGGATGGGGCGTCCTCGCCGTCCTTGGCCCCTACGCCGGCCCGTTGCTCTCGGCCTTGGTTGCCGGGCCCGTCGTCTTCGCCGGAGGCGCGCTGCTGCACCGCTTCCTGATCTCCCGCGTTTCGGGCCTGCGAAGCCAGGCCAGCCTCGACGAGGGCCATTTCGGCCAGCTCATCGTCACGCTCGGCGTGTCGCTCATCCTGCAGAACGGCGGCCTGATCGTGTTCGGCTCGTCGCCCCGCTCCGTCCTCACGCCGCTCTCCTCCAGCGCCTGGGTACTCGACACCGGCATCGCCGATGCAAGCCTGTTCCTGAACAAGGCGCGCGTCGTCGCCAGCATCGTCGCGGTCGCCGCCGCCACGGGGCTCTATGTCCTTCTCGAACGCACCCGCCTCGGCCGGTCGCTCCGCGCAGCCGCCGACAACCCGACCGCCGCAACCTATGCCGGCATCGACGTCGGCCGCGCCCATCGCATCGCCTTCGGCCTCGGCAGCGGCATCACCGCCATCGCCGGCGGGCTGATCGCGACCTTCCTGTCGTTCTCGCCCTTCGTCGGCGGGGATTTCGTCATCATCATGTACTCGGGCGTGGTGCTGGGTGGCATGGGCAGCATCCTCGGCGCCTTCTGGGGCGGCGTCACGGTCGGCTTCGTGCAGCAGTTCTCGGCGCTCGTCCTCCCGCCGCAACTCCAGAACGCCGCGATCTTCGTGGTCTTCCTCCTGATCGTGATCCTCCGTCCCCAAGGCTTCTTCGGCCGCTCGGCGGAACGCGCATGAGGCCCGGCGCCGGCCCCCGCCTGCGTCGCCACGGCCTGATCGTGGCCGCGCTGATGGCCGCCTACCTCCTCGTGGGCAGCTTCGTCACCAACAGCTACTACCAGCTCATGCTCACCCTCGTGCCGATCTGGGCGCTGTTCGGGCTCTCTTGGAACCTGTTCTCCGGCTACACCGGCCTTACCTCCTTCGGCCATGCGTCGTTCTTCGGCCTCGGCGCCTACACCGTCACGCTCCTGCTCACCATGCTGAACGTCAGCCCCTGGTTCGGCATTCCCCTGGCCGCGGTCGTGGGCGGCGCCGCGGCCGTGCTGATCGGCCTGCCCACCTTCCGGCTGCGCGGCCACTACTTCGCGCTGGCCATGCTCGCCTACCCGCTCGTGCTGCTCTACGTCATGCAGTACCTCGGCTTCCAGGAGGTCACGCTCCCAATGAAGCGGGAGCACCCGGCGCTCTGGCTGCAGTTCGATGACCACCGCATCTACACCCTGGTCGCGCTCAGCCTGCTCGCGGCCGGCCTGGCTGTCAGCATGGGGGTCGAAAACTCGCGCTTCGGCCTCTCGATGATGGCCATACGCCAGAACGAGCTCGCCGCCGAGGCCGCCGGGATCGACGCCCGGCTGTGGAAGATGCGCGCCCTCATTACCAGCGGCGCGCTCGCCGGCGCCGCGGGCGGCCTCTACGCCTGCGTGCTGCTCGTCGTCACGCCCGAGGCCGTCTTCGGCATGCTCACCTCAGCCCAGGCGCTGACGGTCACGCTGTTCGGCGGCGTCGGCACATACTGGGGCCCGCTGATCGGCGCCGCCGTGCTCATCCCCCTTTCCGAAACGCTGCAGGCCGAGCTGGGCGAGGTCATCCCAGGCATCCAGGGCGTCGTCTACGGCGCCGCGATCATCGGCATCATGCTCCTGGCGCCCGAAGGCCTGTTCTGGTCCCTGCGCGACCGCCTGGCCCGGCGCCGCAAATCCCCTGCCCTCGCGCCAGGCGCCATCCCCGTCAACCTGGCCGAGATCGTCCCGCAACAGCCCCCGCCCCCGCCTGCTCCCGCATACGGACCCGCGGGCAAGCCGCTGCTGGAGGTCACCGGCCTCACGAAATCCTTCGGCAGCCTCCGCGCCGTCGACGGCGTCAGCTTCAGCGTCCGGCCCGGCACCATCCTCGGCATCATCGGTCCCAACGGCGCCGGCAAGACAACCCTCTTCAACGTCATCAACGGCGTTCTTCGCGCCGACGGCGGCCAGGCCCTGCTGGACGGCACGCCGATGGTCGGCCGCAAGCTGCACCAGGTCTGCCGGATGGGGGTGGGCCGCACCTTCCAGGTCGTCCGCTCCTTCCCCCGCCTGCCGTTGCTCGACAATGTCCTCGTCGGGGCCTACGGCGCCGGGCTGCCCGACCGCGAGGCGGCACGGGCCGCCGAGGCCGCGATCGCCCGGACCGGCCTCGCCCACCTGAGTGCCCGCGCCGCCGGCGAACTCACGAACAAGGAGCTGCGACTCATGGAGCTTGCCCGTGCCTTGGCGGCCCGGCCACGGCTGCTGCTGCTGGATGAAACCCTGGCCGGGCTCGGCCGCGAGGAGTGCAACGACGTCCTGGCCGTGCTCGGCCAGCTTCGCACCGAGGGCATGACCATCGTCATCATCGAGCACACCATGCGGGCGATGCTCCGGATCGCCGACGACTTCCTGGTCATCGATCGCGGCCGGGTGCTGGCATGGGGCGAGCCGCGCGTGGTGGTCGAGGACAAAGCGGTGATCGAGGCCTATCTCGGCCGCAAATGGCTGGCCAAATGCTCGACATAAACGGCCTGTCGGTGGCCTATGGCGGCCTCCGCGCGCTCGGGGACGTGTCGTTGCATGTGGGCGCTGGTCAGTTCGTGACCGTGGTGGGCCCGAACGGCGCCGGCAAGTCCACGCTGTTCAAGGCCATCAGCGGCGTCGTGCCCGCAACCGCGGGAACCCTGCGCTTCGAGGGCGAGGACCTGCTGGCCATGCCCGCCGACCGGCGCGCGCACCTGGGCATTGCCCACGTCCCGGAGGGGCGCCAGGTGTTCAAGGCCCTGACTGTCCGCGAGAACCTGGAGATCGGCGGCTACCCCAAGGCCGGCCGGCGGCACTGGTCCCGCACGCTGGAGCGCATCCATGCGCTGTTTCCAAAACTCGCGGAACGGTCCAGCCAACTCGCCGGCACGCTGTCCGGCGGCGAGCAGCAGATGCTCGCGATCGGCCGGGGCCTGGCCTGCGCGCCCAAGCTGCTGATGCTGGATGAGCCGTCCATGGGCCTGGCGCCGGCGGTTGCCGACATGATCTTCGACCGTGTCTCGCAGATCCACCGCGAGGACGGGCTGACGATCCTGCTCGTCGAGCAGCGCGTGGCCGAAGCGCTGGAGCTGTGCGACCGCGGCTATGTGCTCGAAACCGGGCACATCGTGATGCAGGGCTCCTACGAAACGCTGTCCAACGACGACCGCGTGCGCCGGTCCTATCTCGGGGTCGACCCCGACTGAAGGCCCGACCCCACGACAGGCGACAACAAAAAAGGGAGGACGAACCATGACAAGCAACAAGAACACGATGCCGCGACGCTCGGCGCTCGCACTCGGCGCCGCCGCGGCCGCCACCGTCTGGGGTGGGCGCAGCCCCCGCGCCCAACCCGCTGGAACCGTGAAGGTCGCGCTGCTCGCGCCGATGTCGGGTCCCTGGGCCCGGCAGGGCCAACTGATGAAGCTCGGGGCCGAGATGGCGGTCGACGACGTGAACGCCGCCGGCGGCGTCAAGGCGCTCAACGGCATGAAGATGGAGCTGGTCATCTACGACGCCGGCGACAGCACCGAGAAGGCCAAGAACGCAGCCCAGCGCATGGTGGCGCAGCATCCGGACCTGTGCGGCGGCACAGGCGCCTGGCTCAGCAGCTTCACCCTGGCCGTGACCGAGATCACCGAGCGGGCGGAAATTCCCTGGCTCACCCTGTCCTATTCCGACCAGATCACCGCCCGCGGCTACCGCTACATCTTCCAGATGGCCCCCACCGCCGACGAACAGTCCACCAAGGCGCTCCCCACCTTGCTGGACCTTGCGCAACGCGCGACCGGCAAGAGGCCAGCCGAGGTCGGCCTCGTCTCCGACAACACCGCCTCCGGCGTCAGCTTCATGAAGCCCATGCGCGCCACCGAGCTGGCAAAGAACGGCGTGCGCGCCGTGGTGGACGAGGTGTACACCCCGCCATTGTCCGATGCCTCCTCCATCGTGCAGCACGTCCGCAGCAGCCGGCCCCAGTTCATCCTGATGACATCGTCAAACGTGCCGGACAACAAGCTGTTGCTGGACAAATTCGCCGAATACAAGCTCGGCAGCGACAAGCTGCCCAAGATCGGCAACGGCGGCGCCACCGGCGCCCCGGAACTGGGCACGATCGTCGGCGCCGACATCATCAACGGCTATATGGGCATCGTCGCAAACTGGGGTGGCCGCGGCCAGGAGGCGCTGGCCAAGCGCTTCATCGAGCGCACGAAGGAGCCGTGGCTGAACCAGGACTCGATCATGACCTATGCCGACATCATGATCCTCAAGGAGGCTGCCGAGCGGTCCGCCTCGAACGACCCGAAGAAGATGGCCGACGCGATGCGCGCCTTAGACCTGCACGACGGCCCAGCGCTTCTTTCGCCCGGCGGCCACCTTCAGTTTGACGAAAAAGGGCGCCGCGTCGGCGCCGAGCTGGTCATCATCCAGTGGCAGGCCGGCAAGGCCGTCGCCGTCTATCCACCCTCGGTCGCGACAGCCGAACCGATCTGGTCCAAGGCCTAGTCGGGCGCGCCGACCGACCGGACGCTCGCCGGCCCTTGCCGGAGCCGTTCCGCGCTCATTGACAGGAAAGACCGGCGCTCCAAAAGTCCGGAAACGTTTCCGGCTGGCGTGCCGCGAAACACCGCCATCAACAACGCTGGGCGGCGACCCGAACCCGGGCGCACCGCGCGGCAGACAGGGGGAAGACGCCCGTGACCGACCCGGACGACGCCATCGTGCGCAAGCTCGCCTGGCGGCTGATGCCGCTGCTGACCTTCAGCTACTTTGTCGCCGTGCTCGACCGCTCGAACATCGGCGTCGCCGCGCTGACCATGAACCACGACCTGGGCCTCAGCATGACCGCGTTCGGCGTCGCCGCCGGCGTGTTCTTCGTGCCCTACGTGCTGCTGGAAC
>JAABUV010004378.1_pt1 | contig 16953 bp, 13 predicted proteins | sample 5559971 | NCBI WGS metagenome assembly JAABUV01 (sample SAMN10711881, study PRJNA513362) | rock metagenome | isolation source: Antarctica rocks | place: Antarctica: Victoria Land, Knobhead nord | collected 2015-12-19
GAGGGTCATCATGCGATAGACTGCGGGTGGCATCGGGAGGCTCCTTCCGGACGATATGGTGTCAGCACCCCTATCCTACCAAAGCCCTCCCGATTGCCCCCTTGTTAGCGAAAACTAGAGTACTATGAGTTAGTATTAATTAACGACTTCTTGCCCGATTACAGCCCGTTGGGGGTGACGACCGCTCGTCGCCAGGTTGCCATCGTCCCATATCACGCGTGCATAGTCAGTAAGGACGGTAAGGGTTTGTATCATCCGCACCTCATCTCTCCTCTCCGCTCTCCGCGCGCCCTCGCGCGCGCCGCCGCTCTCGTCGTGGCGGTCTCACTCATCGGCGGCGCCGGACCTATCGCCATCTTCGCGCGTCCCATCGCCGCGCGCGCATCCCGCCTTGAGACGCTCCCTGCCCACTCACTCGTGGCGCCGCGACAGCGATCGTTCGCCGCCACGGCGTCTCTCATCCCCACCATCGGCACGGTCCACTGCAGTTTCTTCCCGAACCCCGACAACTCGTCGTATTTCACCATCACGCCGACGACCCCGCCCGTCTTCACGCAAGACTTCCCCATCATCAACTTCAACCCGCCCGCGGATGCGAACTACCCCTGCTCGAACGCCACCGGCGTCACGGATAACACGCGCCCATTCGCCGACGTCAGCCCCAACCCCGACGGAACGTGCAGTGTCATCGTGACGCAAGCGAGGTCGGGCGGGCCGGCGGCGGGCGTCGGCGATCTCTACAACTTCCACGCCGTCTACACCTCCACGCTCACGGTCGCCAGCGCCGGCCCGGTCGTGTTCGGCATCCTGGCTGACGACGGCTGGATCATGTCGATCGGGCCGGGGCCTGGCGGCGCGCAGCCGGCGCGCGTCGATGGCTCCGCCGACTCGCTGTACAATGCGCCCCCCGCCGGCCCCTTCACCGGGTATCCCGTCGTCGGCGCGTACAACTATGGTGAAGCCCCGGACCGGCGCACGATCACCGTGAACTTCCCCGCCGCTGGGACGTACCCGTTCGAGATGGACTACACGGAGTCCAACGGCAACCAACTCGCCCTAACCCTGGAGACATCGGTACCCCCGCCGCCGACGGCCACGCCGACTGATACCCCCACGAACACCCCGGCCCCGACCGCCACGAACACCCCCGTCCCGCTGGCCCTACCAGCCAATACCGCGGCCCCACTAGCTAATACCCCGGTTCCACCGGCCAATACCGCGGTCCCACCGGCCAATACCTCAGTTCCACCGGACAACACGGCCATGCCGGTTCCTCCGGTCGCCACGGCCGCGCCGTCCTCCGCTACGCTAGCGCGGGCAAGCGCGACCGCCATGGCGCGGGCGAGCGCCACGGCCATGGCGCGGGCGCGCACGGTAGCGCGGGCGCGCGCCACAACCGCCGCACGCAGGGCCGCCGTACGCAAGACCGGGAGGCTGTCCGGGTCGCCACGGCGCGCGGGCGTGGCACCGCCGCTCACTATCGTCGTGTCGCCTCGGAGTGTGTATAGCGACGGTATGGTGACTGTGCGCGCCCACACGGTACCGGGGGCGCGGCTGCGCATTAGGATGCAGGTGACGACGAGCCGCCTGATTTTCATCACTAGGAAGAAGCACCGTATCGGGACGGAGCGCACTGTCGTCCTCTATGGGATACAGCGCGACGTCCGCGCGAATGGTCACGGGCAGGTCACCGCCCTCCTAAAGATCGCCTATCAACCAGCGGCGCCGGTGCGGGGCAACCTTGCCGTCACGGCGACGCAAGCTCACGGCGCGGCCACGCGCGTCGCCCGGTTGCGGATACAGGCGCTGCCTTTGGCGGTCGGTGTGACCCCCAGGACCGTCCGTTTCGACCACGTCGTCGTGGTCAATGCGCGCACGCTGCCGTACGCCTTCATCACGGCCGACTTGCGGGCGCTCTCGACGCGCACGACGTCGACCGGCACGGGAAAACGGCGGACGACCGTTGTCCATATGACCGTGGTCTTCAGGACGACGCTGCATGGGCGCGCGGATAAGCGCGGACGGTTCGTCGGGCGCCTGCGCGTGACGCGCGAACTGGACCGGACGCTGCCCGGTTCGCTCATGGTCACCGCGTCCACGCGGCAAGGCAGCGCGACGAATGACACGCGCATGACCATCCGCCCGTAGACACGTCGTTCTGATCCGGATACACGGTAACGCTCACGATCTCCGCGGTGACCTGTACCGCACGGTGGGAGGCGCGCCACTTTTTCGCACCGCGCCGCGCCTCCCATCCCTCCCTCAGGGCATTCTCATCCCTCTCGTCCTCCCGATCTGGTCCAGCCTTAGTCCTGCTCTTAGGGCTCGTGAATTGTCGTTAGCGGCGGAAGTCCTGGGATGGGAGACTGGGACGCCCGCCGTCCTCGAACCACTGCCGTCTACGGCCCCTACCTAATGTTTAGGGGGGCGCGCCAGTTGTGCTATGGCGGCATCAGACGTAGGAGGGTAAAATAGGTGCGGACTTAGGACACCATGCTGACAGGTTGTGAGGCATTCCATGCAACTCGAAGACTACTTCGACTTTTTAGCTCCCGGCGACATCCGTCTCAAGGGAACGCGGGTCGGGATCGAGACGATACTCTACGATTATATTCATCGTGGGCAGGAGCCGGAGGCTATCGCTGCTACCTATCCCTCCCTCTCGTTGGAGCAGGTGTACGCGACTATCCTCTATTATCTGCACAATAGGGACACCGTGTCGGCTTATCTGACTCATTGGCTGGAGTGGGGACGCGCACAGCGCCGCGCGCAGGCCCTCAACCCTCCTCCTTTTGTCCTGAGGCTGCGGCGCCTCAAGCAACAAGCCGAGGTGTCTCCTGTCACGTAATGTGGAATCGGGACGTTCAGCAGGAGCAATGATGCGCATACTGCTGGTGATTAACGCGGCGCTCGATCCGGCGCGGGAGCGGCAGATCGCGGTGGGGGCGTACCCTCGTAAGGATTACTATGAGTTGCGCGACGCGCTGGGGGCCGATATTCTTGATCTGGCCGCGCTCGATGAGCGGCACTGGACGCGGCTGGCGCGGCGCGTGGTGGGCCCGGCCCTGGCGCAGGCGCTGCTAGCCTGGTCGATGTCACGCGACTATGACGCGGTCTTCGCTGACCAGGAGTCGACGGGGTTCGCGCTGGCCGCGCTCTATAAGCTGCCGTTCTTTCGTGGCCGCCCTTCCTGGCCTTTCGCCCCCCCCGCCCCCATTAAGGAACCTTCTCTCGCCCCCCCCGCCCCCTCCGGGGGAGCCTGGGGAGATGCCTCCCCCCAGACCCCCGCCAACCATGGGGTTTGGGGATCGACGGGCGCGGCCACAGCCAACGATTCGCGGACCCTGGGTGACTCCCCTCTTCCGCGCATAGGGAGAGGGGTCGGGGGTGAGGGCCGCTCCCTCTCTCCCGCGCACAGGGAGAGGGGTCGGGGGGGTGAGGGCCGGCCGCGCCTGACGATGATCGGACACTTGCTCTCGCCGCGCGGTAAGCAGGCGCTGTTCCGGGGGCTGCGTCTGCGCGAGACGATCGACGCCGTGGTCGTGCACTCGTCGTTGCAGGCGCGCCTGGCCGCGCGTACCCTCGGCCTGCGCCCCGATCAGGTGGAGTTGGCGCCGTATCAGACTGACGAGCGCTTCTGGGCGCCGCGCGATGCGCCCGTTGAGCAGCAAATATGCAGCGCGGGGCTGGAATATCGCGACTATAGTACGATGATCCAGGCCGTGACTGACTTGCCTGTCGCAGTGGTGATCGCGGCGGCTAGTCCGTGGTCGACCTTTACGTTCGAGGGCGATGAGCGCGCGCTGCCCGCGCATATCCGCGTCGATTCGTTCGACTACGCCGGTCTGCGCGACCTATATGCGTCGTCGCTCTTCGTGGTGGCGCCGCTGCACGATGTGGACAATCAGGCCGGCATCACGACGATCCTGGAGGCGATGGCGATGGGCAAGGCGGTGGTGGTGTCGCACACGCGCGGGCAGACGGATGTGATCCGCGACCGCCGCAGTCAGAGCCGCGCCTTCCCCGAACGCTCGTCGCAGCCGGACTGGGCGCAACGGCTCGGCGCGACGGCCGACACGGCGCGCGGGCACACGGGCATCTACGTGCGGCCCGGCGACTCAGACGAACTGCGGCGGGCGATCGTGTATCTGCTGGAGCACCCCGATGAGGCGCGCGCGATGGGCGCGAATGGCCGTCGCGTGATCGAGGAGACGATGGGCCTGGATCTGTTCACGCGGCGCATGGCGGCGGTGATCGCGGGCGAGCGGCCGGCCGCCGTAGCCGTGGAGGCCCGCTGATGCGTAAATGGGCCTGCGACTGCGGTCGTATGGCAAACGCTGGGGCCTGCGACTGCGGCCGCGTGGCAAACGCTGGGGCCTGCGACTGCGGTCGTATGGCAAACGCTGGGGCCTGCGACTGCGGTCGCATGGCAGACCACGGACACTGCGGCGTCAGGGCCACCCGACCGCAGTCGGCGTTAGTGTGCCATGCGACCGCGGTCGCAGGCCGGGCGTGGCAGGCAGTCGCGGGCCGCGTAGGCCCTGTCACCGCCGCCTTGCTGCTCCTGCTCGCGTTGATCCCGTCGTCCGTGGGTCGGGCGGCTCCCCTTTCCCTCGCACAGGACGGGGGCACGACGGCCGTGTATGCCCCCGACGACCCGCTGTTGTACGGCCCGTCGCCGAGCCGCTTTGGGCATCCTCGGACGACTACTGTCTATCGAGATGGACGGCTCGCGGCGGGCTGGCGTAACCTGTCATCGACCGCGCTTGCGTTCTCGGTCGCGCCGCCCTCGGGCTGGGGGGGCCGGGCGCTACGGGTCACGCTGGCACCGCATGCGCGGATCGAGTTGCGCGCGCCGGCGCGGATCGACGCGCGCGGCGGCGGGTACTTGACGGTGACGCTGAACGGCGGCTCGATCGGCGGCCAGCGCCTCTCGGTGGCGCTCACGTACGATGGCGGCCAGCTGGCGCGCGAGATTCCGTCGTCGATTGTGTTGCCACACGGCGCCGCGCGGGAGCAGTGGCAGACGATACAGGTCCCCGTGCAGAATCTCGTGCCGCCCGGCACGCGGGTCGACGGTGTCCTGCTGCGCGAGGACGTGGGCCTCCACCAGCCGCCCCTCTACATTGGGGCCATCACGCTGCAGGCCATCCCGTTGGCGCGCGCGTTGGGCGACGCCGTCCCGCTGACTGTGTCGGTCAATGCGTCCGCAGGGCGCCATGCCATCAGCCCCTATATCTACGGGCTGGCCGGCACGTATGGCGCCGCCTATACGCGCGCGCTGCGACCGACGCTGATCCGCTGGGGCGGCAACCAGACCACGCGCTACAACTGGCGCATCGGCCACGCTTGGAACACCGGGAGCGACTACTTCTACCACAACACCAACTTCGGCGTCCACACTGGCTCGGCCGCGGACGCCATGGCCGCGCAGGCTAACGCGGCCGGCGCCACGATGCTGTTCACCATCCCCACGATCGGCTGGGTCGCCAAGGACACGACGTCATTCTCGTTCCCAGGTCCGCACGGGCAGCCCACCGACGGACAGGGCTCGTCGTGTACGAACCCTCTCGTCAGGTCCGACCCACGCCGCACCAGCATCCCCGTCGGGCCGAGCTTCATGCAGGCCTGGGTGCGCCACCTGCTGGACGAGAAGCATTTCGACGTGCGCTTCTTCGCGATGGACAACGAGCCCGAACTGTGGGGCGTGACGCACTACGATGTCCACCCCACCTGCACGGGCTACGACGAGATCTATCACGAGTTCACGACCTACGCCAGCGCGGTCAAGGCGGTCGCGCCGCATGCCATGGTGACGGGTCCGGTGACGTGCTGCTGGTACCAGTACTACCACTCCATGCTGGGCGATGCCGACCGCCTGCGTCATGACGGCTTGGGCTTCCTACCGTGGTTCTTGCAAAGCATTCATAACTACGACCGTGGGCGCCACCAGCGCACGCTCGATGTGCTCGACATTCACTACTACCCTGAGGGAGCCTACAACAGCAACGGCGACGCGGTGACGGCGGCGTGGCGCCTCCAAGAAACACGCTCACTGTGGGATCCTAACTACGTTGACCACTCCTACATCAACGAACCCGTGCGGCTGATCCCGCGCATGGACGACTTGATCTCTTACTGGTACCCCGGTACGCGCCTGGGCATTAGCGAGTGGAACTGGGGCGATGAGGGCCGCATGGACGGGGCGCTGGCCGTCGCCGATGTGCTTGGCATCTACGGCCAGCAGGGGCTCTACATGGCGTCGTACTGGGCCTACCCCCCGCCGGGCTGCCCGGCGGCGCTGGCGTTCCAGATGTTCCGCAACTATGACGGCCACGGCGCGGCCTTCGGCGAGACGAGTGTGTCCGCGGTGTCGAGCAACCAAAGCCGCCTGTCCGTCTACGCCAGCACGCGCCGTCGCGACGATCATCTGCTGGTGCTGCTCGTCAACAAGATGCCGTCGACAACGGCCGTGACGACGCTGGACCTGCGCGGCTTCGGGGGCAAGAGCGCGCGGGTCTACCGCTACGACGCGGCGCAGTCGAGCCGCATCATCGAGGGCACGCCCATCACGATCGGGGTCCATACACAGGTGCGCGTGGCGCCGTACTCGTTGATGCTGCTTGATGTCGCGCCATGACACCGTGGGCCTGCGACTGCTATGGGGCCTGCGACCGCAGTCGCATGGCAAACCAACGCCGACTGCGGTCGGTTGGCGTGTTCGTAGGGGCGTATTGCATACGCCCCTACGAGATTGTCTTGACCCCGCAGTGTCCGTGGCCTGCCATGCGACCGCAGTCGCAGGCTTTAAGCCCCTTTAGCCGATAATACGGAGTATGAAGACTATAGTGCGTCCGTTGTTCATCCTGCTGCAGCTGCCCGGCGCGGCGATGGTGCTTTATCTCGACCTGTTGAGTGTGGCCGCGCTGCTGTGGCGGCGGCGGCCGGCGGCGGCCGCGCCGCGGACGCGTTTCGCCGTGCTGGTCCCGGCGCACGACGAGGAGTTGCTGCTCCCCGCGCTGCTGGACAGCCTCAACCGCCTGGACTATCCCCGCGTATTGTATGACGTGTACGTCGTGGCCGACAACTGCAGCGACCGTACGGCGGCGGTGGCGCGGGAGGGTGGGGCGATCGTCTTCGAGCGCCACGACGAGTCGCAGCGCGGCAAGGGCTATGCCCTGGGGGCGCTGCTCGATCGCTTGAACGGAGGCGGCGCCGCTACGAGGTACGACGCCTATGTCGTCGTCGACGCGGACTCGACGGTGTCGCCCAATTTCCTCGCCGTAATGAACCGGCACCTCGTGCGCGGCGACGCGGCGGTGCAGTGCTACTACGGCGTCCTCAACAAGGACGACTCGTGGCCGGCCACGCTGCGCTACGTGGCGTTCGTGCTGTTCAACGGGCTGCGTCCACAGGGACGCGACGGGCTGGGCCTCTCGGCGGGCCTGCGTGGCAATGGCATGTGCTTCGCGGCGTCGGTGATCGCGCGCTTCGGATGGGGCGCGTTCACGCTGGCCGAGGACGCCGAGTTCCATCTGCAACTCGTCGAGGCGGGCGTCAGGGTGGCCTACGCGCCCGAGGCGACGGTCCTGGCCGCAATGCCGGCCTCACTACGTGGCTCACGTAGCCAGAACGTGCGCTGGGAGCGCGGCCGGTTACAGTTGTTGCGCGCGCATGGCCCGCGTCTGCTCGCCGCCGGGCTGTGTCGGCGCGACCCGGCGCGGCTCGATGCGCTGGCCGAGCAGCTGGTACCGCCGCTCTCGGCGCTGACCGGGCTGACGGCTTTCTTTTTCGCCCTGACCATGGCGCTGCGCGTGCGCGGCGCGCGCGGCCTGTCGCTGGCAGTGCTGCTGGGCCAGCTGGGGTACGTCGTGACCGGCCTGCGTCTGGCGGGGGCCGCGCCGCGCGCCTACGCCGCGCTGCTGCTCGCGCCGATATATATTGTATGGAAGCTGTCCGTCTACGTCGCGGCCGCCGTTGGCATCAAGGATAGCCGCTGGGTGCGCACGCAGCGGGAGGGCGAAGTCGAGCGAGCGGACGCGATCTTAACCGGATCGTAACCACGACCGTAACCAGATCTTAACCTCCATCTGCTATCGTATAAGAATACAACCTGCGACTGCCTCCCCACTGCGGTGGGAACTTCGATGGCAGACGACGGACAGTGCGGTGTCAGGGCGAATGCGTCGGAGCGCCACGTCGAAGGGCGACACCCGACCGCAGTCGGCGGTGGTCTGCCATGCGACCGCAGTCGCAGGCCAACGATACGTGATGTGGGGCGTCAGGGTTTATAGTAGGGGAGCAGGGCGTTGATGGACAACAGTGTACAGGGTGGGCCGGCCGGGGCGGGGCCGGCGCGGACGTGGGGACGCGGGCAGCTGGTCGCGGCAGTGGTCGTGCTGGTCGCGCTACTGGTGGTGTATCTGCCGACGTTCGCGCACGCGGTCGAGGTGTGGAGCCTCGACGAGGAGTTCTCGTTTGCTTTCCTGGTGCCGCCGCTCGCGCTGGGGCTGGCCTGGCTGCGGCGTGACACGATCCGCCGTTCGCTCGGCGCGGGCTCGAACCTGGGCCTGCTTATCCTGGCCGCCGGGCTGCTGACGCTGCTGGCGAGCGCACGCAGTGGCGTGCATGTCGTTGCCGGCGCCTCGTTCGTGGTCACGGCGCTGGGCGTGATCGCCTATCTGTATGGCCTGAAGGCCATGTGGGCCTGCTTTTACCCCGTGGCGTTCCTGGCCTTCGGGCTGTGCCTCTACCGTGGCCTGCTCGTCTCGGTCGGCTTCGACATGCAGACGCTGACCGCGCACGCCTCGGCGCGGGCGGCGGCGCTGGTCGGCGTGCCGGTGCATCGCACGGGCGTCGATCTGTTCGTGGGCAAGTTCCACTTCGTCGTGGCGCAGGCCTGTAGTGGCATGAGTTCGCTGCTGGCGTTGCTGTGCCTGGGCACGGTCATGGTCGGCCTGGCGCGGAGCACGATGTCGCGGCGGCTGCTGATGCTATTGTTGGTCGTGCCCATCGTGCTCGTCGCCAACATCGTCCGCGTGACGCTGGTGCTCACGCTGTCGCAGGTCGTGGGCCTGGCCGTGGTCAATAGCATCATTCACGGCGCGTTCGACGCCATCATCTTCCTCATCGCCTTTGGGTTGTTCTTCCTCGCGGGAAAGGTCTTGAAGTGTACGCCACATATCGCCGCCATGGCCTCGTTCTAGCCCTCGTCGCCCTTACGGGCCTGGCGAGCATCGCCGCGGGCGTGCCCGAACGGACCGCGCCCCTGCCCCCTGTCGCGGGCCTTGTCGCGCATAGCGACTGGTCCATTATACAACAGGACCCTGTGATATCGTATACGGGATCGATCTACGTGGTAGCTGAGGCGAGCAATAGGCGCGGCTCCTATGCCCAAATCTACGAGGGGTCCGAAAGCGTACAAAAGATGCTGCACTGGAGCGGTGAACTCGGCTTCGAGGGCGCCGGCTATGTGTCCAGCCGGCGCGGTGTGACGATGGTGCGGCTGGACAATGGACGGAGCGTGGGGGCCAGTTACTCGATCGAGCAGAGCTCGACCGACCGGGAGTTTGAAGAGTATGCGGTGGTCGCCCCTGGCTATATCGCCGCACATTCTACCGATCATCTGGTGTCCGACAGCTGGGATGTGATTCGCGGGCGCAGCGGGCCGTACTTCGTCGTGCGTATCGCTATCCGCTCCTCGACGCCCACGACCGACGACGCCGCGCGGACGAGCGCCTCCCAACTCCTGGGGCACATCCTCACCCGATTGAGCGCGACAGCGCGCGCGGGAGCGGCTGGCGTCGGCAACTCGTAGCGTCACCGACGGCAATCGCTTTGGCCTGGCCTTGAAAGACCATGGCAGGGCTCCGCCCTTCAAGGTCAAGCGTGCAAACAACGCCGCGTTCAAGTTTAGGAGGCACTGTCATGGTTCAGCCGCGCGTGTCGCGCAAGAGCGTCGACATCGTTCTCAAGTACACCGCCGACGCCCTCGGCGGGGTGCTCTTCGCGCGCTTTGGGCTGCCCTTTCCGCTCATCGTCGCCGGTCTGCCCTCCGAGTTGCCCCAGTTGCTCATCAGTTCGCAGCAGACCGATCTGCTGTTTCGGCTCGCCGACGGCTCGATCCTGCACCTGGAGTTCCAGACCACGCGCCGCTCCGGCGACATCCTGCGCTTCGCCGCCTACCACCTGGCCGTCTACGCACGTTACAAGCGCCCCGTCGACACCGTCGTGCTCTATGGGGCGGGTATCCGCAGCGCCGCCGACACGCTGGGCACGGGCGTGCTCGCCTTCCACGTCCACAACATCTTCCTCGGACGCGAGGACGGCGACGCCACGCTGCGCCGGTTGCACGAGAAGGCGGCGCGCGACGATCCGTTCACGGAAACGGACCGCATCGATCTGATCCTGGCGCCGTTGATGCGCCGGCGCCACCCTATCGCCGTGGTGGCGCGCGACGCGGCGCTGCTCACCGCTCATCTGCCGCAAGCGCAGCGCGAGATGACGGTAGGGGCGCTACTCGGTTTGTCGTATCCTGATATCAGTGATGACGTCGCGATAGCTATATTGGGGGAGTTGGGCATGACAACACTATCACAGGCACTTGAGGCGCGCGGCGAGGCACGGGGCGAGGCACGGGGCGAGGCAAGAGGCGAGATCAAAGGCAAGCGCGAGGCGCTGCAAAGGATCCTGCGCCGGCGTTTCGGTGCGCTGCCCGCAACAGTGGAGCGGCGTATCGACGTCGCGACCACGGAACAACTTGACGAGTTGCTCGACCGAGCGGCTGTCGTCGAGGATCTTGCTGCTTTCTAGACGTCGTCGTGCGTCTTGCCATCCGCTCGTCGACGCCTACGACCGACGCCGCCGCGCGGACGAACGCTTCCCAACTCCTGGGGCACATCCTCACCCGGTTGAGGGCGACGGCGCGCGCGGGAGCCGCCGGCTGCCTCACCGCTGCGGTGGCAGTGCCTGTGCATGTGGGAGCGTCGGCGGACCTAGCGTCTTCACTAAGCGCCCGGTGTCCACTGGAAGTGGAAGCGCCGGCGGCCCCACTGGATATCCGCTGTCCGCGGCGAATAATGCGCGAGCCTTGGCTGGCTGGATGCGGCCAAGCGGCAGGATGCGCGCGCCGGGTCCCACCATGAAGGTGAACGTGAGCGTGCGGTAGTCGTTCACGGTGGCCGTACGTACCAATACGTCCGCGCGCCAGACTCCGCGCATGGCGATGCTCCCCCGCGCCGTGAAGCGCGCGCTGCGCGCGTCCATGTCGACGACCGCGCGCATCGATGGCTGCGCGGCCGGCGAGAGGTGGACGATGGCCGCGCCGGTGTCCTCCGTGATTGGCTGGCCATGTTCCCACACGCGCAGCGTGAAGGAAGTGGCGCCGACCATGGGCGGAGCGATGGTGAGCTGGCCGCGCAGGTCGCCCGTCGTGGCCGTGCCGGTGATGGCCGCCGGCGCGTGACTCACGGCAGGGGGCGCCATCATGGGCGCGCGGGGGCTGGGCGCCGCGTCGGCGGGGAGTGTCTGGCCCATCAGCGCCGTCACCAGCAAGATTGCTGCCCCGACCCACGCTTCCAGTCGCAGCCGCGACGCCAGCGCGTGCAATCCTTCGTGCACCGCGGCGACATCCCGTGTCGCGCTTTCTAACGTGGAACTGGCGCTCGCGCGTCCCTGCAGGCGTGCGATGCGCGGGCGCAAGCCGATCACATGGGAGCCGCTCAGGACGACCAGCAGCCCAACCAACCCCAGCTTGACCAGGAGGAGCTGCCCATAGACCGTGCTGTGGAGCATGGATGGCGCGTCCAGGTGTTGCGCGGCGCTGTAGACGCCCGAGAGAGCCAGAATGCCAACGGCGCTGTAGGCGACGGGCGAGAAACGGTCGAGCAACGGCAATATCGCCGGGGCGCGCTCCTCCGGCGCCAGGGCGTGCCGCAGCGGCAGCACACCATAGGCGAGCGCGGCCATGCCCCCGGCCCACGCGGCGGTGCACACCAGGTGCAGCCAATCGACGAGGCAGGATTGCCAGACCAGAGCGGGCGCCACATGTGTGGCGTGGCCGGCAAAGGCCGCCAGCAGCATGTAGGCGGCGGCCAGCACGGTGACGGGAAGGCGCGCCGACTCCCAGGTCAGGCGTGGCGACCAGGACGGCGCCGCGATAATGCCTAGCGCCCGTGAGGCGCGCCACGTCTTGGGCCACGACCGCGCCGGCGCCCGCGCGGACGCCGGCGCGGCGACGCGGCTGGTAAGGCGCATGGCGATGAGGAGCAGGCCCAGCCGCGCGATGACGAGGCTGCCATTCTGTGAACCGAGGATGCCGCCGAGCGTGGCCGGGGCGAGCGCGCGGCCCCAGTCGCCGCCTGTGCCGGCCACGGCGACGCTAACTACTTGACCGAGCAGCGCGGCCCCCAAGATCGGGGGCGCGCCGCGCGCCAGCCGCCAGAGTCGTGGGGCCGCCACCCAGGCGAGACGCGCGCCAGCGTTATCACTCCGACGCCGCGCCGGCGCCAGCACGGCCAGTTCGACGACCAGCGCGCCGAGCCACAGCGCCTGCGCCATCAACCCCAGCCAGCTGAAGAGGGTGATGGCGATCATGCCGCCGTCGATCGCCGGCCCCGACGCGCCGGTCGCGCCGGCCATGCCAGTCATCGCGGCGGCGTTGGCGCCTGGATGGGTCGCGGCGCCGTGGGCCGCGACGCGGAAGGTGTAGAACGAGCTCATCACATGACCGTCGCTGGCCGACTCGGAGGTCCAGACTACGCTGTACGTGTCGGGACGCAGCGGCGGCAACGGCAGCAACCACTCTTCGCCGCCGTGTCCCGGCGCCAGGGAGCCCGTCGCCGTCGTCGTCGGGTGGCCCGCGCTATCGGTGATGCGGACGCGCGTGAGCGTCGGGTTGAGCGGCTCGTCGAAGATAAACGAGGCCACGGACGGCGTGCGGCTGACCACGCTGTCGGGCGTTGGGTTCGCCTGCACTAAGTGGGCGTGCGCGGAGGCCGTGCCCCCGGTCGCGAGCCACAGTGCGACCGCCATGAGGGGGCCGAGTAGGGCGATGCGACGTGGGCGTCGTGATAATGTCATGAGGATAGGCTCCTTCCGCTGTCGTCCCGACGGATGTGTAAGCGTAGGGTACGCCGGTCGGGCCACCTGGGCAATCACCTAGAAAGGTCATATGCGCTCTCCTCCTCGCCCCCGCCTATGGCTAACAGTCCTCCTCGCCCCCCCCGCCCCCTCCGGGGGAGCCTGGGGAGATGCCTCCCCCCAGACCCCCGCCATAAGCGCTTGGTTCTCACACTGGTGGTCGCCAGCCATAGGCGCCTGTCCCTCATGCTGGTGGTCGAGCGATACGCGTTCTCGCGCGTCGGCGTTCGCACGGCGCGGGGTTGAGTCCCGTATCGCTTGCGCCAGCCCGATCACTGTGACTCCCCACACGTCTGTATGGCGGGGGTCTGGGGGGAGGCATCTCCCCAGGTTCCTCCGGAGGCGCGCTGGACCGTCGGCCGCAGCCGAGGGTCCAGTCAGCCATGGGCGGAGGGGGAGAGAGAGAGAGAAGGGGCGCTCTTGGGTTTATCGTATCCTGATATTAGCGACGAGGTCGCGATAGCCATATTGGGGAATTGGGTATGACAACACTATCACAGGCCCTTGAGGCGCGCGGCGAGGCGCGGGGCGAGGTCAAAGGCAAGCGTGAGGCGCTGCAAAGGATCCTGCGCCGGCGGTTCGGTGCGCTGCCCGCGACCGTCGAGCGGCGTATTGACGCCGCGACCACGGAACAACTCGACGATCTGCTCGACCGAGCGGCTGTTGTCGAGGATCTTGCTGCTTTCTAGTTTTTTAAGTGATACGTCTGGCTCGACACTCAACCGACTGCGGTCGGCCCATGGTTTGCCATGCGACCCGCCGCGTCAGATAGCCGGCGAGTTGGCCGGCGTACAACCGACCGCAGTCGGCCCGTGGTTTGCCATGCGACCGCAGTCGCAGGCCGCTGATCACCGCTGGAGCGCGGCCAACGTCGCCTCGGCGTGCGCGTACCCGTTGCGGTCGTGTTGCGCGGCGAAGAGCGTCGCGGCGCGCTGGAGGTCGGCACCGGCCTGCGCGGTGTCGTGGAGGTTCGCGCGGGCAATGCCGCGGTAGTAGTAGGCGGCGGCGAGGCTGGGCAGGAGCCGCAGCGCCTGTGACTCGTCGGCCGCCATGCCCGATAGGTCGCCGAGACGGCCGCGCGCCAAGCCCCGTTGGAGATAGACGAAGGCGTTATGCGGGTCTAGCGCCAGCGCGTGGCCGTAGTCAGCTAGCGCCCCATGCGTGTCACTGGTGTAGAACTTGGCGAGACCGCGCTGGTCGTAGGCGATGGCGTTGTGCGGGTCGATGCGCAGCGCCTGGGTGTCGTCGGCGATGGCCGCCCGTGTGTTGCCCTGCTTTAGGTGGGCTATGCCGTCCCCGATCAGCCTGCCGACGCGGTCGCTCGGCAGACCGTGGTGTGGGCCAAACCAGGTAAGCAGCATGACGGCGGCGCCGGCGATGAGGACGCCGCTGAACGCGCTCGCGGCATTAGATGCGGGGGCCGCCTCGCGTCGTCGCCCCGTGCCCAAGGCCAACTCCATGACCAGCGCCAGCAGTGTCCCCGTAACGACGCCGCCGATATGGGCGGCGATGCTCATGTGCAGCGCGAGCCCGGCCAGCAGGCTGGCCGGGACGGTCACGACGAGGAGCAGCCGCAGGTCGCGCGCCGTCTCCCGCGACAATGCGCCCCGTCGCGTCCACGTTGCCACGATGATGGCTCCGGCGAGCCCGTACAACGCGCCCGAGGCGCCCACGCCGATGTCGCCCGGCCCCGACACTAGCACGGTCGTGAGGGCGCCGCCGACGCCCGCCGCGAGGTAGAGCGCCAGGTAGCGCAGGCGCCCGTACAGCGTTTCGGCGATGGAGCCGGTGACGAGCAGCACGAGCGCATTGACCGCGATGTGCGCGAAGCCGCGATGCACGAAAGTCGACGCGACGAGCCGCCACAACTCACGGTCGGACAGCGTCGCGCTCGTCGTGGCCCCGAAGCGGAACAGCACCGTCGCGTTGTCCGACCCGCCCTTTTGTACGCTCTCCAGCGCGAAGACGATCCACAGCACGACGAACAGGAGGATGGTCACCACCGGGACGACCGGGACGCGGCGCGCCGGGAGCAGCCGTATGACAGATCGCGGTAGCGCCGGCGCCGTTCGCATCAGGCCTATCCTAATCTCATTCCCGTTTTATAAAAACCGAGGGCCTCGCGGAGCAGACCGCGACCGCGATCATCGGCGTATGACAATGCAGCGCCGTCCGATAGGAACTGGGAAGGCCAAACCTGTGTGTAGGGCGTATGCCACACAGCCCTGTTCGATTAAAATGCGTCGTGCGGATAGGGGTTGTAGGGGCGTATCGCCATACGCCCATGCGGATTGGTCTCTCTCCGCTCCGACAGCCCAACCGGACATTCGCGGGCGGGTGGCCTGACGTTCGTCGGCGTTCGCCATCCATTGGACATCTATGCGGCGACCGTCGGGCGTATGGCGATACGCCCCTACAACCCTGATGACACCAGACAGTCTTCCATCGAACGGGATTGTACCACCATACATCCGGCGGTCGCTGCCTGCTCGATGGTCGCGACCCGCCCGACCACGACGGTGAGACCGTTTTATGGCATATAAACTGTCTCGTCCCCATGGTTTGGCGCTTCTATTGTCGATGGAGGGATCGCTTGCAACACCGTCAAAAGTGTTGGTACGCTCTCGGTCGCGGTCTGCCACACGATGTCTAAACGTATGATGTCATACGCGTGGGCGAGTACGTTGCGCATCTGTTTGATGTCGCGCCAGGGTATATCGGGGGTAGCCGCGAGGAAGGGATCGGTTAACCGATACGCTGCTTCTCCGATGACCAGAACCTGGTATTGGATCGCCGATTGCGTTTTGAGGTCGCGCGTGAATTCGTCGAACGTCATACCTTGGCAGAACTCTTCGATAGCGCGGGCGGCGTCGACTATTTGTTGAATTGTGTCTTCGTCGCGATACCCGCTAATGCGGTTGCTCATAGTAGACCTGTGACGTACGTGCAATTGTCCGTTTTATCTGTGACTCTTTGGCATAGGTGAAGCCAGTGCGCGTCAATACGTCTACGCGGTGCCCTAGCACGTCCTCCAGTTCTCGACACAGGCGCGCGAAGGCAAAGCCAGGTACGTGGCCGGGAGCAAAATCAACGATGACATCGATGTCGCTGGCGTCGGTGAAGTCTTCACGCAGTACCGAGCCGAAAAACGTCAATTCAGTCAAATGCCAGCGTCTACAAAGAGCAACCAGCTCTTCATGTGGAAAACTAACTGTTTGTTCCATGGCTCACCTCTCCCCGGTTAGTTATAGCTTACATGACCATTGACACAAGGTGTGGCGCCGCGTGGGGCGTGCGCCACATTTTCGCGCGCACCCCACGTGGTCGGCCCTTTGTCCCTCGCTCCCCCGGCCATGGCTAACTGGCCCCTCGGCCCTATCCCCGCTTCTCCTCGCCCCCCCCGCCCCCTCCGGGGGAGCCTGGGGAGATGCCTCCCCCCAGACCCCCGCCAAACACACATCGTGCGTGTCACGGGACCTGGAAATGGGAGACGGCCTGCGTCCCCTTCGTCCTCCGCGCCCCCTCTATGCGCCATGTCTGTCTGCCACGCTGACGGTGTCCGCTAACGCTGACTCCCTCACCAGTACCCGCTTCACTATCGGACACACGGTCTGTTTGGCGGGGGTCTGGGGGGAGGCATCTCCCCAGGTTCCCCCGGAGGGGGCGGAGGGGGCGAGAAGGAAGAGATCCCACTCGCATCAAGCTAAGAAATGAGCAGGGGCGCTTCTTTGGCATCATAAGGGTGTAGAAGACCTTAGGAGCAAAGGAGCGTCCCTATGACCACGGTAGCAGATTTGACCCAGGCGCTGCAGG
>JAABUV010004380.1_pt1 | contig 16945 bp, 23 predicted proteins | sample 5559971 | NCBI WGS metagenome assembly JAABUV01 (sample SAMN10711881, study PRJNA513362) | rock metagenome | isolation source: Antarctica rocks | place: Antarctica: Victoria Land, Knobhead nord | collected 2015-12-19
GCCCGCCGGGGCGCGCCCCCCCCCCCCCCCCCCCCCCCGCCCCCCCCCCCCCACCCACCATCCCCCCGGGGCAGTCCTGCCTGCCCCGGGCTGCTATAGCTGCCGGGCTCCAGGGTGTGCCAGGGGGTGCCTGTGGGGGCGACGGCGCGTCCTGCGCTGCTGCGGCAGCGTGCTCCAAGCGGGCGCGTGCTGCGTGCCCGGCCGGAACGCGGCGGGTTCGCCGGCCCGGATGCTGTACGTGCGCTGGGATGCTCCCGGCGCGCCCGGCCAGGCCAGGGCTGGCAGCAGAGGCCAGCCTGTGGCGGACTCGCGCTCGGGCTTGAGCGTCGCGGCTGCCTGACGGCCGGCCTGCCGGCGCATCACGCGATGCGCAACAAGCGTGGAAGGCATGCGGCGCCGCATGCTCTCGAGTGTACGTGCATGGGGGCGGGTGTGGGTGAGCATTGTGGATACGGCAGCCCATGCACAGACGTCTGGGCTGGGGCAACGCTAACCCTAGCCCTATGGACGCCCGCAGTATGTGCCGCCGTACAAGGTGGCGGCCCCGCGGCAGCTCCTGACCTTCCTGGTGCGCTTCACGAGCGCGGAGGAGGCGGCGCGCGCCGTGCGCGCGCGCAACGGCGGCTTCATCAAGAACGCGCGCGTCAGCCTGCGCGTGCTGCCCTAGCGCGGCGTGCGCGCGCCGCGGTGCGGCGCGGCCCCGCAGGCGTCGCGCGCCGCCCCGGGGGGCGGTGGCGTGGGGAGCGCGCGCGCCGGCCTGCGCGCGCCGGCGCAGAGCGCGGGGCGCGCCGCGGGGCAGCCCTGCAGGCGCTGCGCGCTGCCCTGGCAAGGCTGTGGGAGCACGCGCGTCGGTCTGCGCGCGCTGGCCTGGCGCGGCGCGCGCGCTGCTGGGCAGCCCTGCAGGCGCCGCGCGCTGCCCCAGGGGAAGGCAGCACAAAGTCGCTGTTGTGTCTGGTGTGCATGTTGCCCCGTCTGCCTTGGTTAAAGTCCAGTGGGACGCTCCAAGTCTTTGGTCCTGCGCCTTTCGCCCTAGGCTGCCCAGTGATGGGCAGAACGACATGCGAGCAGGACGCTTGCCGCTCTGGGCATGTTTGCAAGGAACGGACTAGTGAGTCGGATGAACATGCATGGACCGACTCTTATGAATGAACGGTGGCGACTGGATGTTGGCTGGCTTGCTACCCCATGTTGTGGCGTCCACCTCGAGCTCTGTACTCCCACCACTTACCATCAACATGCACACGCCGGACGCGCGCTGGATAGCTGCACATATAAACATGGGCGCTGGTGCCTGCACAGTGACACATTCTGAGCAAAGACACATGCAGATCTGGACCCCCCCCTGACTTTCTGCCTCCAGCCCAAGCCCACATATGCCTCCAGCAAGGACTGCTGTAAAACCTTTCTTAACAAAAGGAGTGTGTGGTCCAAGAAAATCTGTAGTGTAGACCAGCAGTAGCTGCACGCAGCGGGGGCGTCAACACATGGCCGTAGAGGCGCAGGCTGAGATAGTGCAGTCACTGTGTGATGTGTTCCCCGCACTGTCTCCATCGCACGTGCGCGCACAGCTGCTAAACAGTGGCTGGGACGTCGCAGCAGCTGCCGAAGCACTCCTGTGCCACAGGCCTGCAGCAGCGGTGAGTAAGCATGCCGCGCCAGACGCGCGGGCTCGCCCGCGGGGCGGCAAGGCGCAGCACACGCAGGTGACATTCTCTCACAGGCTCGCACGGCACCAGGGCTTTGCACCTTGAGCGTATGCTCCAGGCATGCGCGCTGCATGGTGTGGCATGCGAGCGGGCCGCGCTCCCGGCCTCAGCGGCCGGGCTGGCGGGCGTGCGCAGGGCTGGAGCGCAGTGACGGCGCAGCAGTCCGGTGCGGCCGGCCAGCCGCGGCCACAGTTCCTGCCCGGCGCGCGGGCCGCCGCGGCGGGCTTCGACGCGCGCTCTGCGGCCGCCTTCCCCAGCCTGGCGCCGCGCGGCGCGCCGGCAGGCCCCGCGCCGGCGAGCCCCGAGGCTGCGCCGCCGGCCGCGCCAGACCCTGCAGCCGCTGGCCGGGCCGCACCCTCGCGCGGCGGCGGCGCTCGCGCGCCGCAGGAACCGCCTCTGCCAGGGCGCGCCTGCGCCGTACAGGCCAGCGGGCGCGCCTATGCCGTGCAGGCCGGCGGCCAGGCCGGCGCAGAGTTTGCGGCCACGCGCTGGACGGGCCCCCGGGGCCGCTCCGCGTCGCCCGGCGCGTCCTGGCGCGCCGCGCTCGAGCCCGCGGGGCCAGCGCCGCGGCCGGCCGGAGGACCGGGGCCGCGGCCAGGGCCCCGGGCGCCGCCGGCGGGCGAGTCGCAGCTGGGCCTGCGCCGGAATAGCAGCAGCGCGCCGGACCTGGGTGCGCTCGCCGGCGGCGGCGCGCTGGCCGCGGACGAGCTGGCCGCCGCGCACCCGTGGGCGCCGCAGGACATGCTGGAGGTGCGCCCGACACCCTCAGCCTTGGCCTGCGCGTGACCCGCGAGGCAAATGCGGCGCCGGTGCCGCGTGTGCTGGCCGCCGCGCTCGCGCGGGGCGCCCTGGCGCGTGGCAGGGCCTCGCGGCGAACCGTGCGCTGCCCGGCGCATGACGCTTGCGCCTGCCATAGTGCCAGGCGTGCTAATATCTGTGCCGTTGAAATTTGAATGGGTCAATGTTGTAAGCCACTGTGCAGGACGCGCTGGCAGCAGTGGCGGGCGAAGTGTGACTGTGCCCAAACATATTGTTAAGAATGCATCGACAGGCCCTTGGGGGCGCCGTGCAGGATGTGCTGGCGGCAGTGGCGGGCGATACGGCGGCCGCGGGCTTTCTGCTGGCCGCGATGCGGCCTGCGGCCTCAGACTGCGCGCCCGCGGCGTCGCCGCCGGGCACGACCGCGCCGGCTCGGAACCCCGGCTGGACAGGCGCGCAACAGGGTGACTCTGACGGGCCTGGTCAGCAGGGCGCGCTGCCGGGCGCGCACCGCGGCGCCCGGAGCGAGGCGCTGGGCGGCGGCACCGAGCAGCTCAGAGCGCCCGGGGAGCGCGTCGCGGGAGCCTGCGCCGGACGGGAGCCTCCGGCCGGCAGCGGCGCGCCTGAGGAAGGCAGCGCGCGGCACGCATCCCGGCCAGGACAGCGGCGCGGCGGGCGTCGGGGGTGGAGGGACGAGCGCGACAGCGGCGATCCTGGCCGAGGTAGCGGTGGCTATGACGATGAGGCCGAGGGCGACATGTACAGCGCGGAGCGGCGCGAGGCCGCGCGGCTGACGCGGCGCTGGCGCAGCGCGGCCAAGCGCGCGGCAGCTGCATTCGCCGGTGCGCGCGTGGGCGCCTCGCGCTGCTCTGTACAAGCCAAACAGGTCGTGCAGGGCTATTCGTCTGAGGATGACATTTCAAGCATGCATGCTCCTGCTGTGCAGCAGTTCCAGGCTGGCCGTTAATCGTAAAGCTGCACTATGTGGTATGTTGGCATGACATGTGTGCCCGTCACCCACCTCCATAGGCTGTATGGCATGGGCTTCAGTGCAGGAAAGAGCATGCATCAGCAGCACCGATGCGCGCGGCAGCGGGCGACCACAACGGCGCGCGCCGCGCGGCCGCGGAGGCGGCCGCGGCGCGCCGCGACGCGCTGAGGGAGCACGCGGCGGCCGCGGCGGCGATCGAGGCCGCGCACAACCGCGGCCGCGGGCTGGACGCGGGCACGCTGGACCTGCACGGGCTGCACATCGGCGAGGCCCTGGCCGCGCTGGCGCGCAGGCACGGCGGCCCTGTCTGCCTGCGCCCTGGCCGCGCTGGCGCGCAGGCGCGGCGGCCCTGTCTGCCTACTACGTCTGTGAACGAGTGTATGACAGGACGATGTACCAATTTTTTGTAGGTTGAATGTGAGCGATTGATCACTTTTATGTGCCAGCATGCAAGCACGGCCCTTTGCACAGGTGTACGTGGGAGCGTTCCTAGTAGATCTGGTGCGTGGGTCTGGTGCGAGAGTCCATGTCTGTCGTGCTGGGTGTGTGCAACCCGCTGTTTGACACGCATGCTGCACAGCGGCCTCACACAATCCTGGCTGCTGGCGTTGCTCCGTGAGGTGCGGCCATGCATGCAGCCATCCCTGCTGCGCGAGCGCTTGCAAAAGAGGCGCGTGCGGCGCGGGCAGGCTGGCGCTCTTGGAGGGGGCGGCAGCGCAGCCGCCGGGCCCGGAGCCCGCGCCCGCAGAGCTGCGCGTGATCGTGGGCCGCGGCCACCACAGCTCCGGCGGCGAGGCCGCGCTGGGCCGCGTGGTGGAGAACGAGCTGGCGGGCGCCGGGCGGCGCTTCCGGCGCGCGGGCGGCTCCGTGCTCGTGCGCCTGCGCGGCTGAAGCAATGCGCTGTCACGCGCATGGGCCTGCGACAGTGTGGGACTGAATGCATGACAGTGGGTAGCCTACCTGTCTCAACAGTTGTTTAGTTTGTGCATATTTACTTGCAAATCTGTTTGTTGGTTTTGGGTGTGCAGAAGCTGAGGGAAGTTTATATGTAGTCGTGTTTGGTTGTGAGTACTTCACCATTTGTTTGCCAAGTTTGTGCCAGCTGTGCCAGCTGATATATGTTTAGCAGTGCATGGGTAGCACATGGCACTCATCCTCTTTGGCTAATAATATCACTGCCTTCTCATGTGTGTCTGCCCGCGTGTTGCAGTGGAACTGTATTTCCTGCGTTCAAGAATGAGGCCAATGCCAGTATGGCTGCAGTCACGCCCAGACTTTCCGCTGTTGTAGGGGCGCAGAACGCATGACAAATAGTCACCAACTAGGTAGGCAAAGGGGGACTAGTTGATAGGCAAAGGATTGGCGTCGTGATATGCAAAGTTTAGAGCCAGGCATGTGTGAGCACAAACATGCCACGGAAATCTGAGCATCACTTGCGCTTACTCCTGCCCTTCTTCTTAGCGGGAGCGGCCTTGTGCCGCGCGTCCGCAACCTTCTCCTTCTGCTCCTCCTTGACGACTGCGTCCTCTGCTTCATCCGCCTCCTGGTCCGCCTCCCGGTCCTCCTCCTTGTCGGCCGCGTCCGCATCAGCCTCGTCCGCCTCCTCTTCGTCCTCATCCTCCTCTGCGGCTGCACCGAACCACAATCAGCCCCTGTAGCTGGGCAGCAGAGCCCCTCTTGCACGCGTGTAGCGCTTCTGCAAGCTTTGATCGCCTGTCAATAAGCGCACACAGGAAGCGCGCATGTCTCTCGAACAAAAGCGGGTAGCATGCACCCCTGCATGGCCCACCTGCATGCCCTGCACACTACGAGCGGGCCGCGCAGGGCAGCCGAGCAGCATGCCGCGCAGGGCGGCATCGCAATGCAGTCAGGGCGCCGACTCACCCGCCTTCCGCCGCTTGCGCTTGGGCGCGGCCGCCCTCGCCCTGGCGGGCTTGGCCTTGGCGCCACCCTTAGCGGGCTTGGCCGAGGCGCCGTCGTCGGCGGGCTCGGCTGCGGCGCCCGCCTTGCCGGCCTTCTTGGCCGCCTGCTTGGCGGCCTTGGCGGGCTTGGCCTCGGCGCCGTCCTCGGCGGGCTCGGCCGCGGCGCCGCCCTCAGCGGCCTCGGCCTCGGCGCCTGCCTTGCCAGCCTTCTTAGCGGCCTTCTTGGCCGGCTGCTTGGCGGGCATGGCCTCGGCACCGTCATCGGCGGGCTCCGCCGCGGCGCTCGCCTTGCCTTCCTTACTGGCCGCCTGCTTGGCGGCCGCGGACTGCGCGCCCTCCGGCAGCCTCTGCAGGTCCGGCACGAACGCCGTCGTCTGCGGCGCGGCCCCGCCGGCTCATATTTCGGCGCTAGCCCAGTGCATGCAAGCTCTGTGCCCCGCTATGCCAAGATGCTTTGTCAGCAGGAGGCGCGAGTTGCTCACTGCACGAAACTGCCATGGCCGGAAGTCATGGCAGTGCATGCAGCCATGCAGGTATGAAGCAACCCGCGCCTCTCGTAAGGAGCACGCCGCATGTGCGTGCGAGCGTCTCGAGAGGTTGAGGGCACAGAAACACCCTGCAGGCACAGAGGGCTCGAGGAGATACTGCCAGAGAGCGGCGGGCGGGCTGTCACGATGCCGCACCGCACCCGGCCCGCGACCTTTATCACCTCGATGCGGTGGCCGTCCAGCGTGGGCGCCGGGCCCTTCTGCTTGCCCGCGCTCCACTTCTGGTGGAACAGCCAGCCCGGCGGGTACTTGTCCGAGTCTGCGCCGGCCGCCACTGCCACCTGCGCGCCCCCCTCAGCAAAGCCCCTGTGGGCGCCCGCTCGCCCCTGCCGGACTCGTTTCAGCTGTCAAATAGAAAAGCCAACTCACTGCAGACGCGCGAACTGTAGCCCAAGGCCGTGACATGCAAGCCAGGGCACCCGCCACGCTGCCACCAGGACTCCCCGCCGGTTGGCCCGCCGGCCGGCCGGCCCCTGGGGGTTGCTCTACCTGCAGCACGCCCTGCAGCTGCGCGTGCAGCGCAGCGGCCTGCTCCGCGCCCAGCGAGTTCGCCTTCTGCTCCGGGTGGATGCGCGCCTGGTACAGCACCTCGTCGGCCACCCAGTTGCCCACCCCCGCGGAGAAGGCCTGGCGCGCCACGGGCACCAGCCTCTTTAGCAGCGCCGGTGAGTTGGCGCGCCGCTGCAGGTGGCATTGGGGAGCCCTGCCCAGGCATCATGTAGAGCAGTTATACCCGCACATTGCAGACCTGCTGGGATTTCGGGCACCGCCCTCCTATAGTGGTAGTACAACCATGCAGTAGCTGCTGAAGGCTTGCGCATGGTGCTTCCTGATATGGCAAAGATGATGCCAGACATAATGCAAGTTGTTGCACCACAGCGGGTTGCCGAGCGCCAAGGTTGGTGCATGGCCGAGCAGCAGTCCCTCTGTATCGGGGTGCTTCCGGCAGATAAATTATTCTTTTGGGATTGCTGCTAGTGCCATCCGCAGCACCGCTCACAGCAGCAGCAGCCAACCCACGGGAGCCGTGCCTGGTCGAGCAGCAGCGCCTTGATGGCGCGCCGCTCCTTGCTCAGCCTCTCAGCCAGGTCGGCCGCGGGGGGCATGCTGAGCAGCGGGTCGAAGCCCAGGTGCGCGAGCTCGGCGGCCACGTCCGCCGACCGCGCGGGGCTACCCCCTGGACGCGGCGGGGCGAGGCGCGGCGGGCGGGGGCGCCGCCCATGGCCGCGCTGTGCATCAGCATGCACCAGCCGTGGGCGAGCCTACTCGTGCACGGCATCAAGCGCGTCGAGGGCCGCGGGTGGCCGACCGAGCATCGCGGCACGCTCTGGGTGTACGCCACTGCTCAGACGCCTGAGCCCGATGTGGTCGCGGTGCGCTGCCCAGCTCGCCAGTGCATTCTCACACTCTTTGCTCAACGTATGGAACGTGCACTGTCCCACCTGTCCTGGATCCATCCCGCCGCGTGTCCGCGTCGCTCTATGACAGCGCATTAGCAGACCCGACGCAGAAGCGTACATGGACGCGCCTGCTTGGACAGGGTCACCCTCAGCAAGAAGGGGGACTGCAGGCTAGGGTGCGAGGGTCCACAATAGGTTCATCAGAGGCCGGCGTGCGAGGCGCCGGCCGATGCATGTACCACACGCTGCACGCAGGAGCTGGAGGCGTTCTACCGCTCCGTGCACGCGCTGGCGGGCGTGGATGCCGTCGCCCTGCCGCGCCACTACCCGACCAGCGCACTGCTGGGCGCCGTCACGCTGGTCGACTGCCTGCCCGTGCGCCGCCGGCCCGCCCGGCGCGCGCGGGCAGCCACACTCTTGGAAAGTGCTGCTGGGTGTGCGCGACATGCGAGGTCCAAGGGCAGAGCCCTGTCTGTTCGCGGGTAGCGCCGCAGATGCACGACTCATGCTGTGCTCGCCGCACTGGCCCAGATACTAGTGCTAGCGTCGTGCTCAGAAAGCCCTGCAAGCCCCTATGCGATGGAGCGCTGCAAGCCCCTATGCAAACCCTGTTGCCCTGCCTGACCGCCCGCGCCGCGCGCCAGGCAGACGCCCTGCTCGCCTGGCCGGGCCTACCGGCGGCAGTGCGGGAGGAGGTGCAGTCGCCGTTCTGCTTCCTGTGCGGCAGCCCGCGACGGCTGCTGGCGCCGCAGCAGATGCGCGGCCACCCCAAGCTCTGGCCGCTGCCGACCAAGCTAGCGGCGCAGCTGTCGCCTGGCCTGCGCCCGCCCGCGTCCGAGGTGCGCGGCCTGGTCGGCCTGCGGAAACGACCCGGCAAAGCGGCGGGCCGGAGGCTGCAGGCCGTGCGCCTGGACACAGCACCGCGGAGCATGGCCTGCAGCTGCTCTGGGCGATAAGGGCGGGAGCCTGGTCAGCACAGTGTCCAAAGAGGCGTCTTGCACCAGGCCTGCCAGGCTGCCGGCGCCCTGGCCTGGCCCGCTGCGCCGCCACTTGCCAGCCTGCAGCGCGCGCGCGGCCGAGCGCTGCCGGGGCGCGCAGGCGGCGCCCGTGAGCTGGGCGGAGCTGCTGGCGGCCCGCGCCGCCTGGGCCGCGCGCCAGGAGGCTGAGGTGGCGCCCCAGCCCCCCCGGCGCGCCACACAATGCATGCGTTGCAGCCCATGAACTGCCGGGTGTGCTGGTGGCCCTGCAGCCTGCGAGGTGATGCGAGGAGGGTCCCGAGCGACCGTCTTCCGGCCTGGCCCTCTCTCCCAACAACTTGCTCGTCTCGAGGCGTGGACGCGCTGGTCATGGACCGCTGCAGGACGCTTGCATACGATGACGCATGGGTCCTGGGCGCCGCTCGCCAGGCTGCCTGCCTATCGTAATGGTCAGCGCACTGCTTTTTTACTTACGAGCAGTCTGCTGCAGTGCCAGCTCCATGGACCCTACCAAGGCCGGTGAGGGTTGCGGTGCAGGAGAAGGCGGCGCGGAGGCGCGTCCCGGCCGCGGGGCGGGCGGCGGGTGCGCCCGCGGGCGGCAAGGCGCGCGCGCGGTCGCCGCCGCGCGCGGCCGCGCCAGAGTCGCGGGAGGACGCGCAGCGCCGCCCGCGCGCGCTCGCCAAGTGGCTGCGCCAGGCCGATGCGCTGTGGGCGCGGCAGGCCACCGGCGAGGTGCGGGGGGCTCACTTCGCCATGCTGTATAGGGTACAGGCATAGGGCTGCTGCGCCATGCTGCAGGGTGTCGTGCGGGGCCTGGCACGGTGGCATGACTTGGTGGAGGCCCTGTCGCGGGCCAGGTGCTGTGCTTGAGGAGGGCGCCACGCGGCCCCAGGTGCCGGCAGTCCAGGCCGTGCATGGAGCTCTGGAGATCAGCTCCATCTTGATTCATGAAGTCTAGGAGGTCTCATCACAGAGAACATCAGCGGGCGCAGCCGGGAGCGCGCTCGGCAGAAGCTGTGCATCGGGGCGCCGGCAGGCGTTGGACGAGCAGGCGCGCGAAAAACTCACACGGGCCGACCAGAAGCGGTCAGAGCTGGCCGAGCTGGAGCAGCACCTGTGTCGCAGCGGACGAGTGTTGGTTAGGGTGGCTGTTGCACATGCGTCTGTGCAGAGCAGCGCCACCCGGTCCCGGGACGGACGTGCCCGCATGTCCGTCGGCAGCGCCGTGCACGCGCTCATGAGTGGCAGTGACGGGGGCTGGAGCAGCGAGCGAGCGCCCGCTCTGAGTCTATGCAGGAACATGAAACGACAGTGTGTGGAGGGCAGTGCAGGCAGGGTGACGCATGCAGAGTAGGAGCGCGTCATGCTGGTTTCAGCGATGTTCGCAACTGTCACGCGCCAAGCGCACAGATGCAGCACGCCACGGCAGAGCTTACAGCCTGCTGACCTGTCCGTAAAGTGTGCTAAGCAATCTCTCAGGTCTGCTCAAGAAGTAAACTCACACCAGCAGGCTTTCAGAAGTGTCACATAGCTATTGGAGCGGACGGGTGCACGGGGGTGCTGACAGCACCCTCGCTTGCAAAGCAGCTGCCCAAGCGGGAGCGCCTGCAGCAGGCGCACAGTTTTCGGCTGGCTGGCCTGTATTCCCTCAGCACCTCGACAGCCAATGGCGGACTCGCCCGTGTGGCCTCAACTCCTCGGCAAGCAGACTGACAACCCATCCAGTGGCTGACCGCCGCCCATGTCCCCCCAGCTACCTGCCAGCGCACGGGCGCGTCAGCGCGGCGGCCGCGCGCTCACGCGTCCGCGGCCGGCGCGTAGCCCTCCAGCCGGTCGGCCAGGTAGGCCTCGATGTCCTCGCCGCGCCAGCGGTCGACGCGCGCGGACTCGCTCTCGCCGCCTGGACCGCCGTGCAGGCGCAGCCGCGGCAGCGCGCCCAGCCGGTGCGACAGCGCCAGGCCGGCAATGCCGTTCGCGCGCCCGCGCACAAACTTCTCCACCGCCGGGAACTCCCTGCGCCCATGCGGCTCAAGATACAGCACCTCACGAGGGTACAGACTTGATTGTTAGGACCGACCGACTGAGCTGCCTTGGCGGCCGGCGGCGCCCCAGGCCTCGCCGGGAGTGCGGGCGGGCCAGCACGCCGGGGTCGCCGTCTGCGGCAGGTAGTGGCTGTGCAGAGCGGTGGTGCGCGCATGGCAGGCCACCCGGGTCCGTGGCTGGTCCACGACTGCCCCCAAGGGCGGCGCGCCCGCTGGTAAATCTCTACAGCAGAGCCTGACCCGCTGCCAGACGCGCAGCTCAGAGGGTGGCCCGCGGTGGCGCGCCGGGACGCGCGGTTTCTGGAGCCCACCGCCAGCGGGCAGAGGTGTCGGGTGTGTCGGGCGCGCCCGCAGCAGGTGCCTCGGGTGTCTGCTGGCACGAGACCCCAGGGGACAGTACTGGAGGTGGGCGTGCGGCTGGCTGCGGGGGGCGCGCTCGCAGCAGGTTCCCCGAGAGTCTGCTAGAGCGAGACCCCGGAGGATGGCACCAAGCATGGGCGTGCGGCCGGCTGCGGGGCGCGCGCCTGAGGCGGTGCTTGCACACCTCCAGCGTGGCCTGCGGGTAGCGCCGCGCGGCCGCCACCTGCTCGCCCGGCGTGCAGCAGCCCAGGCAGTCGTCCACCAGCTCTGCGCCTGCGCGCCAGGGCGGCGCAGCTCCCTGATGCGCGCCTCGCCACCCCTCCCGGCACTGACCAAGGCTGTAATTAACTGCAGTGTTGCAGTGCACTGACTTCAGCGGTCTCAGTCAAGCACCCGCCCTGTCTGCAGCCTCGGCACGCGGATTCCAGGTGTTGCCCGGCACTGATCATGATCACCAGTTCAGCAGTGGGGAGTGCATCGGCAGGCCGCGAGGCCAACCTGCCTCGCCCACCCCCTGGGCGAGCTGATCACATGTGCTGCACAGCGGCAACGCAAACCTGCGCGCACAGATCGCGCGTCAGCCAGGCCCGGCTCTGAGCTGCGAGCACCAGCTGAGGTGCTGGTCCTTAATACACACTCGAGCTCCCTGCACGCGGCGGTGCTGTTCGCTGCAGCGTCACACTCTGCGGCAGGCGCGGCGCAGAGGCCGAGGAAGAGCGCCAACACCAGGGCGCGTATAACTGCCATCCAGCATGCAGCGCAAGCTCGCTGTGGCATCTGTCACGCTCGTCGTACGTGTGGAAAAGCGAGCAAAACCAAAAAAATACGGGGCATATAAAGGGTTACCAGCAGAGTGATGGTCCGTCCAAAGTGCGGCTCACAGTTGGCTGGCCCGCTCGAGTCTGCGGCAGCTGCAGAGGAGCCCGACACAGCTGCTGAGCTCTCGCTTTTTGCCCACTCGCCGAACGGGCGCCCGAGTTCAAACAATCTCTGTGTCTCCGTAGACGTTGCTCAAGGGCGTACTCGGCCCAGGAACTGCTTCCTTGCCGGGGTTTGTTTCGAGCTGCCTGCAGCCGTCCGGTCGCCCATATGTGCCTGCCGCACGCTCACCGGGGATGCGGCCGTGGGCGTCGGGCACGCGAGTGACGCTGTCCGTTCTGCCTGCTCAGGTGCCTGCCGGCCCTTCTTCCCGCCAATTCGCCTGTGTGTGGACTTCTGAAAAAGTGCAACGGGGCTACTGGAGTAAAAGCGAGAATGCTGTCCCTGGCAGGCGCGCTTCCGCCGCGCCGCCGCGGCCGCCCGCCGCGCCCGCCCCGGAGGCGAGCGCCGCCAGATGGTGGAGGTGGCAGCCGTGGCAATGGACGCGCGCGCGCACGGCATTGGGCGCCTGGGCGCGCCGGAGCACGGGGCAGACGCCCTGCGGCTGCCGCAGTGGGACACTGGTCCGCGCCTGAGCCAGCTGCGCGGCGTGGGCGGCGGCGCGCGCGCCGATCTCGGCGGCCAGGGCGCGCCGCCGGCGCCGGGTAAGGCACAGCCCAGCGCCGCGCAGCCGGGCGGCGCGCGGCAGCCGGATGCAGACGGCGCGTGCGCCGCGCCCGCGGCCGCCGCGTCCGACGGCGCGCCGGCGGGCGAACCGGCCGGCGTGCCCGTCTTCGTCATGCTGCCCCTGGACACGGTGCGCCCCCTGCAGCAGGCCCTGTGCCGGGTTTTACCGGAGGCCGTGCACAGCAGCTCAACGATGGCCTGTGGGCACTGCGCTCGGGTGTACCGCTCATTGCCTGCCCCCGGGTGCGCTGCGCGCGCCCCCGGGCCCCCCGCGCCTCAGTGGGGTCTCTGCTGCAGCGGTGGCCCTGCTTCAGCGCCGGTCCGGCCGCAGCGCGGTGGGTCCGCGGCCGCTCCCATCGTCACCCACGCCCATCGCGCCCCCCCACCACAACTGCGCCCTGGCAGTGACCCGCCCCCCGGGGTGCTCAGCACGGGGCCCGCGCACGCGCGCAGGTGAATGCGGACGGCGCGTTCCACCTGGGGCAGCTGCGTGGGGCAGGCCTGCGACCTGCCGTAACCCTATTTGGTCCCCGCGCGCAGGTGAATGTGGACGGCGTGTTCCGCTACGCGTCCTCGTGCTGGTTCGCCTCCGCGCTCGCGCAGCTGGCCGGCGCCGGCGTGCACGGCGTGGCCGTCGACGTCTGGGTGCGCCCGGCGCCGCCCGCCCGCCCAGACCCAGCACCGCCGCTCCCGGCTCCGCCGCCGGAGGCCTGATAACGTCCAGGCCGCGCGCGGCACGCAGCCGCGCGGCACTGCTCGCCCGCCGTCGATGCGCTTGCGCTGCAGCCGGCGGCCCTCCTGTGCCGGGCCGGCCCTGCGAGTGCGTGCCTTCGGCTCACGCGGCGCGGCGCGCGGCGCAGTGGGGCGCCGTCGAGCGGCACCCGCGCCGCTACGACTGGAGCGGCTACCGGCAACTGTTCGACGCGGTGCGGCGCGCCGGGCTGCGGCTGCAGGTCGTGCTGAGCTTCCACGCGTGCGGCGGCAACGTGGGCGACTCCGCGCAGATCCCGCTCCCGCGCTGGGTGCTCAAGGCGCGCCGCCTTGCGCGCTCGGGCGGCCGCAGAGTGTCGGGCGCTGTGGCGCGCTGCGTGCAGAGCGGCAGCGCACGGCGCCCTCGAGCGCATTGGCTCGTGTTGGCCTAGGACGCCTGCCGCCGCAGCGGGGGTGGGCTTCCTTTCTCCAACTACGCATGGGCTGCTAGGAGAGGCGGGCGTGCAGCTCTGCAGGCCCTGCCCCGGCCCCGCTCCATGCACAGGCTGCCAGCTCGCACACCGTCGAGCTGGTGCCAGCTTCTCAGAGCGACCGACCCGCGTGGACCCGCGCCCTCCGCAGGGCTTTGCACAACCCTGACCCTGGCCCCGCGCGCGCGCAGGCCGGCGAGGCGGACCCAGACCTGTTCTTCACGGACCGGCCGCGCGCGGGCGCGCGCGGGCAGCGCAACCGCGAGTACGTGTCGCTGTTCGCGGACGACGCGCCGCGCGCGCTGTCCGGCCGCTCGCCGCTCGAGTGCTACGGCGACCTCATGCGCGCGTTCCGCGACGCGTTCCAGGCCGAGCTGGGCGGGCTGGTGGAGGAGGTGGTGGTCGGCGCGGGCCCGTGCGGCGAGCTGCGCTTCCCGAGCTACCCGGAGGCCAACGGCTGGCGCTTCCCGGGGGTGCGCCGCGCCGCCCGCGGCCCCGCAGCGCCGCGCCCCGCGCGGAGTGGCGCAGCAACAGACAAATCGGCGCGTGTTGTGCTCATTTCGCGCCCCGCAGCCGCGCTGCAAGCGTACGTGTGGAGCGGCATACGCTCTGGCAGCGGCGCGGGTGAGTGCAGGCTGCGCACAGGCGCCGGCTGACGCGCGCGCGTGCTCGTTACCCTAACCCTTTCGCGCGCGCGCGCAGGTGGGCGAGTTCCAGTGCTACGACCGGCGCGCGCTGGCGTCGCTGGCGCAGGCCGCGCAGGAGGCCGGGCGCCCGGAGTGGGGCTACTCGGGCCCGCACGACTGCGGCACCTACAACAGCACGCCCGAGGCGCGCGCCCCGGCGCCCCAGCCGATCACAGCGTCACGGGCACAGCGCCGGCGTGCTCCTGCCGTGCTCACAGTGCGGCGGGCGGGGGTGTACGCACACCCGGTGCGCTGCGTGGGCCGCTCGCGCTCCTTGGTGCGGTGGCGCGCAGCAGCGGCATGCGCGCCCCGCCCTCCTTGCAGCGCTTGCGAGGCGGAGCGCCGCGCGCGACGCCGGCCGTGGCTGCGCCTGCTGAGCCCATACCCTAACCCACAAACCCTATGCAGGAGGCGCCCTTCTTCCGCGGCTGGGGCGGCAGCTGGGACACGCCGTACGGGCGCTTCTTCCTCGGCTGGTACTCGCGCGCGCTGCTGGACCACGGCGAGCGGCTCGTCGCGCTGGCGACGTCGGTGTTCACGGCGGCCGCGCCGGCGCGCTGCACGCTGTCCAACCACGCCGCGCCAGAGCGCAGCATCGCCGGCGCCGGGCCCGCGTACGGCATCCCGGGCCTGCTGCCCGCCGGCGGCGGCGAGACCGACCCGGCCGCCAGCGCGGGCCCCAGCATCCCGACCGGCTCGGACCGGTCCAGCGGCGGGGGCGCGCCCGAGCGCGCGCGCGGCGGGCCCGCGGAGGCGGCGCCGGGCGGCGGCGCGGGGGAGCGCGGCGCGGGCGGCGCGCGCGGCGGCGAGGGGCCCGCAGGGTTTGCCGCGGCGGGCCCAGGATCGCGCGCCATCAGCCGCTCGCCGTCGGGCCTGAGCGCGATGTCCACGTCGACGTCCGCCTCGACGCTCGACGCCGGCTCTGAGGTGCGCGTGTTTATAATCTGTCAGCATCAAGACCTGACGCGCACGCCTCTGCAGCCTGGGCAGCACGCTGCAGGGTCCGCCCGTGAGCCGGGTAGTGCGGGTCGCTCGGGCGGCGCCGGCAGACAGGTGCAGGGCCCTGAGCTCAGAGGTCTTGGGGCCGCAGGGGCTGGCGGCCGGCGGGGCGCGTGCGCTGGGCGCGGGCTTCGGCGCGCCGCGCGGCGAGCTGCGGCGGCCGGGCAAGAGCGTGTCGCTGGCGTCGCTGACGAGCGACGAGGGCGACGGCTTCGCGCCGCCCGCCGCGCGGTCCGAGGACGGCGAGCGCTGGCGCGCCCCGCGCGGCCGCCTGGGCGCGGGGCTGGTGGGCTGGATGTGGGGACACGGCAGCGGGGCAAACTGGCCGACCCCACGTTTGGATATATCACAGGGGTGGCGCACATCGATGTGGGGCTGGCGGGGCGGGCGCGGGGCCGCAGGCCAGCGCTCGGGCGGGCAGATGGCGCCAGGTCAAAGCGCGGGACACAGAGAGCACGCGCAGGAGCGCTGTCCTTGTTGGAACGGCACGCAGCTCTGGTCGTGCTTAGCGACACGTCTGTCGCGTAGAGCTGTGCTTATGACGGGTGACATGCACGCAGGACGATTGACAATGCATCCATAAAAAAGTAATTGTCGCAGCAGCTGCCTGCATGCGGCGCGGACGCTGGTGCTAAGGCCCGTTTGTGCCACGCGACCATGTGGGGCAAAAGGCTGGACCCACAGAGACCGCCGCGCGCGCGCAGGCGCGCGCGCTCGCCCGAACGGCCGGCCGGCGGCGCGGTGGAGGTCAGCCTCAAGGTCGCCGGCATCCACTGGTACTTCCGCAGCCGCTCGCACGCGGCCGAGCTGACCGCCGGCTACTACAACGCGGACGGTCGCGACGGCTACAATGCGGCGGTGGAGATGTGCGCGCGGCACGGCGCGGCGCTCACGCTGACGTGCGTGGAGATGTGCGACGCGCAGCACCCGCCGCACGCGCTCTGCGGGCCCGAGGGCCTGCTGCGCCAGGCGCGCCGCCCGCGCCCGGACGCCCCCGCGGCGCTCCGTGCCGTCCACTGTTGCACCGTTCATTGGCGGCGCGGCGTCGCGAAAGGCAGCCGACCTGCGTGCCGCCAGTGTGCACGTGACTTCAGGCGGCACACAGGAGCAGTCCCCGGGCTGGCGCCCTTTGCGTGGGGCTGTGGTCACACTGCGGCCTGGAAAGCGGGGGAGCCTGGCTTGCACCCTTGGGAGTGGTGGGCATGCGTCGCGTTACAGGCAGCCCTGCTTGACCCTTTCTGCAAGACACAGGCGGTGCTTGGATTCAGGGCGCGCGCCTGACCCAATTTCGCGCGGGGCAGGTCCGGGAGGCGGCGGTTTCGGCGGGCGTGCGGCTGGGCGGCGAGAACGCGCTGCCCTGCTTCTCGCCCGCGCACGCGGACGCGGCCGCGCTCGACCGCATCGTCTACAACACGCGTGCCTGGCTGCCGCCGCTGCAGGCGCGCCGCCGGCCGCCCCGCCCCGCCTCAAGCCCGCCTCCGTCCAGCGCTGGATTGATTGGGGGAAGATGACATCAGCCAGCTGCACTTGCACCCCGCCGCTTTACACCCCAGCGCGCGCAGAGCACGCTTACTTTCCTAGGTTTATAATCCCTATGAACCCTTGAAACCCCAATTTTGCCTGAGCAGCGGCTGCCGGGGCGGCGCAGGAGGACGCGGCGCTCAAGGCGGCGCTGTACCAGGCGCCGGCGGCGCGCAGCCTCGCCTCCAGCGCGTCCACCTCGTCCGAGTCGCTGGCCGCCGCCGACGCGGGCGCCGGCCGCGATGCCAGGTGCGCGGCCCGTCTCCCCCAGCGCTCTCTGCGCGTGTGCGGGCCGCATCATCCTGCTT
>JAABUV010004381.1_pt1 | contig 16943 bp, 16 predicted proteins | sample 5559971 | NCBI WGS metagenome assembly JAABUV01 (sample SAMN10711881, study PRJNA513362) | rock metagenome | isolation source: Antarctica rocks | place: Antarctica: Victoria Land, Knobhead nord | collected 2015-12-19
GGCGGTCAGGCGAGCCACGTCGAGCGGGTAGCCGAGCAGGGCCTGTTCCCCGAACTCGAAGTAGAATGTGCGGAACGGGCCGCACACGTCGAAACTTTGGCTCAACTTGGCCCCAGGGAAGGCGCATAAGCCGCTGCTGGTGAACATTTTCGGCAGCGCCGGTGGCTCCGTGGGTTGCTGCCACTGCGCGCCCGACAGGGCCGCGATGAGCGGCGCGCCGCCGCCGATAGCCCGGACCTGTGCGCTGCTCCACGTCAGGCTTTCACCCCTATCGCGCGTCCCCGTGTAGATCTGCCCGTCCTGTGATACCGCGAACATTGTCTGATTCTGGCCGCGCTGCAACGGCTGCAACGCTGTGATAGCGCCGTCGGGAATAGATAGCGCCAACTGCCACGACCGCGGAGCCGCGTCGGCCGGGCGATGCCTCCTGAGGAGCGCGCCCCCCGCCGCCGCGTAGAGGTCGTCGCCGGTGGGATCGCTTTGCAGGGCGTAGACCGGCGCGTCGGTGGGCAGCCCGTTGTTGTCGAGCTGCTGGGTGGGTGTCCCCCCGGCGCCGGCGCGCCAGATACCCTGCCCCTGTACGGCGACGTACGGCGTCGCGCGGTCGGGTCCCAGCGTCATGGCGGTGATGGGGGCGGACCAACCGTGAATAGGAGTCCAGGCCGCCGTCTTGCCCACCGCGTTGTAGAGCGTGTCGCCGGCCGCGGCGTACAGGCCGTGCGCCGGCGTCGCCAGCAGCAGGGTCGCGTGCGCCCCCGCCGGCCAGCCACGTCCCCAAGGGCGCCAGGCGGTATGGCCGTTGTACGAGGTGAGGTAGACCACGACGTGCGCGCCCGCCGCGTAGAGCGCGCCGCCGGCGCCGGCGGCTAGCGCCGACGCGCCGCCCGATCCGAGCGCGCCGGCGTCGGCGCGCAGCGGTTGCCAGGATTGGCCGCCGTCGACTGTTTTATAGACGTAGCCATTACTGGCGTAGGCGGTCCCATTGACCGTAGGATTGGCGGCGATGGTAGGGTAGAAGCTGCCCCGCGCGGGCGTACCGCGCGGCGTCGCCCAACTCTTCCCACCGTCGCGTGACAGACGTAGCCCCTCGGTGGCCGAAACGACCAGCACGTTGTTGGGGTACGTCCGCGCGGCCTCGTCGCCCGCGACCGTAGGGGTTGATAGGGCCGGAACCGTGGTGGGCGTCGTGGCGCGCAGGGTGGTCGAGAGCGCGGCCACTGGGAGAAGTAGACCGACCACGACCAGGGCTGGAAGAAGGAGCCTCATGACCCACTATAACCCGCGCCACCTGAATAGACAATGAATTGTTAGGGGTGCAAATGAAAGCCCCGCCCCGTCGCCCTGCCGGTGTAGCCCGCTAGGACGAGGCGGCGCAGCAGCGGGGCGGGGCGGTAGCGGTCGTCGCCGTACTCGGCGTGCAGCGCCTCGAGCACGGCCAGGACCTCGCCCAGGCCGATCTCGTCGGCGAGCGCGAGGGGGCCTTGCGCGTAGCCCGCGCCGAGCTCGAGCGCTGCGTCGATGTCCGCCGCCGAGGCCACGCCCTCGGTGATCGCCACGGCGGCCTCGTTGACAATCATGGACACCACCCGTGGGTAGACGGCCCACGAGCCGGGCGGCAAGATTTCGACCGCGAACCCGAGATCGGAGAGCAAGGCCGCCGCGCCCGTGACCAGGCCGGACTCGGTCCCCAGCCCCGGCAAGACCTCGGCCAGCATGCCCTCGCGCGGCGGCCCGAACACGCCGACGCCGACGACGCGCTCGCCGCGCACGGCGTAGGACGCTGCCTCGTCGACCGAGATGGCGTTGCATAGCGCGAGCAGCGGGCGGCCGGGCGGCAGGCGCTCGTCGAGCGCGGCGAGCGCCTCGAAGCGCTCCTCGCCGGTCACGCGCCACAGGTCGAGCCCGGCCACGATGGGCGTGAGCGAGATCGGGGCGCCGGCCTCGTCGTCGAGCAGGCGCGGCTCGTAGCCGCGCGCGCGCAGGCGCGCCTGCATCCACGCCAGCAGCGCGTCGCCCGGCGCCCCCGCGATGAGAACCCTACCGCCCGGCATCGTCGCCCTCTCTCTCCCGCGGTTCGCTCGAGGGCGCGGACACCTCACTCGCCCCCAACCGTTGGGGGGCGGGTGGAACGTCTGCTTCGGGGCTAGTGGTTCGCCGGCTGGGCGCGGGTCCATCGCCGTCGCCGTAGGTATAGAAGCCACGGCCTGTCTTGCGTCCAAGCGTGCCCGCGTCGACCATGCGCTCCTGGATCGGGTGCGGGCGGTAGCGCGGCTCGCCGAAGAAAGCGTCGAAGATGGATTTGGTGACGGCGAAGTTGATGTCGATGCCGATCAGGTCCATCAGTTCGAAAGGACCAATCTTGAAGGCGGCGCCTGTGCGCATGATGCGGTCGATCGTGGCCACGTCAACCCCTTCGGCCAGGATGCGCAGCGGCTCGCCGTAGAAGGGGCGGGCCACGCGGTTGACGATGAAGCCGGGCGTATCTTTGGCGCGCGCCGGCCGCTTGCCGAGGCGCGCGGCCAGGGCCGTCACACGCTCGACCGTGGCCTCGCTGGTCAGCTGACCGGCCACGACCTCCACGAGCGCCATCACGGGGACGGGATTGAAGAAGTGCATCCCGGCGACGCGCGCGGGGCGCGCGACGGCGGCGGCCACCTTGGTGACGCTCAGGCTCGATGTGTTGGTGGCCAGGATCGCGTCGGGCGCGCACAACTCGTCGAGCCGCGCGAAGATAGCGCGCTTGAGCGCCAGGTCCTCAAGCGCGGCCTCGATCACGAACGGCGCGGGGGCGAGATCATCCAAGGTCGCGGTCGTGGATAGGCGCGCCAGCGCCGCGTCCCGCTCCTGCGCCGTGAGGCGACCGCGCTCGACGGAACGCTCCAGCCCGGCGCGCACGCGGCCGGCCCCCCGCTCGACCGCCTCGGGGAAGGCGTCGTAGAGGGTCACGGTGAGCCCGCGCGCCACCGCGACCTGCGCGATGCCGGCGCCCATCGTCCCCGCCCCAACTACAGCAAGGTCCACAGCTTGTTCCTCAGTACGTTTTATCAAGGCAATGCTACCCTCGCCTTTCCTGAGAAGCATTAGAAATCTGAGATAGCAGGCCCGTCAGGTGGATGACCAAACCCTCTTTCACGAGGCGTTCGCATTCCTCGAAGGTCTCACCCACGGCAAAGCAAACAGGCGCATCCTCGATGTAGGCGCTCCAGCCGGTCGCCCCTTGATCGTAAACGATTGTGTGCTCTCCGTATTGTTCAGTATGCGCATGATGTTCTCGCGGTTCGGCGCTCATAGTTCACCCCTTCGACAGCCCCGAAGACGTCACGCACTTTTACCACACCAATTAGGATAGCAGGGCAGTCCGAGCCCATGCTCCTACGCCTCTTATCTCATTGCTGTACAGACAGTTACAGGCTACTTGCCGGAGTTCCTGAACGCGTACATAAACTCTGCCTATGGCAGGGCATGGGCCTCCTCGGTCGCGAGCCAGTAGGTCGGCCAAGCCAACGTTAATGGCTCAAAGCTACAGGCTCTGACCGTGCCAATACTTCATCGTTATGTCCGCATCTACAGCTACTGCCAGCGTCTGTGAATTCGCTACCGTGGACCTGTTCCCCGCAACCGTCCTCCCCTCTTCATAGGTCCCGCAGCTACTGCTATTTAGAACGGTAGTCTGGGATACTAGACGTGTAAGAGCGATTATAAAGGATAACTGCTGTGCTGACCAGGTTGAAGGTATCGGGGTTTAAGAATCTCATCGATGTCGATGTGTACTTCGGCCCATTCACCTGCATTGCTGGGGCTAATGGCACGGGCAAGTCCAATCTGTTTGATGCTATCGTGTTCCTGAGCAGCTTAGCCGACCGACCGCTCACCGATGCCGCCTTGTCCGTCCGCGACGAAGGAGGACGAATGTCCGACCTGCGCGGCATCTTCCATCAATCGGGCAATGATTATGACCGGCAGATGAGTTTTGAGGCGGAGATGATTGTGCCGCCCGAGGCACAAGACGACTTGGGGCAGAAGGCAAAGGCCAGCATCACGTTCTTGCTCTACACTCTAAGTCTAGTCTACCACGGTGACGATGGCACCCACTCCCCTTTGGAGATAACCAAAGAGGAATTAACGCACATCACCCAGGGGCAGGCCCGAGAACAATTACCATTTCCTCATAGTCCTGAGTGGCGTAGATCGGCAATTCTGGGACGACGAACGTCCCCCTTTATATCAACCGCGGGAGAAGGTTCGGATCGTGTAATTCGCTTGCATCAGGAAGGAGTACAAGGACGAACACGCCAATTCGCCGCCGCCAACCTGCCACGGACCATACTTTCCAGCACTAATGCGACCGAGAGCCCGACTGCCCTGGTGGCGCGCCAGGAAATGCGGTCATGGCGGTTGCTGCAATTGGAGCCCTCGGCCTTGCGTCGCCCAGATGAGTTCACGGCGCCAGCCAGAATGGAAGCCGACGGATCGCACGTCGCAGCGACCTTATACCATCTTGCCCGCCAGAACGGCCATCAGTACCCAAGCTATCCAACTGACCAGGATCACGCAGAGCAAATATACGCACAGGTAGCGAACAGGCTCGCGGAGCTTATCGACGATGTTGGTAGCGTTTCTATTGATCGAGATGAACGTCGCGAGTTGTTGACTCTGATGGTTAGCGATCATAGCGGTACACCGTATCCTGCACGAGCGTTATCCGACGGTACTCTGCGGTTTCTGGCACTCGCGGTGCTGTATCTCGACCCGGCATCGCAGAGAGTACTGTGCCTGGAGGAGCCAGAGAACGGTATTCACCCAGCGCGCATACGGTCAATGCTGGATCTGCTGCAGGATATTGCAACCGATGCCAAGAGACCAATTGCCGAAGATAACCCTTTGCGCCAAGTTATCATCAACACACATTCTCCGTCGGTCGTCAGTCAGGTACCAGACGATAGCTTGATCGTGGCGCAAATAAAGGAATGCATCGTAGGGAAGCGACGTTTCAACGCGGCACGGTTTAGTAGCTTAGCTAACACATGGCGCACAGGGAAAGGTGAGAACGAAGATAGCGTGGCGCGGGGAACATTAGCTGCTTATCTCAACCCAGCCGCAACCGTACTTGAACAGCCTGAACACGACAACGAAGTTAGCGGAAGGCAAAGACCGCGGCGGGTGAAGGATCGACCAGACATGCAACTTCTGCTTCCAGGCATTACCGCGTCGGCATGAATGAGTTGCGCTACACGCTGCTAACCGACGGTTCAGCGGATCAAGCTCTCATGCCTATTCTCACATGGCTCCTAAAGCAGAACGGTGTAAAGCGAGCCATCCAGCCGGCTTGGGCCGATTTGCGGCAGCTACCAAGGCCGCCCAAGCCTCTCCATGAGCGGATTGCAGTAAGCATGGAATTATATCCTTGCGACCTCCTATTTGTTCACCGCGATGCCGAAAAAACCCCCCTTGATAATCGAGTCAGTGAGATTCAGCAAGCGCTGTCTCGCGCGAGTACACGTAGCAAGGATCTCGTGCCTCCTACAGTATGCGTAGTGCCGGTGCGAATGCAGGAGGCATGGCTACTGTTCGACGAAACCGCGCTACGGAAAGCTGCCGGCAATCCGAACGGCACCCAAAAGCTGAATCTGCCTAACATCAGCAATGTCGAATCGCTCCCTAATCTCAAGCAACACTTAGCGCAACTGTTGCAGCAAGCCAGCGGATTATCAGGGCGTCGCCGCGATAGCTTCAATATGGCACAAGCTGCACGACGGCTTGCCACTCTCGTAGTTGACTTCGCTCCACTACGAACATTATCCGCGTTCCAACGTGTTGAAGCCGATGTTGCTCGCGTAGTGCAGCAAAATGGTTGGTAATCGTCTTCCTGTGCTAAGCAGGATCGGTACTGCCCGTACTTCTAAAGCTGAGGACTGATGCAATCCTAACATCGAAAAGCAAAAGGCTGGCTAGCCAGGTGTTACCTTGGCAGAGCCCAGGGGCTCTTTCACCAGCCGATCAAGGCGCCGACGAGATCATCCGGCGCAAGCTCCTACACGAGTGCGACGTGCACACGCTGCTGCGCCTGCCCATGTAGACACATAAAGGAGCGCGCGCGGGCGCTGGCCGCGCGCGGTGGCGCCACCCGTTCCGGTCGCTGTTTCCGCCCCAATACTACGGGTAAAGCTTCTCGCCTTGTGCGAGCATGGCAATGAACTTGTCGATGCGCGCCTGGCGCGTTTCTGGTTTCTTGGCGGTCGCGATTCTGTAACACATGGCGTAGCGATTGACTTTGTTGAGCGTGTCAAAGAACGCTTTGGCCGATGGATGTCTATCGAGCTCAACCTGGAAATCGTCGGGGATAGCCAGGTTGCTCTGAGGCTCATACGCCGCGTCCCAACGACCGTCCTGCGTGGCCGCGTCAACTTCCCTCAGCCCGGCCGGCTTCATCTTGCTGGCCTCGATGAGCTGCGTGGCTTTGTCGGTGTTGACCTTGGACCAGACGCTCTTGGGGCGACGGGGCGTGAACTTCTGTAGCCAGAACGCGCTATCGTAGGGCTTCTTCTGGCCATCGATCCAGCCGTAGCACAGCGCGCCATCGAGGGCGTCGGCATACGATACCGAGGATGCTCGCGCGCCCTTCTTGGCTATCTTCAGCCATACCCCTTGCGGTTGCGCGTGATGCGCGTCGAGCCAGTTCTCCCACTCCTGCAGGGATTCGAATAACACTAGCGGTAGGTTGGCTAGCGTTTCTATGTCCATGTCCCGTTCCACGTCACTGCCCCGTGAAGCGTGGCTGGCGCTTCTCCATGAACGCGCTCACGCCCTCGGCGAAGTCGGGGCTGCGCCCCGCGATCTCCTGCATGTCGGCCTCGTAGTCAAGCGCCGATTCAAGATCGACCAGCAGCGCGCGGTTCATGGCCCGCTTGGTCAGGCCGATGGCGCGCGTGGGCGCCTGCGCCAGACGGGTGGCCAGATCCATCGTCGCCGTCAGCAGCGCCTCGCCGGGGACGACGCTGTTGGCCAGACCGAGCGTGAGCGCGGTCCCCGCGTCGAGCGGGTCGCCGGTGAAGGCCAGTTCGAGCGCCTTGCCCATGCCGACGAGGCGCGGCAGCAGGAAGGTGGCGCCGGAGTCGGGCACGAGGCCGATCTTGACGAAAGCCTGGATGAAGGTGGCCTTGTCGGCGACGACGCGCAGGTCGCAGGCCAGCGCCAGCGAGCAACCCGCTCCGGCGGCGACGCCGTTGACGGCGGCGATGACCGGCTTCTCCATAGTGCGGATGGTCATGATCATAGGGTTGTACTTGTCGCGCAACGAGGCGCTGAACGAGCCCGGCCCAGCGCTGCCGGCCTGATCGGCGCGGTCCGAGCGGTCCTTGAGGTCCTGTCCGGCGCAGAAGGCGCGGCCCGCGCCCGTGACGACAAGGCAGCGCACGCTCTTGTCGCGCGCCGCCGCCTTCAAGGCGTCGATCAACTCGTCCTTGAGCGTCTCGTTGAACGCATTGAGCGCCTGGGGCCGGTTCAGCGTGATCGTGCGTACCCCCTGCGCATCCTCGATGAGCACCGTTTCGTAAGCCATGCTTGATCCTCCTCCTCATTTGCTCTGTGCCCGACAATCGTTGCCCGCGTTGTTATGGTACCAATGGTACCACGGACGCCGGCCGTATCCCTCGCTCGACCCGGTGATGGTTGCGTGGTAAACTGGAGTTGCGCCGTCTTTTCCACCACGATCGTTTTGGGCGTTCCAGAGGCTGCGTATCGACCGCCGGTACGGACAAGGGGGGAGACCAGACAATGAGTGAAAGAATGACGGACGACGACCTTCGTGATCTACTAACACAAGCCGCACTGATCCTCCTGCGCGCCGCCGACCGATCGTGGAATAATGTCACGGGGGAATATCGCAGTTGGGTGGATGAAGGCTTGCTCGACGAGGGGCGCCGCCGCTATCACAATGAGGATGGAAACGGAACTGCTTTCGCGGCGACCATAGGGACAATGCGGCACGAGGCCACCTATCGTATCTGGGCGACCGTCGATCCGTGGCGTGTCCGCATGGATCTCCTACAGGAAACACCGCTGGCCCCCGAGGGTAAGAGTCCGGATGTCCTGATTTGCCACGGGGTCACGTGGTGGGCGCAGTTCGGCCATAATAGCGTCCAGACTAATGCCGGCCTCGAACACGATACGTCTCTCATGCGTTACGGAGCGGGATCTCTTGGTATCCTACTGCGTCCGGCAACGCTGCGCCATGCCTTCAATGTTAGTGAGGCCACCATGACGCGTGCGGGAGGCCGGCGCGCGATTCGTCTGCGCGGGACGCCGGCCGAGCCGCTAGACCGCTTCTTTATGAAAGCCGCTCCACTCGTCGTGCTGGGCGCCACCGAGTATGCCATCACCGTCGACGCCGAGTGCGGCATCCTCCTCAGCGCGGAAGCCTACATTGGAGAGCGGCTGGCGCGCCGGCAGGAATTGGTGGACATGGCGATTGATGTCCCAAGTGATGATAAGATCTTCACTCCGCGCTACGGAACCGCGCCTCCACCCTGGGCGGATTAGTTGGCAATAGCTCTGGCGCGGGTAACCAGTGGCGAAAATGGGTGTGCCAGCGTAGTCTGGTGGTATGAGCGGCGACACGACACCGACGCTATGGGCGGAGCATGTGTCGTGGCCGGCGGGCGCGCGCTGTATCGTGCACGTCGACCTCGATATGTTCTTCGCCGCCTGCCACATCCTGGAGCGGCCGGAGTTGGCCGCCGTGCCGCTGATCATCGGCGGCGATCCCCACGGGCGCGGCGTGGTCTCGACGGCCAACTACCTTGCCCGTGCGTACGGCGTCCACTCCGCTATGCCCGCCGCGCAAGCGCGCCGCCTCTGTCCCCACGCCGTCTTCCTGCGCCCCGACGGCGCGCTGTACCGTCCGCGCAGCCGACGCGTGATGGAGCTCCTCGCGGCGGACATCGCGCCTGTGCTGCAGAGGGTCAGCGTCGACGAAGCGTTTATCGACGCCAGCGGGCTCGACGACCCTGTGGCGCGCGCCCGCCACGCCCAGGAGCGCATCCTCCAGGAGACGGGCCTGACGGCGAGCGTCGCCGTGGCCTCGACGCGCCTGTGCAGTAAGATTGGCTCGGACCTGCGCAAGCCGCATGGCTTTGTGGTCGTGCCTCCCGGCCAGGAGTCCATATTCCTCGCGCCATTGGCGATCGAGAAAGTGTGGGGCATCGGCCCGCGCACGGCCGAAGCGCTGCACGCGGCCGGCCTGACGCGGGTGGGCGAGCTAGCCGCGGCGAGCCTGGCGCACCTTACGGGGGCCGTGGGCGCGCGGCGGGCGCGCGAGTTGCGCGCGCTCGCCCTGGGGCAGGACGACAGCCCCGTGCGTACTGAGCGCAGTCCCAAGAGCTACAGCGCCGAGCACACCTTCGCGCGGGATGAGGGCGACCCGCACCGTCTGTGGGCCGAGTTGCGCGAGATGGCCGACGAACTGGCTGGCCGCCTCGCCGCCGCCGGTCTGGCGGGAACGACGGTTGGCGTCAAGCTGCGCTACCCTGAGTGGGCGACCGTGACGCGCGACCACACCATGCCCTACCCGCTCGACGACGCGGCGAGTATCGCGGGGGAGGCGGCCGGCCTGATGCGCCGTCACTGGGAGCGGCGTCCACTGCGCTTGATCGGGCTGCGCGTCTCCGGCCTGCGCCCGGCCCCCGCCTATCGCCAACTGCCGCTCGTCATGCTCTAGTCCTTTTTACTTTTGCGGAGGCGGTTGATGACAGCGTCTTGCGGCGATCCACGTAGTGTCTGCGTGACGACGACGGGAGGGACCAGGACGTCGACGCCGCGCTCACGCGCCACGATCAGATAGGAGCGGACGCGATAGTCGTTGCGCGCCAGGGCGATCAACGCCCCCGCGTCGAGGATCAAGCTTCGTCGCGCCATTCCCGCCGCACCGCTTCGATGTCATCCTCGGGCGCGGGATCGAACTCCCGCTCCAGCTCCGAGAGGAACCGCGCGAGACGGTCCGCGCGAAGCTGGGGCTCCAGCCCTTGTGTGATATACGCCGACAGGTTGCCGTCGCCCACCAGCGTCCGCGCTTCGTCTAGCAGGTCCCGCGGTAGGGTGAAAGAGACTTTCGCTGTTTTCATGCCCTAATCTTATCTATAGTATGATTGGACGTGCAAGATGTCTCGTCCGACGTGCTCGACCGTGGCAGGAACCTTGCAGAGAGACTATGATTGGGCGCCCTCGCGGGGGCGTCCGGCATCGGCGCACTCGCCGATGCGACGATAGAACAATTGAGGAGAGAGCACATGGCTAAGACATTCGGGCAGATGGTGGGCGAGGCGCGCCAGGAGGTCACGGCGATCAGCCCACAAGAGGCCCAAAAGCGCATGCAGGGTGACCCCAAGACGCTCGTCGTCGACGTGCGCGAGCCCAACGATCCCAGCCGCCAGAGCGTCGGCGATATCCCCGGCTCCAAGGACGTCCCGCTCGGCGTGCTCGCCATCAAGGCCGACCAAGAGCTGCCCGAGAGCTTCCGCGACCAGGACCTACAGGATCGTTCGCGTCCGATCATCACCACCTGCCAGGGCGGAGGGCAGGCGGCGCTCGCCGCCAAGACACTCAAGGACATGGGCTTCACCAACGTGTCCATGGTCGAGGGCGGTACGACCGCCTGGAAGGACGCCGGCCTGCCCACCGAATAACCTACGTCAAAGTAGCGTCTATCCGGCGCCGCCGATAGCCTCGATCACCTTGCCCGTGCCGCCGCAGGTCGGACACTCGCCGCCCTCGCGGCGGCCCGAGCCGCCGCAGTCGGGGCAGACATTCTCGCCCGTGTCGGGCGTGCCTGGCGGCGCCTCGTCGCCTGGATTCATACCGTCCCGCGCGCCGTGCAGCCCTCGGGCAATTCCTAACTCGCGCCCCGGTGTGTCGTCGTTCACATCGCTACCCCTTTCGCGTCTATGCTGCTCCCACCTGCCGATCGGGGATGAAGGCCGTATGGGCAGATCTTGTGCCCTACCTCTTGCCGCCTATCCGACACGCCATTATAACCACGTCGAGCCGCGCTCGAGCGCGCATACGGCGCTGTTATAGCTGGCGCGGGTACACTAGCGGCGGAGACTCGTCGCGCGTGCGAAGGGTCATGCGCGTGGGGTGGTATGCGAAAGGACGTGAGTGATGGAGGCGCAGGAGGCCGGGGACAACATCAGGGAGGCCGCCGAGGAGCGCGAGGTGGCCGCGGACGAGCGCAAGATAAAGCAACAGGAGACGTCGGAGCGGTTCCGGCGGCGCGCCGCCGTGGTCATCGGCGTCCTGGCCGCGCTGCTGGCGATCACCGCCCTTGGCGGCGACCAGGCGCGCGAAACGACGACGAACGCCAACATCCGCGCCTCCGACGCCTATGCGTTCTACCAGGCCAAGAACATCCGCCAGACCGCCTACCAGCTTTCCGTCAATAACCTGCAGGTTACCCTGCAAACCAGCCCCAGCCTAGTGGCCGCGACGCGCCAATCCATCCAGGCGCGCATCGCCAGCTACAACCGGACGATCGCGCGCTATGAGGATGACCCGAGCGCGGGCGGGCAGGGCAAGAAACAGCTGCTGGAGCAGGCCCACCGCTACGAGGAGGAGCGCGACCGCGCCGAGCGGCAGGCCCCCAGTTTCAACTACGCGCAGGCGCTCTTCCAGATCGCCATCGTGCTCGGCTCGGTCAGCATCGTGGCCTCATCGCGCCCCGTCCTGTTCGCCGGCGTAGTCCTCGGTGTCATCGCCTTCCTGCTCATGCTCAACGGCTACATCTTCCACCTGACCCTGCCCCCCGGCTAGGACGCCCACGCTCTCGACAGTGTTCGTGAACTATCTGCAGGGCGAGGCTTCCGGCGCTATGTAGGGGCGTATGGCATACGCCCGTGGCCTCGAACGCGCGGGCGTATGCCAAACGCCCCTACAATAATTCACGCGCCCTGGCGCTCCTAGTGGATACGGGCCGCTATGCGCGCTCTTGCGTTACCATAGTAATACTTATACTATGGACGGCATGACGAGCGAGGACGTGGCATGACCCCTGAGGAGCGGGCGCGCGCGGAGATCGACCGGCAGCTCGCGGCGTGCGGCTGGGTCGTGCAGGACCGTGCGGAGATGGATATCTACGCGGCGCCGGGCGTGGCCGTCCGCGAGTTCCCCCTGCAAGGCGGCGAGGAGGCCGACTACCTGCTCTACGCCTATGAGCAGGCGATTGGGGTCGTCGAGGCCAAGCCCGAGGGCTTCACCCTGCACGGCGTCGAGGCGCAGTCGGCCAAGTACGCCTACGGCCTCTCGCCCGACGTGCCGGCCTATCGCCAGCCGTTGCCCTTCCTCTTCGAGAGCACCGGCAAGGTCACGCAGTTCACCAACGGACTCGAGCCGGAGCCGCGCAGCCGCGAGGTCTTCGCCTTCCATCGCCCCGAGGAGCTGCTGCGTCTGGTCGGGCTCGACCGCCAGTTGCGCGGCGCTCTGCGCGTGCTGCCCCCGCTCGACCCGGCGGGCCTGTGGCCGGCGCAAATCATCGCGATCGAAAACCTGGAGACATCGCTGCGCGCCAATCGCCCGCGTGCGCTGGTGCAGATGGCCACGGGCAGCGGCAAGACCTTCACCGCCGTCAGCGCCATCTACCGCCTCGTCAAGTACGCCGGGGCGCGGCGCGTGCTCTTCCTGGTCGACCGCGCCAACCTGGGCCGGCAGACCTACCGCGAGTTCCAGCAGTACGTCAGTCCCTACAACGGGCTCACCTTCACCGATGAATACAACGTGCAGCTGCTGCGCTCGAATACGCTCGACCCCGTGAGCCGCGTCTGCATCACCACCGTGCAGCGCCTCTACTCGATGCTCAAGGGCGAGGACGCCTACGACGAGGGTAACGAGGAAGGCTCGCAGTTCGAGGCTGACGCGGCGTCCGCTGACGCTTCACTCGTCAGGGAGCCCGTCCCCGTCGCCTACAACGGGCGCATCCCCATCGAGGCGTTCGACGTCATCGTCGTCGACGAGTGTCACCGCTCCATCTATAACCTGTGGCGCCAGGTCCTGGAGTACTTCGACGCCTTCATCGTGGGGCTGACCGCCACGCCCTCCAAGAGCACGGTCGGCTTCTTTGGCGGCAACTTGGTGATGGAGTACAACCACGCGCGGGCCGTCGCCGACGGCGTCAACGTCGACTTCGACGTCTACCGTATCCGCACCCGCGTGACCGAGCGCGGCGCCACGCTGACGCGCGAGCCGGGCTACTACGCGCCCTATCGCCATCGCCGTACGCGCGTGCGGCGGCGCGTCGCGCTTGACGACGACCTGACCTACGGGGCCAACAGACTCGACCGCGACGTCGTGTCCGAGGACCAGATCCGCCTGGTGTTGCGCACCTTCCGCGACCGGCTGCCCGAGATCTTCCCCGGCCGCACGGAGGTCCCCAAGACGCTGATCTTCGCCAAGGACGACTCGCACGCCGAGGACATCACGCGCCAGGCGCGCCTCGTGTTCGACAAAGGCAACGACTTCGCGCAAAAGATCACCTACAAGACCACCGGCGTCAAGCCGGAGGACCTGTTGGCCCAGTTCCGCAACAGCTACCACCCGCGCATCGCCGTGACGGTCGACATGATCGCCACCGGGACCGACGTCAAGCCGCTGGAGTGCGTCTTCTTCATGCGCAACGTGCGCTCGGCCAACTACTTCGAACAGATGAAGGGGCGCGGCGTGCGCGTCGTCGACGTGGATACGTTGCGCGCGGTCACGCCCGACGCCACGGCCAAGACGCGCTTCGTCATCGTCGATGCCGTCGGCGTCTGCGAGGGCGACCGCACCGACGCGCAGCCGCTCGACCGCAAGCGCTCGGTCCCGCTGGCTAAAGTGCTGGAGGCCGTGGCGATGGGTAACGCGCACCCCAACACAGTCTCCACGTTGGCCGGGCGTCTGGCGCGGCTCGACCGGGCGCTCACGCCGGAGGGGCGCGCTGAGCTGGCCGAGGCGGCGGGCGGTGCCACAATCGCGGCGCTGGCCGCCGCGCTGGTGGACGCCATCGACCCCGCGGCCAACCAGGCGCGCGCCCGCGTCGCCTTGAGGCTGGCGCCGGACGCGGAGCCGCCGGACGACGCCGTGGAGGCGGCGGCGAAGGGCGCGGCGCGGGCGGCGCTGCGTCCCTTTGGCAATCCGCGGCTGCGGGCGCGCATCGTGGAGTTGCAGACCGCCAGCGAACAAATCATCGACGAACTCACCGTCGACGAGCTGCTCTATGCGGGGCAAGACGACCGCGCGCTGGAGCGGGCGCACGAGCTCGCCGACGGCTTCCGCGCCTTTGTCGAACAGAACAAGGACGAGATCGAAGCGCTGCGCGTGCTGTACAGCCGGCCCTACCGCGCGGGCCTGCGCTTCAAAGACATCCGAGAACTCGCCGCCGCGTTGGCGCTCCCGCCGCTGGCGGCCACGCCCGAAGACGTGTGGCAAGCCTTCACCGTCATAGAAGGCGCGCCCCCTGGATCTCCCGAGAGCGCGGGCGTCTCGCCCACTGGGAGCGCGGGCGTCTCGCCCGTCCCCGGCAGCGTATCCCCCGGAGCCGTCGACGTACCCGTATCCCCTGAGACCGCCGACGCCTCAATCGCACACGGCGCCGTATCTACTGGGACCGCCGGCATCCTGCCGGCACACGATCGCGGGCGCAACGCTCCCGACCCCCAAGGCGTAAGCCCCACGGCGGACACCGACGCCGCGCGCCTGGTGGCCGAAGACCGCGTCGCCTACCTCGTAGCGCAAGAGGAGCAGGGCGCCACAGCCCCGGCCCGGCGTGGCGGCGCGCGGCAACTGACCGACCTCATCGCCCTGGTGCGCCACGCCATCACGCCCGCCGCGCCGCTGACCCCCTTCGCGGCCACGGTCGAGGAGCGCTACCAGGCGTGGCTGGCCGAGCAAGCGGACAAAGGCGCCGCGTTCACGCCCGAGCAGCGTGGGTGGCTCGACGCCATCCGGGACCACATCGCGGCCAGCCTGCGCATCGAGCCGGACGACTTCGACTACATCCCCTTCAGCGAGCGCGGCGGCCTCGGCCGCGTCTACAGCCTCTTCGGCGACAAGTTGGACAGTATCCTCGCCGAGCTCAACGAAAGGCTCGTCGCGTGAGCGAACGCATCGAGTTGCCACCAGGTTGGGTTACTTGTACCCTTCGTGACGTCGTAGACGATACGGTTAGCGGTGGTGGCCCCACGACAGGGGATGAGTTTCTTTATGTTGACATAAGCAGCATCGACAACCAAACAAAACGTATCGAGGACGTTAAGCGGCTGCCGGTAGCGAAGGCTCCGAGTCGTGCTCGGCAGCGGCTGCTACCTAACGATGTTGTTGTATCGATGACTCGTCCCAATCTAAACGCGGTTGCTCTAGTTACGGCGGATCTTGCAGGCGCGATTGGCTCAACCGGGTTCTGTGTCCTGAGGCCCGTTATTGAATCGCGTTACGTCTACTATCGCGTGCAATCGTTGGCTTTCATTGAAGAGATGACCGGGTTGGTGCAAGGCGCTCTTTATCCAGCTGTCCGACCCAGAGACGTCCTCGCGCATCGACTACCACTTCCTCCACTTGCTGAGCAACGTCGCATCGTGCAGAAAATCGAGGAACTATTCACCGAACTCGACGCGGGCGTCGCGGCGCTCGAACGCGTGCGCGCCAATCTCAAGCGCTACCGCGCCGCCGTGCTCAAGGCCGCCGTCGAGGGCGCGCTCACCGCCGACTGGCGCGCGGAACATCCCGACGTCGAGTCTGCCAGCGACTTGCTGCAGCGCATCCTGCGTGAGCGTCGCGACGCCTGGGAGCAGGCCGAGCTTGCGCGCTACGCCAAGGCCGGCAAGGCGGCACCCAAGGGCTGGCAGGGCAAGTACAAGGAGCCCACCGCGCCGGATACGACGGAACTACCAGAGTTGCCGGAGGGTTGGTGTTGGACGAGCGTGGAGCAGCTTGCATCCACTGATCCAAATGCTATAACTGATGGGCCGTTCGGTAGCAATCTCAAAAGCGAGCACTATACCAGTGAAGGCGCGCGAGTCATCCGGCTACAGAACATAGGTGATGGGGTCTTCAAGGACGAGAAAGCCTTTATTTCCCAGGAACACTTCCAGCGTCTCAGCAAACACAGAGTCTTTCCGGGCGATGTAGTCATCGCAGCACTTGGCGAAAATCCCCCACGGGCCTGCATCATCCCAGAGTTTGTCGGACTGGCCATCGTCAAAGCAGATTGCATTCGCTTCAACGTTTCTTCGCACATCCTCAACAAGTACGCTGATTACGCGCTAAACGCCAACCCAACACATAAGCGAACGGCATTGCTTATACATGGTGTTGGGAGGCCACGTCTTAATCTTGGCGAAATCAAGTCAATAATGTTGCCGCTGCCACCCCTTGCCGAGCAAGAGCAGATTGTGGCCGAGGTCGAGCGGCGGCTTTCAGTGGTTGACGACGCGGAGGCGCAGGTGGCGGCGGGGCTGAAGCGGGCGGTGCGGCTGCGGCAGAGCATCCTCAAGCGCTCCTTCGCAGGCCAACTCGCGCCGCAAGACCCGACCGACGAGCCGGCCAGCGCACTGTTGGAGCGCATCGCGGTGGAGCGCGGACGCACGGCCATGGCGGGCAAAGCGGCGCGCGGTGTTGGGCGCGAGGCGACGCCGGGCGACGAGCGGGAGCGGCAGCTAACCCTAAGATGGACAGAAACGTGAGGCGTAAGCGCCAGGGAAAATGCAAAGCGAGGCCAGCGTCTTTAATGGAAGAGTCGAAGATGGCCGTGATGATCAGTTGCTTAATAACACTTGATACAAGAAGTGTTACTGCTAGCCGGCGAGCTGTTCGTCGGTGACGGCTGCTTTCAACGTTCTTGCGACGCGACATCTTATAGCTTCTAGCCTGAATTATTCACGAAGGACAAACGAGACGGCGAGGAGGTCCCAGAGGGGCTGACCGGG
>JAABUV010004382.1_pt1 | contig 16942 bp, 24 predicted proteins | sample 5559971 | NCBI WGS metagenome assembly JAABUV01 (sample SAMN10711881, study PRJNA513362) | rock metagenome | isolation source: Antarctica rocks | place: Antarctica: Victoria Land, Knobhead nord | collected 2015-12-19
CGCCGCGGACGGCGCCGGGCTGCCCGGCTGCAGGTCCAGGGAGGGCCCGTACGCCGCGCGGCGCTCCATGAAGACCGTGCGCGCCAGGCCTGCGCGGCGCCCATGTCATGCGCATGCAGGCCTGGGCGGCATGCCATCGCTCTTTCCGAGGTGAGCACCGCTGGGGCTGTCATGGCTGTGCTGCAGCAGCCAGAGAACCCATGCTCTGCATGTGCGCATGTGAAACCTGCAGCTGTTGTTCGTGCACACTGACATACATCAAAGACGACATGTTGGCGGCTGCCTTGGTGCGAGTGTATGCGACAGCATGTCATGCGACCGTGCATGGCCTGCCAGGTGCACTGCTCGCTTGCAGGCCGAGGCGCAGCGCACCCAGGGCGGCGTGCGCGGCCGGCGGCGCACAGCCCGCGTATGGCCCCACGCTGTGCAGGCCGTGCGTGACCAGCGACAGCCTGGCGCGCGGCGCGGCGCGCAGGACCGCGCGGAAGGCCCACAGCAGCGCATCGCCCTCCGCGGCGCCTGCGCACGGTCCAGTCTGTGCGGTGGGGCATCGTGTGCCTGACAAGTGTGGTATCAATGCAGTGCTGACTCTGGAGCTCAGCAAGCACGCCAGTGCCCAGCGCCTGCGCCCATTTAGCTGCGCGCATGAGTTGTGACATCGCTTGCAGGTTGGGCACTTGCAACCACCGGGGTTTACGGCTTTATCACACAAATCCATTGTCATGCCAGGCAGGCATGGGGGGTGCGCTGCCGAGGGCGCGCCCGCGCCCGCGTCGCCGGGCGCGTGCGCGCAGAAGATGTGGTCGGCGTCCGCCCGGGTGATGGCAGCCTCCAGCTGGCCATGCCCGTGCACGTGCACGACACCGCCCGCGCCCCACCCGCCCCAGGGCCCCGACGCGCTCTGCTCCCCGACCTCGGCCCGCCCGTGCCCGGCCTCCGCCGCGGCTGCCGGCCCGTCCTCGCCCGGCCCCGGCCGGAACACCAGATTCCGCACGGAGAGCCACGCTGGCGCGTCGCCGCACAGCCGCTCGGCCGGCCACGGCGCGGCGCTGAGGACGAGCCAGCGCGCGGGGCTGGGCGCCGCCACAGGGCCCGGCGGGGTTCCTGGCGCCTGGAAGGCAGGCGCCAGCGCCTGCCACAGCAGCTGGTAGGCGGGCGCGCCATCCACAAGCCGCGCCGCCTGCCCCACGGGCGCCTGCATGCGCACGCCCGTGAGGCGCGCGGCGGCGCACAGCACATCCGCATACGCGGCTGCAGCGCCCGCCGGGCGCGCGGTCGCGGCCGCATGCGCGCGGGCGGGCAGCGCCTCCGGTAGGCCGGGCCTGATTTGGAACGCGGCGCAGGCCGCCAGGGTCCCGACCAGGCTTTGACCGGGGCCGCGGGCCCGGCCGGCGGCGCACAGCGCGGCCGCCGCCGTCAGCGCCGCCGGGTGGAACAGGAACTGGCCGGGCGCCAGCCGGGTCGGCAGACGTACGCTGCCGGTGCAGCTGCCGGCAGGGCGGCCCGCGCCCGGGCCGCCGAGCTGCCTGGCCACGAGCGCACGCAGCGCGCCGAGGCCCCGCAGCGGCCACCTGGCGGGATCGGGGCTCTCGGAGTGCGGACCGCCCTCCGGCTGGCGGTCTGCGAAGCTGCCGTGCAGGGCGGCAGTCAGGTGGGAGGTCACCCCGGACGCCAGCGCCACTGCGCCGCCGGCGCGGGCGATGGTGCACGATAGGGCGTCGCCGTCGGTGCCCGCACCCACTCCCGACCCGCCGCCCGCCGGCAGCGGCCTGGCGGGGCCGACGCAGGCGTGCAGCAGCAGGGGCGTCCAGGCGGTGGCGCCGCCGAGCAGCGCCTGCGCGGCGGCCGCGGCGGCCTCCAGTAGGGCGGCCGCCGGCAGGACCGGCTGCCGGCTGACGCAGTGATCGCGCAGGAACCCCAGCGCCGGCGCAGTGAGGTCCATGCGGAATACAATGGCTGCGGCCGCTGCCGCCGCGGCCGCCGCCAGGCCCGCATGCACGATCGGGCACGGCCAGAAGCGCGCGCGGCGCCAGGCCAGGCCGCAGTGGCGGGCGCCCAGGCGCGCCGCAGCGGCCGCGGGCGCAGCCGCGAGCAGCGCGTGCGCGTTGACGCCGCTCATGCCGAACGCGCTGGCGCCGGACAGCGCCTCCGGAGAGGCCCCGGGCACGAGCCCTGCAGGGTCTGAGGCCACCCAGGGCGCCGCCTGGCGCGGCAGCGCGGCCGTGCGTGCGTGCCGCACGCCCCACTCGCCCAGCGCGGCAGAGACGTACGGGTTCAGGCTGCGAAGGTGCATGATGGCCGGGCGCGCGCGCAGCGCGAGCGGCTGCAGCGCGGCGAGCAGCCCGGTCAGGCCCGCCGCGCCCTCCGTGTGCCCGAAGCACGCCTTGACGCTGCCGAGCGACACGCCCGCGGGCGCGCCGGCCGGCGCCGGGTGCACGGTCAGCGCCTGGCCCAGCGCGCCCACCTCGATTGGGTCGCCCAGCGGCGTGCCTGCGAGCCGCAGGTAGACCGTTTCAGCATTATGAGACACAAATGTGTCCATCCACCGCACAAGCACAAACAAACGGGGGCATGTCAGACAGCCTGCGCGGCATGCATCACCGCGACATCCTGGGCAGCAAACTCCGCGCGCCCCAGAGCCGTACCGGTCCCGTGCACGGCGACAAAGCTGACGCCGGCGGGCGCCGCGCCGGCGGCGGCTAGCGCGGCGCCGACCAGGCGGCGCTGCGCGGGCCCGCTCGGCGCGGTCAGGCCGCTGGAGCGCCCGCCCTGGTTGACCGCTGAGCCGCGCAGCAGGCCCAGCGGCTGCTCGCTGTGCGCCCCCGATGCTGTCGGGGTAGAGGGTGCCGGGGTGGCGGGCGCCAGGGCAATCACCACGAAGCCCTCCCCCCGGCCATAGCCGTCGGCGGCCGCGTCAAAGGTGCGGCAGCGGCCGGCCGGCGACAGCGCCTGTCACGCGCGCCCTGAGGTTGGGCTCAGGCTCATGCAGGCGAGCAAGCCCAGCTGCTCATCTAGTCGACCACGTGGCTGGCCAACGGAGGTGCTGTGATCGCAACGCATGCGCTTGGTCCCCGAGCACTGGCAGGAGGTTCGGCAGCGCGTGTGTCCCGCGTGACGACAGATAAGAAGATCTGCGGCCGCTCATGTACAGCGGCAAGCCTGGTGCAGTCGTGTAGAGAGAAGCGTGCATGGCGTAAGGGGCAGCCACAGAGGTAATAAAAAGGAGCATGGGCGGCCGCCCGCCGGCGGCGGCCGCGGCGCCCGCACCTGCAGCTGGCAAATGGCGATGGTCGTGAGCGGCGACAGCAGCGCGTTGACGCCGGCCGCGAGCGCCGCTGGCGCCTCGCCGGCCTGCAGGCCGCGGTGCGCCAGGTGCGCGGCCACCAGCGAGGAGGAGCATGCGGTGTCCGTGGCCAGGCACGGCCCGGCCAGGCCCAGCATGTAGGACACCCTGCGCGCCGTGCCGCGTTGATGCGCCTTTCCCCTTCCCCAGTGTGTTGTGCAGCCCTGCTTAATGGCCCTAACAAATGAGCCCATGCACAGACGCACTTGCATGCAACATGTGTCTGCGCGCACGCCCACTAGCTTGAGGTCCTTGAAGAGTGCAGCCAGGCTTTGGTGGCCTGCAAACGTGCACGACGGGCGGGGCCGCGAGCCGGCGCCGCCGCACCGTCCGGCCATGAAGCTGAGGGAGCTGCCCGTGGCGGCCGCGGCGGTCAGCGCGCCGCCGGCCGCGCCGAGCACGCCCGCATACTCCTGGTACATGCAGCTGACGTACACGCCTGCGCACAGTATGGGTAGGGTAGGGTTAGGGATAGGATTAGGTGCACAGGTACTCCTGGTACATGCAGCCGACGTACACGCCTGCGCATGCGTGCTCACACTGTCGGGCCGTGCTCGATCCTTTGACAGCGGAATTTCCAGTGCTTGGGAAGAGCCATGGCTGCTCTGTTTCCTGCTGATCAGCAGACACCGCGCTGCCGGTGCACGACAGCCTGGCATGATGCGCGATGTCACCGAGGAGCGGGCCAAGTGCTGGAGCTGCAGTTTCAACTGTACATGCAGTTGATGTCGCTAAGCCTTTCCAAACACAGCGCGCGCCTGCCGGGGCGCCCATCCAGGCGGCGGCGCCGCCGGGCGCCGCGGCGACGGCGGCCGCGGCCTCCTCCAGCAGCAGCCGCTGCTGCGGGTCGGTCGCGAGCGCCTCGGCAGAGGCCATGCCAAAACAGGCCGCATCGAAGCGGTCGATGCCGGCCACGTACGCCGCGCAGCGCGCGTACAGGCGCCCCGCCGCCGGCTCCGGGCTGTACACCGCGGAGGCCGCCCAGCGCGCGTGCGGCGCCTGCGTGGGCAGGTCTGCAGCGGCGGCGGCGGCGCGGAAAAAGTCATGCACGCCGCCGGCAGCCGGCGCCGGGAAGCGGCAGGCCACGCTGACCAGCGCGCTGGCCGCTGGGCTCGTTGAGACCCTTAGCCCTGAGGCGCCCGGCGACAGGGTTGCAGCTGCAACGGAGACGTCCGCATAGGTACGCGAACGTACGGCTGCCAACATGTAGGCGGCCAGCGCTGCGGGTGTGGGGTGGTCAAAGGTGGCCATGGCGGGCAGCTCGACACCAAACCTGGCGCCCAACGCGTCGCGCAGCTCCACCGCGCCGAGCGAGTCCAGGCCCGCCTCCATCAGCGGCTGCATGCACACACAGACAAATTGCGTTGGCTGGGGACTGAGGTACGCCACGGCAGCTTTGCGTCCGAGACAGGTAGAGAGCGCCCGTCATTGAGCATATGAAGAAGCACGCTTGCGGTACAAAGTCACAAGCGGCGATTGCGCCTGAGCAGCCGCCTGCTGACGAAAGACATGCAGTCTGGACACCCTAGGCATGCGTGAGCATGCGGTGCAGGCGCGCCTGATCTGGCCCAACGGGCCCCAGCATCTCCGAGATGACGGCCTGCACCGCGGCCGCCACCGCGCCGGGCTCGGCGTCGGGCTGAGCGTCTGGAGCGGCGACGGCCAGCGTTGCGGCGAGGTAGGCGCCCAGCGCAGCGATGGTCGGGTGGTCGAAGGTGAGCGTGGCCGACAGCTCGACGCCGAACCTGGCGCCCAGCGCATTGCGCAGCTCCACCGCGCCCAGCGAATCCAGGCCGGCCTCCGCCAGCGGCTGGTGCATGCCCACCTGCGGCGCAGCCCGCCCTCACGCCCGCCACTGTGGCTAGGGTAGGGTTAGGGTGGCAGTGGGTGGGACGCAGAGGTGCGCGGGCTCGGATGCGGAGCCGCGGAGCGCCTGATGCACATGCCCTCGTGCCAGGAGCCGGCTAGTGCACGCTCCACCTCAGTGTTCTGTCAAATGTGGCGGCTGCCGTGCAGGCCGCGTGAGGTGGGAGGCACCTGGTCGCTGAGCAGCGCGCGCACTGTTTCGCCCGTGCCCTGCAGCACCGCCGCCAGGGACGCAGCCTGCGCCGGCGCGGCGGCCTCCGGCGAGCCTCCTGCTGCGGGCCCGGGAGCGGGACCCGCGGGCCGCCGCTCGGCCGGGCCGGCGTCCACTGCAGGCTGTGCCGCCGCCGCGGGCGCGACCTCACCAAACATGCCCGGAGGCGCTCCGGGCGCCCCGCGCAGCAGCCGCGCCCACTGGAAAGGGCTGGCGACGAGCACGGCCGGCGGCGCCGCGGCCGCCGCGGCGGGCGCCCAGGCAGCCAGGGTACGGCCCAGGGCGGCGAGGCCGGCTGCGGGCGCGATGACGCCCATGCCGGAGCGCGCGATGCGCGCCAGCGCGGCCGGGCTGGCCGCCGCCATGCCGACCGCCGCCCAGGCGCCCCACTGCAGGCTGCTGCCTGCGGTGTGCTGCTGCTTGTGAGCTGCGCCATGGTCAGTGCTGTGAAGGCATGCATCCGGCCTGCACAGGCATGCCGAGCGTCTTGCATGCAGGCAGGCACAGAGAGCACCAGACGGGGGGTTGCGACAGGCGGACCTGGGCAGCCGGCGGCCTGCATGCGGTCTGCCAGCGCGTCGAGCGCGGCGTTCGCGGCCGCGTAGCCGCCCTGGCCCGCCGAGCCGACAAAGGCGGCCGCCGAGGAGAAGAACGTCGCGCCGCCGCTGAGCGGCGTGCAGGTCGAGTTCGCGCCGAGCGCGGCCACGCCGGCCGCCTTGGGCGCAAACACCGCGCGCAGCGCCGCGGCCGTCTGGTTTGCAATCAGCGCATCCCGCAGCACGCCGCCTGCGCGCGCACACCCGCCTGATCTGGCGGCGCCCGTGCTCAAGGTACCCTAGCGAGGGCGCGCGGCTGGGGGTTGCAGGCATGCTGTCCAAGCAGAAGCGGTCCTGCGTAGCATAAGAGTGGCGTGTGCGGGCGCAAAGGCGTGAGCAGCTCGGGCGCCAGCCAGGGCGCGCCTGCGTGCACAACTGCCATGAGCGGGCCGGCGCGCGGCCTGCCGCACAGGGCGCGCGCGTCCTCGGCGGCGGCCACGTCGCAGCGCGCGAGCTGCGCCGCCGCGCCGCTGGCCGCCAGCAGCCGGAGCGCGCCCGCGTCGGCGCGGCCGGACCGGCCCGCGAGGCGCAGCGGCGCGGCCGGCCCCATGCGGCACGCCAGCCACGCGGCCACGAGCGAGCCCAGCCCTGCGCCCGCGCTTATGCGTCTGCACTCTGCATCATGCATGTGGGTGTAGCATGGACGCAACACGCCAGCCACGCGTTCAGCGAGGCTGCACCAAGTTTGGGCCCCTCTTGACAATGCTCCACACACTGCGTCATCCGCATACCCAGGCGTGGACCTACCAGCCCAGTGACATCCGCTGTGCCCAGTGCCGCCTTCCCCCATGGCATCCAGGCACCGCACCACAACCTGGTTAACTAATCGTGTCGCCAGTCACGCGCGCAATGTTTGCTGCGCACCAGGTCTTTACCACCTTCGCGTGGTGGTGAAGACGCAGGGCGCACCTCCCAGGCCGCCGGCCACGGCCGTCAGACCGCAGCCTGCGGGAACAGCTGCGAAGTGCGCGCTTGCACGCGCCTCATGGGGCAGCAGCCGCGGCGCCAGCGCCACGCCGGCGCCGTACAGCGTGCCGAACGCGTCGCCTTCGCCGCCGACGCAGGCATGCTCCCCCGCCGCCGCCGCCGCATGACGGTCCGCGGTCACAACGTGCGCGCGCAGGTGCTCGCTCGCGGCGACCCTGGCCAGCGCCCATGCGGCCGCGGCCCGAGCGGCGGGGTCGGGTCGCCGCTGCCCTGGCCCTGTGCCGCCCACCGGCACCGGGCTGCCGCCCTGCGCTGGGTGGCCCCGCGTGTGCAGCGCGACGGACGCGCCCGCCGCGCCGACGTGCGTCTGCAGGAACGCCAGGTCGCCCAGGCAGACCCCGGCCAGGCAGGCGCCGGGCGCGGCGGGCGCCTGGGCGCGCGACCCGCCGCCAGCCGCCCCCGCGGCCGCCCACCGCACTCCCACGCGGCGAGGGCGGCCGCATGCACGTGCGGCCGGTGCCCGCCGGCGCGCGCTCGCGACGCCGGCCTGCCACGCGATGCGGTACAGCAGCCACTGCGCGGCCGGCGCGGCCTGAGGAGCGCCCGCGCGCCCGGCGCGCACGAGCGCGGCCGTCAGGTCCGCGATGCACAGCGCGCTGCCGGCCGTCGGCGAGGTCAGCCGGTAGCTGGACAGCGCGCTGCCTCCAGGCAACGCACCGCCGAGCGCCGCGGCGGCCGCCGGCGCGGCCGACAGCGCCGCGCGGCCCGCCGCGCCGCGGCCGCCGCGCGGCGCGCGCGGCAGCCCGACCCAGTACGCGCCGATGGCGGACGGCACGCGCAGCTCGGGCGATGCGGCGGCCGCCGCTGTGGCGTGGCAGGTGCCAAGCCGGAGGCCAGGGTTTGCAGGCCCTGCTGCGCGTGGCCGGCGCGCGAGCAGCGCGCCCAGCTGCAGGCAGGCGTCGGCGACCGCGGGCGCGCACAGGAAGCCCCCGCCCTGCTGCCCACTCGCGGCTGCGGCGGCGCACACCGCTGCGAACGCCGCCGGCGGGGCCTCCCGTGCAGCGGGCACGCCGCTCGTCGCAGTGCCCAAACCTGCCGCGCCGGGCAGCAGGATGGCCCGTAATGGACTGCCAAGGCCCAGGCGAGAGACCGTCGTCATGCGCGACCGATCCGGGGCGCCCGCGATCGTGGCGAGCAGGTGCGGCATGGTGCCGGCGGCGCCGCGGGGCAGACCCGAAACCCTATGGGGCCCCACAGTAGGCGCTGATGCGCCCGCGCCGCTGATGCGGACGGCGCCGCTGGCGAGCCCAATGCTGCAGCGCAGCAGCGACGCGGCTCCCGGCGCTAGCAGCAGCGGCGCCGGGATCGTGCAGCGCAGCAGCGCCTGTCCTGTGCCGCTCGGCGCGCCCGCGCCTGCCGCCTCGAGGCACAGGTCTCAGCCTTGCACCGTTGGCAACATATATTCCACGCATTTTTGGTCGCGTCCTGGCGTGCCTACCACCACGAGGGCGCAGGCATGGCGTACGTAACATAACGCATCACAACACACATTGCGGCAAGGCGCCCGTGGAGGGCATGCACCGGTGTGGCACGCTCAGCGTCACACCTGCAAGGCCGCTTGCAGGACCCGGCCGAACACGCACACCTTGCTTGCTTGTTGTAATGATTGCTCTGCCACCATACTGCGCAGCCCACCTGCCAGCAGCCGCCCGGCGCCTGCGGCCATCTCCAGCAGCGCCGCGCCCGGCGCCAGCGGCCGACCGGCGACGCGGTGGTCGAGCAGAGCGGCCGCGCTGGGCGCGCGCAGGTCGCCAAGCAGCTCGGCCGTGCCGGGCGCCGGGCGCGCGGCGGCCGCGCGGAGCATGTGGAACGCCGCCGGCGCCGCCCAGAGCCTGCCCAGCCGGGCCAGGTTGTCTGTGCTTGAGCGGCACCGAGCTCGCGAACAACGTGCGATGCTGATATTTAGGACCCAGGATGGCCGCTTGAACCACCATCATTTCTTTCACACAACATAATTGCCCGTGAAAATGCCCGTGCCTGGCCCGCCGCCAGGCGTGCGCGAGCGGCGCAGCGGCCACCATGCCGCCAGCCGCGGCGCCAACCAGCGCGTGCGCATTGGTGCCGCCCATGCCGAAGGAGCTGGCGCCGGCGGCGGGCGCGATGCGCGCCGCGGCGGCCGCGGGCGCGTCCTGGCGCGGCACGGCCGCGCGCAGGCGGCAGCGCGCGCGCCAGTCGCCCAGCGCGGCGGCCACGTGCGGGTTGAGGCCCCGCAGGCCCAGGACGGCCGCGCCGGCGCGCTGGTCCAGCGCGGCGGCCGCCATGAGAACGCCTGCCGGCCCGTGCAGGCACAAGGTGCCAGTCCTGGCACGCGCTGCAATCTTGCCTGTGTTCTCAAACAGGAGCTTCCGGGCAGATATGCAGCATAATCGCTTTCGCTGACATAAGCAAGGTTTACGTACAGTTGCATACTTGGACCATCGTCCCCTCTGCATAATGCAACGCTCCGCTGTAGCAGTGCCCTTCCATATCAGCATGTATGATTCGCTGAATTACCTGTGAGGCCGGCGGCGCCCTCGGTGTGGCCATAGCTGGACTTTGCGCTGTACATGGCGAGCACTTGTGCCGCGGCCCCGTCGGCATCGCGGGCGGCGAGGGCCTGACCCAGCGCGCCCACCTCAATAGGATCTCCAAGCGGCGTGCCTGCGCCAAGCGAGGTGCATGTAATGCGCGCCGACACCTGCGTTGGTGCATGTCTCCTGCCAGGGCATGTGGAAATGCACAAGTACTGAGCCATGAGTGGCGCGCTTGGCGACAGAGACATGGGCGTCCTTGCAGGGCACCGACGCTGGCCATGCTCAGAGCGCCATGCCGCCAGCTCGTAAGCAAATCTTGGGGTCAGGGCGCACCAGTGCCGTGAACGGCCACAGCGCCGATGCCCTGCGGATCGACGCCGGCTGCGCCCAGCACCTCGGCCACCAGCGCGCTCTGGCTGGGCCCGTTGGGCGCGGTGAGGCTGCTGGAGCGGCCATCCTGGTTGACCGCCGAGCCGGCGACCACGGCGAGCGGCGGCCCTTCGGTCTCCTCCGGCGCCGCGAGCACGGCCACTGCGCGGCGCAAGCCACCATCACAGCGCGTGCTTGCACGGCCGCGCAATGCGGGTGCAGCAGACAGCTGAGCAAGCGCGGCCAGCGCGGGGCCTGCTCTGTCTCATGACGGTTGGGAGGTGGCACTTATGGAGTTTTTATGACATGTCCACAAACATGGCTATGTTATTGTGATGCTTTTTCGAGGTATCAGCAGCCCTGGTGTGTGGAGACAGCTGTCTTAGGATGCGCAAGATGTTGGAGCTGGACAGGCACCCGAGAATGTGCTGGTCCTCCTAGGGCAACCCGGCCTGAGGCCTCGCTTCTTCTGCATTGCCAGCTACCCATTCCCTACATTTACCAACTGCCGTCCTGGAGCGCGGGGGGGGGGTGAGCACCCGCAACGCCCTCGCCGCGGCCGTAGCCGTCGGCGCTGGCGTCAAAGGTCTTGCAGCGCGCGTCGCGCGACAGCGCCTGCAGGCCGCAGATGGTGCACGTAGTGATGGGCAGCAGCATCGCGTTTGCGCCGCCGGCCACGCCCGCCAGGGTCTCGCCCGCCAGCAGGCCCTGGCCACAACCGCATGCGCGTTACGTGCAATTTACCCGCAGTAATACTCGCACGCAGTGCTAGGGTTTCAGGACGCGGGGAGCTCGTCTACACGCAGGTCCAGCAGCACAAGGGCGGCCATGTGCCTACAGCCGCAACGCTCTGCATGCACGGCACACGCGGCACTGTCATGCGTCGAGTCATGCAAGACCGTCGACAGCATGCATGTCTCTCCAGTGCCTGCTCTCCTAAAGCAGCGCCCATGTTCACATAAGCGGGGTCGAGCAGGCGGTATCCGTGGACACGCTTGCCAGTGTGCCTGACCAGGCACGGGGGCATAGGCGGCGCGCCTTGTGCGCCAGGTGCACGGCCACAAGCGAGGACGAGCACGCGGTGTCCGTGGACACGCTGGGGCCCGTCAGGCCGAACGCGTAGCTCAGCCGGCCAACCATGTAGCTCAGACCGTTGCCGGTCGCGACGCTCGGCCCGACCTTGAGCCCCAGATTGAACTGCAGCTGCGTGTACTCCTGGTACATGCATCCGACATAAATGCCGGTGCGCGCGCCGGGCGGGCGCGCCAGGGCGGCGCCCGCGCCGCGCAGGGCCGCCCAGGTCTGCTCCAGCAGGATGCGCAGCTGCGGGTCCATCGCGGCGCCCTCCGCGGCGGACAGCCTGCAACACCGACGAGAACACATTTTGGCCTGCCATATTACGGTGAGATGGCTCTGTTCACAGTGCATGTGTACTATACCAACAATTGCCTGGACTGGAAGATATAGCAACATAAGATCACCTGTGGCATAGTCACGTTTACGAGGCTTGACCTGAACTTATAGCGGAGCATTGAGCACAAGCACTGCATAACCTGCTGTGCTGTCCAAAGTGCTGTCCAGCTTGTGTTGTCCAAAAACCGTGGTGTCTACCTGAAGAGGTCCGCGTCAAAGGCGTCCATGCCCGGCAAGAATGCGCCCAGCCGCACGTACATGGAGAGGCCGCCGGCCGGCTCAGCTGCATAGTATTTTTCGGTGTCCCAGCGCTGCCGCGCGTGCCAGCACATGAGCCACGAGCTTGCCCAAGGATCGTAAGCAAGCTGGCTAACAGAGGAGATCAAAGTGCGAGTGCATGCCCTGATGCGGCTGGTTGCGCTGCAGGCACCACACCCTTGCAGGCACCAGACCCTTATCGACCACGGGCGCATAGCCCTGCTGGTGTGCTGGCTGGCGTAAGAGGTCGCGTCCCCTACATATTGCGCACAGCCTGGCACACGCAGGCGGGCGGCTGGGGCGGCATTCAAATACCTGCAGCGGGACGGGCGACGGCAGATCGCGCTCGGCGCACAGCGTGTCGACAAACCCTGGCGCGCCCGCGTCAGGGCCCGCGCCGGGGTAGCGGCATGCGATGCTGACCAGGCTGCTGGCGAGCGCCGGCCGGCCCAGCACTTCGCGCAGCGGCAGCGGCGGCGCGATGCGCAGGTCGTGCGCGCCTGATGCATGCAAGAACGTGCATTGCATGGCCCGCTCAGCAGAGCCCACTGCTGAGCTCACTAGTGTAGTGAGGTAGTGTGAACAATGTGCAGAAGCGCACCATGGACATAGCAGTGCAAAAACCTGAGCGTCCACTTGTTTTTTGTGCCGCATGACAGCCATGCTGTGCACTCAGCCACACACATGCACCTCTTTCATGCACGCATGTCAACGATGGTATTCTGTAAACGTGCCCATGTCCCATTGCTGATGTGTCGTGCTCAGGTGATTTGATAAGTACAAGAGCAGGGCACACTGCTGGGCAGCGCGCGTTGTGACGCCGGCGTGTCGCCGAGCAGGGCGCCGATGTATGCAGCGAGCGCTGCGGAGGTCGGGTGGTCAATGGTGGCGGTGGCGGGCAGCTGCAGGCCGAACGCTGCGCCCAGGGACGCCTGCAGCTCCGTTGCGCCCAGGGAGTCCAGGCCCGCCTCCATCAGCGGCTGCGCCCCGCGCTCAGGCCCTTTACATGCTTGTGAGCAGGTGGCTCGCTCCGAGCGAGAGCCGACCACCTTGCTGAGTATTGGCCTGAAAGGGTGCGGCAGCTGACGAGGGTGCACGAACAGGCGTGCTGGTGTAGCCCAGCAAAACTGCCATACTTTCTACTGCACTGTTAGGTATGTGTTGGCATGATGGGTCGGTTTAGGGTAGGGTGCAATGCCCTTGCTCCATCCAGACCTGGTGGGAAGTAACATCCTTGCCCAGCATGCGCTCCACGATGCCGTGCACCTTGGCAGCCACGCCCGCGGTAGCGCCCTGCTCCGCGTCCTGCAGGCGATGCAGGCCACGTAACAGCATCAAGCCCCAGCTCAACATCACAGTCCTGGTCCGTCCAGGATGTGAGCCAGGAAGCTGCGCCGTTACTACATGGCAGCAAACAGAGCATGCGCGCCTGCAGAGCCTCGCATACGTGAACGCGACGAGCCTGTCTCAGCTGGCCGGGCGGCTGAGAGGGGAGAGCTGGGCGCTCGGGGCGGCACCTCCTCGGGGCGCGCCTCCGCGCGGCCAGCGAGGTAGGCGGCCAGCGCGGCGGGGGTGGGGTGGTCGAAGGAGAGCGTGGCAGGCAGGTCTGCGCCAAACTTGGCGCCCAGCAGCGAGCGCAGCTCGACAGCGCCGATGGAGTCCAGGCCCGCCTCCATCAGCGGCTGCCGGCCAGGCCTTCTGATATGTGCAACCATGTACTTCTCCAGTTGAGAAAGAGCAGCCCTAAGTGTACTACGCAGATGCAGCTGCTGCAAACTGACACGTGAGCGCATGCGGCACCTCGCAGAGCGCCCACGTGCCGCGCAGCCGGGGGCAGCCGGCGCACCTGGTGCGCGGACACGCCCGGGCCGAGCAGGCGCGCCACGACGGCCTGCACCTCCGCCAGCGCGGCCTCCTGGCGGCGCACAGCCTCGGCCGGAGCCAGGGTCTGAGTAGGGTTCTGATCGCCCGCGCGCCCACGCTCCGCCGCGCCTGAGGCTTTGTTCGGGCCCACAGCGGCTTGCTCTACGCCAGCCAGCGCGGGCGCGCCCGCCGCGGCGCCCGCCGTGGCCGCGGCCGCTGCAAACTCTGCGAACACGGGGAACACGCTGCGCGCGCCCGCCATGAGCCGGCGCCAGTCGAAGGGCGAGACGACGCGCTGCGCGGGGCCATAACCTGGCCCCGGCCCCAGCGCGAGCGCCGCGCGCAGCGCCGCCAGGCCGCGCGCGGGCGCCAGCACGCCCAGGCCTGAGGCGCGCACGCGCGGCAGCAGGTTGTGCTCGGCCGCCATGCCCGCGCCGGACCAGGCGCCCCACTGCATGCTGACCATGCTGGAGCCCTGCCGCGGGGAACCGCCGCGCCTCAGCTGCGCCCCCGCCAATCACACTCCACAGCAGTGTTGAGGCGCTCGTGGCAATCGATCGGGTACACCCACTCCAGCAGCCAGCGTGGAACAGAAAACAGAAGCCGCTCATGTCCAGATGCATGCGGCGCAGTGACGTCCAGGACGCAAGCTGTTGCAACGGTCTATGAAGCAGGCAGCGTCGTCAGGCCCGCAGAAGGCACACTGAGAGCCCACGTGCATCTGACACTGGTCAGATCAGCCTGGCCCATGCACAGAGCACTGGCGGAGCAGCACGCCCCGTAACAGCCCATCACGCCCGCCTGCACCCTGCAGAAGCACGCGCGCAGCCCTCAGGCCGTGCGCGCGCCTGCGCGCCGCGCCCGGTCGCCCATGCGTTGAGCGCGGCGTTCGCGGCCGCATAGTTGGGCTGCCCGAGCGGCGCGACGATGGCCGAGACGGAGGAGAAGAGCAGCGCGGCGGCCAGCGGCGCGCCGCCCAGCGCCGCGTCCAGCGCGAGCAGGCCGCCGACCTTGCCCGCCAGCGACGCGCGGAAGCGGCCGGCGGTCTGCCGCAGCAGCAGCGCGTCCTGCGCGCCCGCACCGCGCAGCGTTGGTGGCAGGCAACCCGCACTGGTGCTTACAGTAGGGTTTAGGGTAATGGGTGGGGGGAGCTGCCAGGCTGTGGTGGGTGCGCGTCCGCATGGCCGATCCGTGTTAGGAGAGGTGCTCATGATGGGGTCTGTGACTGCATCTCGTGTGCTGCGGAAGCGATGCGAATCGCTGTTCTGGTCGTCGTGGATAGCCTGCAGACACACACTCGCAGAATGCGGACCCATGAGCCCGGTATGACGCGCTCTGACAGCCAGCCGGGCAGCACGCCTGCAGCACGCCGGCGGCATGAACAACGCCCTGCAGCGCGAGGCCACACGGCGCCTGTCGCCCGCCGCCCGCGGCGCGCGCGCCCTCGCGAGTCGCTACGTCGCCCCGAGCAACTGTCACCGCCGTCGGCAGGCCGCCTGGGGCCGCGAGCACCGCGGGCAGTGCGCCCGCCGCTGCGTCCACCAGGAGCAGGTGCGCCGCGCCGCAAAGCGCGGCCCACTGCGCGCACAGGCGCCCCAGGCCACCCATGCCGCCCGTGATCAGCCAGGCGCCGGGCAGCAGGCCGCCCCTGCCGGCACCGGCCCCGTCGCGCGCTGCGGCTGTCATAGGGTTTGGCGCGGGGTGCGGCGCCCGCTCGGGGAGCATGCGCGGCAGCGCCCAGGCGCCGCCGGCTGCGGCCGCGCCGAATGCGTCTGGGCGGGGCTGCGGGCCGGTCAGGGCCTCGTCCGCGGGGCCCCGCACGGGGACGCGCCCGCCGTCGCTGCCGGACCACGCGAGCGCGGGAAACTCCTGCAGCGCGTTGCGGAGCAGGCCCCACGCCGATGCGGCCGTTGCATCGCGGGGGCTGAGCCGCACGAGCGGACCTGGCGCGCACAGCAGATGGCTAAAGCCGCACCTGAGACCCTGCGTTTCTAAGCAGGGGCTCACTTAATTGTGACACGCTGCGGCATGATAGTTTGGCAAAGTGGTAGGGCCCTCTGCAACCGAGCCACATGCTACTGCCAGCCCAAGTGCCGGAAGACCACATCGAGCGGACCTGCATTATGGCCGTGGCATGGGTGAAAGGACGGGCGCGCGCCTGCAGGGTCCGATGCCGCGGGGAAGCTCAGGGCGCCCGTGGTGCGCAGCGCCACCTCGGCGCCGGGCGGCAGCGCACGCACGGCCGCCTGCAGCCATGCAACATGCTGCAGCACGGCCCCCGCCGGGCCGCCAGCGGCCCCGCCGCCGCCGCAGCTCTGCAGGTGGTGCAGACCCCCAGGGTCTGCACCGGCGCTGTGTCGCACGCTCTCCATCGGGCCCGCAACGCGTCCTTGGACAGCGTCGTCGCTGGCAGCTGGGCCCTGCGGCGCCTTGGCCCGCGCATGCCAGCGCACGCGCCGCGCGCAGCGCGCGTCGCCGGCGCGCCGGCAGCCGGGCGCGCGCGGCGCCACCGGCTGCTGCGCCTGCCACGTGATGACATAGCGCTCCGCAGGAGCGGCCTCCGACGGCGGCGCTGCGGTCGCCAGCACCTGCCATGCGCCAGGACGCAGTTTGTGCTTACTGTAGGAACCGCCTCCATGATCAGGACACCGTTGTGGACACTAAAGCTCGAAGGAAGCATCTATACACCAAAGAGGCGTGCATGGAATGACATGGGAAAAAAATTACACGGCAGCTGCCGTGCTGCGTGCCTTGGCGTGGAAGCCCTGCAGGGCAGCGCTGCGCGCGCCGCGGTCGCCGGCCAGCTTGAAGCCCGCGGCGACGCTGCGGTCCTCCGCCGGCACATCCAGCAGCGCCGCCGCCCAGCCCTGCCTCTCGCGCAGCCCCGCCGCCGGCGCCAGGTATGCGCCGAGCGCCGCAGGGACGCGCGTGGGGCCTGCGAGCGGCGTCCCTTGGCATCAGCAGGGTGCTGCGCCCCGGCACCAGGGACCTGCCTGCAGGCGTGCGCACTACAGGCACACCTTGCCAGCGCAGTCTTTACACTGGTGTGGAGTTCCGTCACTGCGCCGTTATTAGGCGAGAACGTTTACAAGAGCAGTCATTTGCACAGAGTGGGCATGCATGCTGCTAAGGCGCGCGCAGCAGGCACGCAGCCGTGTGCACCGCCGCTGCCATTGAGCGCGGCGGCCGTGTGCGTCGCCGCGTCCAGCGCCGCCGGATGCACCGCGAAGCCGCCGGGCTGGCTGCCCGATGCGGCCGGCGCCAGCAGCACGCATGCGAGCGCGCGGCCTCCCGCATCGGCCGCGCTCAGGCCAATGCCCCGCGCTCTGGCCCCCTTCACCAGCAGCCTCGCGAGCTCCTCATGCCCGGCTGCGTCCCTCAGCCGCTGTTCTGAATCCGGCCCGGCGGCCACGGCTGCCAGCTGCCCGGTGCGCCCGGCAAGGTGCTGCCGGCTGCTCGCAGGTGCTTGTCCGTGCAGGCGCGCCAGGGAGCGGACTTCCAGGCGGCCGGAGACCGGCGCGAG
>JAABUV010004383.1_pt1 | contig 16942 bp, 13 predicted proteins | sample 5559971 | NCBI WGS metagenome assembly JAABUV01 (sample SAMN10711881, study PRJNA513362) | rock metagenome | isolation source: Antarctica rocks | place: Antarctica: Victoria Land, Knobhead nord | collected 2015-12-19
TTCATCTTCATCTTCATTTAACTAGTATCATAGAAGAATCAGATTGATGCTCAAGAAATGAGCATTAAATGAGTGAAAGAAAAATATCATAAGACGAAGTTTCATTTCTTAATAACTCATGAAATAATATAGATTTAATTGCATCTAAATGTTATGAATCTGCATAAAGCGAATCATATGAGTGTATTCTAATGTTACGATTCTAGTTCTCGTCTATTCTTTCTAGCTCTGACCTGAGTTTCATTCTAATCAAGTCTAGTGAGCATTCAAGCTAGTAATGATGTTCTTGAAACTCTGCATCATATGTGTAAGACATAAACTCTTTCGAATCTAGCACAGAGCTGAGAAACACACATATAAAGAATCGAGTTCTTTTCTGTAGATACTTTTCTTTCTTAGCATTTATCTATTAGTTAAATGACACTCATATGACTCGCTTTATGCTGATCTCTAACAGTAGATAAATGCTAATCAACTACTTTGCTATCAACGTGTAAACGATATGAAATAATCTACTTCTATTCAGAAAATTCGCAAGAGATTCTTCGAATTACTTTCATTAAAACATATATTCAAATTTACTCAAATTTATCAAATCAATCACTCAATCTTATCATAATCTATCTATCTATCTTTATCTTTCTTACAATGATACGCAACTCTGAATCAGTCGAGTCACGAACAGCTCATCTGCTTAGAAGCACTGCTAGTAGACGAGTTTTTCTTATTTCTTTCGATGCTTCAGCGAGATCTCAGAATGTCGCTATCTCATGAGACATCAACATAAGTCAACAACTTCGTCAATGAGCTATCGATCAGTCAGACGAGATCATCAAGATGCTGATCGAGCTAAGAGATCAACGAGACATGATTTTGAAACTCAACGAGCAATGAATCAATCTACAAGTTGATCACATCAAGAGACTTGATGAGCTAGAGATCAATCAAACGACAATAGATACTCAAGAAGAGACTATCGTTGAATTACGAGAGAAAGTATTGAATCTCAAAAAGAAACAGCGTTTAGCGAATCAACTTCGATCTCGACAGTCTACGAAGTCTTGAACTTCTATCGAGAATCATACTTGACGAAAGTCGTTCACTTTATTCAACAATAATCATCACAAGTTCTTCAAGTTTTCAAATTCATCTATATTCATTGATGAAGATGAATCAACATGAGACAGCTGAAGAGTCAAGATAGACGATAAGCTTCAGACAAATGTCAATCACTTCGATAATGAGAATATCTGTATTGTTTATGTGATATCTAGACTAAAAGATGATGCTGCTGAGCACATCTTCGCTTGATGTTGACATGATGCTTTGCATTCATACATCTCAATCGATGAGCTATTTGAGCATCTGAAAGAAATATACGATGAACTGAATAAGAATTGAAAGTGTCGTTGCAAGTACAACGCTCTGAGATAAGCAGACAAGTCTTTCAATGTCTTCTACTTCAACTTTATGAAACTATTCAGTTATCTTGAATACGACGATCGCACTCTGATGAATGATCTTCAGAATAAAATCAATAATCGCTTGCAGAATGCTCTATCAATCTGTTCAAAGAACTTTACTTCGCTCACTCGCTTAAGAATCTTTCTTCAAGATGTGAATAGTAAACAATGAGTCAATTATCAGCTTCGCAGCGAACGTTGCATTGTCATCATCAAAGTCACTGTCATACCTGATAAATGTGCTACTTCTCTGTCAGTAACAACTTTGATAATTGATTATGTTAAGTCGATTATTTTCTCTATCTCTGAATCAGCGAGATCGTCAATTATCTGCTACATCTGCAAGACTCTCGATCATTTGTTCAAGAATTGCTCTCAGCTGAACAAGATTGACACTTCTGCATCTCGTGCATTCATTTCTCGTCTACATGAGATCATCATTTCAAAGAATAAAGAGAATGAGAAAATGTCTTTCAAGAATAGTGAGACAAAAAACTAGAGACTTTCATCAAAGACGCAATGAAAGATGTGTTAATTTCTTCAACGACAAGCATGTCAAATGACTCTTTTGCTTCTGAATCTTTGACTATTGAATGTGTACTTTCTAGCAATGAAATTAGTTACTCATTAAAATCATTGATTGACATCGAAGCTGCTGACTATTCGTTCATTGATGAAGTGATCGCGCAGATTGTTTGTGATCAGTTGCAAATCAAGTCTTTGACTTTGATCAAAGCGAAGTCAATTTAAGAATTCGACGATCATTATGTTAAAAAACTCATTACTCATGTCATCTATTTGAATCTGACTGTTCAAGATCATACAATTGACACAGCTTTTATATTGATCACTCAATTAAATCAACATCAAATGATTCTTGAAAAAACATGAATGAACAAAATCAATCTAGTAATTGATATGCAAATCAATTCTCTTCGATTTTCGAATTTCAATTCTACTAGTCAGAAATCAATTGCTCTATTCTCAAGCAATAAATCAATCATGAAGCGAAAAAGCTTGACTTCTACTCATATACTGAAGAGATTTTTCACTTTCGTTACATCTCAATTCAGTCAAAACAAGAAGTTTATTGAACAGTTAAAACAGCGTGACGCGACTTTGACTAACATCAATTCTAAGTCGACGTTCAGTCTGAAATCATTCTTTTTCAGTTCAATGAACATAACAATGATAAAGACAGCAACATATAGAATGTTAGTCAAATGATCAGACATCAAGATCTTTGCTGTTATCATTTTGAAAATCGATCAACTCATAACTACAGTTGAAAATAAGTCTGAAGAAGTGAATTTGCATGAGCTTTCACACGTCGAGATTCTTGAAAAGATCAAAGTCAAGCTCTTTCTCGAGTATCATGACTATTTAGACATGTTCAATCGAGCTATGATCGATCAGCTATCATTGCATCATTTCTATGATCACAAAATTGAGTTGATCGATGAAGAAATACTTTCTTGAAGCAGACTATATCAGATGTTCAATCACAAGCTTCAGAAGATAAAGAAGTATCTGATTGATCATCTAAACAAAGAATTCATTTTCTTCAGCTTCGCATCATACGTCTCGCTCATTTTGTTCATTGAAAAGAAAGACGATAGTCTGCGTTTCTGCGTCGATTACAGAAAGCTCAATGCTTTGATCAAACGAGATCACTACTCTTTGTCATTGATAGACGAGACTTTCGCTCATATACAAGAAAGCAAGTATCTGACTCGATTAAACATCATTGTCACGTTCAACAAACTACGCATGCATTCAGATAGCGAAGATTTGACTATCTTTATTATCTTCTTTGACTCATACAAATATCATGTAATGCTCTTCAAATTAATCAATGAATCTGCGTTCTATCAACACTATATGAACGACGTGTTGTTCAAGTATTTACATCAGTTTTGTCAGATCTATCTAAATGACATTATCATCTACAGCAAGACTCTGAAGAAACACAAGCAACATGTAAGATTGATCTTAAATAAACTATGAAAAGCTGATCTACAGATAGACATCAACAAGTGCGAGTTTCATGTTCAGAAAACTATCTTTCTAGAACTCTTGATATCAATTGAAGAATTGAAGATAAATTCGCGAAAGATGCAAGCAGTTGTTGATTGATCTACATTCAATAATCTCACTCAGATGCAGTTCTTCATTGACTTCTGCAATTTCTATTGACGCTTCATCAAGAACTTTTCAAAGATTGTTTCTTCAATGATTTGACTCACTCAAAAGAATATCATATTTGAATGAAATGAAGTCTGTCAGATCGTCTTCGATCATATGAAGAGATGTATGATCGAGACTTCTATACTACGTCACTTTAATCAAACTCGTGAGACTATTCTTGAAATCAACTCATTCAACTACGTCAACGATGAAGTTCTCTCTCAATATAATGACGAAGAAGTACTACATTCGATTGTCTTTTATAGCAAGAACATGTCTTCTGCTGAATGCAACTACGAGATATATGATAAAGAACTTCTGATCATCATTTGAGCATTTGAACACTGATGACTTGAACTGAAGCTAACTGACATTTCTATCAAGATGTTCATCAATCATCAAGCGCTCATCTCGTTGATGAAAGATAAAGAGCTGAGCAGACGTCAGATGCGCTGAGTTCAGAAGTTCGCTGACTTCAACTTCAGAATAATGTATCGATCTGATAAACAGAACATCAAGATCGATGCATTAACTCATCAAGCTGACGTCGTGCTCAGAGATTCAGAAGATGAGTGCGTTCACTATCAATGAATCACTATTCTGACTTTAAATCGAATGAAAATTGCTGATCTAAAGAAGAACATCAGTGAATCAATCTATAAACAGATTCTTGAGATTAATGAGATCAACGAGAATTGTACGCTACTTCGCGAAGCAATAGCAAGAGACGAGACACAATATGAAGATATCAAATTGAAGAATTGTCGAACTCAGAATGAAATCTTGTATCATGATAGTCAGTTATGAGTTTCGTTCAACGAGCTTCTACAAATGAATCTAATTCGTGAGATGCACGATCAATCATCAGTTGATCATTCTAATATTCTTAGAACTGTGAAAGTCATAAAGCGAAACTATTATTGATCATTCATGCGAAAAACGATAGATTGATATATTTGAAACTGCTATATCTGTCAACGTTCAAAAACATCTAGAGATAAATCAAATAACTTGCTTCAATCTTTATTGATATCTGAACAGCAATGACAAGACATTGCAATGAACTTCATTATCAATCTATCTGATTTGAGCAAGTACAACGCTATTCTGACGATTATCTGCAGATTATCAAAGAAAAGACATTATATTTCTTGCATCACTGATGATGAAGATATCACTGTTGAAAAGACAGCTGAAATGCTGATTCAATGAGTATATTGAACTCATGATTTATCAAGCTTCATAGTATTTGATCGAGATTTGCAATTCATCTCTATACTATGAAGGTTTCTTTGCAAATGACTGAGCATTTTTCTTCGATTGTTCATCATCTATCATCTTCAGATCGATGATCAAAGCGAACGAGTCAATCAGAACATCAAGCAATATCTTCAATTCTTCTGTTCATATATGCAGAATGACTGATTTAAGTGACTACTTATGATTGAGTTTGTCAACAATAACATCTTGTTCTCAGTCATTTTCTTGATCTTCTTCTTCATGAACAAGAACTTTCATTCTCATATGAGCTTCAACTCTGACATCATCGAGTATGAAAGCATTCGCGAACGCTTGCAGATTGATCAAGTCAAGAATATATCTGAAAAAATGAACAAGACATTGATCTTCGCTTGCGAAGCTTTGATCAAAACATGAGAACAAATGATGAATCAAGCTAACAAGCATAGAAAGAAGATCATTTATGAGATTGAATCAAAGATGTTTCTGAACGAACAAAACATTATTACAGCGAGACTCTTCAAAAAATTGAATGACAAGATGCTCAACTCTTTTCAGATCATTGATCTCGTTGACTCATTCTATAAATTGAAACTACTCGAGACTATGCATATACATGATGTATTTCATTCAGAGCTTCTTCATCTCGTCATCAATGACTCTCTGTCTGATCAGAAGAATGAACTTTCAAGATCAATAGTGATAAATGATGAAGATGAATGAAAAATCGACGATATATTGAACTTTCAATGATATCAAAGACGACTTCAATATCAAGTCAAATGAAAGAACTATAACAACGATCTCAACTGATATAACGCTGACGACGACGAATTTATGAACGCTCAAGAGATGATCAATGACTTTCATATCAAATATTCAAGAAAAGCGCACTAAGAAACAACATTCATGCGAACATGAATATTCAAGAAAGAAAAGTAATGTTACAATTTTAGCTTTTATCTATTCTTTCTAGCTCTGATCTGAGTTTCATTCTAATTGAGTCTAGTGAGCATTCAAGCTAGTAGTGATGTTCTTGAAATTCTGCATCATATGTGTAAGACATCAATTCTTTCGAGTTTAACACAGAGCTGAGAAACATACATATAAAGAATTGAGTTCTTTTCTGTAAATACTTTTCTTTCTTAGCATTTATCTATTAGTTAAATGACATTCATATGACTCGCTTTATGCTGATCTTTAACATCTAACTAGAAGTTCAAAGCTAAAGAAGAAAGAAGATGAAATACATCAAGAATCTTATACTCACGAAAACGCGCTAAATCACTAGCGTGTCAACATCAGCTTTATACTAGTTTATGATAGTTTAACATGATTTATGTTAGACTAACTCAGAGTAATGAGTCACGCTTGCAACATTATTTTTTCTCTTCATTTAGTAATGTTCTCATTACTGCAGTTTGATCAATCTTTCTTTTAATTTCTATCTTGATTTATTTGAATATCATTCATGAAAGTCATTTACGATCTTCTGATATTTCTTGAACTCATTTTCATCAATGTTGTATCAATGTAGATTGACGTTGTATTCTTTTCAATTGACACGATATTGTAGTCATCATCTGTAGTGTCTGAAGTTCAGAATGTTCTTCACTTTTCATTCATTTTCATTATTCATCACTATAGAATCAGACGACTCATTTCGTTGTTCTTTCAGAGAATTTTTTGAATTTAGTTGCAGCAGATTCAAAGTGAACTTCAAATGAATCTTCATTGTTGATAATAATTTCAGTCAATATGCATGTTCAATCTCGATCAGAATCTTGAAAGATTCTAGCATTTTATCATCTAGTTTCTTTAATAATCTTTCGATCATAATGTTTCTAGAATCTAGAAACATCATGTCATTTATCTTGTAAATCATTTTCTTTTGATGTTTATCAATCTGTTTCTTCATTGTGACTCTGACTTTTGCTAATGCTTGCTTGATCAATGCTAGTGATTATTTCATGTGTTCAAATATATTCTTCGCTTTACTCACTTTGATTTTAGCTTGAGTGATCTCATATTTAGTTGAATTTGAATCGAAGCTCATACGAAAGTGAAAGCTTTTATTCAGAAAGAACGCTGACTGTTCAATTAATGATAAAATAGCATTGTTATTGACGAATTCAGTCATAAATAATCAGATGAATCAATCATCTTGCATATATAAGCAATAGCTTCGTAAATATCATTTCACATTCTGATTCACTCTTTCTGATTGATCATTGATTTATGAATAATAGTCTGTGAATAGTTTCATCTTGATATCAAGTCTCAGACATAAAGACTTTCAGATAATCAATATGAATTGTGAATCACAATTGAACATTATTGATCTTGATGATTCATGAGTTCTGAAGACTCATATTAACAGTAGCTTGACTGTTTATTCTGCGAAGATTTCTTCGTCATCTGATCAACATATGTCAGAAACTGAGCTAGACTAGAGATACTATCAATATAAAAGACTGATATTATTATTATTACTTTGATAGAATCTAGATACAAGACAATACATCAGATAATGTATAAGATGAAAGACAAAGAGTGAAAGAAAAGAATGAAAGCTCAACTTTTATATACATGAATTGAGCAGAATCAAGACTAGACAGTAGTTTTATGACTTAAGATTGCAAAGATTCGCGCACATAATTAAAATGATTGAAACAAAATTGCTGAGATTAAATTAAGATGACGATGATTAGATTGATGACTTGATTCATTGAACTGCAAAACAAATTCAATGAATCGAGATTATTTAAAACATTGATGATTTATGTTCTAAATTGAGTTGATGATTTGACATCATGACAATAACTTCTCTCTTCAAGATTGAGCTTCTGCAAAATGATGAGAAGAAACAAGATAAAATGAGAAAGAATTGAAAATGAAGATTGAAATGAGATGAAAATTGATGTGAACACATTTTAATGTGATGAAGCACAGATGAAACTAGAATAAATCTAAGTCACATTTGAGTCAAATCTGAGCAAGATGTTTGAAGAATGAAACGAGATGAAACGCATTTTAACGTGATGATGCACAAGAAATTGAAACACATTTGAATCACATCTGAGTCAGATTTAAATGAAATGTCTGAGTCAAATCTAAACAAGATCTGAGTCAGATCTGAGTAAGAAAGAAATTAAATGCAGTTTAATATAATGATGCACAGATGAAACTAAAATACATCTGAGTCACATCTGAGTCAGATTTAAACAAGATGTCTGAGTCAAATCTAGACAAGATCTGAGTCAGATCTGAACTGAGTTGAGATGATGAAGATTGAACTTAAAGTTCTTGACATTGACATTGAGACATTATACATGACAGTACATGTGATTCTTCGACGACAGAATTGACGAAATGATATTCATTGAGCGCTTGCTCACAATTATTCAGAAGATGAAAAGACTTTCAAGTAGAAAAATGATCTTTTCAATCAATGTAATACTTAAGCAGAGATGAAGTATAATGTCTATCATGCTTGAAGTTTAGTATGTTGTTTACATATCAAAATCTTTCATTATTCTTGATAATAATGAGTTCTTAAGATTTCTGATGTTGATTCAAAAGAAAGTCACTTGTGATATAATTCAGAAGAGTAACATGAAAGATTGAATGAATCTTCATGAATGTTGAAAGATTTAACTCAATGATCAGAGAATTGTTCTTGAAGACATGCTTGATCTTGAAGAGATCAACATTATGATCATTTAACTTGACAATGAAGTGAGTAATGCTGAGATTGCAAACATTCAATCAGACATCATCTTTGACGAAGTATTTAAAATAAGAATGATGAAAGAGATTGACATTGAATTCATAAATGATCTGAGCTATAAGCATCTCATCACGTAAATGCTCAGTTAGTTTCTTCATCTTCTTGATGAACTCTTCAACATTGATTAACTTGTTTTGAGCTTAAAATGTAAAATTCTTAAACAGAAATTCAGAAGACTTGAAGTTTAGACATGAATTCTGACTTAAATTGATCAAGAAGAATGATGCTAAAGTGATTGATGATGATGCATTATTGACGATGAATTTAACTTCAGAAAGTTATTTAGTTCAGTCATTCTGCATGTAGTTGACAAAGATTTGAAAATAATGCTTCATGACAGCATTGACTTTCTTGATTTGATCATCGATTTCAGAGTGATACATCGTTGATAACTTAACATCTATCTTCAGCATTTTACACATATGCTTTCAAACATTGAAGATGAATTGTGTGTCTTGATCAGATATGAAGAACTCAAGTAAATCATGATGTTTTCAAACATGAGCATAGAAGCAGTTGATAACTTCTTCAACTTTCATAGAAGTGATGAGAATTAAATGTCTCATTTTGATAAAACGATCAACGAAGATTAGAACATATTTATATGTGATGCTCATGAAGATACTGAGCGATAAAAAATCTACATAGTTCATGAAAATATCACGTCAACAATGTTCAAAGACTGAAAGAAAATGCAATCATTCTTGAGTTCATTGTTTAAAGAGCTTGAAACGTGTACACATGTGACAGTTTCATATCAAGCATTGAACATACTTATAAATGTTTGATCATCAGTAAACTCAACTGATCAGTTTATAGCTTTTTGCTCTTTTTAAATGATCATTGATGATACTATCGTGAGCGAGCTAAATGATATGAAGACATAGTTTATCTGAGTTGAGCATGTACTTTCTTTCTTGAAAGTACAGATGATTCTCATGTTCTTCACACTCAACTAGAAAGATCTTGTTGTGATGTTGTGCTTCATTGCAAAGTATTTCAATTATCTGAGCTGCGAATTTGTCATTGATTTTGACTTGCTTTCACAATGTCTGAGTGAGAATGTCAGCAAAATCTTCATCAAGATTCAGAATATCTTGATCTAACTGAGACTTAATGTTTTCAACGTTGAATTCTTCAATTTCTAGATTCATGAGAGCTAGAATTTGCAAGAATGCTGAAATAATTAAGAACAGATGTAACTGAACTGAATCTAAAGTGATGATTTGTGACTGAAGCTTCATGATCTTGATGTTGAAGACATCAAGAGTGAGATTCTCAACAATATTGAGATCTAAAACATGAGTTTTCAGAATTGTCTGATGTTGATATTGATGTTGAGAATTGAATGTATTTCTCTTCTTAAAGAGATCTTTTGAGTGACATGTCAAAGCATTCAACTTATCGTTGATCTTGTTGAAATGATAAGCGATGTGATAGTTGAATTTAGACAGAAACTCACTTCAATGAGCTTGATGATGACTCAACTGCTTAGTTGACATGAAATACTTAAGAATTTTGTGATTCGTGATCATCTCGACAGAATAGATAAAGTCTTCAAGCTCTGATCATCATTTCTTGAAAGTGCAAACAATGATCATGAGTTCTTTATCATAGATCTCGTAGTTACACTCGATTGAATTATGCTTCTTTGAAAAGTAAGTGACTGAATGAAAAATCTCATTTTCATTGTACTGAAAGAGAATGTTTTTGAACATACAGTTCAAAACATCAATTTCTATCACAATCTTGTGATCTGAATTATAGTGACGAAGAATAATTTTAAAAGTGAAGACTTTCTTAAGAATGTTGAATGCAATCTGACATTTCTGAAATCAGACAAAGAGTACATATTTTCTGATGAGATGAATAAGCGAGATAATTATTCTACTATAGTCATAAATGAATCTGTCAGAATCATGTCTAAATGATACAGTCAATGAAGATCAGAATTGATAGTGCTTGATCTTTAGAAATAGCTATAACTGAATATTAAGAATACAGAAGAAGATTGATACAAAAGCTTCTATTTATGTAATGTTCAAAGATTGTATTAGACTCAAAAGAAATGTGTTTGTGATATAAAAAGAATATGATGTAGATGAACAAGATGTTGATAAAAGAAAAGAATGTTGAGAAAGAAAAAAGAGATTGAGTCATATCTGAGTCATATTTGAGTCATATCTGAGTCAAACCTGATGCAAATTGATTAGAGCTTCAATCTTGTTCAGTCTTATTAATCTTGATACACTCGTAACATTATTTTCTTCTTTGAAAATTTATGTTCACATGAATGTAGTTCATTTGCTCACTTTTGTTAATAGTTATTTCGATATTTAGTGTAATTTGTTTGAATATAACTTATAAAATTCATTTAAAACTTTCTCTGAGTCATTGAATTTCTCTTTATCGACATAGTATCATTTGTCATCTTTATCTAGATCTGTTCATTTGACTTTGTACTGTATTTGATCTTGATAGCGTCTGAAGTTCAATATATCATTTATCTCTTAATGTTCATCATCTTCAATAGTGATTAATCTGAGTAATTCTGAATGCTATTCTGATAAAAGATCTTCTGAATGTGATTGCAGTAACTTCGAACTGAACATCAAATGCAGATGCTTCATGCTGACTGATAAATGAAGATGATAGAAGATACTCATCTTGATAGTGATTTGATAAAGATTTAACTGTTTATCTTTCAAATCTTTGCAGAGTCTCGTTATCTTAACGTTATTGAAAGATAGTCAAACTCAGTCATTTACTTCATAAATGACATCTCATTTATGTTTATTGATCTGAACTTTGATGATCAGCTTCGTCTTTTTCAATTGTTAATGATTGAAGTTCAATAGTTTTTTCATTTGAATGACAATATCATCTGCTTTTCTAGCTTCAAGTCGTTCATGAGTTATTTTGTAGTCAGTCATATCTGAATTGAAACTCATTCAAGAATGAAATTCTTTATTAAAGTAGAAGAAAGTCATTGAAGTGATTAAGAAGATATTGAAATTGTCGTTGAATTTCATCATAGATATTCATTTGACTCAATCATTCTGCATGTAATTGCAGTAAATTCTAAGTTCGCGTTCAACGTTTTGATTGACTCATTTTAATTGATCGTGGATTTCAGAATAATAGACTGTGAATAAACTAGCTGTGATTCTCAGTCGCTTGCAAAGACTTTTTTACATAGTCGATATAAATTAAAAGTCTCTGTTCGAAACAATAGAACTGAGTAAATCATGCAGTCGATAGACTTTTCATAGCATGATTCAAATCATTTCTTCGACTGAGATGTCATCGTCTTTTCAATGATAGAAAACATAGTGACGTTCTTTGATGAGATGATATATGATTGTGCAAATGACGTTATAGCTTTCTGACAAAGATAGTTCAATAATGAAGTTCATAGTTATATCTTTTCAGCGTTTCTGTGAAATCAAAAGAGAATGATGAAGTTCATTGATGCTATTTCTAGAAACTTTGCTTCGCTGACAAGCATGACAGTTTCAAATGTATCATTGAATAATAACTCGATGATTTGATTAATAGTAGAAATGCTAAACTAGATCAATGATTCATTTATTGTTGAAGTGAAAGATTGAAGATTGATCATGCACTTCTTGTAGTAATTTCGTATGCATGTTCTCAGAAACTCACAGTAAATCTTTTTTAAATAGAATGTCATCAATAATTTCACAGTTCTTCAGTTTAGTGATATGAAATTTGAGCTTGTTTTCGTTCATAGCTTGTCTATATTCGCTGCAGAACTTATTTGTTTGATCAATCATTCATACTCGTTGATAGAGATTTGCTTTCGATTCAATAAATAGAACATTGATTCTATTGAAAGTCAGAATAGTCTGAAAATGATCTTCAAGACGCTGAGCTGATTCAGAGACGTTTGCTAGAGACATTCTGATTAAAGCATTGACTTTAATGTTCATCTTGTCTAATCTAAAGATGATCTGAAAGTTGAACTTCAATAGAATGTTTAAATAGTTGACTTGTCATCGACTCAACTGTTTGTTTTTCATGAAGATCTTCAAAGTCTGATGATCGATGAACATCTGAATGAGTAGTTCAATGCATTTCGACTTGAGTCATCAGTGTTTAAAGCATCAAATAATGACTAGCAATTTCTTGTCATAAATGTGATAATTGATTTCAGCGAAAATCATGCTTTTGCTGTAGAAGATCATTGAATGAAGAACTTTCTCATCATTATACTGAGATAGTATTTCATCTTTTACATAGTTTGAAGCATTGATCTTCAGAATAGCTTGTCATTTGAGATTGAAGTGACGAAGTACTGAGATTGAGCTGACTTGTTTCTTTAGATTGTCAAAGACTTGAACACAGATCTCATTTTAAACAAAAGATGTGTTCTTTCTAGTCAGCTGAGTGAATGATTTGACTAGCTTTGAGAAGTTCTTAATGAAATGATGATAGAAGTTAATAAATCTCATGAAGCTCTGAATTTCTTTTAGATTGATCGAAGTGATTCAGCTGACTATGACTGTCACTTTATTAAAATTCATACGAAGATCTAGTTCTGATACGATGACTTCTAAAAAGACAATCTTTTCTACATTAAATTTGCACTTTCGAATATTCATCTGCAGTTCAGCTTCACGTAGTTGACTCAATACTAGTTTGACGTGATCTTTATGTTTCTTTCTCATTTTGCTATAGATGAGAATGTTATCTAAATAGACTTGACAAAAGTCGTTCAGAAAGTTTCATAGAACATCATTCATATATTGCTGAAAGAAGATCAATTCATTAATCAGTTTGAATGATAGCATCTTGTATTTATATGCTTCTAAAGCAGTGATAAATGTGATGTAATTTTCATTATCGAGATGCATTTGAAGTTTGTTGAACGTTGATATGATGTTCAATCTAGTCAAATGCTTGCAACTCACTATTTTATCAATGATCTCGTTTATCAGCAATAGAAAGTATTTATTTCTTTTGAAAATGACATTTAGCTTTCAATAATTCATGCAGAATCGAAGATCTTCATTTGCTTTGAGAGCGAATAGAATGAGAAAGAAATAGAAAGTCTGACTAGAAGTGATGAATCTCTTCAACAGATTCTCATTTAAGTACTTCTTTACTTTCAGAAGTTTGACAAAGAACATTTGATAGACTCGACAGCGAGAAAGCATTGAATCACTGATGAGTTCAATTTTATGATCATAGAAGTGATGAGAGAGTAGTTTATTCAATTAAGCTCGATCAAAAACATTTAAAAACTCATGATATTTTGATGACAGCTTCGCTTTAATATTTTTCAAATTCTGAGTTGTTTCATTGATTGAAAAGACGTTTAAAGCATTCAAATCGCACTGAGTATTGTACGTGATTTTTCTATTGATATTCATCATGAATAGAGCAAAGACTTTGATCTTGTTCTTTTTTGAATAATTCAACAATGTTTTGAACGAAGTTGCGTTTATGCTTCAAATCAAGAATGACTCTTTTCAAATGAGTTGTTTGAGCATCATAGAGATCTTAGTCTGAGTGATTAAAGAAGACGAAGTTGATCATGATCAACTTGAGTGCTTTGAATTGAGAGAAATCGAAAAATTCAAAATAGAAGTATTCAATTGATTTGAAAAAACAATGACGTCGTTTTGCATATTCAATAATATTTCGTTTTTATTCATTCAGAGCTTACTCAATATGACTTCATGATGATCAATATCAACTATCAGCATTGATACAGTCAATTTCTTATGACTTTCAATGATGAGATTGAGTAGAATTTTATGAGTGATGATCTTCTTAAATATCTTCTCATCATAATTTCTTATTAGCTTCTCTTTTGTCAATGATATAAATTGAATTTTCAGTTTCTTGCATACTTTATCAACTAGATTAAAATGTATAATCATGTAAATGATTGAATCACTGTCTATTAAAGAATGAAGACTGAAAGATTAATTCTGAGAAATGAGATTAGCATCAATTAGAAACGACTTTTCAAAGTAATTTTCTTTCAATAGAATTTCATTTAGTTTGCATAAAGATATAATCTCTATCTCTTTGATGATTTTTGAAGAGATGACTAGTTTTTTAAATCGAAATTCGAATTGAAATTGAAGCAATCATATTCATTGTTCACTGCATTAATTCTAGTAGATTGATCAAGACACTTTTTAGAGCTATGATCTGATTTATGACATATGAAACAGCTTTCGACTAGAATATCTGCTTTTTTGACGTTAGTTAAAATCGCGTCGCACGACTTTAGCTGATCAGACTTCAAGTGATTGACTGATTGAGTGATAATAGTCGCTCTATGAAAGATAGTTTTAGAAAGATCATTGATGCATTTGATCTTGTTCTTGATCTTTTGAATGACTCGCTGATCATTATTCAAATGAATCAAATAGAAACGAATTTCTTTTAGAAAATCAGATTGAACTAGTTGATCTACTCAAATGAATTGAAGATGAAAGTATATTTTATCTTTCAGATCAGCAATCAATTACTTCTTGTGATAGTTTAGATAGAAAAATAAACGTTGAAACTGAGTATAGAATTCATTGAATTTCTTGAATTCTTGAATCAAGTTGTAGTATTCTTTATGAAAGTTGACTTTCTTATTTGAGTCATTGAACAACTGAGCTAACTCTTTCAAAAGATTGTTGATGATTTTATAGAGATTGATACAGTTATGTTCACGTCAAGCTTGAATGATCTTAGCTGTGTCATTGAATAATCTAGAATGTATATAGCTCAATTTGACTCGTTCATTAGAAAAAAGATTGACGTTGATCTCTAGTTTATTCTGAATTTTTTCGTATCAGTTCTTTTAAATAGAGTTCTTTTCATCAGTAAACAGCAAAGAATCAGATATTTTTTGAGATCTAAAACGCTCAGAGTAAATGAAATCAGAAGAAGTGATTTCTTTAGCTTGAAATCTAGTTTTCAACTTTTTGATTTCGTCTTCTTGTTGTTTATCTAACTCGTAGAGTCGATCTGTTTCTTCATCAAGAGCTAGACTTTAAGTCTTTCAAATTTCATAAAACATGAGAGATATTATTGTTTCAATGAATGATTCATCATCTTCATGAATGAATGATGCAGCACTTGATGATTTCATTGAATCAGCATCAGAAATTTGAGAGAAATAATTTTGAAATTCTTTGAAATGCTCTTCAGTAAATGAATGATTAGACATGATGAGATTTGTTTGAAAAAAGAATTGAATGAATGATGATGCTTGATGATTGAAGAAGAAAGACATATGAGATGAGATTCAATCTTCAACAAAGAAGATGAGATTTGATTGATTCTCTAGCAAACAATGAAGATTCTTTATCATTTTGCTATCGATTGATTTGATTCTTGAGCAATTCATGAAGATTCTTTATCATGATTCTTGTAATTGAGTGAACTTTGCATACTTAATGAGCAATAAATAGTCTAGCAATTCAAACAGTCTTGTCGTTGATTTTATTCAACTTTCTAATGTTGTTCTATCTTTCAATTATTGTTGATCATCAAATAAATGAATTTCTTTAAACTTGTTCTGTTTAGATGAGTATGTTGAATGAGTAATGAGATCAATATTATGTGATTAACGAATTCTTAATATAATGTCAGAATCATGTTTAAATGATACAATCAATGAAAATCAGAGTTGATAGTGCTTGATCTTTAGAAATAGCTATAACTGAATATTAAGAATATAGAAGAAGATTGATACAAAAGCTTCTATTTATGTAATGTTCAAAGACTGCATTAGACTTGAAAGAAATATGTTTGTGACATGAAAAGAATGTGATGTAGATGAACAAGATGTTGATGAAAGAAAAGAGTATTAAGAAAGAAAAAAGAGATTAAGTCATATCTGAGTCATATTTGAATCATATCTGAGTCAAATCTGATGCAAATTGATTAAAGCTTCAATCTTGTTCAGTCTATCTCTTATTTTCGATCGTCATATGAGCATATGACGCTCTCAATCCTCTCGACGACGATTCGCCTTGACACGACGATTCGTCATATGCTTTTCAATCAATTCGTCATATAGGTCGAACTTCTACTAGACGTTCTCGAGCTCGATACTTTCTATGACATGAATCGTAGAGTCGATCGAGGCGACTTCAACGCTTTAAAAATCTTCGGAAAATATGCAGGTTAGGGTTAGGGTTAGGGTTAGGGTTAGGGTTAGGGTTAGGGTTAGGGTTAGGGTTAGGGTTAGGGTTAGGGTTAGGGTTAGGGTTAGGGTTAGGGTTAG
>JAABUV010004385.1_pt1 | contig 16939 bp, 21 predicted proteins | sample 5559971 | NCBI WGS metagenome assembly JAABUV01 (sample SAMN10711881, study PRJNA513362) | rock metagenome | isolation source: Antarctica rocks | place: Antarctica: Victoria Land, Knobhead nord | collected 2015-12-19
GACGTGTTTGTGGACGTCGGCAACAAGTCCTTCGGCCTGGAGGCGCTCATGAAGCACCTGGGCCTGCAGCCGTCCGGCGTGCTGCACGTCGGCGACAGGCGCGCGCCCCGCCCCCCGCCCCCCGCGGCTTCCGCGGTGCCTGCCGTGCCAGCGGCGTGCGCCAGGCGCGCCGTACAGCACGAACCTGCGTGTTTGTGCGCACCCAGGCGCGCGCGTGTCGACGCAAGCAAAGTCTCCCCCCGCGGCGAGCCCCGCGCGCGGCGCGCGCAGGTTCACGAAGAGCGGCAACGACATGGCCACGCGCGACTGCGCGTCCATCCTGTGGGTCGCCACACCGGAGGAGACCGACTTCTTCCTCAAGCTGCTGCTGGCGGACCTGCGGCGCCTGCGCGCGCAGCCCTACATCGAGTGAGCGCGGCGGCGGCCGCGGCCTGGGCCATGACTGCGCCGAGCGCCGCGCGGCAGCCTGCTTCCCTCCCCCGCTGGCTCTCGAGTTGCTGCTGCCGCCGGTGAACCCGGGTCGCACCCCGCTTCATCAGTGGGCCCTGAGTGAGGCCGGGGTGTCTCTTTTGGGGGCGCTGTTGGCGCGGTGCAGGCCCCTGCACTGTGAGTCGGGCATGCTGAACCCATCAGCCTGCGTGCTTGGACGGTTTTTGGATACATTCTATTTTTGAGGGGTGCGCCCAGGTAGGATCTGGGCCACAGTGGTTGGGTTAGCCACTGGCAGCCCTCGCTGGGGCTGGCCTCCTAGTGTCTGAAGAACAGAGACCTGCGAGAGGGCAAGTGCCATTGTGGTTCATATCACAGTGTCTGGCACGTGCCAAGAGACGCAAGCTACGGTTCCAGCGGATGTGGCCACATGTGCGAGCACTGTTGTGTACAATTATGTACCTGTTCAAACATGCTGTTTCAGGGGTTGCCACTGTGCCGCCCTTGGGCCCTGTAGGTCAGTTAGGGCACGGCATGAGGTATGTGGGCGCCAAACGAGCAGAGCAGAGCAGCATGCAGCATGTTATGTGGCCCGCTCACTCAGACATAGCGCTTTCGTGTGTGAAAGTATAGTAGGGCGCTGAAGTATGATAGGGCGCTGAGCAAGTGAAGATAGCACGCGACAGCGTTTGCAGGGGATTCATCATACAAGCATCAGAACCATGCAACCACCTATGACAACAAAAAGGAATGAGAAAGGACCCATAATTCGATGCAAGTGCGACAAAACATATTGCGGCCAGCACTCCCCTGGCTCCAAAGACCCAATGAAACCCAACCCAACAACAAATCCTGTTCTACAGGTTGGGCGCCTGAGCAGCCCGTTCCAACGGGCGGTTCTGATACTGCACAACTGCGCGTTCGCCATGACGCCGCCAGGACAGCGCACGCCAGCCCTGCGGCATGTTCAACGACCACGTGCGCTTGGTTGTCAATGCACGCTACGCGGCTGCAACCTGCGACCCCGCACATGAGCGCCTGCCAGCAAGAGGGGGTAAATGCTAAGCCAGGCCCTACTCCAGCGCGCGCGACAGGCCGTCCCAGCGCCCGAGCGTGCGCGGCTGCAGCGCGCGCAGCTCGGCCACCAGCGCGGGGCTGCGCAGGCCCGTCCAGTCGGACGTGAGCAGCCCCCAGGTCTCGTTGTAGTCGGGCACGCCCTCCCGCACGTAGTAGCTGCCCTGCGCGCGGCGGCCCGGAGAACGCACCTCACCTGTCAGGTAGGGCATGCTTTCTGGCCACATGCTGGCTGTGCAGGCAGCCCTGCTCGACAGCCCTGCCAGATAATCTCCCCAGGCTCCAGTGACCGTGCATGCGCTGCTGATCAGCAGCCCTCCTGCCCACACCCTGGCTCAACTGCCAGGACAACCAAGCGCCCCTGCAGCCCCAATTCACATGTGCACTCCGGGGCCATGCATCAAGCCAGCACCTTGCAGAACGCCCCAGCGCCTGGATATGCATCCCTGGCTCCCCAACTCCGACGGGCTCCAGTGGGTGCGGCAGCAGGGCCACCTGCAGCGCCCAGAAGCCCCAGTCGATGTCGTGGCGCGCCATCCATGCGCGCATGCAGCGCCACCAGCGCGTGTCGTCGGCGCCGCCATCCGCGGGGTCGTACTGGTCCACCGCCAGGCCCACCTGCCCCAGCGCAGTTGTTGAGTTGTTGCTCCCAGCGCGCGCTGCACGCCGTGCCGTTTGCGGCATCGCAGCGCTCACACAGCGCACTTTGGCCAACCCTCCCCCCGCACGTGCGCACCTTGTGAGGTGGGGGCTCGCGCAATGCCTCTGGCCCCGTGCCAGACCGGTGAGATCAGCGGCATACCCTACATGCGCACGGGGAGCAGCACTGCATGGCCAGCAGGGAGCCCGCATAAAAGTACGACGCAGAGTCACACCAAGCGTCCCCTGCACTGCAGACACTGGCGGCCAGGACCGGTCTGGCGGCGCCCAGGCGGGCGTCGCGCCTTCCAGAAACTCGGCTCATCAGCAGACCCACAGGGACCGCAGAACGGGCGCCAGGCAGGGGCGGGGCCCACCTCGGACAGCCAGACGGGCGCCGCGTTGGGCAGCGCCTCGTCCAGGATGACCGCGATGCGCGAGTCCAGGAAGCCCGTCATGATCGTGCACGTCACATCCTCGCCCAGCAGCCGCCACAGCGGCTGCACGTAGAAGCCGTCGTAGAAGTGCGCGCCGTACACCAGCCGCCTGGTGCCGGCGGCGGCGCACCGGTTAGGTCTATGGTTAGGGTTAGAGTTCACACGGACGGTCACGCGCTCGCGGCCTGCGGCCTCGCCGCGCGCGGCTCAACCGCGGCGCTGCGGGGGCGGCGCTTGAGCGCGGGCGCACTCGTGTCCGGGCGCGCCGCGCGGCAACAGCGGCTGCGCCGCGATGTAGGACAGCAGGCTCTCGGAGTCGCTGCCGCCCGCAATGATCAGCGCGTCCGCGTTGGCGCCGGCCACCGCGGCCGCCGCCGCGCCCATATACTGGTACCAGTCCGGGATGGCACGCCAGAACTCCAAGGTCAGCACCTGCGCGCCCCGCGCGCCTCTGGGCTGAGCTGGGGCCTGTGTGCTCCCACACGCGACGCCCGCAGGACGCTTCGGCCGGCAGGCAGCGCGGCACCCAGCGCTTAAGCAGCAGCAGAGCAGAACGCGGCTCATGTGGGGGGGCAGGAGGCAGCTGCAACTGCGGCCGTGCGCAGGAAGACATGCCTACTGGACCAGCTCCCACGTGAAGGCATGCGACATGTACATTCCGGACTTCACTCTGGCAACCGTCAACAGCCTCATGTCCTGATTGGTCGCCAGCTCTGCGAAATCAGGTATCCCCTGTTGCACTGCATGCCACAGAGGCTGGGACAGCCCCTCGAGGCGGCGCCCACCTCGTTGCGCAACCCAAAGCCGATGAGGTAGCGCCACTCCGGCACAGCCTTGGCCTGCGCTGCCGCGTCGCTCGCCACCACCCTGCACCGGCCGCCGCCATGGTCACCTGTATCATAGCGACATGCAGTGCCCCTGAAAGACGCCTGCAGCAATGCGCCAGAGTAAGCCAGCTCATTACCTGTTAAGTCACATTACAGAGGCCATCCTGAGATCATGAAAGAGCGGCGAGCGGCGGAGCGCTATCAGTAGGTCATAAGCATGTACCAGCAAAGGCCCCTGCTCCGCGCTGACACAAACCAAGGCGACCGTGGTGACATACAAAGAGGTACTGTGCACATGTGGGAACCAGCAACCCCATGACGGCCACGACCGCATGCTCAGCCTGTACCGGATGTGCAGGCAGAGAGCGTGCCTGTGCGCCCGACTGCGCCGCGCTCGGGCGGGCCGGCGCGGGGGGGCGCACCGCAGCGCGTCCAGCCACGGCTGCACCGGGAAGCGCGCCTCGTTGAACCAGCGCTGGCCGTCGCCGAGCGCGCAGCACCAGCCCGCGTCGCTCACGTGGTTGTCCGCAACGACCAGCAGCCGCTGCGCGCCCAGCGCGCGCACCGCCGCGCCCCACACGCCCCAGACGGTCGCGTTGAGCACCCAGGCGTTGTGCTGCGCCAGGCCGGCCAGCGCGCCGGGGCTGAGGCGCGCGCGCGCGGCAACCGCCGCGGGCTGCCCGCGGCGCTGCACGGTCTCCACCGCGTACGTCAGCCGCACGCAGTTAAAGCCCAGGTCGGCGATCTGCGCGGCGATGTCCGCCAGCGGCCGGCGCGACAGGCCCTCCGGCAGCAGCGCCTCCATGTGCGCGGCCCAGTTCACGCAGGCCAGCTTGACGCGCATGCCGGCCGCGTCCGTGATGAAGCGCCCGCGCGTGCGCAGCGGCAGCTGCTCCGGCGCCAGGCGCGGCGCGCTGGGCTGCTGCGCCAGGGCCGGCACCTCTGCCTCGCCATGGTCACCCCCCGGTTCCTGAGGAGACAGGGCCTGGGGCAGGCCGGCGGCGCAGGCGGCGAGCCACAGCAGGCACAGCAGCCGCAGCGCTGGCGCGCGGCGGCGGCCACGTTGCCGCAGCATGCGGCTGTGCGTGCGCCCTACTCCATCGCGCCTGAGGGGAGGTGCAATATCATTCACCTCCGCACAAGTCAAGTGGCCTCAGCTGGATGTTGACGGAGACACCTTGTATGCGCGCACGTGCTTATGACATAAGCAGCCTTGGGGTGGCGTGCCTGATGTAGGCGCGAAGGGAAGATAACGGCAAGTGTCAGAAGCTTACCAAGGCTTCCACGAGCTTGTCTGCTCCCTCCTCGAGCCAGGACAGTCTGTCAGCTTCAGTCCCAACAACACGTGTGCACTGCAGTGCACAACTTTCTGTTTATGTTGGAAAGCGTCTGTCAACGTGACAGTATTTGCAACACAGCACTGTTTGGGCAATAGCTAGCGACGCGATGTGGCATGCCCGCCTTTACGGTGGGCCTATGTTGGCCCACCGTATACGGTGGGTAATGGCCAGCTCTGCAGACCAGGCTGCAGAAAAAATGTGTTTTCAAAGGTAATCACCTCCGTCATCAAGGCCTACCGAGGCGGTGAAACTAGGCGTATAGTGTTCTGCTCCGTCCTTCAGCAGGCTATCCGCGTGAGCAGAAGGGTATTGGTTCAGCCTGTGCCAAGCATGTCTGACGACGGAGATGATGCTCCCCTGGCGGTGCCTCTGGACCAGCCCATCCCACTGCAGGCAGCACGGCCAGGTGCGCTGCTACGTTCCAGTGGCACGACTTTGCAAGAGGTGACTTGTTTCACAGGCGCTTCCAACGCAAGCAGTGCAGCTCACGCCTGTCCATCAGGGCGTGTGAGTAAAACACAGTGCTTGTGCGGGGTGCAGGTCAGCATGACTGCGCCGTCCGCAGCCTCGAGGATATGCACCGGACGAAGCCGGTCCCAGTTACGCTTATCACTGGCTTCCTTGGTGCAGGTGTCAGCTCCCCGCGCACCAGCCTGCACGCTCTTGAGTGCGTAACGTGTTTCTCACATCCGCACGCTGCAAGTGTGCTCCGCGCGCTCGAGCCTCGGGCCGCGTGGCTCTGCAGGAAAGACCACGCTGGTCAACTACGTGCTAACGGCTAAACACGGCTTCCGCGTGGCCGTCATTGTCAACGAATTTGGCGCGTCCGCGGGCATCGAGCGCGCCATGCTGCAGCCTGAGGTGGCTGCTCGCTTGCGCCCGTCGCTCACTAGGTCCTTAGAGATACAACCCCACCGGTAGCCGCGTGCCTGTTCTGCAGCAGGAGGGGGCCTCCAGTGCCTCCTGCTCTCCTCCGCTGGGTCCGCGCGTCTGCACACTCCGTCCCGTGTCCAGCAGCAGACGCAGACCTGCGCTCAACGAGAGAAGCAGGCGTCCTGCTGCTCAGGCCTGCACAGACGCGCTGGGCTGGGCAGCAGGCGAGGGCAGCGGCGCGCTTGTGAGGCTGTACGCGCACGCCTGGCGCCCAGGCAACGGGGACGCTGTGTGTCGCGCAGGTCTTGATATACGGCCAGGCTCGCACGGTCGTGCTGGGCGGAGGCGGGGCCGTGACGCGCGCGCGCCGCAGGCAGGCGGCGCGCTGGCGCTGGAGGAGTGGGTGGAGCTGGCCAACGGCTGCCTGTGCTGCAGCGTGAAGGACGACTTTGTGCAGGCGCTGGAGGCGCTCATGCAGCGCCGTGCGCGCTTTGACTACATCCTCGTGGAGACCACAGGTGCCCCCCGTCATGAAGGCCACAGACTTCCCCCGTCGCCTTGTCGGCGGATCTTCCCACCCAGGCTCGGGAGGGCGAATGCTGTCGCAGCATGTGCAGCCCGTTCGGGAAGCATCTGGCCAGCTTGGTCTGGAGGGGCGCAGATGGAACGGTGCGTGCTGCATGGCGTTGTATTGCAGCCCAGGCTCCCACACATGTCCATCACACACAGGAAGTCATGTGCACTTTGATCTCGAAGTGAGGGTGCCTGGTGGGCTCAGGCCCGGTGCTGGCGTGTCGGGCCCACTAGCGGCAGAGCCTGCATGTGTGCGCTGGCCCGGACAGCGCAGCATTGAAGTTTGCTGAGGTCCGCGCGCGCGCCAGGCCTGGCGGACCCGGGGCCCGTGGTGGGCGCGCTGTGGACCGACGCGGAGCTGGAGGCGGGCGTGGCCCTGGACGGCGTGGTCGTCGTCGCCGACGCGCGCAACCTGGGCCGCCAGCTGGCCGACGCGCGCGAGCCGGGCGCGGTGAACGAGGCCGCGCGCCAGCTGGCCTACGCTGACGTGGTCCTGCTGAACAAGGTGGGCGCGTTTTTGGGTTTGAGCCACCCTGTAAGAGTACCACGTGTGCAAGAAGCCGTGCATTTATGGGAGAGAGCAGTGCAGGAAAATGCTCTGGCGCCCCAAGCGGAGGCAGCAGACGAGGCCCCGCTGAACAGGGCGTGTGGCGGTTTGAGCTGCTCTGCCCAGCCAGTATGCCAACACGCACACCACAGGCGGACCCAGTCAGAGGGACCGCGCTCGCAGCGCTGGCGGCGGCGACCATTTGTTTCCCACAGGGGTATGGGGTATGGCGGGGTTTAGGGTATGCAGGCTTGCCCGTGCGCAGGTGGACCTGGTCGGCGAGGCGACGCTGCTGGAGCTGGAGGCGGCGATCCGCGGCATCAACGCGGCCGCCGCGCTGGTGCGCACGCAGCGCTGCCGGCTGGACCTGGCGCGCGTGCTTGGCTGCGGCGCTTTCGGGGCGGCGCGCGCTTCCGAGGCCGCCGCGGCGGCGGCCGCCGCCGGCCCGGCCGCTGAGGGAGCTGAGCAAGCCTCCCCGCCGGGCCGGGCGCCCGCGAGCGGAGTGCACGGCGAGCGCTGCCACGAGCAGGCGGGCGGCGCGGACAGGCAGGATGCTGCGAGCGCGCCGCCAGCCGGCGCGGAAGCGTCAGCCTCGGGCAGCGGGCGGGATGCGCATGGGTCCGGCACTGAGGGCAGCGGCGGTTGCACCGGCAGCAGCCATGGGCTTGAGAAGGCCGGTGGCGCGCACAGCAGCGCTACGGCCGGCGGCAGCGGCACGGCCAACGGCCATGCCGGGCACCACCGGCACGATAGCGGCTTTGCGACGGTCAGCGTGCGGGTGAACGGTGGCATCTGCCTCTCCAAGCGCGCCCCGGTGCCCACAACTGCCCGCGCTGGTGCAGAGCCGTGCAGGACTGCGATCCATGCTGGGAGGCCTGGCCATGCCTGAATGAGCCGGGGCTTTGTACTTAGGGCCTGCATAGGGCCTGGTAGAGGCGGTGTGTTCTGATCAGCTCGGGTGGCAAAGAGTGCGGGCGCGGCGTGCGCAGCGGCCGGACCGCGGGCCAATTGGCCGCCAGGCAGGCAGTGCGTGCGGGCCGGGCGCGCCTGCTGGCCGTGCCGGCGCGCGGGCCACGCCTGATGCGCGGGCGGCATGCCGCGCGGGCAGGCTGCGCGCGTGGCTGGACGCGCTGCTGTGGGAGCGCGGGCCGGGCGCGCCGGATGTGCTGCGCGCCAAGGGCGTCCTGGCGCTCGCCGGCTGCCCGGAGCGGCACGTCCTGCAGGCGGCGCGCGGCCCGGGCGGCAGCGCGGGGCGTAGGGGACCCTGGCGTGGCCCTTGCTGTGTGCCGGCCTGCAAGACGAGGCCGGCTCACGAGCGGCCTGTCCAAATGAGGCGCTCTGCACAGCGGTGCAGCCGCTGCCGCGGCGCGTGCTGCACTGCTCGTCACGCACGGTGCTGGCTTCTTTGCATTTGCTGGTGCAGCGCATGCGACATGCAGAGCGGTGCGGCCTTGCGGAGCGTCAGGTGACTGGCGTGCACCCGCAAGCGCAGAGGCTACCTTACACTCAAAAGGACCAGGCAGAGAGGTGAGGCAGCAGTGCGGGGCTCTCACTGGTGTGTTCATGCCTGTGCAGGTGCAGGAGCTGTATGAGGTGGCGCCTGGGCCGCCCTGGGGCGCTGGGGAGCGCCGCGAGAGCCGCATAGTGTTCATAGGGCGGCGCCTGTGCGCGGCGGCGCTGCGGAGCGCACTGGAGGATTGCCTTGAGGAGCGCAAGAGTGCTCTTCCTGCAGTCTGATTCTGATGTTCTTATAGCCAATTGGAGCCTCTCGTCTGTTTTGCCAGTAGCCTCGGAAGCCCCGACAATTATATCCCCCAAGATGGAGGCAGGTCAATGGGCAGGCCACATCGAGAGGAGGAGTGTATTATCGTACTGCTAGAAACTGGTAGATACTTGTGCCCTATCATCGTCACCGTCGTCAAGCAAACTAGTTGGCTCTGGGCCTGCAACTGCCTTGCTACTCTTGATTTGTGCTTGGCTGCAAGTAAATGGGAGCCCTTTAGGTGAAACCATGCGAGCATCAGCGCGCCTGTAGATCTCCTATGAGACAAAGCTGGAGGAAGGCATGGATGCAGACAGCTCCACCAGAGCGCCAACTGCACAGGCAGCCGCAGGACCAGCGAGCCCGTTTGCGTGCGCCAGCAAGGACGTCTGCGCTGGAAGCGACAGGACACATAGGAGGTGGGGCCGTCGCGTTTGCACACGTTTGTGCTTGCTTGCTGGGCTCGGCGCCACCAGCGCTCTGTTCCAGGCCAGGCAATATGTGTTGCAATGCGCTCGTCGTTGCTTTTGGGGCAACAGTGCAGCAACAGTGCAGCCTCCGCCACCAGGCCGCTTGAGGAGGCGCTGCACTGGCTGGCGGACGCACACGTGCACGCGAGCGTGCACGCGCGCGTCGCCGGCCTGGACGTGGTCGCCGAAGTGCGCCGCCGGCCCCGGCAGCGCGGCGGGCGCCCAGCATCGGCTGCCGGCCCTGCGCCCGCGCAGCGCCCGCCGCTGCGCCAGGCCGGCGCGTCCCGGGCGGACTCGCAGTCGGCCGAGCTGCGCGCCGTGCGCGCCCTGCTGCCGCCCGAGGCGGCCGGCCAGCTGGCCGCGGGCGGCGAGCCGCTGGACGACGCGGCGCTGCAGCGCTGGCTGCGCGCGCGGCGCGGCGCGTGGCGCGCGGCGTTTGCGCCCGCCGGGCGCGTCCTCGAGGCGCGGCGCCCGCCGTGCACATTCGCAGGCGCAAGCGCGCTGGCGCTGTGTGCGTGGCGCCCGTTTAGCGCGCGCACAGCCTCGCGGCACAGCCTGCTGTGCTCTCTGGGCACCCCTGGCGCCGCGCCTGGGTGCCGCACGGTGCCCGGCCCGGGGCCCGTCCTGCCACCCGCTGTACTGCTTGCCCCAGCACAGCAGCGCACAGCGCTGCGCCTGCCTCGCGGCGCGCTCCACCCATAGCCCCGCCCGTTGGCATGCAGCCTATGTGCATGGAGGCACAAATCTAGTTAACTCCCTCGACGCCGCCGAGCTCCAGCGGCGTCTGGCGCCAGGCGGCGCTGACGCGCCGCCGCCGCGCCGCCGCCGCGCAGGAGGAGGTGCGCCACGAGCTGGCGTCCGGCAAAGCGTTCCTTCAGGGCGTCGACCGCCGCGGGCGCCCGGTGCTGGTCGTGCGGGCCGCGGCGCACGACATGGCCGCGCGCGACCTGGCCGAGACGCGCCGCTTCGTGTGCTACGTGCTGGACGCCGCGGCGGCGGCGGCGGACGCCGCGGCGGCCGCGCGGCGCGCCGAGCCGCCCGGCCTGCTGTGCCTGTTCGACCTGTCAGGTGCCGCCGCTCGCCCGCGCTGCGGCCGCGGGGGCGCCCGCGCCTGGTGTGCCTGATGCTGTCTGACGATGTCTCCCTGACCCTGGGTCCATCCAGCGCTCGGCCTGCAGCGCCCGCCGCGCGAGTGGGTGCCGCCACCGCGTCCCCGCCCCAGCATTCGCCACACCAAGACGCGGCGCTGGTCTGCTTGTCGCCGCAACCTCTTGCATGTGCTCTGCTGCGAGGGGGCCACTGGAGCGACGGCGTGGCCACTGCGCAGGGCTGCGGCTGTCTAATTTGGACGTTAAGGCGCTCCAGGCGATCTTCCAGCTGCTGCAGGCGCGCGCCTTCCCCCACCTCATCATTGTGTATCAGCCTCAGTACAGTTGCAGCCATCAATATTGCAAGTTGTTGCACGTAGGCCCTTGTACACTGCGAGCTAACCAGCCAGGCAGCTGTGAGGCGCGCTGTGAGGAGAGCTCGGGCCGAGCATAGAAAGCGCGCCAGAAGTCCTGGACGCGCGCGCCCTGGGCGCGCGCGCCCGTGCAGGCCTTTTGCTATGTGCGGAGGCGGCATGGCGCATGCGCCAAGAAGCTGCATGCGCCAGAGCCCCCTGCATTCAGCCTGTGCCCGAGGGGAGCGCCGGGCGCGCAGGCGCACTACCCCGAGCGGCTGAGCGCGCTGCGCTTCATCGACGCGCCCTGGATCTTTGGGGGCGTGTGGCGGGCGGTGCGCGACCCGCGCACGCGGCAGCCTGCGCCCGCGCCCCGGTCCATCTAGGGATCGCTGCAGCGCTGCTTGTGCTGGCGAGGTGACGCAGCGACTGGGTGTAATATGTGCGACCTGTGGTGCGGGGTGCAGAGGCGGTGGCTGGTCGTGAGGGTGATGCGGCACGAGCAGTCTGTGCACAGCTCTGCGGGCTTGCGAGCTCCTGCTTCTGTGCGAGTGCCAACAAGCGCGGGGGACCGCTGAGGGTGGGGGCTAACCGCAGGTGCGGTCGTTCATTGACGCGGCCACGCGCGAGAAGATTGCCTTCTTGAGCTCGGCCCGAGCGCCCGAGCTACTGGAAAGCATCCCGCCCGAGGTGCGGACTCTGCGCCCTGCAGGCCTGCGACACAGTCTGTGCCTAGACACGGCGTATGCACTGCATGGGCAAACGTGCCTGCCTGGCGAGAGGAGGACGGGTGTCGCGTAGCGCCGACATGCGTCGGATCGAGGCGCTGGTGCGCGGCCGCGTCAGGCGCGCTGGCTCTGCAGGTACTGCCATGGCGCTACGGCGGCGCGGCGGCGCTGGTGCCGGTCGAGGACGCCGTAGCGGCGCTGCGCGCGGCGGCCGCCGGCGGCAGCCCCGAGGCCAGCGGCACCGACAGCGCCGGCGGCGGCTGCGCGGAGGCCGGCGGCGGCCGGCGGGGGCGCGCCGCAGCGGCCGCGGGCGCACTGCGGCGCTGGGCGTCGGCCGGCTGGGGCGCTGCGAAGCGGCCGCTGCGGGTGCGCGCCTGGGCGAGGGGCCGCTGGTTGGGGCGTGGGGCCGGCCAGTGTGTAGCAATTGCCGCTTAGTCCATTGCACGTACCCGCCGTTGTCCGGCACCAGGCAGGGCCGGGAGCAGCCTGTGGCGTGTGGCAGGTGCGGAGAGACGCAGGGAACCTTCGTGGCGGTCGCTGCCTTGCTGGTGACGACACGCGCCAAATGCCCGCCTCTTCAGGTGCCTGTGCCCATAGGCAGCGGCAGTGAACAGCGCGCGGCCACGCGCGCAGGCGGCGGCCAACTCCCGCGCGGCGCAGGCGCTGGCGCGCGCGCGGGGCCGCCTGCCCGCCTGGCCGCGCGGCGCGCCGGCAGCGCTGGCCGCGCGCGCTGGTTCCGCGCTCGCCAGTCGCGCGAGCAGCGTGCGCGCTGCCCTCATGTACCACATGCCCTACCCCTACCCTCACGCTGCCGAGGCCGCTGCGGGCGGCTTTGGCGAAGGCCGCGGCGGGGGCGGCGGCGGCGGCCTGGCCGCGCGCGCCGGCTCTGCGCTGCTCAACCGTGCGAGCAGCATGCGCAGCGCGCTCGAGTCCGCCGAGGTCGCCATGGGCGGCCGTGGCGGCCATGGCGGTGAGAGTGGCGCACCGAGCGGCGGCGGCGGCAGCTATGGCAGCGTCACAGGGCCGTGGAAGGTAGAGCGCAGGGGCGGCAAGGCGCTGCGCGCGCTGCCGCTGCCCGAGCTGCTGCTGCGCGTGCTGTGCGCGCTGGCCGCCGGCGCCATCCGGGTGCGGGGGCCAGTCCTTAATCCTACCCTAGTGTGACCTCGCTTCTGATGTATAATAATACGCCTGTAGGTTTGGGCGCATGCTCTCATGAGCTCCGTGCGCTGACTGTGGGTGAACCAGTTCAATGGCTCGCACCACAGCGCGCGTGGCGTCGTCGCGGAGCGCGCCTGCGTCCGCTGGTGAAAGTTCTTGGAGCCGTGCAGGTGCTGCTGTGGGCCCTGGAGCGGGCCGTGCAGTTCGCGTGCCGCCTAGAGCCCCCGCGCCCTGCGGGCGCCGTGGCGGCCTGTCCGCGCCCCGCCCGCCCGCGCATCGCCTGCATCGCGGAGGGCTGCGAAGGAGGCGCGTCCGGCGCCACCAGCCCACCCGCAGGGGGTCGAGCACCAGATGTGCGCGGCACAGCCTGCCCCCCGGTGCACGGCGCGCCTACGCCGGTAGGCGAGGCGGGCTGCGAGCGTTCCGGGGCGTGCGGTGTCGCAGTCGGCGCAAATGCGAGCGGCCATGCAGACAGCGCGGCGCTGGAGGCGCACGGCGCTGGCGCGGAGTCCACCGGCCGCGCAGCGCACGCAGGCCATGCAGGCACGGCTGCTGAGCCTGGCTGCGCAGCGGCCGGTGCTGGGGCAGCCGAGGCAGCCGGCGCGGTGCCGAGCGCCGCTGCGGGGGGCTGCGCACGGAAGTCTGCCGCTGTTCGGGCGCGCGGGGCCCGGCGCGTGCGCGGCAAGTCAGCCTGTTCGAGCACGCCTGGGGAGACAGGCGCTGCAGCGGCCGGCCGGGGCGCTGCCAGGTCCAGCTCTGGGGCTGGAGGAGCCGGCGCTGTCGGCGGACCTGTCCCTGCGCCGCGGGCGCCGCCTTGGTCCCTGGATGAGCTCCCTCCGGCGGCCGTTGACCCCGAGGCTGTGCTCTGCATAGGCCTTGCCCCGCTGCGGGGCGGCGCCCTCTTCGGGGCCGCCGCCAGCCAGGCCGTCTTGTGGAGCCATCTGTGGTCCGAGCATGTGTGATTTTGGAGCGATTGCCCAGCTGGGCAGCATTTTGAGCTTAGGGAGGCCAGGGAGCCTCTTAGAGCTCTCTAGCAATGGGATTGCGTGTGTATCATGTATCTGAAGGCCTGGTGGAATATGGCAGTCTGTAGTTGTAAAGAATGCCAGTTGGGGTGTACAGAATTGTGGGACGCTGTGCTCCGTGTGAGCCTTAGCCAGTTGCAGAGCTCTGCACCCCTTGTGCTTAATTTCTTGGCACATGTTTCTTGCAGTATTGCATTCAATTCGACTCCCTTTGAGAGTCATTGTGCGCAGTGCACACTGTGCACCCATATGGTGAGCCTCTTTGAGGGCCCAAGCATTGAGGTGGGTCATGCACAATTTTGCTGCTCCTTCGCGGGTCTGTTCAGGCTGTGCATGCTTGATGATCCATATGTGTCCATGATGGTGGGATGTATTGAAGCGAACAGTGGCACGGTCGCTGCGGGGCCCGCACCATGCTTCTGCAAGGGCGGTGCGCACCACGCGCACACATGCGACTGTGGTGATCGGCGGCGGGCTGCTCACGCTGGGCGCCCAGGCAGTCCGCCTGGGCCTGTAATGGCGCACTTGGAGCATGCATCTGGGAGGCTTGCATCTGGGAGGCATGTGTCATATGTCAAGCGTGCCTGTCATGCAAGCAGGAGGTGACGCCATGCAGCAGGCGAGTGTTCCAACAGACACATGCAGTTGACAAGCGGCGTTTGTCTACTGCATGTCCTGGCCTTGTCATTGCTGTGCGCCAGTCAGAAGGTGGTCTGCAGCTGGCATAAAGCAGGGTATTTGCTGGCTAAGGCTGCATGCACCTCCCACCGTTTCTCCCAAAATGTCAGGTGATGCTGTTGGTGATACAGGAACGCACACACACAGGTTTTTACATGAGCTGAGCAGGAATAAGGACGCAAGAGTGAAGGGGGCCATTCTGTGTGCAAAACCCGCTACTTTCGAGGCTGCTTGCGCCTGTACGGCCGCATGGTCCTCTCCCAGCCCGGGTCCTCGAATATCTTGCGCATCAGCGAGTAGTCGTTCAGGTTGACCTGCGCGGCCGGCCCGCCGATGAGTGCATGCAGCCTCGCGTGCTGGCTGACGGTTCCCCAAACTTACTAAAATCAGGCCAAACGCACTGAACTCATTATCACATTCAAGCATGCAATGTCCCTGATTTTAGTAAGGCCAAGGTCCTCCCGTAGCACCCACGTTGCACTTCTGCGCTGCAGGTGGGAGCAGGCAGCCACAGGGTCAGGTGGCGCATCGACGGCCGCAGCATGACATGCAGACTCAGCCTGCATGAAAGCGGTTGTGATGCAGATAAGTCTGAGCCTCTGCTCCAAGAGGCCCCCCACAGCGAGCGCCCGAGCACGCACCGAGCCCGTCACGTCCAGCAGGTACAGCGCGCCCTCGCGGTTCTCCAGGAACAGCGCGTCGCGGCGCTCGCTCGAGCGGTACACGAGGTACCGGTTCCCGCTGGTGCCCTTCACAGTCAGCTGCGCATCCCGCGGGCCCGCGTCAGGCAGCCCCAGACCAGCCATGCGTTCAGCACCGCGATTGGAGCCAAGCACTGCCTGCTTGGAAACCACTGTCAGGAGGCAAGTCAGGATGCAGTGCGTTGAGCTTCCTGCATCCCCCTTGCAGACAGGCAGCATCGATGAAACGGAGGGTGGCAGGAAGGATGTTCCAGCAGCAGCGCTTCTGCCACTGCGCCCAGGAGAGCAGCCCACGGCGATCGCGGGGGAAACCAAGCGCAGGCAGGCCGGCGCTGCGCGCAGGGCGAGGCGTGCCTTGCCGCTGGCAGGGAGCACGCGCAGGTCGGGCGGCGCGGCGGAGGACGCCTCTGCCTCGGCAAACTCCGCCGCCGCGAGCGCGTAGGGGTTTGCCTGCTTGCCGGCGCGCTGCGGCGGGCTGGCGCCACCGCCGGCCAGCTTCAGTGCAGCTGCAAGGCCGGCCACGCCCGCCGCGGCCGCCAGCAGCAGGTTGCGGCGCTGCGCGCCGCCCTGCGGCAGGCGGTGCTCTGGTGCTGAGCAGCGTGCCAGGACACCTTCTGCCGGGTCACCCGACCTTGAAGCTGCGCTTGCCAGCAGGGCGGCCATGGCCTACGATCACATTGCCATTATTGGCCTATTGAGGAAGCGTGCGGTCAAGTCTGGGAGTGCCACTGACCAGCGCACGCTGCAGCACAAAACCTTTCTTTGCGCGCAACCAGCAGTGCTGCACTGCATACGCAGACCGCCGCACTTGCGTGCTGCGCTCAGGTGGCGGTGGTGGCGGCGGCGGCGGGCCGCGCGGCGGCGGCGGCGGCGGCTGCGGCAACCGCATTGGCACGAGACGCCGGTCCGCTTGCGCGACGCGGCTCTGCTCGGGGTCGTACACGGCACAGACGTGCACTCCTGGCCGGGCAGGCTTGACTGTGCGCCAGCTCCTGCAAGCATTGAGGGCGCTTGTGCGTCCGCTGGTGCTGGCCACCGGCCCTGGCTGACCCAGAGACGCGGGGCGCATCACACCAAGTCCTTCCGGGGAGTTTGGCTGGCAGTAGCTAGCGTTCGCGGCAAGGCTGCCTGCTTACGGCTGTTGCAAAAGGCAGCGCTGAGCTCTCCAGGCCCACAGTGAGCGCTTCCACACCTATGTGAGGCGAGTGCGTCCAAGTGACTCAAAAGTTGAGAGCCGCTGAGCTGGGTCTATGCAACCCCGTGTTCCTAAGGACAGGGCCTGCCTCAGCGTGACAGCGGGCCATATTGAACATGATTTACAGCGTTGATTTTTGCCCTTATGGCACACTCATGGCAAGTATCCTATTCGCATGCGCTATGCTGCTCCTGCCTATGTCGCCCTACGCTTGCTGCAGCTCGAACTGAATACAACAGCCAGACAAAACCCCGAAGCTTGGAGGTCTATGCGACAGGCACTCTGAATGCGAGTGGATGTATGTGCAACCCAAGGTGCGGCAAAAAGACTCTCATGAAGCACAGTCCGCATACAGTTCTCCCGACGGCCTGGTGGAATGTCCAAGCCCCCCCTCTCTTTGTGAGGCTCGTACAAGCTCTGTTGTCCATGCTCGCTTTGGCACACACAGATGTCATGGCCTTGCTTGTAAAGACCCCGACAGGCACGCCTCGTCGAATCGAGGCAGTAAAATCTGTGTGGCTCCCTTCCCCGGCCGCCACACACATGATGGGAAAGCATACGGCAGCACCTTGTCATATCAGTCTCCTAGCGCCAGGGCCAGCTGTTGAGCAGGCAGCCACCACATGCTGCATAGCACCATGGCATGCGCGCGGCCACACTTGGGTACCCAGCTGAAAGAGCCCTACATGCCACGCACAATGTGTGCTGTGGCAGCGCCCGCCGGTCGGTTCTCAAGGGCACTGGCTCTGTTCTCCCTCATGAGCACTCCTGGCCAGCCACGCACAAGGCGCCCATACATTTGCTAGTTGCAGGCTCGCATGTGGCACGCGCATGAGATGAGCCCCGGTAATTCAGGCGCATGGCAGCCTGGAACCCAAGCCCGTCAGGCGTGCATGCGTGGCCGGCCAACTTTGACAGGCACAAGTGCTTAGTGTCAGCTTGGCGACTATGCCGCCCACCGTCGCTCCGTACCGAGGCCTCAGCAGGCGCGTGCGCGCTGCGGGCGGGCCACATGCGGCGACGTTTTGCAAAGAAAGCGGGT
>JAABUV010004386.1_pt1 | contig 16939 bp, 15 predicted proteins | sample 5559971 | NCBI WGS metagenome assembly JAABUV01 (sample SAMN10711881, study PRJNA513362) | rock metagenome | isolation source: Antarctica rocks | place: Antarctica: Victoria Land, Knobhead nord | collected 2015-12-19
GGCCCGGCTGAGCCAGGCGCCGGCGCCACGGCAGCAGACAGGCCTCCAGCCTTGCTCGCAGCGGCCCGTCCGCTGGCCGCAAGGCAGGCTGCACGCCCTGTCCCCAGACCTGCCAGTAGCCACGTGCACGCGCGCTGGCCCGCTCGACCAGCTCTTCCAGAAACGTCTGGTCTGTATGTGTCCGTAGACGCGTCCTGCCGCACGTGCAGCCCCTGGCGCGCCTGAGAGACGCCTCGCGCCCTGCTGCTGGCCGTGCGCGCACTCCTCGCGCGCGAGCTGTCTGCACCTGCGCCAATCCAGGCGCGCATGGTGGCACGCCGCGCCACGTGAGGCCAGGAAATAAGCAAAGCATGCCAAGCATTCCTAACTGCCAGCAGTGAAAACCTAAGTGTTTCTTATTCTCTGCCTTCTGAGAAGAGCCCATCTTCAGCTTCCATAGCTGTATGTGGCTGCTTCCACACTGCTTCCTCTGTCCTTAGGCTCTTTCACGGCCTGGGAACCCACCCGAGCGCCGGGTTGGGCTCGCGGCAGCGCACGGCGCACGGCGCACGGCCGCTGGCTGATGGCGGCCGCTGGCAATGTCGCGCCGTTCCTTCGCAAGACGCAAGCGCCCCGCCTGAACCGGCCTCGCCCTCCGCAGGGGGGGTCTCTGGTTCGCTTGCAGGCTCCCATGCCTTGTACTGCGTGACAGCCGAAGCCTGCCGTTCCGGCCCGACTTCACGCTGATGATCGGGGGTTTGCCCTTGCCGGTTGGCTGGCGGACGTGCAGCGGTTGCCGCACCGTGCGTGCAGGTACGAGCTGATCGACGACAGCAGCACGGACCACCTCGTGTCCTGGAGCGCCAGCGGCAGCAGGTGCGCACCGCGCTTGCGCCGTGTGCTGGCGGCCTGCCTGCGCGCGCGCCGAACCTGCGTGCCCGAGCAGGCACTGCCCGGGCGGAAAGCGCACCATGCCCTGCACGGCCAACCGCTTGTGCGCGGGGCGCGGCAGCTTCGTGGTGTGGCGCCCCACCGAGTTCTCGCGCGAGGTGCTGCCCAAGTACTTCAAGCACAACAACTTCAGCAGCTTCGTCCGGCAGCTCAACACCTACGTGCGCGCCCGGCCCCTGACCCCGCCGGCCCTGCTGCCGCCCCGCTCGGGGCGGGCTGACACTGAGCGCGCCAGGGTGCCCAGCGTCACCCTGGGCGGGCGCGCTGACGCCGGGCGCTCGCGCGCGGCGCAGGGCTTCCGCAAGACCGACGCCGAGACGTGGGAGTTTGCCAACGAGGGCTTTGTGCGCGGCGCGCGCGACCAGCTGGGCAACATCCACCGCCGCAAGTCCACGCCCGCGGCCGCGGCGCAGCCCGGCGCGCTGGGCCTGGCGCAGCCGGACTCCGCCAGCGGCAGCGGGGGCGTCGACTCGTTTGGCGCGCGCGCGGCCGGCCTGGCCGGCCTGGGCGCCAAGGGCGGCGGCGGCGCCGGCGGCAACGCGGCCGCGGCAGCGGCCGCCGCCGCGTTCGGCTTCAACCCCTTTGGCGGGACGGGCGGGCTGCCGATGATGGGCTACGGCGGCCTGCCGGCCGGTTTTGACGCGGGCGGGATGATGGGCGGCATGATGGGCATGGGCCAGGGCGGCATGGGCAACCCGTACGCCGGCGCGTTCGGCGGGCAGTTTGGCGGCTACGACGCGCAGGCGGCCGCGCGCTACGGGCGCATGATGGAGAACGTGCTCAGCGTGCAGGGGCCGCCCGGCGCGGCCGCCGCGATGCAGTTCCAGCAGCAGGTGGCCGCGCAGCAGGCGCAGGCGGCGCAGCAGCAGCAGGCCGCGCTCGTGCGGCAGGCGCAGGCGCTGCAGCAGGCGCGCACGCAGGAGCAGGCCGCCGCGTCGGGCGGCGCGCCGCCCGCGCGGCCGCCCGCCGACGCGGACGCGCCCGGCGCCGGCGAGGCGGCCGAGCCGACCGGCAGCCGCGACACAGACGACGCGGCGGCGCCGGCCGCGCCGGCGGCGCGCGAGGGCCCCGCCGCGTCGGCCGGCGCGGCGACGCCGAGCGCCGGCGGCACGCAGGAGGAGCACGGCGCGACGGCCGAGCAGCTGCGCCGCAGCGGCAGCCGCAACGAGCTGCGCGGGTCGGTGGGCGAGACCGGGGGCGGCAGCCGCGCGGGCGGCGGCAGCGCCTCGCGCGGCGGCGGCAGCACGCCGCGCCCGCAGGACAGCGGCGACGGCTACAAAAAGCGCAAGTTCGTGCGCGGCGACGGCGCGTCCGCGCAGCACGCCGCCTCCTGCGGCCGCACCGGCTCGCAGGAGGTCCTCATGTCGGACGGCGCGCGCCCCGCTCCGCGCGCCGGGCTGCGGGCCGGTCAGGGCTGCATCCCTCAGCAGGGTGCTTAGAGCGGCAGGGGCGGCAGCGCCTGTGTGCACAAAGCCGGCGCGCCAGGCAGACACGCCGCAAGCGCGCAGCTCTGCCCGTGCGGCGAACCACGCGCGGCCGGCAGGGGGGCATGCTGACGCCGCGCGCGCGCGCAGAGACCGCGGGCGACTCAGGCGGCAGCGGCATCGAGAGGGACCACGCGAGCGGCGGCGTGATCCGGCCGACCGCGCTGCCGCCCAGCCAGGTCACGCCGGCGATGATGCTGGAGTTCATGGCCAAGTTTGGCAGCATGCAGGCCATGGCCGCCAAGATCGAGCAGCTGGAGGCCAAGGTGGCCGGCATGAAGCTGGTGCGCGCCGCGGCTCGCGCGCCCCCTCCCGCGGCTGCCCCATGCGCGCGCGGCAGCCAGGGCAGCGCCGCGGCCGGGCGTGCGCAGCCGCCGTGCGCCTGCACGCGTGCGCTGCTGGCGAGAGTCGGTGCGTGCATGGAGCACGTCCTTCCGCGTGTACTGCATAAAAAAAGGGAGGATGTCTGTGCATGGCCGTGCGTGCAGGCCCTGTGCTGCGCGCGCGCGCGCGCGCCCTGCCTGCGCCCCCGCACACGGCCCACCGGCGCGCCTGCATACCGCGCGGCACCAACGCCCCGACACGGCTGCCTCCAAGGAGCCCCGCGGCGCGCAGGGGGCCGGCCCCGGCCGCGACTTGGAGCAGCGGCTCAAGGCGCAGGAGGACTGGAAGCAGAGCCAGGACCGCTCTGCGCGCACCGAGGCCGCATGGAAGCAGAACCAGGAGCTGTTCCGCATGCAGCAGCAGAGCAAGGCGCGCCCGCTGATGATCGAGTTGTTTCTATCCAACCCTACCTTTGCGATTCGAGCCTGTGCAGTGGACGGCAGCGCATGCGCAGCCGCTGTGTGCACCGCTCGTCAGCCTGGCGCGGCGGGCCGGCCTCATGTGTACTTTGTGGGTGGAACGCTGACACCGGGTGTGCCGGCCGGCGCCGAGCATGTGCACACCGGACCGAGAGCGGCTCGCAGGCTGTGTTCCAACCCGTCTCGTGCCTCCGTCCCAGTGTCTTGCGAGCCCTAGGCGTCCGCCGTGCATACCAGCAGCCGGCGCCTGAAACAGCGTGTCCGCGTGCGCCCGGCGCAGAACCAGGAGGACGTCAACTGGCAGCGCCGGCAGGAGCAGCGCAACACGCAGGAGACCGCGTGGAAGCACCAGCAGGCGCGCCGGCGGCCCGAGCCGCCTGAGAACGCGGGCGCTGCAGGCTGCTGAACCTGCCTTTGCAGCCTCAAGGCGCCCAGTGGCGCTGCGGGCGCAGGCTCGGCCAGTACTCCCTGCTGCGGGCTCCCTGTGGACAAGGAGCAGCGGCGGCGCTGCGTGAAGGCCGGCCCGCTTGCTGAGCGCACCGGCTCATTGCCTGCCACGGCCGCCGCGCCGCTCCACGCCGACTCGTGCCCCGCGGCGCGCGCAGGAGCTGCGCGCGAGCATGGAGGCGTCCTGGAAGGAGCTGCAGGAGGCGCGCGCGACCGAGCTGGAGCAGAAGGCGCTGTCGGAGGACGCGCGGCGCGAGCTGGAGCTCAAGTGGAAGGCCGCGCAGGAGAACTTCAAGGCGCGCGCGCGGCGCCGCCTTGCAAGCAGTCCTTGCGCGTCTGCCGCCCGCCACGGCACATGCATGCGTCGCCGCGAGGTTGCTCGGCAGCGGCGGTCCAGCACAGAGCGCAGCGGTGCCGCTGGCCTGACGCGGTGCCGCGAGGTGTGAGATGCGCGGAGTGCATGGCAGCGCGGGCGGGGCTCCCAGCCGCGGCGCGCGGCGCGCGCGCCGGGCCGGGGGACCGCGGGCGCTGAGGCGGGGCGGGCTGCCGCGGGGGCGCGCGCAGGTGGAGCTGGAGGACAAGACGCGCAGGGAGCTGGGCTGGAAGGCCGCGCAGGAGAACCGCCTGGCCTGGCAGGAGAAGCTGAGCAACCAGCAGCACGAGCGCAACCGCGCGGTGGAGGGCAAGCTGCTGGAGCAGCAGCGCAAGAACAGCAGCGACGTGGCCACCAACACGCTGCTGGAGGCCCGCATGCGTGCGCGCCCGCGCCCTGCCCCGCGCGCCCGTGCCGGCCCGGCCTCCCCTGCGCCCGTGTCGGCCCGGCCTCCCTGCGCCAAGGGAACCAGGGCATTCCCTTGTGCCCATTCTGGCTCTCCAGTCCCTGCGCCTGTTTTGGCTCTCCCGTGCCTGCAAGCGCGGGCCGCTGCGCCCGACAAAGCGCTGGCACCAGGGGGTGCGCCTGGCCTGCGCGTGCGGCAGCGCGCTGCCGCTGCGGCTGCGGGCCGCCGTGGCCCGCTCCCTGTGCGGCATCCATGCGCAGCCCTGTGGCGGAGACCGAAAGAGGCTGCGCGGGTGCGCCGGGCGCAAGCCTCCGTAACGGCGCCAGAGCAGCAGCCAGCCTGCGCACGCGCGGCGCCGGGCGCGCGCGGGCTGACACGCGCGGGGCCGCCGCGCGCGCGCAGACAAGTCCGAGGCCGAGCACAAGGAGGCCGCGGCGCGCAACAAGATCCTGGAGGGCAAGCTGGTCGGCATCGAGGGCGTCATGGAGGGTGCGCCCCCCCCCTCGGCGCGCCGCCCCCGGCGACGCGCCCCCGACGCGCGTCCGAGCCGGGGCAGCCGCTGCGCTTGCCGCATCAGGCCTGGAGCGGGATGCTGCCCCGGTGCGCTTGCATGCCGGCAAGCTGGGAAGCCTGTGCAGCTCCCGGTGTGAGGCTTGAGGCCGGCAAGTCAATGCAGGGTTCCAGGCCGAGCCCCTGGCTGCGCCCGCCCTGGCTGGTCCGGTGGCTCATGCGCCCGGGGCGTGCGTCGCAGCAGACGTGGCGGAGCAGGCGGAGGAGCGCATCTGGATGCGCGTGCACCACGCCGCCAACATCGGCGAGGCGCAGCCGCAGGACGTGCTCAAGTGCGCGCCCGCGCTGCGCCATGGCGACTGCCGGCTCGGCGCGCCGGGCCTGTGCGTGGCGCAGGCCTGAGGCGCCCCGCGCCGCCTCCCGCCCAGGCGCCGCGGCCGTGCACGGCGCACCAGCGCGCGGCCAGCGCGTGCCGTCGAGCCGCGGCCGCTCGGACAGGCGCTCGCCGTGCCTTCCAGCGTTTTTCGCGGCCGAGCGCGCCGCCCCAACTGCTGCGCCGGGCTAGGCCGTACCCCGGGCCTACCCCCTGACCTCAACCCTGTGCCGTGCGCGCTTCAGGCGGCTGCTGGAGCAGAGCGAGACGGCGCTCAAGGACATCCGCTCGCGCTCGCGCTCGTCCGGCGGCACCGAGTCTGAGCCGCACTCGCACTCGCAGCAGCGCAGCGGCGGCCTCGGCCTCAGCGGCGGCGGCGGCCTCAGCGGCGGCGGCGGCAAGGGCGCGGTCAAGGTGGCCGGCTGTCGCAGCTTCCACACTGGCTCCGGCCTGGGCCTCGCGCAGTCGTCGCCCTGCTCGCCGCCGCGCTCCGGCGGCGGCCGGCTCACACGCCCGCCGGGTGCGCCACCGCAGCAGGCGCCGGAGGTGACAGCGGGCGTGTGCCCTCCAGTCGCCTTGCCCCCGCGTGGCCCTGCGCGGTCATGTGAGGCTCTGCCTCCAGGGTGCGCCGAGGAGGGCGGCGGAGCCGGCCCAGGCGCGTGCCTGGCGGCCTGCCGCGCCGGGCGCCAGTGATGTGCCATCAGTGTGCCTCAGCACGTCCCTGGCGTCGGTGAAGAAACCCTAATTAAGCCCTACATTCTGCTGCGCTCGCGCCTGAGATGCACGCGCCGTGCGCCACGCAGGCGCGGCGCCGTCCACGAGCTGCGAGCTGTCCATGGGCGCCAACCACGGGCGCGACGAGTGCTCCACCGAGGTGTCCAGCCGCGCGGGGTCTGGCAACCGCCGCTAGCGCGCGCCGGCGCGGCGCGGCGCGCGGGCCGCGGGCGCGCGTGACGAGGCCTCGGCGGGGTCCTGCACCCGCCGCCCGGTCTGGACGGCGCACTGAAGCCAGCGGCGCAACGGGCTCCTGGTGGGGCTCTGCGCTGCCCGCTGCGGCGACGGTGCTTGGCAGCCCGCGATGGTGACTGGAGGGACCGTGGAGCTGCTGCTGTTTGTTCGCAAAGTGTGCGTGTTTGTTCTAGTTTGAGCTGCAGCGCGCCTTGGGGTCATGCTGCACCCGTGCGCTGAGATGGGCTTGGACTGCAGCATTGGGTGCAAGCATCTGAAAGGGTCTGGGGTGGTTGGGGGGAGGTGTCTGGCTGCGCCCGAGGTGACTAACGTGTCTAACGTGGGGCGGTTTGGTCGGTAATTGCTGTACATTACGTTTGGTTGTCACGGCGACATGCTGTATAATTAAAGCGCTAGCACGCTGGGTGACACATTTTTCGCGCTGCCGTGCGGGCCATGCGCTGAGGCCCAGCGCTGTGCGCACAGCTCTGCCGGCACTGTTTTTGGGCGGTTACGCTTTTTTTTCGCTGCCCTGCAGCGCGGCATGCAATAGGCAGCGCCCGGCGCTGCCTCCACAGGGCTTGTTTTTGCCAGCCGCACCTCGCGCCTGCAGCCCACCTCGTTATGCAAGTCCGTTCTGCTAGTCTCTCGAGCCTGCTCGCAGTGGTCGGTCTGGGCAGAGCGCTCAGAGTGCTGAGTGAGTAATAGCCCAGACCTGTAACGAAGTGGACATGATGTCCAGGGAGAATAGTGCGCACACCAGGACCTGCTGGTACCCGACAAGAAAAAGTTTTGCCCTGACTGGTGAGAATGCAGCCAGTAAAGGAGGCTCTCTGAGAGCCACAAGACCACCGTGTGAGTCATTGTGAAGCCACGCATGTGTCACACATGTCACATGTATTACACATGTCCAGCCTTATTATGCACCGAACACTGCCTGGTGAGGCTGACCGGCTACCCGTACCACACTCAGGCAGAAGCCCACTCGAGCGCGTCTGCAGTCAGCACGCTGACAGCATCATACTCGGGCGTTCCCGGCGCCGGGAGGCGCCACCAGGCCGCCTCCGTCTGCTGCCCGTCGCGGACCTCAAACGCAAACTGGCTCCCGTGCGCACGGATCAGCTTGCCCATCAGCCACTGCCAGACGCGGCGGTTTGCGCCAGGCATGCCGGTGTGAACGTTCTCAAACAGCCATATGCAGGGAACTCGTTGCCCGATTTGATTTCCATGCGCTCCAGGCCCGGCGGACACAGCATGTCCACAAATGCGTCCATTACGGCTTCAGCTGGCTCCCCGAAAACCAAGTAACCCCCCCGCTCGTTGTCAGCATGCTGTATGTCCACCCTGCGCGTGTCAATGCGCACCTCCCTGGCCCCAGGCAACAGGCCACCTGGCGTGTCCATCGAGCCGCTGTCAACTACCAGAATGAGCCTGTATGATGCCACAATGGCAGCATGCCAGCCAGTGACAGAAGGGAAGCAGTGTGGAGCGACCACCACCAGGGTGCTGCCAGACAGGTGCACATTTCGAGAGGCAGGGGAGCCGCGCCGCCGCATGTGCGGCAGCGCAGGGCACCCAGCGGCACACAGAGCTGGCTGGGTATGATCCTCTGTACAGCAGAGTGACCAGCGTCTGCGGCAGGCTGCCGTACACGAACCAGTTGCCAAAGCCGCTTGGTACACCCAGCTCTTTGAGGCAGAACATGCTGAGGTCCACAAGCGGCGCTGGAAGCTCGCTGTTGCTGTCTTCACCATCAAAGTTGTCAGGAATGCGCATGGGGATGGGGACGCCGTCCAGGCGCAGCGGCATCCCCAGCAGCTGCCGCAGGCTGGCGCACTGGCCTGCGCGCAGGACGGCGAGCAGCGGGGAGACGACGTCGCCGTCTGTGCACAAGCTGGGGTCCAAGAAGTTCCTGCTGCGCTCCTCGCTTGCAGGGGCCGGCCAGTTGTAGAGGGTCAGCGCCTCCACGCGGCCTGTCCAGCTCGGCGCCGCCAGCCATGCCAGGTGCCTCTGGGTCAGGCGCGTGTCGGAAATGTCCAGGCGCAGGCGCAGCGGGTCCGCGCGCAGCACCCGCTGGAAGCGCTTGCTTAGGCCCTCCAGCGACAGCACGTGTTGCACCTGAGCGCTGGCCAGGCGGGCCGGGCGCACGTCCCAGGCCGCGCAGACAACCTTGTGGAGGAGGGCGTTAGGCAGTGTGTCGAAGTGACAAGGCTGCTGTCCCTGCAGCGCGCGCGCGCTTGCTTGCTTTTCACTCGGGGCGCAAGCCTGCCTCGAGCGCGTTTGCACGCTGGTGAGCGGCCTAGCAAGGGCAGCAAGTGCAACTCCTGCATAGCCGGCCAGGGCACCCACCGCGGCAGCGGGTCTTGTCGAAGGCATTGATGAAGTCTGCCTGCCGCTCTTGTGCGCACCGAGAGCACTGTCTCAAATGTGTCCTGGCCAACGTCGCAACTGGCAAGCCACGCAGCACGGACGCTGAGCGCACAGACACGCCCACACCCGGGCAACCTGGGAGCCTGCACTTGTGAGCTGTGCGGGCCACAAGGTGAGCTGACACTAGGTGATGAGCGTCCTTCTGATGCTTCAGATGCACAAAGCCGAAGCATCAGTCGGACGCATGACCTTCTCGGACGCATGACCTTGTCCAAGGTCCAAGGCCATTCCTGGTGAGTAGGAAATTTCCAAGGAAAAGGAGGTACCTTGGACCTCACAGAGAGCTGTTATATCTTGGTAGCACAGGCTGCCTCAGGGAGCTCCACTTGCGCTCCGCGCCCGCGGCGTCGCGCTCGCGCTCCAGGCCTTCACGCTGCTGCACGGCGGCGTCGCGCTCGCGCTGCAGGTCAGCGGCGCGCGCGCGCGCCTGCGCGCGTCCTCCAGCGCGGGCGGCCTGGGTCCGCGGCGTTGCTGCGCAGCAGGGCAGCGGGCGCAGCAGGGCGCCGAGGGGGTCGCCGCCGAGCAGCGCGGCCAGCTCGAGCGGGCCAGCGATGTGCGCGCTCGGCTGCGCGGCCAGCTCGAGCAGGCCAGCGCGTGGCTCGGCTGCGCGCCAAGCTCGACCAGGGTGACGTTGGCCGCCCAGCGCGCGCTTGTGTGGGCTTGGCCGCGGACAAGAGCTCCCTCCTGGAGAGAAACACCGCCGTGCCGGAGAGGCCAACGCCCACTGCGCCCACGCTAATGCTTTGCACAGGCAGGCGGACAAGATCTACGCAATGGGCACGCGCCTTTTGCGTAGGCGCTCCTTGTGGGCGCGTGTGCCCTTCGCGAAGATCCCCTCCCGCCTGCCTGTGCACGGCATTGGCGTCTGCGTGGTGGGCGTTGGCCTTCTTCAGCAAGGCGGTGTTCCTGTTCAGGAGGGCGCACTTGTCTGCGGCCAGCACGGCGGCCACACCACCGTGCGCTGGGCGGCCGCGTCACCCTCCTCGAGCTCGGCGCGCAGCCGAGCGTGCTCCGCGCTGGCGTGCTCGATTTCGGCGTGCAGCCGAGTGGGCTCCGCGCTGGCCTGCTCGAGATGGGCGGGCTCCTCGGCGGCGACCCCCTTGGCGCCCTGCTGAGGCCGCTGCACCTGCTGCTCGACCATGCCGTGCATCCAGGCCACCTCCTCCGCTATAGAAGCCCACACCTGCCTCGCGCGGGCTCACAGGCTGCACCGACCTCCACGCACGGCCACTCGACGGCCTGCTCAGGGTCGGGGCAGAGCGTGGCCAGCTGCCGCCAGCGGGCGGGCAGGCGGCCGAACGCGGCGCGCATGCGCTGCCAAGGCGCGCGGCCCTGCGCGCATACATGCGCAGGCGCTCTCACCAGAATGTGCACGGGGCCGCCGGACGTGCAGCGCGGGGAAGCCTGTGCGCATGCAAGAAAGGGATTCAGAACAGTTCAAATTCATGTGGCATGCTACAGAGTTGGCACAGCATGTTTTGGCAGCGCTGCCAGTGCTGACATGCCGCGCCTCCAGTGCCAGCAATGGTCACGCACGGAGCGAGCAGGCACCAGCACACGCTGCCTGGGCTGGTGCAGGGACGATGCGCAAGCTCTGGAGGAGCCCACCCGTGCTGGTGTGCAGCGTAGCAGGCGAGCGCCTGAGCGCGCGTGCCTGGCAAGACAGCATGCTCGGAGCCCTTCCCGCTGCAGCTCGCGCGCCTGCTGCTGGCAGCGCGCATGCGCCAAACTACAGCGCCAACCCTCTGCTGCATATGCCAGAGAACCGTGCATGTCTGTTAGGCTGGCACACAGGCAGGCGCATGCCTGGCGAGCAGCGGCGGTGCGGTGCGGCGGCCGGCGCTCTCGGCCAGCGGCCGCGCTGGCGCTCCCAGGCAGCACACGCACTTGGTGCGCTGTGCGCTCGCACACACCGCATGAGCATGCGGCAGGCGGCAGCATACGGCATGGCTCATGCGGCTGCAGCCGCTCGTACAGATGCCAGCTCATACAACCATTTCTAGCCACTGCTGCAGCATGACATGGCAGGCTGCAGGAGTGGTCATACCCTGTTCAGCAGGCACCCCAGTAGGCTAGCGTGCATGGCGGTAGCTGCTATGTGAGTCCTGGGAGTCTCAGGCATTAACCAAAGAGCGTAACGCCGGGATGCTGTCGCGGCATGAAAGATGCATATGCGCATGGACTTGCACACAGTCACTCGACCGCACGCATCACATCGGCATCCACGCTCCCAGGGCACTCGCAAGCTTTGTGTGTTGACGGCCAGCACAGTCCGCCGGTTCCTGCCGCACCCAATCAGCTCATGACGCTGGCAGGGCTCGTGGCGCTGGCAGGAGGCGGGCCGGAACAAACCCCACCAGGAACACAAAGGGCTTGGCGGCCTTGGGCAGCACGGACGCGTACGTGGCCTCCAGCGCGCGCTTGAGCGGCGCGCACTCCACGGGCCGCCCGTTGATGAAGAGCACTAGTACCGCGCGCTTGCCGCTGTAGTCCGCGCTCGACACGTAGCCCTGCGCAGGGCGGAGCACGGCTGCGCTCAAGGCAGGCACCACGCACAATATTCAACCCCGAAGTCACAGTCGAGCAATCCGCACGACTTGGTGGTCTCTGACTGCAGGCTGCAGGACAGCCTGCAAGCATCTTGTACGGCTTCCTGGCAGCAGCTTTCAATGGCCCTGCTTGGTATGGCACACTCGCTGCTGGACCCAGGGCTGCAGGACGACTCCATGCATATCAAGACATGCACAACGTCGCACCATGGCTGTGACGGCGCATGATTAGCTGAGGCAATCGGACACAAGCAGCATTCCTGTGCAGCTGGTGCGGCATGTACTCGGGCATGGCAGACCAGGTGTTGCCGCTGCGCGCCTCAGCGACAAACTGGGGCCCGTCGTCGATGCCGGCCTCAACGTCCGCCGCCGCGCCCGCGCCTCCACCGTCAGCTGCCGCCTCGCCAGTCGCTGGCTGACTGGCCCGATGATCGGGCGCGCCCGCGCCCGCTACCTCCGATGCATCGCCAGTGCCCAGGCCGTTCAGAAGGTCTTGTCTGTCAGTTTCTGGGCTGCCCGCGCTGCCGTTTGCGGCGGCAGACGCTGCCGTGGGCGCCGCGCTGACTCGCTCGCCGGGCGCCCCGCCCGGCCCAGTGCCGAGCGCGGCGCCAGCCGCGCCCGCGGTGACATGCAGCGGCAGCAGCGCGCGCGCCACGCTCGCACCATAGATAGCCCTGCGCATGACTCGACGTGAGTTGTTGTAGATGATCCTGCGGCATGCATGGAGCTGCGGTTGAGGAATGCAACAGGTGCCATGCCACAATGCGCATGGCCTGTTATGGCGGTCCATGAGCTTCTGCTTGCGTAGGGCCTCCAAGCCGGCATGCACTCTCACGCACGTATAAACCATGTTGGCATTCTGGTTTGGCAGGCACGACAGCACTGTGCCAAGCGCCCACGGAAAGTGACTCACGGTGCATCATGTAGAGGCTATCAAGCGACAGGGACTGATGCCTCTCAATGACAGAGCGGGCAGGCATAGGCGGAGGCGGTACGGTCGCGCGTTTGCTCGTGGCACCTGATGTTGTCCAGGTGCGACGCGCCCTGCATCGTGTGGATGTCCGGCCGCGCCTCGCCCTGTCAGTGCGCACCCCCCGTCATGCGGCTCTTTCGCCCCAGCCTAGAATCAGGCTTGCAGCTCTAAATGCAGGCTTACCAGCGCATCATACACCATGTCCTGACAGCCAAGGACGCGCCGCATTCGCGCCTGCTTCTTGACGGAGAAGCCCGTGCCGGCCTTGAACACGGCGTAGCGGCCGACCATGTCCAGCACGCGCGCGTACTCGTCGCCCGGCGCCTTGAGCGCCTGCCGGCCGCGGCGCGCCTCAGTCGCCGCGGCAGCGGCACACTGAGGTTGAGAGGCAGGGCGCTGAGACCCGGCTGCCCGGTTCAAACCGTCTCGGTCAAGCGTGTGCGGCGAGCAGCGCCCAAACATGCCCCGCGGTGGTACCGGGAGGTGGCATGGCTGCTAAGCGCGTCCTGCAGCGCTCTTGAGGGTGGCACCGCCGGCATCTTCCTCTCAAGCATGCCCGCATGAGAAATACCGCAGAGGCTGGGACGGGGCCCCCAGGCCTGCCTTCTTGCGCGTGAGCATGTTAGGATTAGGGTTAGGCCTGCCTTCTTGCGCGTGAGCATGTTGTAGAAGAGGTCCTCCACGACCAGCGTCGTGCCCTGCACAGCGGCGCAGGGCGCCGGCCCGGCAGCATCCATGCGCCCGTCCCTGCGCACAGCCGCTTGCCTGGACACGGCTTGCAGCCACGAGCCGCATGGTGCACAGCAAGGCGCTGCCCAGCTTTGCTGCATGCATGCCGCGACCTGAGGAGGACAGGTGCTCTCGCACAGGGGGTCGTTGCACCACGCCGGCATGCGTCTGCAGCTCCGGCCTTGACGGCTTGCGCGCATGCATGCGAGCCGCAAGGCAGGCGCCGTCAGGGCCGGCGGCCGCGCCTGTACGCCACGCGGTAGCCGTGCGGCGCGCCGGGCGTCATCGTGGTCACCGTCAGGTGCGCCACGAACGAGATCGAGGCCAGCGCCTCGCCGCGGAAGCCCAGCGTGGCGACGCCCTCCAGGTCGTCAAAGGTGCGCAGCTTGGACGTCGCGTGCCGCGCGCACAGCAGCGGCAGGTCGTCTCTCTGCGCCCGCGCGCAAGCCTGGAGCCAAGCAGGGCAGCCTGCGCTGCCTAGCGCCTGATTGCTAGCTCGAAGCCTGCATCAGCTTTCTGTGTGGCCAGAAGGGGCGCACGTGGATGCCGTGGCCGTTGTCCTGGATCTGCAGCAGCTTGTTGCCACCCTCCTTGACAATGATGTTGACCTGAGTGGCTCCTGCGTGTGCACAGCCTTGTTGAAAACACCAGAGCAAGCATGTCTGGCAGCTTGTACCAGGTACACCCCCGCGAGGCTCAGTGTCTCACCAGCATCTAAGCTGTTTTCAACGAGCTCCTTGAGTGCGTTGACTGGGCGCTGTATAACTTCGCCCGCGGCGATGCGGTTCACCACTGCCTCCTCAAGCCTGTATATGCGAGGCGGCTCTTCCATGTGCTCACAGGCGCCCTCCGTGAGGCTGCTCGCCCTTGTGTCGCTGTGCGCTTGTCCAGTGCATTGCCTCACTTCTCTGAAACCTTTACAGGCGCTCACTTCTCAGGTCCAAGAAGAACTATTACGCAGTTGCAAGCCGCTGCTGACTGCACTACACACTCCAGTCGACAGGCGTGCAGACAAGTGATCACTGTGGCACAGTGGTTCACAGCACACGCACGTATAGTGCCACAGCTCTGCAGCCCTCTCGCTACCAAGAGCTCACTGGTGCCAGTAACAACAGTGGCGAGTGAGCATTCTTCCATTCTTCTTCCAGCCCTGGCAGGGCTTTCGGGATCGTACATCATGTGCGCCTGCGCACGTGCGCCCTGCTGTCTACGTGCACATGGATTCGTTCCCCATCTGAGTGTGCACCCACATGCTGATCACAATGCATGCTATGTGCTTGGACTGCACAGCGCAGGGCTGGGCCGTTCTGTCATGCAAAATGAGTACTGCGGAATTCCGTCAATCACATATTTTCGTCAGCATGCACATCGATTGGGATGCACATCATTTCGGGGAACAAACTCATCAGCAAAGAGCGCCGAGCGCCTGTGAGGACACTTGTTGGCAGCTTCCTACTCGTCCCACTCGATGGTATGTCTACGACCACTGGCAGCTGTGGCTGTCAACGCATACACTGGTGGGCACATGCACGCTGCCTGTCGGCCTTGGCAAGACTGCAGGACGTGTGACAGCATATGATGGAGCCTGCACCGCATGCTCTGCAGCTTTGCCTCCACGTCTGCAAGATCTGTATCTGTATCTGTTGCAACTAAACAAACAACATGCACATGTGTGCCGGGAGATGCATGCAAAGGCACATGACAAGTCGCCTTGCATGTGTGCTGCTGCGCACAGGCCTGCAGCAGGACTGCACAGCGCCACATCGGCGGGATGCACGCAAAGCTACAAACGGAGTGCTGGTGGCACCAAAGCTACGCTGCTCGTGACAGTTCCGACCTCAAACAAGCAGCTCAGCATGCGTGCCACAGCAGGAATGGCCTGCATGCGCGACGCTCTGAGCGCCCCAAGACACCCGTGCTAGCCCCTGACCCTAAAATGAGCGCCGCAGGACAGCAAGCCCGCGCGCTGTCAGCAAGCCATGTTTACTCCGTTCGTTCCAAGAGCCGCGACGACTCCCATTCTCAGGCAGGTGTTCAAAACATGGAGGCTGCCAAACCACACTCCTGCATGCAGGCCTGCCAGCCGCGCAGGGAATGCATGCGCACGAGCCGTGCACTCGCTCTGTTCAGCGCGCACCACATGATGTTCACCCACAGAGTGCACTCACAGCGACAGGGGCGCATGACCATAGTGCAGTCCTGCATGTACGTGGACCCTGCTGATGCACCAAGCAGCGCGACCAGACACCCGCATGCACTGCAGCGCCTTGCAGACGCAAGGGAGCGCCGACCCGAAACTATCAAGGCGTCGCGCGTGGCGCATGCTTGGTGCACCGGCTCGGTGTTAGACGCCCCGGCCAGTGCTGCGCGATTGACCGCGCAGCACCACCGAAGCCAACGGAGGAGCGGGAATGAAACAGCAATGAACCTCCGACAGCGGGAGTCAGAAAGACAGCTAGTCACGGGTGCCCCAAACTGGCCCCATTCTGTGCTTTTTAGAGCGTCGAGCAGCGCCGGCGCTCAGCTCACAGCCTCAGTCTTTGAGGCAGGCCTAGGCCCCCACGCCAAGACCCTGGAGCACGCTGGAGACCGCCGAGGAGTAGCCCGGCGCACCGGGCGCCTGCGCGCTGCCGGGCGTGCGCAGCGCCAGGCCTGCGCCCCCGCCCCGCGCACATGTCAGCATGGCGCAAGCAGAGCTGTGTCCACCATCCGACTCTGCACTGGGCGATGCATCGCATGATATGCCGCGGAGATAGCGCACGACACGCGCGACATGCCTGCGTCAGCCCGGGCGTGGACAGCCTGAAAGGTTAATCCTGGCTTGTGTTCAGCCGGCGCTCGCGTGGCGTTTGCAGGCACGCCGCTGTGACAACAGGCACACATACAAGCAGCAGGCATAGCGTGAAAATATTGCGCTCTGGCATATATGGCGATTTTCAAACTGATGCTAGTGTCAGGTTGCGCCGCCCGCAATCACTGGCACCCGTGACGCCGCCCGACGGCAACGCGCCCTAGCCAAGGGCGGCGGCGCACCTCCAGGTCCAGTCTGCGCCGCCGCGGGCGTTGCTGTGGGCGCCTGCGGAAGCGGCGCGGCAGGCGCCGCTGGCGACGCGGGCACGGCCGAAGCCGCGGGCGCCGCGGGCGCGGCGGGCGTTGCCGTGGGCGCCTGCGGAAGCGGCGCGGCGGGTGCCGCGGGCGACGCGGGCACGGCCGGCGCCGCCGGCGCCGCCGGCGCCACTCCAGGCGCTGCAGACGACGCTGGCACGGCCGAAGCCGCGGGCGCCGCGGGCGCCGCGGGCTCCGCCGTGGGCGCCTGCGCAACCGGCACGGCAGCCGCGGCGGGCGCCGGGGCGGGCGCCTCCGGGGCGGACGCCGCGGCGCTAGCCGCAGGCGCGGCGCTGGGCGCAGGCACAAAGCGCGGCGCAAAGCTGGCGGCGGGGGGCGCGGCCGCGGCCGGCGCCTGCGCCGGCGCCGCGGGCGGCGGCACGAAGCGCGGCGCGAACATGGCCGCAGGCGCGGGCGCGGGCGCGCCTGCCGCCGGCGGGGACGCTGCGGGCGCGGGTGCGGCGGGCGCGGGCGCGGTTGCAGCGGCCGGCGGGGCCCTTGTGGGCGTGAGCGCGGCGGGCGCGGGCGCGACGGCCGGGGCGGCCGCCGGCGGGGCTGCCGCGGCAGCGGCGGCGGCCACCGGCGCAGGCGCGGGCGCCTTAGCGGTGGCAGCTGCGGCGGACGGGACGGCTGCCGGCGCAGGTGCAACGGGCGCGGGCGCGACGGCCATCGCGGGCGCGGGCGCCACCGCCGCTGGCCGCGCCGCCGCTGCAGCAGCCGGGGCCACGGTTGGCGCTGCGGCAGCAGGGCGCGCTGCGGGCGCCGGCGCGGTCGCCACGGCCGCCGGCACGACGGCTCGCGGTCGCGCGGCGGCCGGCGCGGGCGCGGGCGCTGCCTCGGCCCGTGCCGGCGCGACGACGGCGGCGGCGGGCGCGGGCG
>JAABUV010004387.1_pt1 | contig 16939 bp, 12 predicted proteins | sample 5559971 | NCBI WGS metagenome assembly JAABUV01 (sample SAMN10711881, study PRJNA513362) | rock metagenome | isolation source: Antarctica rocks | place: Antarctica: Victoria Land, Knobhead nord | collected 2015-12-19
GTTGCGCTGTTGCAGGAAATCCGCGCCGACCGGAACCCGGTCCAGCATGCCGCAGAGGCCGCCGACGCCGTATGCACGACGCGGGCGCAATTGCGCGCGGCGCTGGCGTCGACGCCGGGTTGGGCAGGCAGCGCCGAGACGTTGCGCGCGTTGGCGCCTCCGGCCGAGGCGGCGTTCGACCGGCTGGATGCGGCGCGCGTCACCGCCGCAGCGCAGGACCGGGATGCCAAGGCCGTGCAGGCCCGGCTGACGCTGGAGCAGGACACGGCGCTGGGCCGCTTGGCGTTGCTGCACGAGCAGCCGTTGCCGGACGCCGCCGCCATCGCCACCGCCAGGGCGGAGCGGGACCGCGGCTGGCGGCTGATCATGCGGCGGGCTTTCTCGCCGGGTCCGCCAGACGTAGGGGCAGAGCAGGCGTATGCCGGCGACGAGCCGCTGCCGCTGGCGTTCGAGCGGCGACTCCGCGCCGCCGACGACCTTGCCGACCGCCGCATCGCCGAGTTGGACCGGGTCACGGAGGCCGACCGGCTGGCCTGGCAGGTGGCGGCGCTCGGTGCGGAGTGGGATACGGCGTGCCAGGCAGCAACCGTGGCGGCCAACGCGGTTGCCGGTGCCGGGGCGGCCTGGCTCGGGGCGTGCGGGCCGCTCGGCCTTGGGCAAGACTCGACCATGGCCGATGTGCGCGGCCTGCTCGCGGCGCGGCTGCGGTTGGTTGAGGCGATGCGGGGGGCCGAAGTCGCAGAGGGTGCATCGGCCGCCCTGGCGGAGCTGCATGCGGCGTGGTCACGGCGATTGGCGGCGCTGCTGGAGGTGCCGGACCAGCCATTGCCGGCGCTGGCATCGCTGGGCGACGCGCGGATGGCGGCGGCACAGGCGGCTGACCGGACGCTGACCCTGCAACAAGCGCGGCTGGACTCGGCGCAGCGGGAGCAGCGGGACGCGGCGGAAGCGCTGGCGGCGGCGGCGGCGGAGTTGTCGGGATGGGAGGCAAGCTGGGCGGCGACGCTGGCCCGGCTCGGCCGGCCGGCGGGAGAGCACCCGGACGCGACCGCGGCGGTGCTCGACCGGATCGTGGCGCTCGACCAGCACGACCGGGAGGCGGTGGCGCTCAATGGCCGGATCGCCGATATGCAGTCGGACCTCGACGACTTCGCCGCGGCGGTGCAGACGCTTGCGGAGGCATTGGACGAAACGGGGACGCACGACCCGGCCACGACCGCCCGCGTGTTGGTGGCCCGGTCCCGCCAGGCGGCTGCGCTGGACAGCGGCTGGGAACAGGCACAGGTCAACCTCGGGCAAAGCCGCAAGGCGCTGGCCGGTGCAGAGGAAAAATTGGCCCAGGCGCAGCAAGCGTTGGACGCCGCCATCGCCGCCGCGGGTGCCCGGACGGCCGAGGAGGCGGACGCCCGCATCGCGGCGGCGCGGGAACACACCCGGCACGCGGCCATGCGGGACGCGGCCCTGTCCGGCCTGCGCGAGCATGGCGACGGCCTGTCGCGGGACGCCCTGCTGACGGAGGCCATGGCTGTGCCGCCCGAGGCGATGGCGGCCGAGCGGGATGCAGCCGAGGCCGCGGCGACTGACGCCGGCGCGCGGGCCGAGGCCGCCGCGGTTGGCCTCGACAAGCTTCGGCTCGCCTTCGACGCCGATGCCGAGGCCACCGCCGCGATCGAGGCACGCGCCGAGTACGAGGCGGCCGGCGCGCTGTATGCGCGGCGGCTGGAGGAGCAGCTCGTATTGCAGGTGGCAGCCGGCATGCTGGCCCACGCTATGGAGGCCGTGGAGCAGAACGCGGGAGGCGGCGGCGTCAGGAGCATTTCCGAGGCGTTCGCCGCCGTGACGGACGGCGCGTATGGCATCGCCGTGGCCGAGGACAGCCTCGATGGCGCGTCGCTGCACGCCATCGAGCACAGGTTCCCTGAAGAACGGAAAGAGCTTCACCAGCTCTCGGAGGGCACGCGGGACCAGCTTTACCTAGCGTTGCGCCTCGTGGCGCTGCGGGACCACTGCGTTGCAGGGGCGCCGCTGCCGTTTATCGCAGATGACATCCTGCAAACCTTCGACGACGGCCGCGCCAAGGCGGCGTTGCGGGCGCTGGTGGACCTGAGCGCCCAGGTGCAGGTCATCGTGCTCACGCACCACCAGCATGTCGCCCAGCTTGCGGAGGGCTTGGCGCCGGGGTGCGTGGATATCCAGCGGCTTTGACCGGCCCGGAAGAACCGGCCTAGAAGAACTGGCGCAGCACGAAATACAGCGCCCCCGCCAGCAACGCCGCCGCCGGCAACGTCAGCACCCAGGCCAGCGCGATGCTGCGCACCGTGCTCCACTGCAAGCCGGACCCGTTGGCCGCCATGGTGCCCGCGACGCCGCTCGACAGCACATGGGTCGTCGACACCGGCAGGCCATACACGTCCGCAGCGCCGATCGTCGCCATCGCCACCAGCTCGGCGGCAGCGCCCTGGCCGTAGCTCAGGTGCGTCTTGCCGATCCGCTCGCCCACCGTCACCACGATGCGCTTCCAGCCGATCATCGTGCCCAGCCCAAGCGCCACCGCGATCGCCACCTTCACCCAACGCGGGATGAACTTCGTGCCGGCGTCGAGTTCGCCCTTCCAGTTCTTCAGCGCGGCGTTCTCGTCGCCGTTGAACGCGACGTGCTGCTTTTCCATCCGGTGCACCGCTTCGGACGCCAGGAACATATCGTTGCGGACGTTCTGCATCGCCGCCGCCGGCACGCGCTTGATCGCGCCGTAGTCCTGCACCTGCGCCGCCATGTCATGCGCCAAGCTCGACATCGCGGCATACACCTGCGGCTTGTCGAAGCTCTAGTCCTGCAGCGCCTTGGTGACCTCGCCGCACGCCTGGTCGGCCGGGATGGTCTTGCCCTCGGCGCGGGCGGTGAACACGCCTTCGACCTTCTGCGTCGCCTGCATGAAGGTTGGGGTGCTGCTGTCCGGCAAAGCGTGGTTCAGCGCATAGGCGGTGGGCGCCGCGCCGATCAGGATCAGCAGGCCGCGTATCCACGCCGGCGGCTTGCTGTCGCCGTCTGGCGCCTCATAGAGCTGCTTCGACGTCACGACGGCCTTCATCAGCAGCAGCAGCAGCGCAGCGCCGATGAAGCCGACGACCGGGCTCAACAGCAGCGCCTCGAACACGCCCCAGACCTGCGACCAGTCCACACCCGACACGCTCGACCCGGCGTTGAGCAACTGGTTCGCCAGGCCCACGCCGATGATCGAGCCGATCAGCGTATGGGACGAACTCGCGGGGAGGCCCAGCATCCAGGTGCCGAGGTTCCAGATGATCGCGGCAATCAGCAAAGCGAAGATCATCGCGTAGCCGGCCCCGCTGCCGACCTGCAGAATTAGCTCGACCGGCAGCAGACTCACGATCGTGAACGCCACGGCGCCCGACGAGGTGAGCACGCCGAGGAAGTTGAAGAACCCGGACCAGATCACCGTATACTGCGCCGGCAGGCTATGGGTGTAGATGACGGTTGCGACGGCGTTGGCGGTGTCGTGGAAGCCGTTCACGAACTCGAACCCGAACGCGATCAGCAGCGCCAGGCCGAGCAGCACGAAGGCGCCGGTGGCCAGCGGCGGCGCGCCTGCCTCCGACATGTCGTGCAGCAGGCCCTAGACCACGAAGCCGACGCCGACGAGCAGCAGGCCGATGAAGATGATGCCGACGGAGGCGTGCGGCTTGGCGTCGAGGTCCGGGCCGCGGCGCTGGGCGGGGCTGGCGGGAACCCCGGTGGTCGTCAGTGCGGCGTCTGACATCAGCCCTGTCCCGTTGAGGTTTCCGGAACCCTAGCCAACCGCCAAATCATATCCACGACAGGTTCGTGACAACCTAGCAGTGTTCAATCACGAAATCCGGAGGGCCGCCCGGTTGCAGCCAGGGCGGCCCTGCCAGCATCAGTAGAACATATCAGTAGCGGTACAGGTCGTGCTTGAACGGGCCGGACACCCCCGCGCCGATGTACTCCGCCTGCTTCGGCGTCAGCTTGGTCAGCGCCGCGCCGACCTTCGCCAGATGCAGCGCCGCGACCTTCTCGTCGAGCTGCTTCGGCAGGGTGTAGACCTGGTTCTCGTATTTGCCCGGCGGCGCCGTCCACAGTTCTATCTGCGCCAACACCTGGTTGGTGAACGAGGCGGACATCACGAAACTCGGGTGGCCCGTGGCGTTGCCGAGGTTCACGAGCCGGCCCTCGCTCAGCACAATGAGGCGCTTGCCGTCGGGGAACACGACCTCATCCACCTGCGGCTTCACGTTCTCCCAGCGGAAGTTGCGCAGGCCCTCGATCTGGATCTCACTGTCGAAGTGGCCGATGTTGCAGACGATCGCGCGGTTCTTCATGGCGCGCATGTGGTCGACCGTCAGCACGTCGATGTTGCCGGTCGCCGTCACAAAGATGTCGCCGCGCGGCGCAGCGTCGTCCATCGTCACGACCTCGAAGCCCTCCATCGCCGCCTGCAGCGCGCAGATCGGGTCGACCTCCGTCACCAGCACCCGGCAGCCGCCGTTCTTCAAGCTGGCGGCCGAGCCTTTGCCCACGTCGCCATAGCCGGCCACGACGGCGACCTTGCCGGCCATCATGACGTCGGTGCCGCGGCGGATGGCGTCGACCAGGCTCTCCTTGCAGCCATACAGGTTGTCGAACTTCGATTTCGTCACGCTGTCGTTCACGTTGATGGCGGGGACCTTGAGGGTGCCGGCCTTTGCCATCTCCCAGAGCCGGTGGACGCCGGTGGTGGTCTCTTCGCTCAGGCCCTTGATGCCGGGCAGCAGGTCCGGATGGTTCTCGTGGATCAGCTTGGTGAGGTCGCCGCCGTCGTCCAGGATCATGTTAGGGACCCAGCCGTCGGGGCCGCGCACGGTCGCCTCGATGCACTCCCAGAACTCCTGCTCGTTCATGCCCTTCCAGGCGAACACCGGGGTTCCGGCCACGGCGACGGCGGCGGCGGCGTGGTCCTGGGTCGAGAAGATGTTGCAGGAGGACCAGCGCACGGTGGCACCGAGCGCGGTCAGGGTCTCGATCAGCACGGCGGTTTGGATGGTCATGTGCAGGCTGCCGACGATGCGGCCATCTTTGAGCGGCTTCGAGGCGCCGTATTCGGCGCGCAGGGCCATGAGGCCGGGCATCTCGTCCTCGGCCATGAGGATTTCCTTGCGGCCCCATTCGGCCAGGGCGATGTCGCGGACCTTGTAGTCGTGGGGGATGTTCACGTCGGGCATGGTTTGAGGCTCCTTGGTTGGGCAGCGGTATATAAGGATATCTTTAACTGTTTAATGCGGTTTGGTAAACCGAGTTTCATAAACTGGTTGGTGAACGAAGTTTAGCAGTTTAATGCATCGGCAAGGCGGCTGTGCTAAGAGTACAGCCATGGTCGCAATCGCTAAGATTCCCGTGTGGATGTCAGTGGACGAGTTCCTGGATTGGGAACCCGGCGATGGCCAGGCATGGCAGCTCGTCGATGGCGAGCCACGGGCCATGGCGCCCGCCAAGCTTACGCACGCGGCCTTGCAGGGTGAATTAAGCTACCTGATCCAGGGTCACCTCAGAGCGCATGGAGGACCGTGTTCGCTTCTGGTGGCTCCTGGCGTTATTCCGCATGTGCAGAGCAGCCACAACATGCGTGTCCCTGATATGGCTGTGAGGTGTACGGAGCCTCGAGTCGAAGAGTCTGCCCTGACCGATCCGGTATTGATCGTCGAGATTCTCTCTCCCAGTAACCAAGCGGAGACGTGGGGGAACGTTTGGGCCTACACCACCATACCCAGTCTGCGTGAAATTCTTATACTAAGCAGCATCAGCATTGGCGCTGATATCTTGCGTCGCCGCCGGGACAGCACCTGGCCAGAAGAACCTGAGAGCGTCACCAGTGGTGATTTAGTCCTGGAAAGCATCGGCTTCCGCGTGCCACTGGCAGATATATACCAAACAACACGCCTGAAGCGGCGAACAGGCGAATAGCCGCGCCTGGTCGCCTAGTCCTTAAGTGTTCAAAGGCCTCAAGTATTCATCGCGTCGAAGAAGTCCTGGTTGGTCTTGCTGTATTTTAGCTTGTCCAGCAAAAAGTCCATCGCGTCCGTCATGCCCATCGGCCCCAGGATGCGGCGCAGCACCCACATTTTCGACAGCGTGCCGCGCTCGACCAGCAACTCCTCCTTGCGGGTGCCCGACTTGGTGATGTCGATGGCGGGGAAGGTGCGCTTGTCCGACAGCTTGCGGTCCAGGATGATCTCGGAGTTGCCGGTGCCCTTGAACTCCTCGAAGATCACCTCGTCCATCCGGCTGCCGGTGTCGATCAGGGCGGTGGCGATGATCGTCAGGCTGCCGCCCTCCTCGATATTGCGCGCGGCGCCGAAGAAACGCTTGGGCCGTTGCAGCGCGTTGGCGTCCACGCCGCCCGTCAGCACCTTGCCGGACGACGGCACGACCGTGTTGTAGGCACGGGCGAGCCGCGTGATGCTGTCGAGCAAAATAACCACGTCGCGCTTGTGCTCGACCAGGCGCTTGGCCTTTTCGAGCACCATTTCCGTCACAGCGACGTGCCGGGTCGCCGGCTCGTCGAAGGTGCTGGCGACGACCTCGCCCTTCACGGTGCGGGACATGTCCGTCACCTCCTCCGGCCGCTCGTCGATCAGCAGCACGATCAGGAAGATTTCGGGGTGGTTGGCCGAGATGGCCGTCGCGATGTTCTGCAGCATCACCGTCTTGCCGGTGCGCGGTGGTGCGACGATCAGGGCGCGCTGGCCCATGCCGATGGGCGCGATCAGGTCGATGACCCGCGGCGTCATGTCCTTGCCCGGCCCCTTGGCGACCGATTGGAAGTTCTCGACCTCCATCTTCAGCTTGCGGTCGGGATACAGCGGCGTGAGGTTGTCGAAATTGATGCGGTGGCGCACCGCGTCCGGCGGCTCAAAGTTGATGGTGTTGACCTTGAGCAGGGCAAAGTAGCGCTCTCCGTCCCGAGGGGCGCGGATCTGGCCCTCGACGGTGTCGCCGGTGCGCAGCGCGAAGCGGCGGACCTGGTTCGGGCTGATGTAGATGTCGTCCGGACCCGGCAGGAAGTTGGCTTGGCTGCTGCGCAGGTAGCCAAAGCCGTCCGGCAGGATCTCCAGCGTGCCTTCGCCGTAGATCGCCTGGTCGTTGTCAGCGAAGTTCTTCAGGATCGCGACCATCATGTCCTGCTTCCGCAAGGACGATGCGTTCTCGACTTGTAGGGATTCGGCGAAGCTCAGAAGGTCGGCCGGGGATTTGGCCTTGAGTTCGGCGAGGTGCATGAGGCTGCCTCAGTGTGTCTGGATGTGCGGGATAGGGGGTGGTGCCGGCCGGAGCCCGCGGACGCGGCGGCAGGCGCTATCTCGTTGGGAAAGAGAACAGGGCCTGAAAGGCCGCCGGTTCTTGGCATAGCGACGCTGGGCCTGCCCTGCATCGCCGGTATTCAGTTGGCACCAGCAAACTGTGGCGTCAAGGGATTTCAGCGTGGCAGCCCAGAATACACTCCAGGATGCGCCCCGGAATGCACCCTGGCGCTTCGTCAGCGTTAATCCGATGGGCCGGCCGGTCATTTTGGCGGCTTGATGGGTGCTCGGGTGAGCTGCTCGCAGCGGTGCTTCAAGCGCCCGGTTTTCGCAGGGTGGTGCAACCCCGTGGCGGCACCGGCGTTCGGCGGCATTGGGAGAATCCGACATGCCTGACGCGCCAAGCGTAAAGCCGTATAAGGGACCAGCTGGAGGTTGGGGCTCGGTGCGCTCGTTGGGCGCAATCTTGTCGAAGGAGGGCGTCCCGGTCAGCGGCGCCCTGGTGCTCACGCAGCAGAACAAGCCGAAGGGTTTCACCTGCGTCAGTTGCGCCTGGATCAAGCCGGCCGAGCCGCACGTGTTCGAGTATTGCGAGAACGGCGCCAAGGCGACCGCATGGGAGATCACGACAAAGCGCGTCGGCCCCGACTTCTTCGCCAAGCACACCTGCGCCGAGCTGGAGTCCTGGTCCGACCACGACCTGGAAGCGATCGGCCGGCTCACCCATCCCATGCGCTACGACGCGGCGACCGACACCTATGTCGAGGTCGGCTGGCAGGAGGCGTTCCAGGACATTGGCCAGCGGCTGCGTGCAGTGGACCCGAAGAACGTCGTGCTCTACGCTTCGGGCTGCGCATCGCTTGAGACGTCCTACATGTATGCGCTGTTCGCGCGCATGTACGGCACGAACAACCTGCCGGACAGCTCCAACATGTGCCACGAGCCCACGTCGGTGGCGCTGCCGCAGAGCATCGGAGCGCCCAAGGGCACCGTCACGCTTGAGGACTTCGACAACGCCGACCTGCTGATCTTCTGCGGCCAGAATCCCGGCACCAACAGCCCGCGCATGCTGAACGAGCTGCAGAAGGCGCATAAGCGGGGCGTGCCGATCATCACCTTCAACCCGCTGCGCGAGCGGGCGCTGGAGCGGTTCCGCAGCCCGCAGCACGTGAAGGAAATGCTGACCTCAACCGATACGCCGATCAGCAGCCAGTACCACCAGGTCCGCATCGGCGGGGATGTCGCCGCGTTGACCGGGGTCTGCAAGCACGTCTTGGCGCTGGACGACGCGGCGCAGGCTGGTGGCGGGCCGCGCGTGCTCGACGTGGACTTCATCGCCGGGCACACCCATGGCTTCGACGAGTTCGCCGAGGCCGTGCGCGCCCATCCGTGGGAGGCGCTGGAGCACCAGTCCGGCCTGAGCCGCGGCGCCATGGAGGCGGTCGGGACGGTGTTCGCCCGCAGCAACGCGGTGATCGGCATCTACGGCATGGGCCTGACGCAGCACCGCACTGGCGTCGAGAACGTGCAGATGTTCGTCAACCTGCTGCTGTTGCGCGGCAATATCGGCAAGCTCGGCGCCGGCATCTGCCCGGTGCGCGGGCACAGCAACGTGCAGGGCCAACGCACCGTGGGGATTACGGAAAAGCCGGAGCTGGCGCCGCTTGACAAGCTGAAGGAGCTATACGGCTTCGAGCCGCCGCGGGAAAAGGGCCTCGATACGGTTGGCGCCTGCAAGAAGGTGCTGACGGACGAGATCAGCGCCTTTGTCGAGCTGGGCGGCAACTTTATCCGTGCCGTGCCCGAGACGGAGGCGATGGAGCGGCATTGGCGCGACATCCCGCTGACGGTGATGATCTCGACCAAGCTGAACCGCAACCACGTGGTCCACGGCAGGGCAGCCTATATCCTGCCCTGCCGCGGCCGTATCGAGATCGACGTGCAGGCGACGGGACCGCAGGTTGTGACCACGGAGGACACGAGCGCCTGCGTCCAAAGCTCGCACGGCATCCGGGAGCCGGCCAGCGAGCATCTGCTGAGCGAGCCCGCCATCGTCGCCGGGATCGCGCAGGCGACCCTCGCCGCCAATGCGGCGGTGCCCTGGACGCAGTGGGTCGGCGACTATGGCCTGGTGCGCGACGCGATCGAGCGAACCTACCCGCAGTTGTTCGGCGACTTCAACCAACGCATGGAGAAGCCCGGCGGTTTTCACCTGCCAATTACCGCGCGCCAACGGGATTGGAAAACCCCGACCGGCCGCGCCAACTTCATCGTTCCGCGCAGTTTGAACGAGGACATCGCGGTCGCGGACGAGGACCGGGACGTGCTGCAGTTGATGACAGTCCGCAGCAACGACCAGTTCAACACCACGATCTACGGCTACCACGACCGGTTCCGCGGCGTGCGCGGCACCCGTATGACATTGTTCATGCACGTGAACGACATAGACCGGCTTTCTTTGGCTGAGGGCGATATCGTGGCATTGACTACTAAGGTCGACGACGGCGTGGTGCGGCGGGTGGCCGGGTTCATCGTGACGCCCTACGACATTCCGGAGGGCTGCATGAGCGCATACTACCCGGAAGCCAACCCGCTGATCCCGATTTGGCACCATGCAGAGGGTGCGGACACCCCGGCCGCCAAGTCGATCCCGGTCACGGTTGAGAAGCTTGATGTGCCGGCTCAGCATCTCGCGGCGGACTAGCCAAGATAGCCATTACGAACCGGCCCTGATGCAGCAGTCCCGCGGCAGGGGCGGCCGGCCATATGTTAACCCGGGCATCAGCCCAAGGCGATCGCGTATGGTCCGACTTGCTCCTGGCAACTCGTCATTGCGAACCGGCCTCAGCGCGGCAATCCGGGGCGACATGGACCGATGTTTCGGCGTGCAGCCCTGGATTGCCAGGTCGCAAGCGCTCCTCGCAATGACGAAGGAGGGCAAATGCGGCTGCCTTGTGTATCAGCCCGGCTTGCCTCATCGCGGCAACAGGCGTCTGCTAGTCTGGTGTGCTCGCCACGATCCGGTATAGCAGTTCTCCACCGTCGGGACGGCCGAGCCGGACAAGTTCGCCAGGGCGGAAGACGTGGCCCTCAAAGGCCCAAAGCGGATCGTCCTCGCTGGCCATGCTCTGCAAGGCCCAGCCCTCGTCGAGGCGGATCAACTCCGACTGCCTGTCCTCCATTCCCGGACGGTTACGGGTGGCGAGCCAGGGGAACGGGTCGCTGTCGTAGGCTGCCGCATCGATCTGGCCCTGGGTGTTCAAAGCCAACCGTATCGTCAGCCGGTCCTCAAGATCACCCTCGGGGCGCCCCGGCCCTTTAGCCAGCAGCATAGTCAGCTTCGCCATCACCTCGCCTTAAATGCGCTCAGACGGTGGCCACCGGGCGCGGCTGCTTTGCAGGATGCGTGCGCTGGCGTATGTCCATTAGTCCTGGTTAGACCCTTTCACATGGCAATGCGAGAGACTTGGTTCAGGTTCAATGCGGGGCGTTGCCGCCAGGCCACTGTTGGGCCGCAGCTAGATCGCGACCCGTACGCCGAGTTCCACGACGCGGTCGCTGGGAATGCGGAAGAACTCGGTCGCCGGCACGGCATTGCGCGCCATGAACAGGAACAGGAACAGCCGCCAGGCTGGCAGCTTCGGCACCATGGCACGCACCAGGACCTCACGGCCGAGGAAAAAACTGGCCTGCATGGCGTTGTAGTCGACGCCATGGGCGCCGAGCTCCTCCAACCCGCGGGGTATGTTGGGGCTCTCCATGAAGCCGTAGCGCAGCACGACCCGGTGCACTCCGGGCGCAAGCTCCGACACTTCGATCCGCTCGTCGGCCGGCGCCTGTGGCGTGTCGAGGTTCTGCACGGTGACGAACAGAACCTTCTCATGCAGCACCTTGTTGTGCTTCAGGTTGTGCAGCAGGGCGGCCGGCACGTAGTCCGGGTTGCCGGTGAGGAACACCGCCATGCCCGGCACCCGCACCGTGCGGGACTGCGGCAGGCGGGCGAGGAACGAGGCGAGCGGCAGGCTGTCCTGCTTCCACCGGGCCAGCATCAACTCGCGGCCACGGTTCCACGAGGTCATCATCGCCATCAGCGCGCAGCCGAGCAACAGGGGCACCCAGCCGCCCTCAGGGATTTTCAGCGCGTTGGCGGCAAAGAACACCAGGTCGACGGCGAAGAAAAAGCCGAACACCGAGATGGCGAGGGTGCGCGGCCAGTGATATTGGCGGCGGAACACCACCATCGCCAGCACGCAGGTGCATAGGAAGGTGCCGGTGACGGCGATGCCGTAGGCGGCGGCCAGGGCGTCGCTGCTGCGGAATGCCAGCACCAGGATCAGCACGCCGACCAGCAGGGCCATGTTGACCTGCGGCACGAAGATTTGCCCCTCCTCGGAGTGGCTGGTGTGCAGCACGGCCATGCGCGGCAGGAAGGCCATCTGCATGCACTGCCGGGCGATCGAGAAGCCGCCGGAGATCAGGGCTTGGCTGGCGATGACGGTGGCAGCGGTAGCGAGCACCACCAAAGGCAGGCGCAGGCCCTCAGGGGCCATGAGGTAGAACGGGTTTTCCAGTGCGGACGGATCGGCCATGATCAGGGCGCCTTGGCCGAAATAGTTCAGCACGAGGCAGGGCAGGACAAAGAACACCCATGCGAGCCGGATCGGCTGGGCGCCGAAATGGCCCATGTCGGCGTACAGGGCCTCGGCGCCCGTGACGGCCAGCACGACCGAACCGAGGGCGACGAAGGCCAGCCAGCCATGGTTGAGGCAGATCATGGCGGCGTAGTATGGCGAAACCGCCATGAGCACGCCGGGATTGCGGGCGATTTGGAACAGGCCCATCACCGCCAATGCGACGAACCACACCGCCATCACCGGGCCGAACAGGCGGCCGATGGTGTCGGTGCCCCGCACCTGCACGGCGAACAGCCCCACGATGACGATGACCGACAGCGGCAGGACGAGGCTTTTGAAGGCCGGCGACACGACCTCCAGCCCCTCGACCGCCGATAGGACCGAGATGGCCGGCGTGATCACCCCGTCGCCGAAGAAGAGGCAGGCGCCGCCGACGCCGATCAGGCCCAGCGTCGCGCGCATGGCGGTGCCGACGGTGCCGCGTTGCGCCAGCGCCATAAGCGCCAGGATGCCGCCCTCGCCATGGTTGTCGGCGCGCATGACCAGCATCACGTACTTGACGGTCACGATCAGGATCAGCGCCCAGAAGATCAGTGAGAGGATGCCCAGAATCTCGATCTGGCCCAAGCCGACGCCGGTGAAATGGATCAGGCTGGCCTTGAGGGCATAGAGCGGGCTGGTGCCGATGTCGCCATAGACGACGCCCAGCACGCCCAGCAGGGCCGCTGCCCGCAACGGCCGGGCGGCGGCAGTGGGGATGGCGCCGACTGCCACGCTCACAGGCTTGCTCCGGAAGGCACGGCTGCTGCGCTGCGTTGCAACGTCATTCGACATCCATCAATCGCGTGACCGGCATGACGCCACGCCTGCCTCATCTTACGAACATCTTGCATATGGAGATGCCATAGGTCCATCGCACTGCAAAGCGCAAGGTGGGCCAAGGTTGCTGACGGACGGCCAGCGTAACGGCCGTGCCCCGCCGCTCCTGCGGAACCTCGCAGCAGAGCCAGGCCAGCGGCGCTGGGACCGTGCCCAACCTCCTGCCGGCAGGCGTTCTCAACAAACGTTCATCGACGTGGCTGGCATCGACGTGGCTGGCATCGACGTGGCTGGCACCGACGCGACCGGGCCTTCGGAAAATGCAGGCGCCACATCCCGGTTGAGGGTCAGCAACCGCTGGGCGGCGTGGGCGCAGCCGTTCAATCAGGGCTTTGCGTCCGGACAAGTCGCCGGCGTAGGGGTCGGCTTTGAACTGCACGAAGGCCAGGCGGGTGCTCGCCTGCGGAACCGCGTCCACGAGCTGCCGCAGGTCGTCGTACTGTGCCGTGAGGTTCGTGCTCCCGCCAGAGCCGTGGGCTGCTGGCGAGATTGCGACCACTGCGTCGGCCAGCCCGGCGTGGGCCAGCATCTGCAAGCTGTTCCACCCGCCGCGCGACTGCCCGCCCACGACGATCCGGCGGTAGCCGCGGCGGCGCAGGTTCAGCAGCGCCTCTTCCAGCCACCCCGCCGCACGGTCGCGGGCGTCCGCATTCGGGTCGCGGTCGAAGCGGACGACGTCGAACCCGACGTTGTTGAAGACGCGCACGTGCGGCTGCGGCTGGAGGCCGCGGGCATCGGCCAGCGCTCCGGCTCCGTTCATCATCCCAAAGCCGTGGCCCCACACATAGACCCCGACCGCTGCCGCCGGGCCGTGCCAAAAATACCGGTTGTCCGGCACGATGCTGTAGTTCCAGGTCGAGGTGAAAGGACCCGGTGCCGCGACGGCCTGGGGCGCGCGGCCCTGCCAAACCACGTCGAGGTTTTCGGCGTAGACCGTGCAATCCGCCGCGCCCTTGGCGGCGCAGCTTTCGAGCGCCTTGGCGCGGGCCGTTTCCAAGGTGCCGCGGCCACCCTGCCAGCCGAACGCGCCCTGCCCGCCGGCGGCGAAGGCGCGCGGGAGGTTCACCATGAGAAAGTTCGCGTAGCTGGCACGGCCCGCGGCGTCCAGCTTGGGCACGGCATTCGCGTCCAGGATAGGCTGCGCCGCCGACCGGCTGGCGGCCGCCACAAGCAGAAGAAGGGCAACCAACGTCGTCAGGGCCGCAGGTGGGCGGCGACGGACGAGGACAGGGAGAGGGACTCGCATTCCTGTAAATTGGCACGGTCGATAGAATAACGTCACCTGAGTTAACGACGAGTGAAGCGCGCCTCCCCGGTTGGCTGCCCCGTGCGCCCGTCCGGTTGCGATGGAGCCGACCAGCGCCGCGGTCAGGCTTGACGCGGGTGTCGCCGCCTACGAGGGACGCCGGTGCGCTTCCAGCGACGGACCCTCATCACCCGCCCCGGGCCAGGGTGCCGGCCGAGCGGATCAAGATAACCGATGGCGAGGCGCCGGGCGCGCTTGGAGTCCAAATCCGCATCCCTTGCCCTGCCGGAGGCGTCCATATCATCACCGGGTTCAGGTGGCCCCCCGGCGCTGGCAGCGACACGGGCACGGCCCCGGCATGGAGCCATCTCGCCAGCACCCGATCCCGGTAGGGGCCGCCCAACTCCGGAGTCGGTGAATGATAGGCGGCCACCGCCTCCTCCCACGAGCCGATGCGGACGCGCAGCGCCGCCAGGAAACGCGCCGCATAGTCCGCGTTCGCGTGCGGGTCGAAGGCGTCCTCCAGGCTCGCGAACGCATCGGGATGATGCTGCAAGTTGACCTGGAAGCAGCCAACGTCGATCGACCGGACGCCTTGGGCCTGCAATGATCGGGTCGTGCCGAGGGCATCAGGGCCGGACTTGAACTGCTGCCCCGCTCCGGCCGCGTTGATGGTCCAGGGCCACGGCGAGACCTGCCCGGTCGAGGGGTCGCGCCGCCCGCTCTCGACCCGGCCAATTGCCAGCAACAGCCCAGGCGGCACTGAGTGCAGCCGCTCCGCGTCCGCTCCGGCGGCATCGCAGGCGCCGGTGTCCGTGGCATCGAAGGCACGGGCCTGCGCAGACAGGAACACGGCAAGCCCGGCCATGGCGAGCGTCCGGCGCGGCTGGGAATGGCGGTTCATGCATCGCCTCATCGGAAGAACGGCAGCAGCCGACGCACACAGGACAACTTTTAGCTGTTATTTTCCAGTTAACACTACCAGAAGATGCAACGCCAGCCTAATCATATCTGCCCTGGCACAGGTGCGCCCTACCGCACCACCCGATATAGCATATAGCCGCCCGTTGCCCGCCCGCCGATCAGTGTCAGCCATGGCGGCGGCTGCCGGGTGCTCAGGCGGTCGAGCAGCGTTTCGGCCGGGAGGTCCGCCACCAGCACTGACCTGCCCTCGCCGGGGCATACCAGCACGAGGTTGACCTGCGCCGCATCCAACTCGGCCGGCACCTGCGCGCCCGGAACGCTGCGCCACGCCGCGCGCAGCCGCATGAAGGCCGCGATGTTGCGGTGAAACAGCGATCCAACCGTCAGCACGCCGGTGCGCCGCAACAGCTCCGGGGCGTCGTTCACGGACGAGAGCACCACCTCGCCGGCATGGTCGGCCAGCAGGGCTGCCGCGTCCTCTATCGTGCACTCGTCCTGGCGCCCCACGGCCGCTTCGGCCTGCGCCGGCGCCGTGAGGGCCCCGAGCTTCGGCAGCAGGAACACGCACGCGAGCAGCGCAACCCGCAGGAGCATCCGGGTCCGGTCCGGCGCCGCAGCCGTTAGCGCGTCCAGCCTCGCCAGGGCGGCCGGCAGCAGCGCCGCGGCGAGGGCGGCGGAGTAGCCGGCGAACCGGATGTGCGACACGCCCAGCAGCACAAGCACCACGGCACAGGCCGCCGCATACGCGACCAGCAGCGACCGCCGCCTGATTGCGGCCACCACCAGGAACCCGGCGCCAAGCGCGCCTGTCAGCAGGAACTCGAACCCCTCGCCCACCGAGGCGACCGGCATCATCTCAGCGATGCCGCCGAAGAACGCTTGGGCCTGCTCCGCGTCCATCAGGCCCTGCGTGCCGCGCAGCACCTCGGGGCAGGCCGCGAGCCACGCGCCGGCCACGACCGCTGCGCCGAGCGCCACCTGCAGGCGGGCGCGGGCCGCGGGCTGGCGCGACGACAGCCATGCCAGCACAGCGCACAGCGCGGCGCCGCCGGCCAGGAGCACGTACATCGACGACAGGCGGTCCGGCTCTGCCGCGCGGTATCCGGCGAGCGGCGGGTCCACCAGCCATGCCAGGCCGGCGACCGCCACGAAGCTCAGTCCGGATGCCGCGAGCGCCATGGTGGTCCTCCTGTTGTTTGGCCGCATGAACCAGGCTGCCCATAGGGCGCCCAGCGCCATGACGCTGAACGGCAGGCTTTCCGGGCTGAGCCACAGGCCGGCCCCGGCCCAGGCCCCGAGCGCGCAGCCCGGCGCCGCGCCGCCCGAGCCCACGCAGCGCACCACCCATCCGGCGGCCATGGCCGCGCACAGCATCAGCAGCACATGGTGATGCACCTCTCCCGCGACGCCGTATGCCACCACCGGCGTCGCCAGACCGACCGCCAGCGCGCCGAACCAGAGCGGCGCCTGGCTGTCCGGACCCCGCGCGAACGGCGCCGCGGCCCAGCACACGGCGACCCCGAGCAGCCCCATGCCGAGCGGGCCGAACACGACCGCTACTGCTTGGAGCGCAGCCGGCCAGCCGATAGCCCATGCGAGCGGCGCCCCCAAGAGCAGCAACAGGCTGTCCAGCAGGTGCGACCAGTGCAGGACGGTACCGTGGCCCGACCCGTCCCGCATGACAGTGTGCAGCGGCGCGTGGGCAGCGAGGATCGCGTCGAGGCGGACCAGGCGCATGGCGCTGTCGGGGTTCAGCAATGTTCCGGAGAGCGCGTGCGGGTTGACGTGGGCGGAGATGGCTAGGCATAGGGCGGTTGGTGCTAGCCTGAAAAATTCATGAGGGTTGGCGGGCATAGTACAAGCCCTTGACCCAGCGTAAGATGTGGGTGTTGACACCAATCCTGCCGATCTGGAGCACTATGCCCGCCAAGGTTGAGACTACCCCT
>JAABUV010004388.1_pt1 | contig 16935 bp, 15 predicted proteins | sample 5559971 | NCBI WGS metagenome assembly JAABUV01 (sample SAMN10711881, study PRJNA513362) | rock metagenome | isolation source: Antarctica rocks | place: Antarctica: Victoria Land, Knobhead nord | collected 2015-12-19
GGCGCCTGCAGGCGCAGCGGGCAGGCGCCGGGCAGGCACGGGAAGCAGCTCTCCTCCGCGCCGGCTGGCACCGCGACGGGCGTGTAGCCTGGCGGGCAGGCTGCGCAGCGCGGCGCGGCGCGGGGCTTGGGGCGCGCTGTGCAGGTCCGCGGCAGCCAGCGGAGGAGGCCGGTCGGGCGCGCACCGCAGGCCCCCTGGACGAGGCGGAACGGCGCAGGAGGCGCAGCCACTGGCGTCGCACAGCTCGCAATTACTCGTGCCCGCCGGGCACGCCTGCACTCAGCGGCCGCACCGCGGTCTGCAACTCGCCTGGTGCATCGCGTGCGACAAACCAAGAGCGCAGACACGCACCCAGACGGCTGCCACGAGAGGCAGACGGACCGACAGCGGCTCGCAGTACTCCACCAGCGCACCGCCTGTGTGCACAAGCTGGAGGTTAGCCTACCAGGCGGGGCCCGCCGCAGCACTCAGGCAACAGCGCAGTGCGGCACATGCTTATGGGCGTCCCTGCAGAGCAGACCAGCCTGCTGGCAAGAAGCAGGGCCCATGTCGTCAGCATCCTGTGGGCGAGACAGCAGAGTGGGTAATGACTGAGAACAGCGCCGCCCTGCACCTGCAGCACTGAGCAAACATGCTACAAGACACCCTACTGTCTGCTCAAGCACGTCACAGCACTCGCCTCCCCGTGCAACTCTCGTCAAGTGCGAGCTTGGGACACTAGCCCAGCCTGATGGGGTGTCAGTAGAGCAGCGGCCTGGGATGCAACGAGGGAGATGCGAAAGAGTGTCGCAGCACACAGTATCGCGAGCAAAACCCGCACGCTTAGAACCACGTAAGCTGCAGGTACCTGCGGCGTGGTGCGGGGACGAATCGCAGCTGCGGCAATCGAGTTTGCGAGCGTGTATGAGGGTTAGGTTGCAGGGTCTGCCTGACGCTCGCCCAGAGCGCCACTCTGGTGCAGGCCAAGGCACACCTCTGCATCTTCGTAATTAGATGAGGAGCGCCGCCTTGTTCGATGCTGACAGCCACAGGTCCGGGCGACCACCTCGCCGCCAGCGGGGCTGCAGCTGCTCTGGGGCAGTGCTGCGAGCGCTGGGGAGCCTGTTTGCTAACACCGCGGCTGCTGCTGCGCAGACGGCGGGGCGGAAGCCCCAGGAACGGGCGTGCTGATGGCGGCAGGGGAGGCCGCTCGCACGCGCCGCGGCGCGATGCCGTGCCGGAGCTCGACGTGGCCGGCCGTGCAGCGCCAGCATGGTGGTGCGCTCGCGCTGCCCAGCTGTGATCGCGCCAGGACACTGACGTCCGGGCATTGACCCGCATGCATTGCTCCACGCCATGCAGGGACGGCCACGACGACCGTACCGTAGACGACGCACCGGTGAGCGGCTTGCCTCGCGCGCCCGGGCTGCGGAGGCAGCCTGGCAGACAGGCTGTGCTTGGCGTCACGCATGGCGCAGCTGCGGGTGCGGCATGCGCAGTTTCAAACATGTTGTTGCAGACTCTGATTGCCGAGTCGCTGTGCCAGGCGGGCCCTTCTGTCGGCCGCGGCGGGCCGCGGGGCCGGCCGGAGGCGCCGCGCGAGCCGCGTGACAGCTACCGCGACGACTCCCGCGACGCGCCCCGCGATGAGCCGCACGCCGTGCCGGCGGCGCCGCCGGCGCCCCGCCGTGAGCGCCGCGGGCGCGGCTTCGACGACGCGGGCGGTGCGGGCCCTGCGGCGGCCCTGTACAGGCACGCTCTGCGTCCCAGGCACCGCAGGCAGTGAGCTGCCGAGGCTGCGCGCAGCAGGCAGTGACTCCCGCGACGCGCCCCGCGATGAGCCGCGCGCCGCGCCAGCGGCGCAGCCCGCGCCCCGCCGCGAGCGCCGCGGCCGCGGCTTCGACGACGCGGGCGGTGCGGGCCCTGCGGTTGCCCCGTGCGGGCTCGCTCTGCGTCCCGGGCACCGCAGGCGGTGAGCCGGCAAGGCTGCGCGCAGCAGGCGCAACCTCCCAGCAGTGGGTGTACAAGGACCCGCAGGGTAAGGAGCAGGGCCCGTACCCTGCGCACCAGCTCGTCTCCTGGTCTGAGCAGGGCTACTTCCCCAGCTCGCTGCAGGCGCGGCCCCGCCCGCGCCGCCCGGGCGTTTGCTTCTGCGCTGCGTGCTCTGTGCACGGCGGCGCCACGCGCTCTCATGCCAGCGTCTGGCCGCGTCGCAGCCTTTCCGCAGCGTGCAGAGCGCGTTCGCGCCGCGTCTCCTTTTGTCCGGCCCCTTGGCCTTGGATGGGCTTGCAGGGAACCCGAGTCCAGGGACCTTGTCCGGGCGTGTGCACGCCGCCACCGAGTGTGGCCTGCTCAGCGCGCGCGTGCTGTCCTGCGGCCGCTCGCAGCCCGCGGCCGAGCGCGCCGCCCGCGCAGATCCGCCGCGTGGACGCCACGCGCTTCCTGACTCTGGAGGGCGTGCTGCCGACGCTGCGGCGCGCGGCCACCGCGGCGGCGCCGCCGGACGAGCCGGCGGCGCAGCGCGCCGAGGCCGCGCGTGCACCCCCGCGCCCGCGGCCGGACCGCGACGCGCGGCCCGAGCGCTTTGACGCGCGGCCGGAGCGCTTCGACGCGCGGCCGGACCGCGGGCCGAGGCCCGAGCGCGAGGCGCGGCCGGAGCGCGAGCCGCGCGACCACCGCGCCGAGCGCGAGCGCGCGTATCGCCCCGAGCCGCGCCGCGCCGAGCCGCCCGCGCCGCGCCACGCGCCACGGGTGCGGCCCCGCGCTCGCCGTTTTGCGAAAGCTGGGCGCACATGTGGCTGGCTCGTACAAATTGGTGCAACAGCGTGTCGTGGCGCCTGTGGCGCAGCTCCCAAGCAAGCAATGCCCATCGACCCACAGACCCTGCAGCAGCACTGCGCTGCAGGGCGCCGCCTGGCCACCGGCACCGCCATGCGCTCATACAGCTTGGGTGCCGCCATGCCGGGCGCACCAGGGTCGCCCCGCCCATGCGCCGCGCTGCTCGCGCAGGGCCACCCCGCGGATGCGCTCGTGGCGGAGGACCGCCGCCGCGACGGCGTGCTGCCGCCGGCGGAGCGCCGCCCGCGCCGCGCGTCGCCGCCCGCGCCCGCGCCGGTCGACCGCAACGGCGCGCCGGCGGCCGGCGAGCGCGGGGAGCGCGGCGCGCGGCGGCGCACGCGCGGGGAGCGCCCCAGCCGGCGCGATGAGCCGGCGGCCAAGGAGACGATGCTGGCGGAGCTGCCCTTCAGCGTGGAGGTCGCCGCGCGCCTGTTCTCGGCCGGCGCGACGCAGGGCGCCGAGGCGCCGATGTGCGCTGCCCGCCCGCCAACGAGCCGCCGGCCTCCTCTACCGCCGAGGTTGCAGATGCCCATGTGACAGCTTGTTGCCGCGCATACACCTGCATTGGATGCTGCAGAAAGGAAGGCTGCCGGGTGTGCCTGCGAGCAGGGCCAGGCAGGGCCATGACCGCGAGAAAGGGAGGTGCTCGGAGTGCAGAGTGGTCCCGCGGACGGTGCAGCGGCGCGCGCGCCGGGCGCGGGCGGCGCTGAGCGCCGCGGCGGCGCGGCGCAGGTGGCGCTACATCGACCCCTCGGGCGCCGTGCAGGGCCCCTTTGATGCGGGCGCCATGCTGACCTGGTACAAGGCGTTCTACCTGCACGACATGAACCTGCCCATCTGCGGCACGGCGCGCACCCTTCCTTACCCTGATTCTACCCTGTAACATGAGCTTGCCCAGCTGCGGCATGGCGCATGCCCCGCCCGGCGCTGCCTGACCCGCCGCTCCCGCGCCGCGCCGGTCCGGCCGTGCGCGCTCCCGCCCCTGCCACGCGCCTGCCAGCCACCCGCCGGGCGCAGCGGCGCCGGGCGGGACTTGGGCTGCATGTGCCAGGCCCTGGGCGCGCCGCGCCGCGCGCGCCGCGACGGCGCCGACCGGCGCTGCCGCGCGCGCGCAGGAGCGCAAGGTGGCGCCGCCGCTGCTGCCCAGCCGCGAGCTGCACTACACCAAGCTGGGCGTGCTGCTGGAGAGCGTCAAGCGCGGGCAGCGCTTCGCGCCGCTCAGCGCCGCCGTGGTGGCCGCCGACATCGGCGCGTCGCCGCTGCCGTCGCCGTCCAAGCCGCGCGCGGCGCGGACGCGTGCGCCGCCGCGCGACAGCGGCTGGCGCGTGCGGCTGGCGCTGACGGCGGCGCCCGACGGCCGGGTCAGCGTGCGGCTGGACCCGTACACCGTGCAGGTGCCGGGCCGGCGCGGGCAGCCCGTCGTGCTGGTTGCCGATCATGCGCAGGGCGCCGCCCCGGACGCCCCAGCTGCCGTGGGCGAGCAGGCCGCCGGGCCGCCGGAGGCCGCCGCGGCCGCGGCGGCGCCCGGCGGCGCGCCCGGGGCGCCCGGGGACGAGGGCGGCCCGGCCGCCGGCGCGCCCGAGGCCCCGGCGGCGGCAGCGGACGCGCACGCGTCCGCCGAGCCGGGCGCGACAGCGGGCACGCGCGGCCCGGCCGCTGGTGAGGCGCCTGCAGCTGAGGGCGACGAGGCGGCAGCGGAGACCGCGGCGGACGCGCCCATGGTCCACAAGCCGGACGCGAATGCGGGCACGCGCGGCCCAGCCACTGGCGAGGCGCCTGCAGCTGAGGGCGGCGAGGCGGCGGCGGAGACTGCAGCGGACGCGCCCATGGCGTTCACGCGCACGCACGCCGAGCCTACGCCGGCCGCCGGCGGGGAGGACATGCCGGCCGCCGCACCCGAGCCAGAGCTGACCGCGCCGGCGCATGACGCTGAGCTCGAGCAGCCGCCGGGCGCGCTGGAGGCTGCCGAGGTCGCGGCCGCGGCGCCGGCGCCTGTGGAGCTGGCCCTCCCGGCCGGCAAGGCCGACGCTGCAGAGGAGAGCGGCGCGCATGCGGAGGGCGGACAGCAGGCTCCAGCGCTGGTGCCGGAGAGCGTTGCCGAGCCTGGCTTGTCTGCAGACGAGCTGCTCAAGGCGGACGGGGCTCTGCATGCGCCCGTGCTGCCCGCCGCGCCGGCGGCCGAGCTCGCGGCAGCGCCGGGCGCCCAGCCGACGGGCGAGCCTGGCGCGCCCGCTGCGAGCAGCGAAGGCGCCGGCAACAGCATGCACGCAGCTCCGCCGCTGGGCCTCGCAGCCGATGGCGCGCCCGCCGCGGCGGCCCAGGCCGCAGCCGCTGCGCAGGAAACCGCGGCTCAAGCTGCGCTGGAGGCCGCGCCTGGCCCTGTGGCTGCGCCCGACGCCCCCGCAGGGGCGTCGCCGGAGGCTGCGCCAGAGGCTGCACTGGAGGCTGCTCCCCGCGCTGCATTAGGATCGGGTCCCGAGGGCGCGCGTGCGCCGGAGGCGGAGCGGCCGCCGGCGCAGGCCAGCGCGGGCGCCCTGCATCCGGCCACGCACGCGCCGTGCGGCGCTGACGCAGCGCCATCACTGGAGGCTGCGCCAGAGGCTGCTCACGCAGCTGCGCCTGAGGCTGCTCACGCAGCTGCGCCTGAGGCTGCTCACGCAGCTGCGCCTGAGGCTGCTCACGCAGCTACGCCGACGGCCGCCCCAGAGCCCGCGGCCCAGGCTGCAGCAGAGGCTGCTCCAGCGGCCACCGCGGAAGCTGCGCCCAAGGCCGCGGAGGCGACCTGTGAGGGGCCGCCGCCAGGGCGCACGCCTGAGTCGTCGCGGGCGCTGGGGGCAGCCCCGGCAGGTACCGGGGCGGCAGCGGCCGAGCTGCATGCCGCGGGAGTGGCGGAGCCGCCCGCCGCGGCTGCGGAGCAGCCGCGCTCGGCGGACGCGGGCGCGGGCGCGCAGGCGGGCCAGGCAGGCCGCGCGCCAGGCAACGGCTCCCTGTTCGGCCGCCTGGCGGCGTTCGCGTCCGGCGTCGCGCGCGCACTGCAGCCGGAGCCGGCCGCCCGGGGTGCGCCGGCGGCTGCGCCGCCCGCGCCCGCCGCCGCGCCGGCCGCGGAGGCGGCGGGGGCGGACCAGGCAGGCGCCGCGCCCGCGCAGCACCGGTCTGCCGCGGCCGGGCTCGCCGCCATATTGGCGCCTGAGCAGGTCGCTGCGCGCGGGGAGTGCGCGGGGGCGGGGCCGGCGGCGGGCGCCGAGGCGGCCGCCGCGGAGGACCCCGCGGAGGTGGTCAGGGCGATGGTGGCCAGGGCGGTGCGCGGCGCGGCGGCGGCCGGCCGCGGCTAGCGCGGCTGGGGCGGGCAGCGGGGCAGGCGGCTGGGACGGGCAGCGGGGCGGGCGGCTGGGGCGGGCAGCGGGGCGGGCTGTACATACGGGAGGGGCCTGGGGTGCTAAGATGCTGGACCATAATGCGTCGGCGGGCCGGCGGGGCGCGGCACAGCTCAACACGACGCAGGCCCCGCGGACTTAGGGATGGAGAGGACATGCGCCGTGGGCTCGTGACACCATCAGCATGCACTGCTTTGTCCCGCCGCGCCTTGCAGAGAGTGTCGGTGTTGGTTTCGGCGCCAAGCTGTGCCGCGCTGTGTCCTTTGTAATGTATTCGACGGTGCAATGCCATGCTTCTGCTCACACTATCATACAAAAAAGGGGTTGCAGTGTTCTCAGTGGCACGCATCGCAGCTCAGGCCATGCAGGCCCCCCTCGGGCATGCCCGCGTCAGCCTCCCTCCCAGCGCAGAAACCCAGCGGCGCGTCACTTGCAGGCCCAGCGTTCGGTGCGGTCACGACCTGTGACAGATCCACGCGCCGGCAGCCTCTGCAGCACAGCACAACACATGCAAGGAGTGGCGCTGCCTGCTGGGCATGCTTGAGCAGAGCAGAGCAAGCCTGGTCCATGGTGTGGCATGGGGCTGCTGCCCTGCTGCCTGCTGTGATGTCCTCCCAGCATGCAAGTTGAAGAGCAGCCAGGTGATGACTGTATAGTGTTGTGTGCAGCTGCGGTGGCGCGCTCAGACCAGGTTGCATCGCTGGCGTGGCACGCGGCGCTGCACATCGCAGCCCCCGACGCCCGCCCCCGAGCCCGCCCCGCTGCTCGCCCCCCAGCCTGCGGGCGGGATGGACGAGCGCGCGCTGGAGCCGCAGCGCACGCAGGTCGCACACGCACCGCAGCGCGCCTCGCCGCGCGGGGCCCGGGCGCTGATCGCCGGCCGCAAAACGGAGCGCGGCTGCGCCTGGGCGGGCGGCTAACCTCGGGTGCCGCCCGCCCGCCCGGCATCGCAGCCTTGCCGCGAGCCTGGCGCTCGGGGCTCACGGCTGGCGCGCCGCGCGCAGGCTGCGCGGTGGGCACGCGGCAGCCAGCATGACGCGCCCCGTCGACGCCCGGGCCACCCTGGTGCAGCAGCCGGCTGCCCTGCTGCGGGCCGCCTGCCGCCCCGGCGCGGATGTGGTGCGCCAGCTTATGCAGCGCCGCCCGCGCCCCGGCCTGCCGCTGCCCCGGCCCGGTCGCGCGTGGGAGCAGGCAGCAGGGCCTGCAACGGTCTGCGCTCGGCAGTGGGCGTGCAAACAAGTGGCGGGCGGGGGCTGACAGCCAGGCCTGTCGCGCGCTCCACGGCAGCGGCGCGGCAGCACCCATTGATGTGCATCAGTCAATCACAGCAGCGGACTGTGGCACCCTGGTGTCACGGCACAGCCCCCACGGCACCAGAGAGCTGGCATGCGCGCCGCAGGCGGCGCGTGTCGCGGCGCTGGGCGCGCTGCAGCGCGCGCTGCAGACCGGCGCGGGCGCCGACTCGGCCGCGGCACAGGCGCTGGACCTGTGGGCGGCCGCGCTGCCGCTGCCTGGCCGATGCAGCGGCGCCCGTGCGGCAGGCGGCCGTTGGCGCGGTCGGCGTGATCGGCGCGCTCGCGACGCGCCCGGGCGCCCGCACAGGCGCTCGCTCCCCCCGCCCGCCCCCGCCCGCCCCCGCCCGCCCACCGCTGCGCCGCGGCGTCCTGGCCCCGGGCGGGCCGTCATTGCCTGCAGACGCACACGCTTGCCGCCCGACCTGGCGCATGCGCCGTGCGGCGCTTCAGGCGCGCATGCGGCGCGGCCGGGCGGCGAGCTCGCTGCTGGCGCGCGCAACGATCGGGCGCGCGGCGAGCGACGGTGCGGCCGCGGCGCGCAGGCGGGCGCCCGGGCCTTCTGTTCGACTGGGCGCTGCCGCTGCTGGCGCCGCCGGCGGGCGCGCCGGCGCCCGACCTGGGCACGCAGTTCTGGGCGGCGGCCGCGCTGGGCGCGTGCCTGGCCGCCTGCGACATGGTCACGCTCGCGCGCTACGCCAACGCGGTGCTCGCCGCCTGCCAGGCCGTGCTCGAGGCGGAGGGCACCACTGTGCACCTGCTCGGCCCCACGCTCGCCGCCGTGCGCCAGGCGCGGCCCGCGCGCCACGGCCTGTCGGCCCCGCCTGTTCGCCCACCTCTCGCATAGCGCCAGTCGCGTCCCCATGCCGCTAGCGGCCCTGCTCGCGGTCGCGCTCCCAGCCCCCGTCGCGGCAGCAGCGCGCGCCCGCCCCGAGGCGCTCGCGCGCCGCGCTGCGGGGCAGCTCGCAGGGCGGCCTGCAGGTGCTGGCCGGCCGGCCGCGGCCGGGCCGGGCTGAGCGGGCGGCAGCGCGGCAGGCGGCGCGGCACGCACACGCGGTGCGCTCGCGGCTGGTGGACCTGGTGGACCTGCTCCTCGGCTGGCGCCTGGAGCCTGACCTGCCGCCCGAGCTCGGGCGCGGGCCCCCTGCCGCGCCCCGCCCCGGCGCCCAACACCCCCATGGAGCCGCGCTCACATTGGCGCGGCAAGCCACAGCGCTCGCCTGCTGCGCCGATTGCGACGCCTTGCGTGGGCGGGCGGCTGGGCGCGGCGCGCGCGCGCCGGACCCGGCGCGAGGCGGGCCTGGTCAAGCCGGCCCGCCGGCGGCGCGCAGGGCGAGCATCGGCGACACCTTTCAGAGCTTTGGGGACGCCTGGCGCGGCCAGGCCAAGTTCGCGGGCGCGCTCGCGCACCGGCTGGTGAGCGACATGGAGGCCTGCGCGGGTGCGGCCTCGGGCCCGCGCTGCGCGCTGCCGCCCCGCCGCCGGCGCGCGCCCCTGTGCGCAGGCCTGTGCCCAGGCGCCTGTCAGGCTGGCGGTGTATGGAGCCGGCTGCGCTTGCATCCGCGCTGGTGGGTGACCATGCGCTGTGGGGCGGCAGGGGCGACCTCCAAAAATGCGGATCTCATGCAGAAGCTCCTGGCGCTGGCGGCCAGCTTGGCGGCCGTCGCGCGCGCTGCCGCAATCGAGCTGGCGGATGTTCTGCCAGGCACGGCCGTGCATGCCAGCGCCTCGCAGCGGCCGCCCTTGACATGGTGTCCAGTGCCAAGCATTTCTGCTGTGCTCTGTTGTGATCGCGCCCCAGGGGCTGCCCTTTCTACACTGCTTGCGCTCTGCGCAGCGGTTCCGCAGCAGCCTGCTGGCGGCAGCTCCGGTTGTGATGGCCAGCCTCCCGCGTCCGTGCGCGGGCAGGTGTGGTGCTGCGGGCGGCGCGCTGCCTCGCAGCCGCCGCATCCGCCCCGCCGCCGGGGCCCGACCGGGCAGCGGCGGCCTGCACGCCCGCGTCGGCGTTCCTCGGCGCGCTCGCGCAGCTGCTGGCGGCCGCCCCGGCGCTGGCGGCCGCGAGCCCGGAGCTGCTCAGCGCCCAGGTCGACCTGCTGCTGCGCCTGCTGGGCGGCGGCGCGGCGGCGCCCGAGCCGCCCGATTTGCCGGTGCAGGCGGTGCGTCTACTGGGGTCGACTGGGGATCAGCTGGGGGCCTGCTCGAGCTGAGCGGGCCGAAGGCTGCTCAGCGCTGCAACGGAGAAGCCTGCCTCGTGGGGGCGTACCGCGAGGGTCAAGTGTGCGTGGGGCGCGCGCAGGCTGTCTCGTCGCACGATGCGGCCCTCGCGCTGCACGCGCTGGAGCAGGCGCTGGGGCGCTTCCAAGGCACTGCGCCAGCTGACATCTACACCCGCCTGCTGCACAGCGGCTCCCCGCTCTTGGATCTCAGGTGGGCCGCCAGGCCTCGCGGCGGGCTCCTCGGCGCCGCCGCTCCGAGGCCATTCCGATGTGTCCATGCTTGGCGGGAGCGCAAGGCACTGCTCCGCTGCCGGCCGCTTCCGCGAACAGCGCACTGATGCGGGGCAGTCGCGAGCCGCCACGGTGCTTGCACAACCCCCGTTTGTCAGCGCGCGCCCGCATGCGCGCAGGCTGCACTGGGCGCCCGCGCTGGCGGCGCCGCTCGCCGCGGCATACCTGGCGCTGCTGGGGCGGCCGCCGGGCGCCGACGTGCACACGCCCGCGCCCGCGCTCGCAGCCCTGCTGCCCGACCTGGCCGAGCAGGCGCGCGGCGCGGGTGCGGCGGGGGCCTGCGGGCGGCGCTCGGCCACAAAGGCAGTGTTCCTGCTGGGCGTGCTGCAGCGCTTCTGCGGGGACGGGCCAGGCCCGGCGGGTGCGGGCGGCCCGTCCGAGCCGCGCGCCGGCCCGGGCGACCGCGCGGCCGTGTGGGCCGCGCTGGCGCCGCTCTGCGAGCCTTCAGGCGCGGCCCCAGTCGTGCCGCCGGGCGCGGATCCTCGCGCCCAGGCATCTTTGCCGGCCCAATCTCCTTAGTGCTCGTTGGCGGCAGCCGTGCACGCTTTTGCTCAGGACGTGGCGCCACGCCGGCAGGCTGGAGGGTCGCGCCGCGGCGCGACAGGCCCTGGCCCCGGCACACCCTGTTCCTGCTGCCGTAGCGCCGGGCACTGACTACACTAGCACGCATTGCCTAGGGCTGCGCTTGCCGCCGCAGGGGCCTTGGCGGCGGCGCCCCAGCTGTGGCTTCGGGCGCTCGCGCTGCTGCGCCGCCTGTCTGAGCACCCGGGCGCGGCGCCGCGGGGGAGCGGCATCGGCAGCGGCGGGGGCCAGCCGGCCACGCTGCCCCCGGCGCCCGCCGAGCCGGACGCGCCGCCGGCGGCGGGCCCGATGCGCCTCACGGCGGCCGTGGCCGCGCGCGAGCCCGCGCCTGTGGCTGTCCGGGAGGCTGCGCTGGCCTGGGTGGCGGCGCTGGCCGCACGAGCGCGGGACGACAGGGGCGAGGGCGAGGGCGAGGTGGTGCGGGACAAGGGAGACGAGGATGTGCAGGATGATGAGGACGCCCTGTGGCTGGGCGCGGGCGCGGTGCTGGGCGCCGCGGCCGCCGGCAGCGCCCGCGTGCGCGCCGCCGCCGGCCGCGCGGCGGCCGCGCTGGCGCCCCTGCTGTCGCGCAGCGCAGGGGCGTGCTCGGCCGACGGCCAGGTGAGCCCGCCAGCTGAGCCGCGCGTGCGCTGCTTGCGGCCACACGCGCCCGGCCTCGAGTCGAGGGCTACTGTATGTCGGCGCGCTGAGAGGATGTGCTCAGCTGCGAGTGCGGGGCCGCACTGCCGCCGGCTCAGTCGGGGGACGCGCGAGCAGGGGCCGGCGCTGGCGGCCGCGGTGCTCAACCGGCAGTCCGACCCGGACGACGCCGCGCGGGCGGCGTGGGCGGCCGCGGTGGCCGCGCTGGCGCCCCAGCTCGCCTGGCTGGCCAGCGGCCTGGGCGGGCAGCTGCAGGCGCGCCCCGGGCTGTTTGAGCGCGCCGCCGGCGCCCGCGCACGGGAGTTGCGGCGGCGGGTGCGCTTGACGCATTATCGCCAGACGGCGCGCACGAGGCTGCGCGGGCATCGGCAGGCACGGCTGCACATGCTGTGACCGCATTGGCGTGCTCACAGGGCGGCCTGTCTGGGCAGGAGGATGCGCTAGTCCCGGCGCCCCGGCCGGGGGTGCCAACGCCGACGGGGATGTCCGCTGCGGACCTGGATCGCGCGCTGGCCTGGCTGCTGCAGGCGCCGCCGCCGCGGCTGCTGGCCGCGCCGCGCGCCGGCGCCGGCGTCGCCGCACGCCCGGGCTCCGCAGCGTGGCTGGTCCGCCTGGCGCAGTCCTGCGGCGCGCTGCCCGGCCGGTGCGCGCCGCTCGCGCGCCGCCGCGCCGCCGCCCTCTGCCGGCGGCCGCCGTGCGTGCCGCTGGGCTTGGGCATCAGCGTCGCAGATGCCCACAAGGATGCCCTGCGCCCATTGGTGAAAAGTGCGTTGGCGGCCATCTACTGTTGTGCGCCCAAAGCTGGCGGCGGGCGCGTGCGGTGACAGCGGGCTGGTCGCGCGCGCCGGCAGGGAGGCCGCGAGCGGGGACGCGGCGGCATGGGCGCTGGCGCAGGCCGCGGCGGGCGCGCTCGTCGAGCAGCGGCTGCGCTGCCTGGGGGGCGGGCCAACGCAGACGCTGGCCGCATTGGAGGCGGCGCTGCAGGTGCGCACCGGGTCCCGGCTTCTACCCTACCCTGGCTGCGCGCGGGGTGGGGGCCTGCCCAGCCTGGCGCGCCCGGTGCAGGCGGCAACGCGCCAAGCACCGCGCCGAGCCCCGCCGCGCGGCTGCGTCCTGGCACCGCAGGCATGTCTTCGAGTTGTCTGCAGCTCAGGGGTGCACAGAGCGCTGGGCCGCGCCGCGAGCGCCGGCTGCGCCCGACGCGCGGCGCCGCGCGCAGGCGCTGTGCGCGGGCCCGGCCGCGCCCGGCGGGCACGAGCGCGGCGCGCCGCCGGGCCTGCAGCGCGCCTGGCTGCTGGTGGAGCTGGCGGGCGCGCTGGAGAGGCGGCTGGCGGCGGCATGCCAGGGCTGCGCGGGCGCGCCGCCGCCCAGCGCCGCCGCTGCCGCCTTCTTCGCCGCGCCCAAGAATCGCCGGGTGCGCGCGGCCGCCCCTGGGTCGCGCCCGCCTCGACGGCCGGCGCTACGCCAGGACCACACGAGCCGGCCGGCCGGCCAACCGATTATAGTTCTGGTTCAGGCAGGGCGTCGCATGGCTCAAGCTCGGGCGGTGAGCGCAGGCCGATCGCGCGCGCGGCGCAGGCCTGCGAGGAGTGGGCGGCGCGCGCGCGGCCGCTGCTGATGCGCGGCGCGGCCGCCGTCGGCCACAACGTCGCGGCGGCCGCCGCCGCCATGGGCCAGCTGGCAGACGTGCGCGGCCGGCTGGCCGCCCTGCTCGCCGAGCAGCAGCCGGCCACGCCCACGCCACCCGCCGGCCCGCCGCCCGCCCCGCCGCCCGGACCGGAGCCGGCGCGCGGCGCGCCGCTGCCGCGCATCCTGGCCCGCCGCGCGCCCGACATGCCCGACGCTGACGCGGCAGCCTTCTCCGCGCCGGACGGCCGCTCGCAGGGCTCCGGCACAAACCCTAACCCTGCGTCCGAGGCAGTCAGCGCGCCGGAGCGCCTGGCGGACGACGTGCGCGAGGCGCTGCGCGCGGCCGCGGCCGCGCTCGCGGCGCTCGGCGAGCCCGACGAGATTGAGGGGCTGTGCGCGTACGCGGCGCGCGTGTTCGCCCCGCTCGCCGGCCTGCTCACCAGGCGCGGCCCCGGCAGCGCCGCTCTGCAGGCGTCGCCGCGACGCGCTGAACGGCCTGCGTGTGCCTGCCGGGGCTTGCATGTCCTCCTGCGGGGCCGCCCTCACTTTGGAGGTTGTGGGCGCGCACGTGTGAGCCTGTAAGCGCTGGACGCGTCCCGCGGGCGCGACGGCGTCCGCGCTGCGCCGCGCAGGAGCGCCGGCGTGCAGGCCTGGGCGGCCTCGCTGGACTGGATGCGCGGCTACGCCGCGGCGGCGGTCGGCGCGCACGAGCGCGCGGCCGCGCTGCACACCGGCCTGCTACGGCGCGCAGCCGCCGCGGCCGCGCCGCTGGGCGCCGAGGAGGCTGCCGCGCTGGCGGCCGCGGCGTGCGACGCGTACGCGGCCGTGGGCGACGGGGCCGCGCTGGGCGCCTGGCTGGCGGAGCTCAGGGTGCGGCCCCGGGAGGCGGGGGCCCGAGGCCGGCCGGCGGGCCTGCGGCAGTCGCAGGGCGCGCTGGCGGCGCAGGCGCACGCACCTGGCGAGCGGCGCCATGACGCGTGTGGGGCGTGGTGCCGCTGTGGCTTGGCCTGCAGCAGGGGAGCGCGTGATTATTTGCCTTGCAGCAGGGCTCAGCGTCGCCGTGTTTGCTCGGTACCCAGCACTGGGGCTTCTTGGCGGCGCCTGAAGGGCGGCCAGCCGGGACAGGCGCTGCGGGAGCGGGCGGGCGCTGCCAATGCGCCGGGCCTGCCGGCGGCGACCCTGGCGCTGCTGCCGGCCGAGGAGCGGCGCCACGAGGCGGCCGCGTCGCTCGCCCTGGGCGACGCAGCGGGCGCGCAGGTGGGCGCGCGCACCGCCCCCCCCCCCCCCCTGGACCGCTGCTGCTTGCACGCATCCGGCCCGGCCCCATGCATGGCGGGCTCAGCCGCTCCGCTCCGGTCCACCCTGGACTGGCTGCCGCCTCGCGCCTCGCTGCACGTCCGCGCGCCTGGGAGCGGGCGTGAGGGACCGCGCGCCGCGCAGGCGGCGCTGCGCCTGGCGGCCTGGGCGCCCGCGCTGGAGTTTGGCGCGCTGGACGCCTGGGCGGGCGAGGCCGCGCAGGGCGCGCACCGGCTGCCGGCCGCGTGGGCGCCGCACGCGCCGCCGCCCGCCACGCTCGCGCAGGCGGCCGCGCGCGGCGAGGAGGCCGCGCTGCTGGCCGAGCTGGGCGCGGCGGGGCACTGGCTGGCCGTGCCCATCGGCGCCGGCCGCGTGCTGGACGCCGCCGCGCTGGCCGCGCACCTGGGCGCGGGCGCGGGCGCGCCGCCGCGCGCGCCGGCGCTGGCCGCACGCGTGGCGGCCGGCGCGGCGCGCGCGGGCGTGGCGGCCGCCGCGGCGCTCGCGCGCTGCGGCACGGCGCCGACGGTGGCGCTGCTCCCGCAGCTGGCGCCGCTGGCGCTGGGCGAGGAGGGGCGGGGCGCGCGCCTGCTCGGCGCGGCCGCGGGCGCCTGCGCGGAGCTGGCAAGCGCGCCCGCGCTGGGCACGGCCGACCGCGGCCTGGCAGCGCCCGGGCCGGGGGCGCGCGGGCCAGAGTGCGCGCCCTGGCTGCGCGCGCTGCGCCTGATCGACGGCGCGCCGGGCGCGCCCGCTGCCGGGCCGGACGCGGGCGGGCTGCGCCTGCGCCTGGCGCGCGCGGCGCGCGCGCGCGGCAACGTGGGCCTGGCGCAGCGCCTGCTCCTGGGCCTGCTGGCCGGCGCAGACGCGGGCCTGCGCCTGGCGGCGGCTGCCGAGCGCGCGGCGCTGCGCCGCGACGGCGGCGATGCACGCGGCGCCGCGCTCGCGCTGTGGCAGGCGTTGGAGCCGCTTGTGGCGAGCGTGAGCCGGCCGCCGGTCGATGACCGGGCGCCCGCCGCGGTGCACGCGTGCCTGCTGCTGGCGGCCTGGGCGCAGGCGGGCGCGCTGCCGAACAGCGGCGCGCCGGCCGGGGACGCCGTCGCGCGTGCGTGCCTGACGTTCGCGGCGGCCGCGGCGCCGCCGGCCGGCGCCGCGGCGGCCGCCGCGCACGGCGCGCTGGCGGACTGGCTGCTCGCGCGCGCGGGCGCCGGCGGCGGCCGCGAGCCGCCTGACTGGGAGGCAGACGCGCCGGCGGCCGGCGGCCGGCGGGGCGAGCTCTGGGCGGCGCTGTGCGCGGGCGCGGCGGCACTGGCGGCGGACGCGCGGCGCGCCGACGCGGGCAGCCCGCTGGAGTCACTGCGGGTGCTGCAGGCGCTGGCTGCGCTGGGCGGCGGGGGCGCCGACGGCGAGGCTGGCACGGAGGGCGCCGGGGAATCAGGCGCAGGCGCGGAGCTGGCGCGCGTGCCCGCGCGCGCCTGGCGCGCCGTGGCGCCGCAGCTGCTGGCGCACCTGCAGCACCCGGCGGCCGGCGTGCGCACGGCCGCCGCCGGCCTGCTGCGCGCGCTGGCGCGCGCGGAGCCGGCCGCAGCGCTCTACCCCGTGCTGCGCGAGGCGGGCCTGGCCGGCGCCGGCGGCGCGGCCGGCGCCGGCGAGCTGGCCGCGCTGGCGGCGGCGCTGCGGCGGGCCAACCCGGCGGCGGCTGCGGCGGCGGAGGCGCTCATGGCAGAGGCAGCCCGCGTGGCCGTGCTGTGGGAGGAGCAGTGGCACGCCGCGCTGCAGGAGGTGCTCGCCGACGTGGCGCGCCGCGCGCCGGCCGCCGACGCCGAGGCGGCGCGCCTGGCCGGCGCGCCGCCCGGCGAGCGCGCCGTGCTGCTGGCCGAGCGCTACACGGCGGTCATGGCGCCGCCGGCGGCCGCGGTGGAGGCGCGCCTGCGCGCAACCGTGGACGGCGGCGCGGCCACGCCGGCCGAGGCCGCGTTCGCGGCGCGCTACGGCCCACGCCTGCGCGGCCTGCTGGCCGCGCTGCGCGCGCCGGCGGCCGGCGGCGAGCCGGCGGCGGCCGCGCTGGCCGCGGCGCGCGCGCTGGCGGCCTCGCTCGCGGCGCGGCTGGGGCGCGGCGACCAGGCGCTTGCGCTGGCGGAGCTGTCGCCGGCGCTGGCGCGCCTGGCGGGCAGCGCGGCGCCCATGCCCTGCGCCGAGGGCGGCGCGGGCGTGACGCTGGCCGCCGTGGACGGCGCCGTGGTCGCGCTGGCGACCAAGACGCGCCCCAAGCGCCTGCGCCTGCTCGGCAGCGACGGCGTCGCGCGCGACTTCCTGCTCAAGGCGCGTCCGCGGAATTGCGCGCGCCCCTGTCGGCCGCCGCCGTGCATGGGCGGCGGGCGGCGGGCAAGGGGCCTGCGCCAGCGGCGCGCCTGGCGCGGCCGCGGCCTGCGCACGCATGCGCTCCTGGCTGCGGCGAGGACTCGGTGAGCGGTCCCGCGCCCGCGCCCTGCCTGACCCGAACGTCCCCCGCCGCGCAGGGCCGCGAGGACCTGCGCCTGGACGAGCGCGTGGTGCAGCTGCTGCGCGCGGCCAACGCGCTGCTGGCGGCGGAGCCGGGCGCGGCCGAGCGCCGGCTGGCCGCGCCCACATTCGACGTGGCGCCGCTGGGCGCGCGCCTGGGCCTGCTGCAGTGGGTACGCGGCGGCGTGCCGCTGTGGGCGCTGTTCCGCGCGTGGCAGGCGCGGCGCGCGGGCGCGCCCGGCGCCGAGCCGGCGGCCGGCGCGCCCGGCGCCGGCGCGGCGCCGAGCGGCGCGGAGATGTTCT
>JAABUV010004389.1_pt1 | contig 16935 bp, 16 predicted proteins | sample 5559971 | NCBI WGS metagenome assembly JAABUV01 (sample SAMN10711881, study PRJNA513362) | rock metagenome | isolation source: Antarctica rocks | place: Antarctica: Victoria Land, Knobhead nord | collected 2015-12-19
GACAGCATTGTGGCGTGGTTGACTGATGGTTGGCCAATCACACCCAATAGGGTATATTGTACGCAACAACTGAATAGACTTCGGGTGCGGTGCGAGCTGCGTGGTTATGGTCACGCATAAGCCCGAAGTCACAATCGCTCGCCTGGGCTTGAGGGGGGTATCGACTCTATGTCGATGCCCTTTTTTGTTTGACCCACGGCGGAGCCGTGGGTCTCTCACCCGGGAGGTAGCGATTGATGCCCACACTCACTGGCCTGTGGCGCCACACCGATTTCCTCAAACTGTGGACAGGACAGACCCTCTCTGCTCTCGGCTCGACGATCACCAACCTGGCCCTGCCCCTTACAGCGGCGCTCATCCTGCATGCCTCGGCCTTCGAGATGGGGCTATTGAGCACCGCGGCGACCGTCCCTAACCTGGGTGGCGAGTAGCAACGGAACAGAAAACCCGTCTAAGCTCAGCACCCGTGTTATCAGAAGCAATTTTCGCCCTCTATCGTCGCCTTGGGAGCGTATTATCAGCAGCTTTGCGGAGGAAACCTGCGTATAACAATAATTATCAGAAGCTGCACCGACGTCCAGGCATGGTACCGCTGTTCTGGTGCCTCCATTAGCGTTGTTTTTGTTCGCCTACTACGACAAGCCGACATTCGCCGTCGCCTTCACAGGCTTAAACGGATTTTCTGTTCCGTTGCTACTCGCTACCCGACTACATTGTCCCACGCGTGCTAGAGTTAACCTACACAGCCTGGGACGTGCAGCCGTTCGCACGGGACCTTGGCTACGATGGGCCACCCTTCACCTGGAACGAGGAGCGTCGCGTACAATTGCGTGCCGAGTTGGACGTCTACTTTGCCCGCCTCTATGGCCTCACACACAAGCAACTCCGCTACATCCTCGATCCACACGATCTGACTGATCACGAGCTGGAAGACATCCTCGATCCTGTCGAAGACCCGCCCGATGCGCCACGCACCAAAGACTTCCCCGGTGAGACGTTCCGGGTGCTCAAGGAGCGGGAGGTGAGGCAGTACGGGGAGTATAGGACAAAGCGGCTAGTCTTAGATGCGTGGGATCGCTTGCATGACACCGCAGCGCTGCCAGCCGTATCCAGCCGTGCCAACGCCTCGTAGCGTTCGATCCATCCGTTTGCTAGGTTTTAATAGTAGAGGCACGTAATTGTAAAGGCACTACAGGAAGGAAGGTGGATGTGACACAGGGGACAGCCACACAGGACGGGGTCGTCTTTGGACCGAACGGAACAGGGAAATTGTATATTTCCCTCTTTTACCATAGGGACCTAACACGCGCACACAAAAGTGCTTGGTGTCGCGCCGTCCCACCACCGATGGAGTACGGCATTTTCTGCGATGCCGACACTCACCTGTGGCGCGACCAACAGGATCACTACTGGGCCGTCCACGCTGGTGGAACAACTGTCCTTGGTGCGCGGGGCGAACGGTTGAGTAAATTCCCATGCCCGTCTAACGTAATGGATCCGTGGCATGGATTTCCGGTCTCACCGCTGGAACGTGGCGACGACGATGCTCCAGCCGATGATTTCGTCGATGCTTGGATCGCTGCTGGTGTCGTGAGTAAGCCAGTGGGGCGCCGCATCCAACGAAGGAAAATATGAGAATTGTAAAACTGTTCCTCCCTGGGCGTTTCGAAGACGCGTACCTCTACATGGGGCGACTGCTCGTATTGACAGAAGAGCGAACACTTCGAGAGTACAACTTGGATCGCATCACTGACTTTATAGACACTGGGGAGCAGGGATACGGATACGGATATGCACCTATCGCAACGACGATGTTTGCGCGCAACGATTGGCTGGCGAGCAGTCAGTTCAAGCTGCTGATGCAGAATAACTTGCTTCTTCAAGCTTTCCTGGCGGCACTCGATCGTTTTCCGCAACCGTTCCTCGATTTGGCGAACGCTGCGCCGGCCATTATCGACGTAGAACTCCGCATCCCTGGTCACCTGCTCCTTGATATGACAATCTACAACAAACGTCTGTATGTCGGTGCCGACACGGGTTTGTACCACGTCGACCTCGATTGGAACACCAACGTCCCGATGACCATCCATACGCCGCAGCGAAGGATGGACGCACGCTGCATCTCGACCTCGGCAAATTATGGTGCTGTTACAGCGTCATGCGGAAATGATGGCTTGTTTACTATCCTTGATGACTTCGGATGGTCTAAGCGAGATACCACGCCTACCCCCACGGAAACGGCAAAGACATCGATCCGAGCGGGGTGGATGACGTACGATCTAATCAATTATGCTACCCCGACGCAGCCGCTGGTTTTTCGTACTCGCCATGAGCCGGCGCGCGACGATGATAGGCGAGCGGAGCGGGACCGAACGGTGCTTACGAACATCGGCACAGAACATATCAGTTTGTCCTTTCTTTTCGATCGTATACAGCAAGATTATGGCATCGATCGCGACGCAGTTCAGTACACCTACAACTCAAACAACATGGTGTTTATACATACTTGGCGGGGCGACTTCTACTTTTTAGGGCTGAAAGATATCTGGGGCGAGGAACCGAGCGTCCGCTTTACGCGCACTTATAAAGGTGAGGGAACGCGCATCTTGAGTGCGCATTGGAGTAAGCCTGGTCTTGTGATTGAGACGGACGAACGAGTCCTACTGTTTGCTCATGGGGAATGGCATGCAATCATTGAATCGGCCGTGTTGTCTGTGCGTACATTTCCAAAGTCACGACGTTTCCAGAATCTTGTGGCTGTGACAACAGAAGACGGCGTATTGCTGGCAGGAATGTTCGATGAGGAACCTACTCGAAATAGGGCTGAACCGCGCCGTCGGTGAATGGCCAATAGCAGGGAGGAGCGAGTAGGTGTCGGTACGTCCCATCCCTGCGTTGACACTCAATGTTGTGCCCGCCTCCTTCTCTAGTGCCACGCTAGAGATTGGCCGTGTTGCCTACACGAATGAGGACGACTATGCACGGTTCCGTGGAGAGCATTGGCAAACGCATGCCTTTCGCTTCGATACGAGATCGCGGGAGGCACGCGTCGACGGGAGCAACACAAGGCCAGCTTGGTGGCCGCGAGAACCGAGATCAACGAGTGTCTACTGCGCGGACGGATCGACAGGGACTGGCATCGCGAAGGTCAGCCAGTTACGGTTTACTGCACATACAAACTCAGTCCCAACAAAAACTGCTCAAAGCCTAGACAGAGCGCCCGGCGAGATGATACCCTGGAGGGGTAGCGAGCGCGACGGGATGGATCAGCCCGGCGGCTCGTTTTCTTTTGGGGCAAGTGCTTATCCTAAGTAGTGTTAGGTGTGCTATCTCTCTGCAAAACACGTTCTCTCCGACAAACGGCTAGACCTAGCGACATACGTGCTACCTAATAGTATAACCAACCGATCACAACCCCTTGGATGGGGGTGCCGCTCCACGGAGCAACTCAACGTCAATGACGCACTCTCGCACAATCGTGTTCGTGTGACCTCAGCACGGGAACGCTCCCCAGATCTCGCCGCATCGTCGATGCGCACGCTTATGCTCCGGTCATCGTCAGCCGCAGGGTATGCGCCGGCCCGACGAGCGGACGTGCGGGGAGGGTGACGACGAGATGACCATCATCCTGCCGCCAGGTTGCATCCTCGTCCTGTCCCAGCAAGCGGATGGCCGAGATCGACTCTAGCGCCAGATCCGCGATCACCACTTGGGGAGTGCGCGGCGTGTCGAGCAAGATGGCATAGACGCTGTTGGCGTTCTGTGTGAAGCGTATACTGATCCCGTCGGCGGTCCGACCCTCGGCCTGGGTCCAGGGGCGCGATCCATAGATAGCCGGCCCATTTGTGCCCAGCCACTGCCCGAGTTCCACCAGCCGCTCGCGTTGTAGGGATGGGATCGTGCCGTCGGCCATCGGACCGATGTTGAGGAGGAGATTGCCGTTCTTGCTCACGATGTCCACGAACGACCGAATCAGTTCGTCCGCCGAGAGCATGGCGCTCGCTGTCTCGTTGCGGTTATAGCCGAACGAGAAGCCCAAACCGCGCGTGGACTCCCACTTCTCAGGCACGATCGTAGGATACGACATGTACTCAGGGGTACGGAAATCGTAGTGCATAGGCGTCGGCAGCATGCCTGGTATGAGCTCGCGCGCGGTGTCGGATAGCGCGTCTGACGGCACCTGGCTGAAGCGGTCGTTGATGACGCCCTCCAAGACCTGATTGTAGTAGTAGGCGAACAGATCGTAGAGGTCGGCCGCTGTCGGGTAACCGATATCGTTCCAGAGCACCGCCGGGGCGTAGCGATCGATCAACTCACGAAAGTGCGTGTCGGCGTAGGCCACATAGTCGGGCTGCTGAGGGATGGTCGTGAACAAGTCGGCGATATCGCGGATGACGTGGGCGTTGAAGGTCCAATCCAGGCCGCCCGAGTAGTAGAGGCCCATAGTCAGGCCGCGCGCGCGCACCGCGGCGGTCAAGTCGCCCACGAGGTCGCGCGCGGCGTGATAGTGCGGCCGGTACGGATTGGGCTGGGCGCTGGGCCAGAGCAGAAAACCGTCGTGGTGCTTGGTGGTCAGCACCACATAGCGCGCGCCTGCGGCCGCAAACAAGTCGGCCCATGCGGCCGGGTCCCAGGCCGCGACGCCGGCATTGAAGCGCGGGGCGAAGTCTTCATAGGCGAACCCTGCCGGGTAGTGGTCGGCGTGGTACTGCGCTGAGGGGCTGCCGGGGATGCGCATGCTATTGGTGTACCACTCCGCGTAGGGGTTGCGCGTAAACCAACCATCCCAGCCCTGCTGGGCTACCACCTCGGGCAGTGGCCCACTGGTCGGCGCCCAGCCGGGGATCGAGTAGAGTCCCCAATGGATGAAGATGCCGAGCTTGGCATCACGAAACCAGTCCGGCGCCTGGTGGGCGCTGATCGACTCGCGGGTCGCCTCGTACATTTCGCTGCCTCCGTTCGCTCGGGCTACATCACAGGTGGCGCCACATAAAGATAACGCCCAGACAAGTGGCCGGCTCCCGGTCAAGCATGCGATAGGTGTCCGCCGCCTCGCGAGGGTTCGCGCGATGGGTGATCAGCTCACCAGCATGCAGTGTGCCGTCGGCGAGCCAGGTCAGGCATTGACGCTGCTCATGGGGATACTGGCTGCAAGGAAAAAACAGGGCGGGTTCTTTGTGATGGGCACGGTGCCCGTCGATCTGATGGGGATCTGGGTACCAGCCTTGCACCAGGATCTGGCCGTGGGGCCGGATGCATTCCACGCACCAGTTGATGGCCTGTGCATGGCCCGTCGTATCCACCGCGATATCGACGCCATGGGTCGCGAGATCGCCCAAGCTGTCCAACAGTTCGCGGTGCGTTCCGGCCACCGCACGATCAGCCGAGAAGCGCGCGGACAACTCCTGACGTACCGAGGCCAGGTCGGCGGTATAGACCTGCACGCCATAGGCGCGCAGGATCTGCGCCGAGAACTGGCCCAGCATACCCTGCCCGAGCACGATTGCCGTATCGCCGGGCCGCGTGCGCAGCATTCGGAAGCCACGTAGCGCGACTGCCGCCAGGGAAGAGAACACCGCCTGCTCGCTCGACACCGGTGTCTCTATGCGCACTGCATCGTGGGCGTCGGCAACGAGCGTCGCAAGGTGGCTGCCCATCCAACTGCCATCGAACTCCTGCGGCAGGCGCGACCGCCTGAGGCACACGCGGTCTCCCACGTGTAGACCCTGCACGTCAGCACCCATCGCGCTCACACGTCCGACGGCCTGATAGCCGGGCACGGCCGGGAAGCGGATATCCTGCGGGCACCGGCCCTGGTAGTACCAGAGTTCCGTGCCTGCGCTAAGGCCCGATACCTCAGTTTGTACCACGATGTCCGCAGGGTATGGATCCGGCAGGAGCATCGGGCAATACTCCACGTCGCGCACCCCGCGAAAGACAACAGCCTCGGTCTCCAGCATGATCGCTCCTCCCGCGCGCTCCCGCACGCTCAGTCGTTCCGACGACAACCGCGTCCTTACCCCTCCAGCACGACCATGGCATGGCCTTCTATGTGAGGCACGACCATGCGCGCATAGGCGCCGTCCATGGTGACCGCCAGGGGGCTGCGCTGAGGGGCGAGGTAGGCAGCGCTCGGCTGCCACTCCGTCCGCACAGCGAGCGCCACGTTGTCCAGGGCTATTACATCTTCGACCAGGTCGAGGTCAGGAGCCCGCCGCTGCGGCACGTAGTGCAGGATGTGGCAAATCAACCGCTCGCTGTACTCCGCGCCTGCGGGCGCGGTCTGACGTAGCAGGGTCACCTCGGCGGTGGTGGGCAGCGTCGTCCGGAGCAGCGGCTCGGGCAGTAGGCGGCGTAGGATCGCTGCCACCACCTGGCGGTAGACGGGATAGCCGTGCCGGTGGTACGCGCGAAAGAGTGGGTGCGAGAGGTAGGCGACCCGACCGCGCAGCGTCACCCCGGGCAATTCAGGGTGAGCGGTCAGGTTAGGTGGGGTTTGGGCATGCGAATTGAAATGCTCCCATGTGCGCGAGAAATACGGGGGGACGAGCATGCCGAACTGCAGCGCGCCTGGCCGCGCCCGTACGGCGCTCCCTCGCTCGTACAGCGCATGATCCATGGGTGGAATCTCCGCCTCCAGGCCGTTGACCGGGCGCAGGAAATCAACGTCGTAGCGACCGGGACCAAGGTAGTCGAGCCCCATCTCCTCATCCAGCATGAACCCCTGACCGTCGATCGCCAGTCCGGATTCATGGCTAAGCAGGAGCGCGCCGCCCGCGGCCAGATGCGCGCGCAGTCGTACCGCCAATGTGAGGTCAAGCCGCATACTATCCGGAGCGATGATGACGCGATAGGGCGCCAGATCGGTGTCGCGATCGATCACCTGAAACTGCGCGCCAAGTTCCGTGAGCATGTGCAGGGCGCCCTGCTCGCTCGCGAGACCGGTCATTTTTGTGCCGCTGTCAGCCCCTGGCGTCAGCAGTACGCCGATCTCCACTAGCGGCCGCGCACCCTGACACCACGGCTCCTTGGCTTCGACGGCCGCATAGGTCTGGCCGATACGGCGATACGTTTCCGGATTGAGGCGCCCACCAGGGTGCAGTTGGTCGCCGATGGAGCAGGCCGCGCCGGCGGCCAGCATGCGGAAGCATTCATAATCCAGCGCGGCCTGGCTCTTGACCGTGCCGAAGTCAGCCCAGGAGCGATGGAAGGCGGCCGTCATTCCCAGCATGGGCTTGCCCAACGTCTGAAAGTACCGGTTATAGAGGGGAAAATGCGCGTAGCCCCAGCCACCCGAGGCCAATGACTCGATCTCCCAATGGCTGTAGTAGTCGCACTCTGGCCGGTTCCCCAAGGCCGGGTCGCCGTTCAGACGCAGACGGGCATTGAAAAACAGCGTCAGCTCGGGACGCATCGACCAGACGAGTCGGCTGATCCGCTCCATGAAGCCGCGCTCCACACGTAGGGCATAGCGCCGCAGGTCGTCGTCGTCCTCCGGATTGAGCCCGGCGGCGCTCATGCCCTTGAGGCAGTACGAGCAGACGCAGCCTGGTGGGACCGTCATGACGATGTCCAGGAACAGCCCATCGACGGGATAGTCGCGCACGACCTCCTCCACCGAGGCAGCTAGATGATCGGCAAAGGGGCTGTTTATGCACAGCCATTGCCAGTCGTGCAAACGGATAGGGCCGATGGGTCGGCGACCGACAGGGAAACCGTCCTTGCCGACCTGGCGCCACTCTGGGTGCTGGTTCGCCTGCTCTTCCGACCAGACCACTGGCAGATAGCCGGGCGCACGGATGCCGTAGCGATGGCACGCCTCGATCTGTTCGCCGAGAAGGTCGCGCGTGAGGTGCGGATGCACGGTGCCAACCTTGGTCGGATAGTAGCTTAGGCCATGGTGGCACACGGCGAAGCAGGTGATCGAGTCGATGTGAGCATCGCGTAATGTGCGGGCGAACTCATCGGGATCGAAGTCCTGCGCTACGCCAGGAATCAGGGGCGACGTGTGGAAGTCCAGATGGACCTGGCGCAGGCGCAGATCCGGGACCGGGGGCTGAACTGTCGGATGCATGACCCTCATTACCTTTCACAGGAAACGGCTATTCCTGTAGGCGTGCTCGGCACACGTGGCTCTCAAGCGTGACCGGGTCCGGCGTAGGGGCGCTCGAACGGGAGCGAGAACGGCTCCTCGAAGGGACGGAACGGCACCATCGTCGCAATCTCGTCCAACCGGCGCAGCAACTCCTCTGGCAGTGGACCTTTCTCCGCAGCCGCGACGTTGGTTTCCACCTCGCCGACTGAACGCGCGCCCATTAAGGTCATATGTATGGCGGGATTGGATAGCATGAAGCGCAACGCCATCTCGGGGAGCGGAATGCCGGTCTCATCCACCAAGGCATAGAGCCGGCGATATTGCTCGCGGCGTGGTGGGCTCAGCCAGCGTGCCCCCGCGCGGATGTCCTCGTCGTAACGCTTCGCGAGCGCGCCCTGCTGCAGCGGCGAGCCGGCGATGACGCCCACGCCTTGCCGGATGCACTCCGGCAGGACGGCAATGGTGGCCTCGCGCCAGAGCAGGCTGTAGTTGAAGGCGGTGAGCACCACATCGTACCGCCCGGTGGCAATGATCGGCGGCAACTCATAAACAGTGGTACCCCCAAGGCCGGTGAAATGGATCAACCCCTCGGCCTTGAGCTTGTCCAACACGTCGTTCACCGGCCCCTCATAGGCCACAGGATCTCGCCACCAGTTGTACTGCCCAGGCCGGTCGGGCTCATGGATGATCAGGATGTCGATGTAGTCACGCTTCAGCAGCCGCAAGCTCTCCTCGACCGAGCGCCGCAGCGCGTCGGCGTCCTGTGGCTCGAACGGTGTCGGTCGCCCGCCCAGCTTGGTGGAGAGATAATAGGGCTGGGGGACACCCTCCAGCGCGTAACCGAGCACCTCTTCGCTGTCGAAGTACCCAGGCGCCGTATCGACATAGTTGACACCCAACTCCAGGGCACGCCACACCGCACGGCGCGCCTCCTCGTGGCTCTCGCCACCATGCCGCGAGACGAACAGCCCGCCCATGCCGACCACGCCCACCTCGAGGCCGGTCCGGCCCAACATCCGTTTTTCCATGGCTTCGCTCCCTCCTCACTCAGTTGTTGTCGATCAGGATCACAGGCTTGAGCGCCCGCTTCTCATGCAACAGTTGGAACGCCTCACCGATGCGATCGAACGGCAGCACGTGGCTGACAAAGGAGCGCAGGTCGATAAGACCGAGGCGCATCAGATCGAGCGCCAGATCATGCACGTCGCTCTCGCGTGGACTGATGAAGCGCAAGTGCCAGTCGGACGCGGTACCAGCCCAGTTGAGCGTCACGGATAACTCCGGTGGCGCGCCATAGAGCGCAACCTGGCCCCCCTGCGCAACGAGGCGCGCGCCGAGCGCGAGGAAGCTTGTATCGCCGATGCCTTCTACCACATAGTCCATGCCGCGTCCGTCGGTCAATTCACGACACGCATCCACCACGTCCTGGCGTCGCGTGTCGATCACCGCGTTGGCGCCCATCTGTCTGGCCAATTCCAGGCGCTCGTCGCGGCGGCCGACAACGATCACGGTCCTGGCGCCCAGATATTTGGCGATACGCGTGAAGCAGAGCCCGACCGGTCCGGTGCCGAAGATCAGGATATCTCGGCCCGGCATGGGGCCGAGCTTATGCAGCCAGGAAAGGGTTTCCTTGAAGGTGATAAACATGCCGGCGTCGATGGGATCGAAGGTTGGCGGCACCACCTGCTGGGCATCGGCGAACGGTGGCAGACGCGGTGTTTGGCTGCGTGGCGTGTCGTCGATAATGGCTTGCGCGTCAGCGACCACACCCAGTTCGGCGTACCCGCCGAAGACCGAACCGACGCCACCCAGCGTTTCACCTGGGCGCACGGCTGCAGGGCGCAGGACCAGGTCGCCTGGCTTGAAGGAGCGCACTTTGGCGCCGACGTTGATCACCCGTCCAATGCTCTCGTGCCCCAAAATGAACGGGTAGGGCTGCATATAGGGAAATGCGCCTGACACGATGTGTGCATCCGTGCTGGTACAGACGCCGCACGCCACGATGTGTGTCAATGCCTCATACGCGCCGATGGTCGGCTCGGGGACGGTGTCCACTTGGAGCCGATGTGGCCCATGGACGACTGCCGCTCTCATGCTCGCTCCTTTCCCGTAGCTCTAGCCCTTGAAGGCGCCGGCGGTCAGACCTGCCGAGATATACCGCTGGGCCACGATCAACAGAATGGCCACGGGGACGGCCATGTAAATAGCCCCGCTCATCACCTGGTCCCATTGGATCTCCTTACCGGGGGAGATGTAATTGTAGATATAGACGGAGGCAGGCATGATCTGCTGGCCGCTGGTCAGCGTCAGGCCATAGAGAAAGTCACCCCACCCGAGGAGGAAGGCGAAAATGCTGCTAGTGATCAGACAGGGTTGCGCGACGGGGACGACGACGCGCACAAAAGCCGTCAAAAGGCTGGCCCCATCAATGAGCGCAGCCTCGATCATCGACGTGGGGATCGATTTCATGTAGCTATAGATGATGAACACGGCTAGTGGTACGACATATGTTGAGTCAGCGAGAATAATTCCCGGATAGGTGTTGAGCAAGTGCGCGTGGAAGAGTGTGAGATAGATGGGCAGCAGGTACATCACCGCCGGCAGCATGTTGGCCAGCAGTAAGGCCATTAACACCACGCCACTCCCCCGAAGGCCGAGATTCGCCAGCGCGTAGCCGGCGGGTGTGGCAATGGTCAGCGTGAGGACGACGCACCCGAGGGCAATGATGAGGCTGTGCCCCAGGGACGGCACGACGTCCGAGAAGGTGCTCGCAAGCGCGGCGAAGGACGGCCTTGGCGGCACGAGATAGGGCGGGTTGTGGAAGACATCGTCCTGCGACTCCAAGGCGGTCTTGAACATCCAATAGACCGGAAAGATCATGAAACCCAGGATCACGACGATCCCAACGTTGCGTAGCCAGGACGACCAGTGTTTTCGCATGCTCACCGCCCCCTTCACCACACGTTGTTCGAAAGACGTGTCAGCCAAATATAGATGCAGCCCAGGATCGTCAGTACGAGGACCATTAGATCGGCCATCGCCGCCCCCTGGCCAAACTGGAAGTCCTGGAATGAGAGCTGGTAGGAGAGCGTGGCCGGTAATTGCGTGGCGTTAGCTGGCCCTCCCGTCGTCATGATCCAGACCAGATCGAACACCTTGACCGTGCCGATGATGCCGAGGATCAGCACCGCTAGGATGGTGTCACGCATTAAGGGAATGGTGATGTGCGTCAACTCGGCCCACCAGGTGGCCCCGTCGACGACCGCCGCTTCGTGCATCTCATGGGGGATTGCTTGCAGGCCGCCCATCAACAGGACGAAGTTAAACGGGATACCGATCCAGATATTGGCCAGAATGACGACCCATAGGGCCAGGCTCGGTGAGGCCAACCAGGCAACTGGGGCGTTGATGATATGCACCGATTGGAGGATCCAGTTGACCAGACCATTGGTGCCGTCGAAGAACCAGACGAAGACCGTGGAGACAGCGATAAAGGGGAGGAGCCAGGGAAACAGCACCAGCGCGCGTGCGAACCTCGAGAGGCGGGTTTGCTCACGCAGCAACAGCGCGATACATCCCCCGATCAGGAACTGTGGGATCACGGATCCCAGAGTGAAGATGGGCGCATTATGCACGACGAGGGGAAAGGCATCACTCTGGAACAGACCCCTGAAATTATCCAGGCCAACGAATTGCACAGCACCGGACGTAAAGTTCTGCAGCCCAAGGTTCTGGAATCCCACCACGATGTTGTACCCAAACGGATACACACAGAGCACGAGCAGATACAGGACGACCGGCAGCAGAAAAAGGTACTTGGCACGTCGATGAAGGCCCACGCCATTCCACCTCCCAGGTAGCTAGTGCAACATCAGCCGCGTTAATGCAGGAATATGTCGATGCGCTTCGCGCCGACAGCTAAAGACCATATGCACGCGCTCCGCAGGCGGCCAGACCCCAGTGCATTGGCGGCGACGATGGCATCACGGCACCGTCTGGTCGTCACAGTCTAGGTCCTGGGCAGTGTCTATAGTCTGTCAGATAATGTTTGAGAGAGTTGAGCGGTTGCCTGAGCGTCACAATCGCCTGCGGATTCTCATTCTTTATCTGAACGTCTATAGCTCCGCCGGAAGGGGAGCGCAGTGGCTAACTCGCCGGCTGCGCTCCCTGCTACTTAGGCACTACTTCAGGAGCGTCTTTACTTGGTCGGCCGCATGATGTAGTGCGGCGGCCGGGGACTGCTTGAACGTCAATGCCTGTTGAATGGCCGTGAAGAGGGCGTCTGACGCTTTGGGGTAGTTGGCACCCAGGTAGGTCGTGCGCGGTCGAGCATGGGCCAACTCGTCGACGAAGACCTTCAAATACGGATTCTGTTTGGCAGCCTGGGCGGCCAACTCCTTGCGTACCGGGATATAGCCCAGTTCCCTGTCATACTTCGCCAGAATGCTGGGCTGTTGCGACCACTGGATGAAGTCCCAGGCGGCAGCTTCCTGTGCCGGGTCGGTACGTCCCACCGCCCACACTTCTCCACCAACGGGTACAACCGGCTTCATGCCTGCCTTGGGCACAGGTATCGGTGCCATAGCCCAGTGGAGACTCTTATGGGAGAGGAGATCAGGCAGATTCCAAGGACCATCCTCCTGGATCGCTGCGCGCCCCAGCACGAACTGCTGTTCAGTGTCATTTTGGCACCAGTTGACCACGCTCGGGCTGGCCCACTTATTCTTCACCAGTGTGGTCCACAAGGTGAGCGCAGACGCCGCGCCAGGGGTGTTAAGGCTCTGCAAATCACCGCCCGCCGTCCACAGCCAAGGCTCAAACTGCCATACTGAGCACTCGTTCTGACCGCCAACGAAAGTAATGGCATAGGTCGAGCCATGGGTCAACTTGGGCGCATCGGCCAGCAACTCCGCCCAGGTCGCGGGCGGGTGAGTAATGCCGGCTGCCTTGAACATGTCCGTGTTGTAGATTAGGCCCAAGTCGTTGGTACCCATATGCACCCCGTAGATATGATGGTTGTACATGGTGGCCTGCTGGGAGGCGGCGAAATAGTCGTTCCATTGGCCCCATGCCTTGACCTTGCTATCCAGCGGCGCGAGCACGTTGGCCTGTGCCAGTTCTGGCACCATCGGATTGTCAGGCATCACGATTGACGGCAGCGAATTGGTCGCCGATTGCGCCAGATACTTGGAAAGCAGGAGGGTACCAGGGACGACTGTGCGCGAGATCGTCACGTTGGGGTGGGTCCGCTCGTATTCCTGGATCAATGAGTTGATCGCGTTCGAAATGCTCGTAAACGACCAGTAATCCTCCTCAGTCAGTGTGATGTGACTACGACTTCTTTGAGCCAGTGAGGCGGTCGGTGCTGCGAGGCCAGACGTCACGATACAGAACACGACGCCGGCAGCAACCAGCGGCTTGAGGTAACGCGTCAAAGAGTGAAATGCCATGGTCAGCGTCTCCCTTCGTTCGTACACAGCCATTCCCGTGGAGAGGAGCGCTCCGGTATTGTCTGAGGAGCGCTTAATCAAGATGGTTCACGTCCCGCCGAATTAATTCAGAGGCGCTGCGCATGCCGGCAGCAGCGCCTATGGCGCTACGAGGCGCTCACACTGTAGATATCTGTGTCTCCTCCTTTCGCTGGCTAGTCGAGCCTGTCGACTCTACCTGTGGTTTGACACCGGTGAGCGGTTCTAATGGGTGTAACAGATAAGTGCCTTCCGAGATCGTTTGGAGCCCATCCTGCGGTTGGGCCGCCATCGCACCGGAGGAAAGACTCACGATCAAGCGTGGAGCCAATAACAGGCGCCGTGGCGGCCCAGTGTAGCGGCCGCCGAGGCGCTCGAGCAGCAGCCGGCAGGCAGTATTGCCTAGGGCGCGGCCGGGTTGTGCCACTGTCGTGATGGGAGACAGCAGCGCCGATGTCCAGGTCAATTCGTCGAAGCCAACCAGGGCCACATCATCAGGGATACGCAGACCCGAGGAGGCCGCAGCGCGCATCGCACCAATAGTCAAGTCGTTGCTGGCTGCAATCAACGCCGAGGGACGGTCCGCGCGCGACAGCATCCGACGCGTCGACTCAGCGGCAGCCTCCTGGCTGAATGGATTAATGGCCTGCAGGCTACGGTCCAGTGGAATGCCTGCGCGGCGCAGCGCGCGGCGGTAGCCAACCAGGCGGCCTCGTCCAGAAGCACTCACCGTCGGGCCGGTGATCAGCCCGATGCGGCGGTGCCCGATGTGGAGGAGGTGCTCGACGGCCAGATCGGCAGCCGCGACGTTATCAAGTAGTACGCTGTCCATCCCGACTCTACGCTCATCGACACTGACGACCTCCATGTCGAGCTGCGCTAGTAGTTGCCGATCGGTCTGCGCCAGCGTCGTGCCAGCAATGATCACGCCAGCGACCCGGTGCTCACGGAGCACCCGGACGTAGGTTGCTTCTCGCTCGCCGTCGTAGATGCCAATATTACAGGTGATCATGGAATAGCCACCGTCGTAGGCAACGTCCTCGATGCCGCGCAGGATTGCGCCCCAGAACGGGTTATAGACGTCGCTGATCAGCACAGCGAGCAGCATACTACGGCCGCCTGCCAGGTTCCGCGCTGCTGCACTGGGCAAGTAGTCCAGCTCGTGCATCGCTTCCCGTACGCGGGCGCGCACTGCTCTGCTCACCAAGGTACTGTCATTGATTACGCGTGAAACCGTCTGATACGAAACCCCGGCACACGTAGCGACATCGTTGAGCGTGACCCGCTTGGACATGGGAGCCCTCCATGCACACTGTGAACGCTCACATTATTACACTAAGCTATCTCCAGTGTCAAGCACGCGCCGCCGGATCACCGGAGGAGGCGTGTCGCGACGTAGTAGGTCCTTTCTCGATTGGCTATCGCAGCTAATAGCCCATTAGGTGCGATAACACGTCGTTTTTGACAATGGGATGAGCGTGGGCGCCCCTCCGCCCGGATCGTGTAGACTACGTATTATATGCGATAGGGTACAGCGGGAGGGGTGGCGCATGACCACGGAGATGGCGATCGCTCTTGGCCTCGTCGTCGGCGTGGCCCTGAGCCTGGCCCTGCGTCACGCCGCGTGGGTGGTTGCCGGTCTGGCGCTGGACGCGCTCAGAGGATGGAGGAGGGAAACATGGACACCGCACCGCTGACACGGGTGGTTCCACCGGTCGCGCTGATCCCGCCGCTGCGCGTGGCCGTTGAACGGTTCCTGTCCCGCTCGCGCTTCGCCGCCCGGACGCGGGACAGCTACGCCCAGGATCTCGCCCCGTTGCTCAAGAGCGTCGGCGCCCACCCCGTCCCCGCTGCCTTGACCCACGCCGTGGCCGCGTCCTATCTTGCTGCCCAGGACCATCTCTCCGCCGGGACCTACAACCGGCGCTTCGCCGCCCTGTGCAGCCTCGTCCGCTGGTGCCGGACGCAAGGCTACCTCGACGACGACCCGCTTGCCGGCCTGGAGCGGCGGCCAAAGGCCCGTGGCGGCCCGCGGGCCCTCGACCCTGCGCAGGTCGAGGCCGTGCTGCGTGGCATCCGCGACACGCGCGATCGCGCCCTCTTCTGGCTAATCTACGACGGTGGCCTGCGCTGCCGCGAGGCCCCCGCCGTCAACGTCGAGGACATTGACTGGACGGAGCGTTGCCTCCGCGTCCAGGGCAAGGGCGACAAGCCGCGTGAGATGTTCTTCTCTCGCCGCGTTTCGGGCTACCTCGACGCCTATCTAAAGGAGAGGGGCAACCCGGCGCATGGTCCGCTCTTCATCACCGTGCGGAAAGCGCGCAACCCGCGCCAGGCCGATCTGACGGCCGACGGGTACGCCCGGCTTTCGTATCGCCAGGCTGACACGCTCTGGAAGGGCTACACGCCGAGCTGGGACCTGCACCAACTGCGGCACACGGCGATCAGCGCCCGCGCGGCCAAGGGCTACACCGAGGTCGAGCTCAAGCGCTTCAGCGGGCACAGTTCACTGCGCAGCCTGGAGGTCTACATCGCCCACAACCGTGAGTCGGCCAAGCGTAAGGCGCGCGAGTGGGAGCGTCGGGAGGGCGGGGAGCTATAGAGAGGGCGATGATCCTGACAAGGGTGTCACACATCATCGTGTCCGATCTATTGGAAGCCCAGGTCGATATCTCGACGGTGCCGCAACTCGCCGGACACGCCAACGTGCCGACGACCCAGCGGTATGACCGCCGCAGTGAGGCCTCCACGCGCACGGCCGTCGAGACGCTGCACGTCCCCACCCCCCAGCAGCGCGATCGATGATGAGGGTGGCGAGAGAGGAGCATGGTGTGGCACTCTACGCGGCGTTGTGCGGCGTGTTCATTGGGCTGCGCGGGGTCCAGGCCGCGCTGGCGCGTCGGCGCGCCCCGTGCACCATCATCACGGCGGCCGACCTGGCGCGCGCCCGCGCCCGGCGCTGGTGCTCCGTGCGCGGGCGTCGCGCCTCGAAGGGAGCGCACGGTGTCTGATCGACAAGAGATGACGCCGCCTTTTCCCGCGCGCCGCAGCGCGCGCCTGTGTGGGAGTGTGAGGCTGAGCGGCGTGGGCGACACAGGGCCGGCCCTGGGGACCGGGAGAAACGACAGGTCGCGCGGGTGACCGCACATCCACACGCGTGTCCACCCACGGGGCGGCCCGGCGCATCTGGTATCATGCGCCCATATGGCGTCGTTTCTTTCGAGGCGTGCGCCCACGTGGCGATCCGGCCCGTGGAGCATGAAAGCCTTCTACCTGTGCTACTTCGTCGCCGTCGCCACCTACACGCCCTACCTCAGCCTCTACCTCCGCGCCATCCACCTCAACGGCTCTCAGATCGGGCTCATCGCCTCG
>JAABUV010004393.1_pt1 | contig 16920 bp, 21 predicted proteins | sample 5559971 | NCBI WGS metagenome assembly JAABUV01 (sample SAMN10711881, study PRJNA513362) | rock metagenome | isolation source: Antarctica rocks | place: Antarctica: Victoria Land, Knobhead nord | collected 2015-12-19
AAAGCATACTTTGAAATACACATTTATATGAATCTTCATAAAGAATCTCAAGTTTCTGACTACTGAAATATGAAGTTAAATAAGTCTTTGCATTCATTGATTCAAGAAGCAATGACTCTGAATAGATATGAAAATATTGATCGAAATTTGTATTTCTTCAACTATAAATTGAAATTCAGATCAGATAGCGCTGTCTTTTAAAGAATAAGTGTGTTTCTCATTTAAATTGATTGAGAAAACTGACTTTTCTTCATCAGATAGAATCTATTAATATCTTGCTTGAAGAAACATGCAAAAAATATTGAAAATCTGATCAATTCATGACTGTAAATGAAGTAATGCAGCGATTCAAGAATTGATTGCATGATATGCTTATTATATTCACGAAGTTCACTTCTGAAGATTACAAGATCTGAATGATTGTTGATGAAGACTATGTTCTATTCTGAATCTATCATCAACATGACAAAAAATCTTTAAATGTTAAGATTTCAAAGAAACTAAAGAATAATAAAACAGTCATGATGATAACAGATCTTCTTGATCAATTGCTTAAACAATTAAACTACATTTACAAAGTGTTTTTAAACAATCTCTTCACAAGTCACAAGCTTCTATTGTATCTATGAAAAAGAGACTATGAAATCACAGAAACAGCTCGTTCAAACTTCAAAATCTACAAGAACTTTGTTCAATTGAAGATTCAAAACAAGAAATAAAATAAAATACTTTGAAAAAAGCTTAAAATGATGATCATCTCTGATAATCAGATCATGCAATTTGTCTGAAAAGATAACTCTATCATTCTGTTTCAATTAACTATGTTTGATGATCAGATCTACATCATTCGCGATAGAAAGAAATCTTTGAGAACATTTATCAGTGCTAAGACTGCAAAAGCTTCATTCAATAATAAATTTTATGCAATGCTTTTGATTTTGAACTTTGATGATGTTTATAATCACTACATGAGAGCTGTTAATCAGATCAATCAGCTACAATCTTTCTATGCATACAATCATTAATGTAAATCAGAAAAACATAAAGTTTTGTATGAGTTCTTGATTGAAATCAGTATTATCAATGTTTATAAACTATCTTTGCATTCAGATGTTTTGAAGAAGATTAAATACATTGTTTATAGTGAGTTCAGAATGACTCTGACTACAGATTTAATTCAGATCTCTGAAAGACAGTTTCTGAAGCAAAAAAGAACATCAATTGAATCAGCAATTGAACGTTTAATGATATAAATAAAAGATCATCAAATCTGCAGAAGAAAAAGTTTTGATGACTGTTGTGAGTGCAAGAAGATAGACTTGACACTCAGATTTAGAAAATGACAAGTTCTTAATGAAATTACATCAAATTTAAATAATAGCGAGCGAGAAAAGCATTCTATCTTTGACTGTAATATCTATGATATTTTTCTATGTAGAAACGATTCTTGTTCATCGACGTTTCGACAAAGAGCTTAGATAGCTTGTGAGCTAGTGAGCAGAGTTCATTCAATACTAATGCGCTTGAGATGCATATGCTAGCTACTAGATGAGACGTTTGCTACAAGCTAGCTGTCAGCTGAGTTTGCATCGTTGATTAGCTTACATGCTACATAAATCAGCTACAAGCTGATTTAGCTGATTTAGCACTACTCTTCACTCTACTCGTCTATCTACTCGCTCATCTACTCTTCATTCTACTCATCTATCTACTTGCTCATCTACTCTTCATTCTACTCGTCTATCTACTCGCTCATCTACTCTTCATTCTACTCATCTATCTACTTGCTCATCTACTCTTCATTCTACTCGCTCATTTACTCTTTATTCTACTCATCTATCTACTCGCTCATTTACTCTTCATTTTACTCGTCTATCTACTCGCTCATTTACTCTTCATTCTACTCATCTATCTACTCACTCATCTACTCTTCACTTTACTCGTCTATCTACTTGCTCATCTACTCTTCACTCTACTCGTCTATCTATTCGCTCATCTACTCTTTACTCTACTCGTCTATCTACTCTTCATTCTACTCTTTATCAAATGTGTCGATCGAGCGCATAAAACACGTCAAACAGTGCTTCAAACAATGCTTTCTACATGACTTTCTATCTACTCATCATTCTACATGCTCAGCTATCTACTCGATAATCTTCGCTTCGAACTCTATAGAGCTGACGCTAAAAAGTTCAAAGATTTCATCTTCTTTTTTTCTTCATAGTTTCTACTTTCTAGAACAACAACAATCAAAATATCAACATGTTCAGCTATCAACTCAGCTATCTACTCATTCATCTACTAATCAGTCTACTTGCTTCAAAACATGCTTCAAAAAACGCGTTGATCAAGCGCATAACATGAGTCAAACAATGCTTCAAACAATACTTTCTACTGAGCTTTTCACTGAGCTTTCTACTGATCTTTCGATCGATCTTTCTACTGATCTTTCGATCGAGTCATTTAGTGAGCTTTCTACTGATCTTTCGATCGATCTTTCTACTGATCTTTCTATTGATCTTTCTATTGATCTTTCTATCAATCTTTCTATTGATCTTTCTATTGAGCTATCTATTGAGCTATCGACTGAGCTTTCTATCAAACACTCTATCAAACATTCTACATGCTTCAAAATACGCGTCGATCGAGCGCATAACACGAGTCAAACAATGCTTTTTACATGACTTTCTACATGACTCTCTACATGACTCTCTATCAAGCGCTCTTCATGTTTCTCTATCAAGCGTTCTTCATGTTTCCCTATCAAGCGCTCTTCATGTTTCCCTACCAAGCACTCTATCAAGCGTTCTTCATGTTTCTCTACCAAGCGCCCTTCATGTTTCCCTATCAAGCGCTCTTCATATTTCCCTATCAAGCACTCTATCAAGCGCTCTTCATGTTTCTCTACCAAGCGCTCTTCATGTTTCTCTATCAAGCGCTCTTCATGTTTCCCTATCAAGCATTCTATCAAGCGCTCTTCATGTTTCCCTATCAAGCGTTCTTCATGTTTTTCTATCAAGCATTCTTCATGTTTAAATAGATGATTAAATAGCTACTTAAATAATCAATTCATCAAATGATTTATTTGATTACATACGAATCTTGAATGTAGAAATGTACGAAAAGCAAACATGTATTGCGCATTATATCTTTTGAGCAATTGATGTCTTTTGAGCAAATGACTGTCATCAAAAGATACAAGCGCTTGTAACTAGTTATTAGTTGTTGATGAGTGACTATTAAAGCTTGTGAGCTAGAAGCTCGGCTAAACAGATATTTTTGACTGATGCTAGCTTGATGAGCTTGTAGCCAGTTTTAGCTGGTTTCGTCAAATGATCGATGATATCAGATATTCAACGTCAAACTGCAGAAGATCAAGAAGTATTTGATCGATCATCTGAACAAAGAATTCATTTTCTTCAGCTTCGTATCATACGTCTCGTCTATCTTGTTCATCAAAAAGAAAGATAATAGTCTGCGTTTCTGTGTAAATTATAGAAAGCTCAATGCTTTGATCAAACGAGATCACTATTCTTTGTCATTGATAAACAAGACTTTCGCTTGCATTCAAGAAAGCAAGTATCTGACTTGATTGAACATCATTGCTGCGTTCAACAAACTTTGCATGCATTTGAGCAGTGAAGATTTGACTACGTTTATTATCTTCTTCAACTCATACAAATATCATGTAATGCTCTTTGAATTAACAAATGAATCAATGTTCTATCAACACTATATGAACGACGTGTTGTTTAAATATTTACATTAGTTTTGTCAGATTTATCTAAATGACATTATTATTTACAGCAAGATCTTGAAGAAACACAAGTGACATGTATGATTGATCTTGCATAGACTACGAGAGATTAATCTACAGATAAACATAAACAAATGCGAGTTTCATGTGCAGAAAATCATCTTTCTAGAACTATTAATATTCATTGAAGAATTGAAGATGAATTCTTGAAAGATACAAGTCATTGTGAAATGATTTACACTTAATAATCTCACTCAGATACAGTTCTTCATTGATTTCTGCAACTTTTATCGACGCTTTATCAAGAACTTTTCGAAGATTGTTCATCTCATGATTCAACTTACTCAAAAGAAAATCATATTTGAATGAAATGAGATCTGTCAGATGACATTCAATCATATGAAGAGACATATGATTGAGACTTTGATACTTCGTCACTTTGATCAAATTCGCAAGATCATTCTCGAAATCAATTCATTCAACTACTTTAATGATGAAGTTCTGTCTCAATATGATGACAAGAAAATATTACATTCAATGATCTTTTATAGTAAGAACATGTCTTCTGCTGATGTCAGAAACTGAGCTAGACTAGAGATACTATCAATATAAATGACTGATATTATTATTACTTTGATAGAATCTAGATACAAGATAATACATCAAATAATGTACAAGATGAAAAACAAAGAATGAAAGAAAAGAACGAGAACTCAACTTCTATATACATGAATTGAGCAGAATCAAGACTAGACAGTAGTTCTATTGACTTAAGATTGCAGAAGTTCGCGCACATGACTGAGATGATTGAAACAGAATTGCTGAGACTAAATTAAAATGATGATGACTAGATTGATGACTTGATTCATTGAACTGCAAAACAGATTCAATGAATCAAGATTATCTAAGACATCAATGATTTATGTTCTAAATCGAATTGATGATCTGACATCATGACAATAGCTTCTCTCTTCAAGATTGAGCTTCTGCAAAACAATGAGATGAGAAAGAATCGAAGACAAAGACTGAAACAAGATGAGAATTGATGAGAACGCATTTTAATGTGATGAAGCACAGACGAAACTAGAATAGATCTGAGTCACATCTGAGTCAGATCTGAGTAAGATGTCTGAAGAGCGAGACGAGACGAGACGCATTTTAACGTGATGATGTACAGATGAAACTAGAATACATCTGAGTCACATCTGAATCAAATTTAAACAAGATGTCTGAGTCAGATCTAGACAAGATTTGAGTCAGATCAAAGCTGAATTGAGATGATGAAGATTGAACTTAGAGTTCTTGACATTGACATTGAGACATCACACACGACAGTACATGTGATTCTTCAGCGACAGAATTAACGAAATGATATTCATTGAGCGCTTGCTCACAATTATTCAGAAGATGAAAAGACTTTCAAGTAGAAAAGTGATCTTCTCAATCGATGTAATACTTGAGCAGAGATGAATTATAGTGTCTATCACGCTTGAAGTTTAGTATGCTGTTTACATATCAGAATCTTTCATCATTCTTGATGACAACGAATTCTTGAGATTTCTGATGTTGATTTGAAAGAAAGTCACTTGTGATATGACTCAGAAGAATGACATGAAAGATTGAATGAATCTTCATGAATGCTGAAAGATTTAACTCAATGATCAGAGAATTGTTCTTGAAGACACGCTTGATCTTGAAGAAGTCAACGTTATGATCATCTAACTTGACAGCGAGACGAGCAATGCTGAGATTGCGAGCATTCAGTCAAACTTCATCTTCGACGAAGTATCTAGAACAAGAACGATGAAAGAAATTGACATTGAATTCGTAAATGATCTGAACTATAAGCATCTCATCACATAGATGCTCAGTTAGTTTCTTCATCTTCTTGATGAACTCTTTGACATTGATTAACTTGTTTCGAGCTTAAGATGTAAGATTCTCAAGCAGAGATTCAGAAGACTTGAAGTCTAGACGTGACTTCTGACTCGAATTGATCAAGAAGAATGATGCTAGAGTGATTGATGACAATGCATTATTGACGACGAATTCGACTTCAGAAAGTCACTTAGCTCAGTCATTCTGCATGTAGTTGACGAAGACTCGAAGATAATGCTTCATGACAGCATTAACTCTCTCGATTTGATCATCGATCTCAGAGTGATACATCATTGATAACTTAGCGTTTATCTTCAGCATTTTACACATATGCTTTCAGACATCGAAGATGAATTGTGTGTCTCGATCAGACATGAAGAACTCGAGTAAATCATGATGTTTTCAAACATAAGCATAGAAGCAGTTGATAGCTTCTTCAACTTTCATAGAAGTGATGAGAACTAGATGTCTCATTTTGATAAGATGATCAACGAAGACTAGAACATATTTATATGTGATACTCATGAAGATACTGAGCGATAAAGAATCTACATAGTTTATGAAGATATCATGTCAACGACGTTCAAGAATTGAAAGAGAACACAATCATTCTTGAGTTCATTGTCTAGAGAGCTTGAAACGTGTGCACACATGACAGTTTCATACGAAGCGTTGAACATACTTATAAATGTTTGATCATCAGTAGACTCGACTGATCAGTTCATAGCTTTTTGCTCTTTCTGAATGATCATCGACGACACTATCATGAGCGAGCTGAATGATACAAAGACGTAGTTTATCTGAGTTGAGCACGTACTTTCTTTCTTGAAAGTACAGATGATTCTCGTGTTCTTCACACTCGACTAGAAAGATCTTGTTGTGATGTCGTGCTTCATTGCGAAGCACTTCGATTATCTGAGCTGCGAATTTGTCATTGATTTCGACTTGCTTTCACAATGTCTGAGTGAAGATGTCAGCAGAATCTTCATCAAGATTCAGAATGTCTTGATTTAGCTGAGACTTGATGTTTTCAACATCGAATTCTTCGATTTCTAGATTCATGAGAGCTAAAATTTGTGAAGATGCTGAGATAACTGAAAACAGATGTAACTGAACTGAATCTAGAATGATGATTTGTGACTGAAGCTTCATGACTTTGATGTTGAAGATGTCAAAAGCAAGATTCTCAACAATATCGAGATCTAAAACATGAGTTTTCAGAATTGTTTGATGTTGATATTGATGTCAAGAATCAAATGTATTCTTCTCTTTAAAAAGATCTTCTGAGCAACGTGTCAGAGCATTCGACTTATCGTCGACTTTGTCGAGACGATAAGCGATGCAATAGTTGAATCTAGACAGAAACTCACTTCAACGAGCTTGATGACGACTCAACTGCTTAGTTGACATGAAATACTCAAGATTTTTGTGATTCGTGATCATCTCGACAGAATAGATAGAGTCTTCAAGCTCTGATCGTCATTTCTCGAAAGCGCAAACAATGATCATGAGTTCTTTATCGTAGATCTCGTAGTTACATTCGACTGAATTATGCTTCTTCGAAAAGTAAGCGACTGAATGAAGAATCTCGTTTTCATCATACTGAGAAAGAATGTTTTTGAACACATAATTCGAAGCATCGATTTCTATCACAATCTTGTGATCTGAATTATAGTGACAAAGAATAATCTTGAAAGTGAAGACTTTCTTAAGAATGTTGAATGCAATCTGACATTTCTGAAATCAGACAAAGAGTACATCTTTTCTGATGAGACGAGTGAGCGAAGTAGTTATTCTACTATAGTCATAGATGAATCTTCTATAGAAGTTCGCGAAATCTAGAAAACTTTAAACGTCTTTAACGTTGATCAAGATGAATCAGTTGACAATGATGTCTATCTTAAAAGAATTCATCTTGATCTCTTTGATGATGATTATCAATTCTAGATACGAGACTTGAGTGACGTGAAACTTGCATTTGATTATATTCATCTGAAGGTCTGCTTCTTGCAGCTTTCGCAGAATGAGCTTGACATGAATCTTATGCTTGAGTTCATTGTCGAAATAAATCAAGATGTCATTCAGATAAGCTGTACAGAACTTATCTAAATATTCACGAAGAGTATTGTTGATGTACTTCTGAAACGAGACAGATTCATTACATAAATCAAAGAGCATGACTAGATACTTGAATAATTCAAATCAAGTGCAAAAGACGATGAGAGCTTCATTTTCTTCTTTGATTCGAAGTCGATTGAACGCAGAGATGATATTCAGCTTGATAAAGATTTTAGCTCGACTTAGACAATTCAGCGTTTCTGAGATCAGAGACAGAGAATATCGATTCTTGACTGTGATAGCATTCAGATCTCAATAGTTCATGCAGAAGCGAAGTTCTTCTTCGAGTTTCTTGACGAAGAGAACAGAGATGATCGTTTGAAAGCAACTGACTCGAATGAAATCTTTGCTCAGATTTTCATTCAGATAACGACGAAGTTCTAGAATTTCGTCACGACTCATGTCGTACAAAGCGAAGACTGAGAATTGAGCATTTTCTTTAAGATGTATGACATGATCATGAGCTCAATGCAAAGACAAGATATCGACGTTCTTCTTGAAGAAAACATTTAAAAACTCGAAATATTTGAACGATAAAATTGTGACTGAATCGACGTTCTTACTTTGTTGATAGACTTCAAGATCTTCTTGTGTCGTGAATGCAATCAATTGAAATTTCTTTTTCATTTGATGAAGATTCAGACGATGATTCTTATCATACATACTGTCTTGAGAGCGAGATGAGAACTGAGCAAGAGTTGAAATGTTCTTTGAACAGACAGTCAAAGTCGCGTGACGCGATTTTGACTCGTCAGAATCTAGACTAGAAGACGAGATTGATTCAAGATTCAAGAAGACATTGATTTTCTTTAGAATGACGTTAAACACTTCAATGTCTTTGACATGAGCAGCATGATCAAAGCTTCGAGCTCTCAACTCGACTATGTCAAGTTGTATAAAAGATCGATCGAATTGATCTGCTTGAGAGACAACAGAAGTTCTAGAAAGAAAAGAATTTCGACACTTGATTTTTGATGAATATTCTTTTTGAATGACTTGAAGAATACGATTAGAAGCTTCTTGTTTCAGACGAGAGACAAGACTGAACGAGATTTGTTTTCTGTGAACGAGCTGAGTATTAGTTGACTTTTCATGAATGAACGAGAGATTATATTGCTTCTTGTGAGCAGATGAGAAACTGAGTTGCTTCTTTCAAGCGAATGAAGAACTAAATTGCTTCTTGCAAGCGAACTGAAAACTGAGTTGCTTCTTTCGAGCGAATGAGAGACTAGATTGCTTCTTGCGAGCGAACTGAAAACTGAATTGCTTCTTTCAAGCGAATGAGAAACTAAATTGCTTCTTGCGAGCAAATTGAATGCTGAATTGCTTCTTGTGAGCAATCTGTAGACTGAATTGCTTCTTGTGAGTAATTCGTGAACTGAGTTGCTTCTTGTGAGCGAATTGAGAGCGAGGCTGAAGAAAAGCTACTTTGTTAACTTCAAGCGAGAAATTTTCTTCTTGTTGATTAAGATCATAGATCTTGACGAAGATTTGACAACAATGATTAAGACAGAAGAAGAAAGACAAGATGAGAATATTGTGTTCAAAATTGACATCAATGACGTGATGATGAAGTCATGACAAACTCATAATGATGAGATACTGACTTAATTCAGTGACATAGAAGAATAGTCTTTCAATGTGTTTGTCAAGAATCATTGTGATTTCGATGACATGAATAATGTCATTGATTAAAGTGACTTGATCATCAAATTCTTGAAGTCTGCGAGAATTAATTAATTGATGCAAGAGAAGATGATGTTGTTGCGCGAAGAATTTATTCATAAAGACATAAGTGAAGACTTCACTATCAATCAGAGCGAGAGTGAGAACTCTAGATTGAGCTTGACGTAGAATACAGAATACTATCATGTGATTATCTTTGAATGTCGAATTGAATTCAAAGAGTTTCAAGACAGATTTAGCAGAAAACTTTCTATATGATTGAAGTGAGAATGAGAAGATTGAGACTAGTAGACAAGATGATATGTATACAGATTTCTGAGCGCGACTTAGCTCAGAGACTAAACTTTTCTCACAGACAGCGAAACTTCTTCATCTATACTGATGACGTCACTGTCATAGATGTTCATGATATGCAAAGTGAAGAGCTTTTTATTTGAACATTCTTTAGCAATTTTGCTTGAATGTTGCAACTTGCAGTAGTAGCACAACTTTCACTTGTTGCAGATTTTCTTGATCTCAGAAACGATCAGAATCTTATCTTGAACGATGACAATGACGAAGTTTAAATTCATTGACTCATTGAAAGACGAGAGAGAGAAAGATGAAAATACTGTTGAAACAACAGTCACAGAAATGATGATCTTTGAACTCAAAGAATTACTGATCGATGCAGAGATGCTCTTGACTTTGATGAATGAAACAATGATGAAGACAAAGTGAGATTGACGATGCTTAAGCTGCTGAAACTCTTCGTCGATGTCAGAGAATGCTTGAACTCATTGATGAAAGATGAATGATCGAGTTTCATCAAGATTTCGTCAAGAGAAGACGATGACTTGAATGAAATAATTGACATTGCGCTTCAGACAGTCAATCAATGAGAAATCTTTCATTAAAGAACATTCTTTCTTTTGATAGAAGAGATTGTAGTAGTCAACAAAGCTATTCGTGCCTTGCTTCAGAGTTTCACAAAGATATAGACGAGCATCTTCTGTCTTGAAAGAATTGTTGCAATAATGATGCAACTTGTGTCATCAATCTGCAAAGATAGAAATGATACAGAGATCATTGACTCGATATTGATTCATTAGATTGTGAGTCTTCTTATCTATGATGAGTCGTGACTCGACATAGACGATCTTGACTTAATAAGAGAAATAATGATCGTCGTTCATGTTCATGCGCTGTATCAGACTCTGCTCTCATGCATTCAATTGATCTTTGTTTCTCTCATATTCAGATATGTCAAAAAGCTTCTCGAATTTAGAAGCAATGATGACAGCGACAAAGTTCGCAGAGAGATGAATAATGAAAGAAGATTGATTGTTCAAGATTTGTGCGATGATCTGAGCTATCATCGCAAGAAACTGAGAATTCAATTTTATATAGACTGAAAAACTGAGAATGATGAACGAGAACAAAATGATGACATCATGTTGTCAAACTTGATTTTGAAGCTCTCGCATTGCGCGAAAGATCTCGACTGAATTTTCGATCACACTTTGAGCGAACTGTTCAACAGCATGCTCATCGTCGATCGAGAAATTGTGAAGTGACTTCATTTGAGCGAAAGAATAACTAAATGAGATTTCAACATATGAAAACGTTGCAGAAAGTGTAGATCTTTCATAATGTCAGAGATTGAGCTAAACTAGAGATACTATCAATATAGATGACTGATATTATTATTACTTTGATAGAATCTAGATACAAGACAATACATCAGATAATGTACAAGATGAAAGACAAAGAATGAAAGAAAAGAATGAGAACTCAACTTTTATATACATAAATTGAGCAGAATCAAGACTAGACAGTAGTTCTATTGACTTAAGATTGCAGAAGTTCGCGCACATGACTGAGATAATTAAAACAAAATTGCTGAAACTAGATTAAGATGACGATGACTAGATTGATGACTTGATTCATTGAACTGCGAAACAGATTCAATGAATCGAGATTATTTAAAACATCGATGATTTATGTTCTAAATCAAGTTGATGATCTGACATCATGACAGCTGAGTGCAACTACAAGATATATGATAAAGAACTACTGATCATCATTCAAGCATTTGAACATTGATGATTCAAACTGAAGTTAACTGACATTTCTATCAAGATGTTCATTGATTATCAAGCGCTCATCTCATTGATGAAAGACAAAGAGCTAAGCAGACAACAGATGCGCTGAATACAAAAGCTCGCTGACTTCAACTTCAAGATAATGTATTAATCTGACAAGCAAAACATCAAGATTGATGCATTAACTCATCAAGTTGACGTTGTGTTCAGAGATCTCGATGATGAGCGCATTTGTTATCAATGAATCACTATTTTGACGTTGAATTGAATGAAGATTGCTGATTTAAAGAAGAACATCAGCGAATCAATCTATAAACAGATTCTTGAGATTAATAGAATCGATGAGAATTGTACGCTACTTCGCGAAGTAATAGCAAGAGATGAGACACAATGTGAAGATATCAAATTGAAGAATTGTCATGTTCAGAAAAAAATCTTGTATCATGATAATCAGCTATGAGTTTCGTTCAATGAACTTCTACAAATGAATCTGATTCGTGAAGTACATGATCAGTCATCAATGAGTTATTCTGATATTCTTAGAACTGTGAAAATCATAAAACGAAATTACTATTGATCATTCATGCAAAAGACAGTAGATCAATATATTTGAAACTGCTATGTCTATCAACGTTTCAAGACATCTAAAGATAAATTAAATGACTTGCTTCAATCTCTATCAATACTTGAACAGCGATGACAGAACATAGTCATGAACTTCATTATCAATTTATCTGATTCGTATGACTACAACGCTATTCTGACTGTCATTTGCAGATTGTTAAAAGAAAGACATTATATTTCTTGCATCACTGATGATGAAGATATCACAGTCGAAAAAACAGCTGAAATGTTGCTTCAATGAGTATATTGAACTCATGATCTATCAAACTTCATTGTGTTCGATCGAGATTCTCAGTTCACCTTCATTCTCTGAAAGTTTCTTTGCAAATGACTAGACATTTCTCTTTGATTGTTCATCGTCTATCATTCTCAGATTGATGATTAAAGCGAATGAGTCAATCAGAATGTCAAAAGATATCTTCGTTTCTTCTGTTCATACATGCAGAATGACTGATTCAAGTGATTGCTTATGATCAAGTTTGTTGATAATAACATCTTGTTTTCAGTCATTTTCTTGATTCTCTTCTTCATGAATAAGAGCTTTCATTCTCATATGAGCTTCAATTCTGACATCATCGAGTATGAAAGCAGTCGCGAACGCTTGCAGATCGTCAGAGTTGAAGATATATTCAATCACATGAACAAGACATTAATCTTTGCTCGCGAAGCTCTGATCAAAACACGAAAATGAATGATGAAACAAGCTAACAAGCATAGAAAGAAGATCAATTATGAGATCAAATCAAAGATGTTTCTGAACGAACAAAACATAGTTACAGCGAGACTCTTCAAAAAACTGAATAACAAGATGCTCAATTCATTCAAGATCATAGACTCTGTTGACTTCTTCTATAAATTGAAACTATCAGACACTATGCATATACATGATGTATTTCATTCAAAGCTTCTTCGTTCTGTCGTTGATGACTCTCTGTCTGATCAGAAGAATGAATTCTTGAGATCAATAGTGGTAAACAATGAAAACGAATGAAAGATCGACGATATATTGAACTCTTGATGATATCAAAGACGACTTCAATATCAAGTTAAATGAAAGAGCTATGACAACGATCTCAACTGATATAACGCTGACGACGATGAATTTATGAACGCTCAAGAGATGATTGACGACTTTCATATCAAATATTCAAGAAAAGCGCGCTAAGAAATAACATTCATGCAAACATAAATAGTCAAGAAGAGAGAGTAATGTTATGATTCTAGTCTTCGTCTATTCTTTCTAGTCTTCGCCTTGATTTCATTCTAATCAAGTCTAGTGAGCATTCAAGCTAAAGATGATGTCATTGAGACTCTGCATCATATGTGTAAGATGTCAACTCAATCAAGTCTAGCACAAAGCTGAGAAATGCACATATAAGAATTGAGTTCTTTTCTGTAGATACTTTTCTTTCTTAGCATTTATCTATTAGTTAAATGACACTCATATGACTCGCTCTATGTCAATCTTTAACAAGAAGTTATTAAATAAGATGATAAAGTTCTTTTGTATACAAGAATTCATAAACAAGCAGATGTATCATCTTGATCTTTTAATCATTTATAGAATTCATTCTGTCTTTCATGTATTTCTCTTAAAGTCATATAATCATAGACTAAATGATGACTTTATACTTAACTATCTCACACTCAAGCTTATTGATGATGAGCAAGAATGAAAGATAGAAAAGATTTTACAGAAGCAAAAAAGAAAGAAAATCTTATATTATAAGATACAATGAAAAGAGTATTCTGTGAAATATAATCAATGAATATTAAGCGAAGATATGAAAAATGTTTTGAAGCTTATAGAAGCTTTCAAAACGAGGCTGAAACATGAGCGAAAAGCATAATTACTCACTTTCAAGCATAAATTTATTGTCATGATGTCAGATCATCAATTCAATTTAGAACATAAATCATTGATATCTTAAATAATCTCGATTCATTGAACCTGTTTTGCAATTCAATGAATCAAGTCATCAATCTAGTCATCATCATCTTAATTTAGTCTCAGCAATTCTGTTTTGATCATTTCAGTCGTGTGCACAGACTTCTGCAATCTTAAGTCAATAAAACTACTGTTTAGTCTTGATTCTGCTCAATTCATGTATATAAAAGTTGAGTTCTCATTATTTTCTTTCACTCTTTGTCTTTCATCTTATACATTATCTGATGTATTGTCTTGTATTTAGATTCTATCAAAGTAATAATAATATCAGTCTTTTATATTGATAGTATCTTTAATTTAGTTCAGTTTCTGACATTATGAAAGATCTACACTTTCTGCAACGTTTTCATACATTGAAATCTCATTTAGTTATTCTTTCGCTCAAATGAAGTTATCTCACAATCTTTTAATCGACAATGAGCGTGCTGTTGAACAGTTCACTCAAAGTATGATCGAAAATTCAGTTAAGATCTTTCGTGTAATGCAAGAGCTTCAAAATCAAGTTTGACAACATGATGTTATTACTTCATTCTCATTTATCATTTTCAGTTCTTCAATTTATATAAAGTTGAATTCTCAGTCTTTTGCAATAATAGCTCAGATCATCGCACAAATCTTGAACAATCAATCTTCTTTCATCATTCATTTCTCTGCAAATTCTGTCGCTGTCTTCATCGCTTTTAGATTCAAGAAACTTCTTAACATATTTAAATATGAGAAGAACAAAGATTGATTGAATGCATGAAAGCAGAGTCTGATACAACGCATGAACGTGAACGATAATCATTATCTCTCTCATCAAGTCAAGATTGTTTATGTCAAGTCATGACTCATCATAGATAAGAAGACTCACAATTTAATGAATCAATATTGAGTCAATGATCTTTATATCATTTTCATCTTCGCAGATTGACAACACAAGTTGCATCATTGCTGTGACAATTCTTTCAAGACAGAAAATGCTCATTTATATCTTCGTGAAATTCTGAAGCAAGACATGAATAGCTTTGCTGATTACTACAATCTATTTTATCAAAAGAAAGAACATTCTTTGATGAAAGATTTCTTATTGATTGATTGTCTGAAGCGCAATGTTAATTATTTCACTTAAGTCATCATTTTCTTCTGATGAAATCTTGATGAAACTTGATCATTCATCTTTTATCAATGAGTTCAAGCATTCTCTGACATCAATGAAGAGCTTCAGCAGCTTAAACATCATTAATCTCGCTTCATCTTCATCATCATTTCATTCATCAAAGTCAAGAGCATCTTTGCATTGACTAGTAATTCTTTGAATTCAAAGATCATTACTTCTGTGACTGTTGTTTTGACAGTATCTTTATTTATTTATTTCTTGTTTCTTGATGAGTCAATGAATCTAAACTTCATCATTGTCATCATTCAAGATAAGACTCTGATCATTTCTGAAATCAAGAAAATCTGCAACAAGTGAAAGTTGTGTTACTATTGCAAATTGCAACATTCAAGCAAAATTGCTAAAGAATGCTCAAATAAGAAGTTCTTCACTCTGCGTATCATGAATGTTTACGACAGTGATGTCATCAATATAAATGAAGAAATCTCACTGTCTGCGAGAAAAGTTTAGTTTCTGAGCTAAGTTATGCTCAGAGATCTGTATACATATCATTTTGTTTACTAGTCTCAATCTTTTCATCTTCACTTTAATCATATAGAAAGTTTTCTGCTACATTTATCTTGAAATTCTTTGAATTCAATTCAACATTCAAGAATAGTCACATGATAGTATTCTATATTCTACGTCAAGCTCAATCTAAAGTTCTTACTCTCGTTCTGATTGATAGTGAAGTCTTTGCTTATGTCTTTATGAATAAATTTTTCGCGCAACAACATCATTTTTTCTTGCATCAATTAACTCACTTTCACAGACTTTGAGAATTTCATGATCAAGTCGCTTTAATCAATGACATTATTCATGTCGTTGAAATCACAATGATTCTCGATGAACACATTGAAAGACTATTCTTTTATGTCATTGAATTAAATCAATATTTCATTATCATGAGTCTGTCATGACTTCATCATCACGTCATTGATGTCAATTTTGAACACAATATTCTCATCTTGTCTTTCTTCTTCTGTCTTAATTATTGTTGTCAATTTCTCGTCAAGATCTATAATTTTAATCAACAAGAAGAAAATTTCTCGCTTGAAGTTAACAAAGTAGCTTTTCTTCTGTCTCGTTCTCAATTCGCTCACAAGAAGCAACTCAATTCATGAATCACTCACAAGAAGCAATTCAGTCTACAAATCATTCACAAGAAGCAATTCAGTTTACAGATCATTTACAAGAAGCAATTCAGCATTCAATTTACTTGCAAGAAGTAATTTAATTCTCAATTTGTTTGAAAGAAACAACTCGATTTTCAGTTCACTCACAAGAAGCAATTCAGTCTTCAATTTGCTTGCAAGAAGTAACTCATTTTTCTGTCTGTTTACAAGAAGCAATCTAACTTTTCGTTGACTCATGAGAAGCAAACTAATACTCAGCTCGTTCATAAGAAACAAATCTCGTTTAATCTTGTTTTTCATTTGAAACAAGAAGTCTCTAGTTGTATTCTTCAAGTTATTCAAAAGAAATACTCATCAGAAATCAAGTGTCAAAATTCTTTTCTTTCTAGAACTTCTGTTATTTTTCAAGCAAATCAATTCAATTAATCTTTTATACAACTTGACATAGTCGAGTTGAGAGTTCAAAGCTTTGATCACATTACTCATGTTAAAGACATTGAAGTGTTTAATGTCACTTTAAAGAAAATTGATGTCTTCTTGAATCTTGAATC
>JAABUV010004395.1_pt1 | contig 16912 bp, 19 predicted proteins | sample 5559971 | NCBI WGS metagenome assembly JAABUV01 (sample SAMN10711881, study PRJNA513362) | rock metagenome | isolation source: Antarctica rocks | place: Antarctica: Victoria Land, Knobhead nord | collected 2015-12-19
TGCTGTGCGTGGGGCTGCGCCCGCCGCGCGGCGGCGGCGCGCGCTGCGCCGGGGCCGGCGCCCTGTCAGGGTCTGGTGCCCTGGGCGCGCCCGCCGCACCGGACCCGTGGCTGCGCGCATCCCTGCCGCCGGCAGGATCGCCGCGCGCGTTGCCCGAGTAGGGGGCGTGCGGGTAGCCCGCCCAATAGGGCCCGCTGGGGTTTGCACCGCTGCGGCGCCCCCGGGCTTCCCCGTCCGAGGCCAGGCTCCCCTCGGGCGGCCGCTCGCGCCGCCCGGCGCCGCCCGCGCCTTCAGGCGCGAGCGCGGCGGCAGCATCGCGCGCTGCGGCCGTGGGCGCGCCCGGCCGCTCGCGGCTGCCGGGCGGCCCAGCGGGCGGGCACAGGCAGGCGTGCGGCCAGCCGCGGAAGCAGCCCGCCAGCCACGCCACGCCCGCGCCTGGCTTGCCGGCCTCCTGCGGCGCGCCGCGGCCGCCAGGGTGGGATTCTGAGGCGCCGGACGCGCTGTGGCGCGCTCCGCCGCCCGCGTCGGCCGGCTCGGCGGCCCAGCGCGCGCGCCCGCGCCCCGCGCTCAGCGGCACGGGCTCCTGCCCAGGCCCCGGCGCGCGCCCCGCGTCGCGCAGGAGCTCCGTGGCTTGCGGCTGCGCCGGCGCGCGCTCCGGCGCGGCCTGTGCGCGCGCCGCTGGCGCCGCCGCAGCGCCGGCGAGCCCCGCTGCGGCAGCGGCACGCGCAGCCGTGACAGGCACAGCTACGCCGGCGTTGGCCTCCGTGTCAATCGCCAGGGCCTGCCCCGTCACAAATGCGCCGGCGGCCGGCCTCCCGCCGCCCTGGCGCCCGCTCGGCACGCTTGCCGGCCCCGCATATATGCGCCGCGCGTCCTGCGGGCTCGCTCCCGCAGGGGCTGCCCCCGCGTCTGGAAAGCCCGCCGCGAATCGCCCAGGGAGCGCCGGCGCTGCACTGTCAGACGCATGGACGGCTATGGGCGGGTGACCCGGGGCACTGTCAGACCCTGTCCGGACTGGGTCTGCTCGCGCGCCGGCGGCTGGCGCAGGCGCAAGGGGTAGCCCCCCGGGCATCTCCCTGCTTCCTGACCCTGCCCCCCGGCAGGCCGTCGGCGCGCTCGCGGCGGGCGGCTGCGGCGCGCCCTGCGCAGCGCTGAAACCAGCGGGCGTCTGCGCGGCGGGGCTGCCGCGAGCGCCCGCCTCTGCGGGCGTTCGGAGAATCGGGCGGGCAGCCACCTGCGCGGCGGTGCCGGGACGCGCAGGCCCGTCCGCGGCGGGCGACAGGGCCAGGCTCGGGGTCGCGCGGCCGGCGCGTCGCGCCGGCGACGGGACCGCCAGCGGCCGGCTGAGCAGCGCGGCCGCGCCGCCCACCTCCGTGCGCCCTGTCACGCCCGAGGGCCCTGTGAGCCCCTGGCGGCTCAGGCCCAGCACGCCTGCCAGCGCACCCCTTGGCTCGCGCCCTGCCCCGGAACGCTCGCCGCCGGCCGCCGCCGGCACTGCCGCCGCCGGCGCTGCCGCAGTGGGCGCTGCCACGCCGGCCGCCGCCGCTGGCGGCACGGCCGCAGCGGTCGCGGCCGTGACGGCCGACGCCGCTGGCGCTTCCTCTGCAGTGGCGTCAGCCGCTGGCGCAGGCGATGCCGGCCCGGGCGTCGCAGCCACGCCCTGCTCAGGCCCAGCCGGTCCCGCCGTTGTGAGGTCCGCTGCCTGTGCGAGCCCGCCAGCGCCCCAACCAGTGCCGGCCGCCGCGTCCGTGGCCTCCCCGGCGGCGGCAGCGCCGGGTGCTGCTGCGTCGGCGCTGGCGCCGGCCGCGGCGGCACCCGGGCTGGGCTCTACGAGCTCGCTGTCAGCCGCGCGGCCGCCCGCGACCTCCTCGCTGGCAGGCCCGGCAGGGCCGGCCGGCCCCGCTGGCCCCCCGCCCTGCCTGTCCGCGCCGGGCTCCCGCGGCGCGCCGCCCGCCGCGCGCGCCTGCTCCGCGCCGCACTGCGCATCGGGTGCCAGAACTTCCCCGGCTGCCCCGGCCGCCACGGCCGCGCGCGGCGCTTCTGTCTCCGCAGGAGCCGCGTCCGCCGCGCCCTCGTCCCCCGCCTCGTCCAGCTTCTGGCTGCGCGTGACGCGCAGCCGCGGCGCGCCGGCGCCGCGGCCGCGCACGACCTCGTACGCCAGCAGGCGCAGCGCCAGGTCGACGTCTGAGTCGTCGTAGTCCACCTGCGGGCGCGCCGCCGGGCAGGGGCAGGGTCAGGGTTGAGGTCGGCGCGGGCATTCATAATTCGAGCCATGGGTGTCATGAGAGGTCCAAGGGGCAGCATGGGCGCTGGGTCCGGCCGCGCCGGCGGCGGCGCTCGGGCAGGCGCAGCGCGCGGCCTGCGCGTCAGGGGCGCCGGCCGCGCAGGGGCGGCGAGCGCGGGCAGCTCTGACTCTGCACTCGGAGCACGAATCATGCACACTGGTGCAGGCGCGCAGCAGAGGGCGCGCCATGCCTGCTCTGAGAGAGAGGGCATGGCCGGGACATGCAGAACGCGCGAGTCGCCGCTGCCTCCGTGAGAGGAGCAGTTTCCAGACCAGGGCACCTGAGCAGCTGGCGGGCCGCGCAGGATCAGCCGCGCGGGCGGATGGCGGGAGCAGGCTGGGGGGCGCGCCCGGTAGGTACCCTGCGCCGCGTCGTGGGACGAGATGGCGCCCGGGTAGAACCTGCCGTCGCCGTCAAACCTGCGGCGGGGCTGGCGCAGTCAGCCGGCCCCCCGCCTCGCCCTGTAAATGTGGGGATGCACAGCGCAACAACGGGCTGTACAGCGACCCCACCCCCATCTTCTAAGACCAATGCATTTTTACTGTAGACCGTGCACGTCAAGCAGAGCAGGGCCAGGCCGGCGTGTGCGCGGCCTGCGCACGCGCCGCCAGCAGGAGGTCTGGGAGGGCAGGCTGCACGGGAGCGGGAGGCGTGTGCGCCGGGCGCGCCAGATGTCACAGGCCATGCCGACCAGCGCCGCGCCCGCCGGCAGGTCCCCAGGCACCGCCGCCGCCGCCGTGCGCTTCTGCCGCCGGCCGGCGCCGCGGCCAGCGCCGCGGCCAGTGCCGCGGCCAGCGCCGCGGCCGCCCCCGCGCCCCGCACCTCCCGCAAGTGCCGCCGGCGGCCCCGCATCTCTTGCAGCCCCGCCGGCATCGCCGCCCTTCGCGCCGGCGCCGCCAGCGGCAAGCGCGTGCGCCGCGCCGCCGGCGGGCCCTTCCTCAGATTGTCCGGGGCTCCTGGGGCTGTGAGGCCTGCCGCCGTCCTCTGCCTCGGGCCGCGCTCTGGCCTCGCCGCCTGCGGAGGAACGCCGGGGCCGCAGCGGCCGCGCTCTGGGCCCCGCCGCCGGTGCGGCCGGGCCGTCTGCGGCGGGCGCGCCGCCGGCCGCGCCGCCCGGTGGCTCTGCGGGCGACGCCGCCTGCGCCGGCGGCGACGCCAGCTCGGCTGGGCTGGCTGCCCCACCCTCCGCGGCCCCGCTGCCTGGCTTGCGGCGGGCGGCCGCGCGCCGCGCGAGCTCTGCTGGCGGAAGCAGCCCCCTGTGTCGCAGAGCGCGGCGGTGAGCGGGTGCCGCTTCCGGCTCTCAAGACGGAGTGAGCCCGAGTGCGATGCTCCTTGACATTTGAAAACGCCGCACTGCGCATGCAGGACAAGGCGCGGACGATAAGAAGTGTAGGAGCGCGCGTGGCTCACGTCAGAGCCCAGGTCGAGGCGCTCGCATCAGGCAGAAAGTGCTCCGGGTCCTTTGCTAGCGCAGCGGCCACCTGCGGCAGCGCATGCCGAGCACCAGGTTGGTGCAGACTGCAGGGCTGAGCTGAGCAGGCTGCCTCGACAACGTCCAGCAGAGCGACTGCAGAGAGTGTAGTGCGAGTGCAGGTGCACCTGGCTGACGGCCTTGCCGACAAACGTGCGCAGCTTGCGCTCCTTAATCGAGCGCACAATGTCAGCTAACTCCAGGCCGCTGGGGTGCTCTCGCAGCACCTCGAAGATCTCAGACTTCAGAGCAGGCTGGCCCTTCTTGCCGGCGCTGCCAGCGCATTGCGCCTCGAACGGATTCGGCAGGCGCCCGGCCGTGTCCTCCCTGGCGGAGGCTTGGAGTGCATCGTCCACGCCCGCTGCGGCAGGCATGGTTGCTTGGATTCCATCATCCGCTCCAGAGCTTGCTAATCCCTGCGGCGCACCTTGCTCGGGGGCCTCGGCCATTGCGCAGCCCAAGCTCGCGCGGGCTAAGCGAAGCCTGCCTCGTCATACCTCTTGGCGCCAAATTCGTGTTCAGCTGGCTAGCCCCAGCACACCGTGTGCTGGGGCCACAGCAGGCCCTTCAGGGATGAGAGAGTCTGCATGCGAGTTTCATCCAGAATGAGGTTCCTTTTCCAAGCAGTTCCGAGGCATGCCACAGCCGGCACTGAACGGCATGCTAACCAGCAAACATATGACAACGGCCTTGCCCTCAGTCTGGATCACGCTAGATCGACCGCAATGGTGGCCGTCGGTGAAAGCCACAGCAAGCACTGCAGGACGGGAAAATTATGCTAGGTAACTTATTTGCCTTGCAAGGCCCAGCCTCACCATGTGAGCATAATGCAACACTGAACCAACCTCCGTCCAGAGTGTGTGCGCAAAAGCGTAAAGTCGCGCGTACGCGGCCGGCGTCAGCAGCATCTCTAGCAGCTGGAGCACACAACAGGTTGTCCCGCACTATCCAACCAACCAAAACCCCTACCCGGCATCAGACGGACATGCTCGACCCGGCGCAGCAGAAGGCACCCTCGTTTAAGCACTGCATGCGCGCAGCGGAGCCAGCGTGCAGCTCGCCCTGGGGCGCTGCAGCACTCGGCGGCGGCTTGAGCGCAACGGTGACCTGCCCAGTGCTGTGCAGCATGCATGCGCAGCCTCCCTGCTTGCGCCACACCAAGCGCCAGCAGCACGCCTTTCCCGGCGTGTCAAGCAGCTGGACGCCGCTCTGGCCACCTCATCAACACGAACCAGACAGCCAGCACGACGCTGCCGTTGGGAGCGCGGCAGCAAGCTCACTGCGGCAACGACCGTGTCGCCGGTGCCAGCCTAGGCCTTTCACAGGCACCCGATGCGGGGCGCGGCGTGAGCCCATGCAAATAATTTATTTTTTGCACTGCACGGCCATGCGCAACGCCGTGAAGGCGCCCAAACGCTGACCGACATACGTGCCGGGATTGCGGCGCAGAGCAAGGGGGTAGGGTTAGGTTGTATAAGGGTAAATCACCCTAACCCCACCCCAACATCTATTCCTGGCGGTTGAGGTAGGCGGTGACCTTATCGACGGTGAGCAGCATGATGCCGTTGGCGGGCACCGCGCGCAGCAAGCACGGCGTGAAGCCCTTGTAGAAGCGCCCCACGCCGCCCTCCTCCCACAGCCGCTGCACGCGGAGGGAGCGCGGGCCTCAGCCGTACTGCCGGCCGGCTCGGCCAGCCCTGCTCGGACCCTCCACATGGCCGCCCCTGGCCCCCCCCCTGACGACAGGCCGGGCGCGCAAGTGACACAATGCGACCGCAGCCGCCGCCGCCCCGCAGCACGCGGCACGCCCGGAGGGCGCCGGCGCGCGGGCGCGCACCTTTGCAGCGGCGGTCATGGTTGGGTAGCGGCGCTGCGCGGGGTCGATCGCGTCCGTCTGCATTGCCGACTTGACCTGGTCCACCGGGAAGATGGCGCACCAGTACAGCAGCCCGCCGAAGCCCGCCGCCGACACCACTACCCAGGCGGGCAGGTCGCTCGGGCTGCGCCGCGCGCGCTGGGTCAGCGACAGCGGGCCGCACGCGCGGCTTGGCCTGCTGCTCCTCACGCGTGCAGCAAGCGGAGCTGCACGCTCTGTAGTACCACACTTTGAGAGCTGCTGACAGAGCTCTGCCGCAGCTCGCCGCCTCTTATCCACCCAGGCCGGCAGCGCGTCCGCGCTGCCGCGCGCCAGCCGCGCAGGCAGCCCGACCAGGGCGGGTCGCGGCGCCACGCCGCAAGCAGGCAGTGGAGGCGCGACAAAAACAAGAGCAAAGCGCCTCCTTTCGCGTCACTCCACATCGCAGCGGAAGGTGTCGCGCCAGCCATCAGACAACCAACCAGACCGCTATGCAGAGCGCGCAGCTTTTCCAGCGGCTATCGGGCATAAATTCGGTCGACCGCACTCCAGGGCGCTGCAGGCGCGGGATCGCAGGCGCGGGGTTGCAGGCGCGGGGCTGCAGGCGCGGGCCCGCACGGGCAATGGTAGCGTTCCGCGGCCTGCCGCTTGATTAGCTCGAAGGAGCCGAGGTAGATGGCGTTGGCCGGCGTGTTGCGCACCAGCGTCGCGCCCAGGCCCTGGAAGGGCCCGCGGAAGCCGTTCTGGCGGATCGTGGCCGCAACACAGCCGGACACCGTCGTGAACGCCGCTGCGCCCGGGCGCGCGCCGAGCTCAGCGATGGCCGGGTCGCGTGCGCAGCACGGCCAGGGCAGGGTTCGGCGTACGGACTGACCGTGCGGCCACAACCGCCTACAGAGTTTGCTGCCAGCATTCTAAGAGCCAAGCACGCCAGTCAGTATGCCTTATCAATGCACGCAGAGTTGCGTGCGACATTGCCCCCCTAGGTGCATGCTTTAAGGGCTGCCCAAGGCGCATGACGTGTCTGGGGAAACCATTCCACTGGTTGGCCGCCTGCATTGCTGCACGTGCACGGAAGGGCAGCTGTGCATCACGCGCAGCGTGGGGTCACGCTGGGTGCGGGAGCGGGCCGCACGCTTGTAGCTGGGGTCCGACTTGGCCCGGATGATCTGGTACTGGATCTGGGACTTGTAGAAGTCGATCGGGCCCTCTGTGAAGGCCGCCAGGAAGCCGGTAATCGCGCCCGCCTGCGCGCGCGCGCGCCGGCCGCCCCATCAGTCCCGGCGCGCGCGCGTCCCGCTGGCTGCTGGCCGGGCGCGCCTGCCAGGCGCGCCTGGCCCGCCAGCAGGCCGGCGGCCGCTCACTCACGGTTATCGGCGCTGACGGTCCTGCCAGGCCAGGCGCCGCGCCTTGTAGAAGTCGCTTGTCACGAGCGGCCGCGTGCTGCCGTCCGGGTTTGTGGCCAGCCAGCGCTTGGCCCAGCCAAAGGCCCCGAACAGCGTCGCGCGGAAGAACATCTGCCCGGCCAGCGGCGACGTGACGCCCTGCGGCCCGCCGGCCTCTGCGCTTGGCGGCGCGCGCGCACGGGTGCATCGCCGGCGGAGCAGAGCGTGCACCTCGACAGTGTCGCAGCCTGACACAAACTGCATCACCAGCAGCAGAAGGGCCCACGGAAGGCGCGACACTGCAGAGAGCGTGCGGGGGGGGCACACGCTGTTGCAGGCAAAACTGGGACAGAAGCGCGCCCCGCCGGCCTGTTGAGAGGCGGAGGGGGGGCACCTTATAGAGCCCGGGCAGCCCCTCCCACTGAACAGTCTTCCGCACCACATCGAAGACGCCCGCTGCTCGTCCCGCAGCCCAGCTCAGTCAACCGCTGGGCAGAGTCTTGCTTGCAGCGGCGTATGAGAGCAGGTGAACTCCCTAGGAGCCTGAAGAGCGCGCACAGTATATCGGATTGCGCGCTGACTGCGTCTGAAGCCTGACTTTGGCTGTGTCGAAGGGATGGCCGACTAGCGTGACAGCGATGCCGCCTGCGGAGGAGCGTGCATTGGGTCAACCGGCGGCGCGGCAGCGGCCTGCAACGGCACCGTATGCATGCTGCCCGAGCGGATAGCGCACCGCACGTCCCCGCAAACACATCCTTCACCACCTTCAGGTAGCCCGTATCCTTGGGTGCTGGCATGGCCCCACGACCCCAGCGGGCGACTGCGCTTAAGGGATGGGCCGGCCTCTTGACAGGCGGACTGGCCGGCCAGCTGAGCCACAAACTCGTGCGCAACCCCTGCAACCCTACTCTGATCATGCACAAAGTCACTGACTATTAAGTCAGTGTTGCAGGCACCCAGAACGCTTTGTCTGAGCAGAACCGCAGGCCCATTTGGCAGATGGGCAAAAGCCTGGGCACAACGGCGCCGAATGTGTGCCTACCCCCTGAAATGTGTGTGTGTGTGTGGGGTCTAATGGCCTAGGGTTGGGGGCATTTGGTGGCCAAAACCCTGGGATATGGTTCTGCCAGATTTCCGCATGCGGGCAGAAGCCTTCTGCCCGCCGCGCACAACCCTGCCGGGCAAAAGGCAGGACTTCTGCCTGCAACACTGTGTGCATGCATGCCCAGCGGCCATGACAGAGCTGCAGCGCCTGCGATGCTGCCCCGCCATGCGCTGAGGAGCGCTGGCGCTGGCGGCTCCCTGCAGCCGGGCCTGTATTCGCTGGGCCGCGCTTTGGGTCTGCGGGGCATGGCTTCTGGGGTCCCAACGACGGCCACGCCGCCGCCAGACCTGTCCCGGGCGGGCACGGCAGACCTGTGCGACGTGCATGTGCCTGAGCCGGTTGATGTCGTCGCGCACCAAAGAGTGGACATCATGGAGCCCATCTTCAGGCAAGGCTGTCCCAGTGCAGCGCGCTGTGAAACACTTGTTGCGTATACAGACTTTCAGAAGCAGCTCACTGTCCGGGAAGCGCAGTATTAGTCAGCATCTTGTTTATTAGGTGAAGCCGGTGCAAGCGATGCAGGGACTATGGGGGCAGGCTCAGCTTCAGCGGCCAGGCAACTACTGTCAAGTGCTACGAGAACAACCCGCTTGTGAGGAAGGTGCGGCTGCGGCGCTCGACGTCTGTTGGGGTGTTTGCTGCATGTGACGTTGTTGATTGGAGTTATTGTTGGGAGCGTTTATAGGCACGGCTGACTTTGCTCTGTACGCACTGCCTGCACAGCTGATGCAGAGACAACAGCAGCCCTGGGTAGTTTCACTCATACTCATACTTCCTCCACACACTTACGCCAGGCGTTAGAGGGGCCCGGGCAAAACCGCGTGCTGGTGGTGGACGGCGGCGGGTCGCTGCGGTGCGCGCTGCTGGGCGACAACATCGCCGAGATGGCCGTGCGCAACGGCTGGAGCGTGCGCCGGCCTCCCGCAGCAGCGTCTGCCTTGTGCCTTCAGCAGTTATTGCACACCTGGCCAGCCATGTGGAGCCTCCTGCGTGTGCAAAACAGCCTCCGGCTCGAGGGCAGGTGCCCCAGCAGCACAACTCACAGCACTTTCCTCAGCACGCAAGCCGCTCAGCTGCTGCCAAGGACCAACAGGGGATGCTGCTGTCTGTGGTCCCCTGCACCGCCACCATGAGCCCACGCCGCCTTCAGCGTCGCCCGCACCCGCCGGTCCAGCCAGCTGCCAGCGGGCGCGCAGGGCATCATCATCAACGGCTGCGTGCGCGACTCCGCGATCATCGCGACGCTGCCGCTGGGCGTGAAGGCGCTGGCCGCGTACCCGCTGAAGAGCTCCAAGCGCGACCCCGGGCTCGCGGACGTGCCCGTCACGCTCGCTGGCGTGCGCGTGAGCCCCGGCGACTGGGTGTATGCCGACGGCGACGGCGTCCTGGTCGCCCCGGAGCAGCTGGTGCTCTGACCCGTGACAGCTCGAGCTGGCGCGCCGCGGGCTGCTGCTGAGCTGTGCGCCGCCGGCTCTGTCGGCGGCGCGGGCGCGGCCTTGGCGCGCGTGCGCATGCATGTCCCGAACCAGCCTGAGCATGTGCGGGCAGAATTGGCGTCCTGTTCGCGTCAGGCAGCTCAGCCTCGGATTACATGATCAAGCTGCTCCGTGTGACACTCACACAACCATGCTATTGGCGAGGTCGGATGCGTCTCGATGTTCAAATATGCATGCGGCTTGCGTGTCGACATGGGATGTACCAAATGCACCTCATTTGTGAGTCTGGTGACAGGCTGGGTGTACCTGTGGTGTCATTATTTCTTGAAGCTGCTTTCAAGTCAAGCTATACCATAAATGCAGCAGAAGTGCTTTTGCAAGGCGTGCTGCGGCATGTATGTGGCAGGATGGAGCGCAAGCAGGATGGAGCTCAAGCATGTGCAACAAATGCAAGGGAGTGTGCAGTAGCTACTTTGGCTAAAGCTGCAATGTCAACCTTTTGTTTATAGCTGAGGGTGTGCACAGGCTTCGAAGGTGCACTATACCTCGTAAAGAGCCACAGCATTACACTTTGTAGAGAGCCACAGCAAACATCGCATGCGCGCCTGTCCTTGCGACTTGAGTCGACTAGTGTTTACCGCATAGCGACACAGCTGGAAAAAGCAAGGGCTCCAAAGAGCCAGCAAACAGACTGCAGATGCATTCCCACACCCAGCATATGTGATAGTACTAGCAACGGTGGCAGGGTCATGTGACAAGCCGATGCGTCGTAAGGATGGGCCGACAGCAAACCAGTGCGCACGAGCTGCTCCGCACCCGACCAGTTCCTGGTGACCCGCCCCATGCATATGTTTGAGTGCACTACGACAAGCCAGGCCTGGAAGCTACCCCACTCTTGAAGGCGCGGCCAGTTCTCCACAGGGACCAGGGTGCACAAGGACAGCCGCCCCCCTTCCCCCGCCTTATAACAGAAGACGACATACTTGTCGGAGCGCAGCAAGCCGCGCGTGACGCGCCATTGAGTCTTGCACAAATGGCATCAAAGCAGAGGCCTCTGGATCCCCGTACGCACAGTACTTCCCTTGCTGAATGCACCGAGCCCACACCAGGCCCCATCCGTGAGGGACCACTCTGGAAAACACGCGTCACGAGGCCAGATGGTCCGTGTTTCTTGTCAATTGAATTCAGCTGCTAAATACGTACAGCTGCCGTGAAAACGACATCGGCCCAGCCCAACCCCCCGTCCATCAGCATCAGTTGCCGTCACGATGCCTCTCAAACCACCGGGCCTGCACACACAGCATCATCGCGCTCGAAGTGCAGAAACAGTTTCGACACTCACCCCCATCATGACAACAATGCAGCAGCACCCACTGGCACTGGCACTGCAGGCAAGCCCCTTTCAGAGCATGAACAGGCTTCCAGAGTGCCAGGCGCCCCTGAGCTGCACCAGGCGCCCCTTGGCTGCACATCTCTTAGCCCCCAGTCTGAGAATTGAGCACTACATGCGCACAACAACAATAGGCGCACACCCCACATGCCCAGCCCATGAGACAGACACAACTTAATCGCGCGCCGAAAAATCGGGGGTCTGCACACAACAGGGTGTTCAGGTGATGTGCTCACCAGTGCCCTTGGTGGCCTCGATGTTGCCGGCGCTCTGGATGCCCTCGTCCTTGCGCTTGCGGCGGTCGGCCTCAGGATCGTAGTGCTTGGAGGCGCCGATGAGGCGCTCAAACAGCGACATGTTCTTCGGGTTGACCGCCTCGCCCTGCGCATGGGTCAGGTTTAGGGTTGAGGCGCAGTCAGGCGCAGCGCCAGCCCGCACTAGGCGCACAGCGCCCTTATCAACACAAAATTGCACTGCCAGCCTGACAGACAGCGCCGTTGAAGTAGAAACCACCCGACAAGCGCAGAGTCAGCAGCCAGGCGACTGCGGACGCGCATGCGTCCTTCCAGCGCATCACCGCGCACACGCAGAGGGCGTGCAGACCCTGAGCCCCAAAGGCAGTAGGGCGCAGCCGCACCGTGTAGGCGTACGGCTCCTTGGACATGAGCGCGTCCCAGCGGCGGTCGCCCTCGCGCAGGTCCAGCGAGATGATGTTGGGCACCTGAGGCGCGTGCTGGGCGTCATGCACCTCCCTGACCTAGCGGCTACTCCAACGGCTGAGGCCGGCTGGCAGCCTCGAGCTGGCGCTTGCGCCGGCGCCGGCGCGCGCCGACACAGGATTGCGCAGGGGACCTCGTCAGAGACCAGGCAGCACAGACACCGGCACCCCCGGCTGCGGCTGCAAAGGCTCGGAGCACGGCGGTATCAATGCAACTGGCATGCATCCGACATCAACTCTCTTCATCGGCACATCAACTCCTGGCACATTGCCTGTTTCCGCAAGCCCAGGCCGCAGCGTGCAGAGGCGGGCGCGCACAAAGAGGATGGTCAGCAGCAGGCCCGCCAGGTTAAAGAAGGCGGACACGTAGAAGCGGCCGGCCGACGTCAGGTAAGCAAACCAGATGCCCGCGACCAGCGCGCCGGCCTTGCCGGTCGCGGCCGAGATGCCGTGGCACGTCGCGCGGACCTCAGTCGGGAAGATCTCACCCGGCAGCATCCAGGTGGTCGCGTTCTGCGCGTGATAGCCCGTACGAGTCAGGCGTGCCACCGCAGCAACACTTCAGCACGGCAGCAGCAGTACTTGCAGGCTGTGGTGTGAGGCAGTGCAGCTCCTTTATGACCAACTGAAGCAGGTGCAACACAGCAACAGACCAACCTCTCACCCAATAACATCGCCTTGCAGGGCTGTAGAGGGCAGCACAGGCATGGCGGGGACGCACCGGACCGAACTGGCCCCAGAATGACGAGAAGAAGTACAGGAACTGCGCAGCGCGCGCGCACCAGGCTCAGCGCCTTGGGCCTCACAGCCTCAACCAGCGTGCGTGCACGTAACAGCCTAAGCACATAACAGTCCGAGAGGCTTTCGCGCCCTCACCTGGAAGGCCTGGATGTACTGGGGCTTGATGAGGTCGTTGTACGCAATGGCGCAGACCAGGAAGATGACAAACACCCAGCAGAAGCCCATGACCTGCAGGCGCACGCGGCCCCTGCGAGCGATATCCTATATGTCAGCTGCAGTGTTGAACAGGCGCTGCACCAGGCAGACAGGCACAAGAGCAGACCAGGCAGCAGCACTGGCATGCAGCGCAGGCCCGCGCACATCCACATCTTGTCAATGGTGAACGCGGCAAAGTAGTAGCCGACCTGCGCAGCCAGACGAACGGCATGTCAGACTAATGAGCTTTTGCAGCACTCTTCGTCGGCCACAAGTCTAAGCATAACCACAGAACTGGTCAGCAGCAGGTCTACCTTCCACAGAATACAATTACAGAGCAAAAAAATTGTAATGTCTACCAATATTATTATTGTACGTGAGTCGCTAGGCGATTTGGCACGCACCAGCGCCACAAACGAGTTCAGCAGCGTCCAGAGCAGGCCGGTCAGGATGGACGAGCCCGGGGCGATGATGCTGATAAAGGTGGACTGGAACAGCTTGTTGCCGTAGAAGGACACGTCCCTGCGCACAACGGCGTGCTCTGATAAATAAGGCGCACTCGCACATGCTTAGCGAGCCAGGATCCCTGCCAGCAGGCAAGCAGACCTTGTCCACAACACAAGACTCGCACATGCAAGGCATGACCGCATCGACGCCGGCACAGCGTGTCAGGCCCGCACCAGAAGAACCAGGCGCCGGCGGTGCCGACCAGGCGGTGCCAGTAGTGGTACCACATGACCGACTGCTCGCGCGAAGCGTGCTGCGCAGCCACACGCACACTCAGCTCACCTTAATGTATTCTTTCGAAGCGGAGAGCACTTGACAGCGGCACTCGTGCCATCCGCACACTGCAACTGTCACCTAACAAAATAAACCTTATCCTGGGGAAGGAAGGAAGGAAGGCTCGCTGCCAGCACCAGGCTCGGCCGATGCAAGCGTACTCAGCGGGATTGATCAGCGGGGCGCTCACGTCGGGGCCGTGCTTCTTGCGGATCCAAACCTTGGACTCCTGGAGGAAGAACAGGCGGTAGATGAGCATGCCCGTGACGGGGATCAGGCCCAGGCCGAACGAGAGCCGCCACACGGCCTCCAGCGAGCGGTTGTTGTAGCTCTTGCTGGTCTGGCCAAAGATCGCGAGCAGGATGCAGATGATGGCGGTGTTGACGAAGTTGCCCCAGCCCTGCAGCGCAGCGCAGGCACGGTGTCAGACCAAGCAGTCAGCCCATGGCAGCAACAGCGGGCCTGTGCAGGAGCCAGGCTTGTTGCGTCTATGCAAGGGGCGTGCCGCATTCCACAAGTGCATGCCAACATCACGCAGCCGGTGCATGCCTGCATGGCGAAGGTGCAGACAATCATCTCGCCGCGGCGGAAGCGCAGCGACTTGTTCGCCTCGGCGCGCTCGGCCGCCGACGACGACGCAAGCGGGTACTCGCCGCCGACACCGTAACCGTAGATGAACTGCAAGGCGCCACAGGCACAGCCACATGTCAGTATGTGTCCACTGTCCTGCAGCTCACCAATGCTCTCACGGCACTTACAGGCCAGGAATGCATGGTTTTGCAGACAGGGAGCGTCATTGCTTTGCGCCAGCAACCACGCAACACCAAAAGCATGCACAACGCATGCACTACGTTGCAGTCCCATAACAGACTTTATCCCACGCCTGCCGGCTCTGCTTGCTCTGCGTGCAGCAGCACTGCGCGCCTGGGAGACGCTGAACATGACGGCCCAGCCGTACAGCGTGGGCGCGCTGGAGGCGGTCAGGAGGATGCCACCAACAAACATGAAGGCCGCGCAGGCCACCGAGCCCCACTTGCGCCCGACCTTGTCCGCGATGAAGCCGAGCGACAGCATACCCAGCATGATACCCACGACCTGCGCCGCCAGGGCACAGCATTTTCGACGGGCAACCACACTGAGAGTGCAAGAGAGTCCACACCAGAACTGCACTCCTTTCCCGCCCTTGCACGTCCACGGTACCAAACCAGACCAGCTTGGACATGCTGTTCTAGACAGAGCTGAACACCATGCAACAGGCCACCTGGTCGCTACAACACCTCCAACACACTCCGTCACCGACAGGGTCCCCTAATACTGGCACACGCGCGGGCCACGCACCTGGGTGTAGGTCTGCGAGTCGACCAGCTCAGCGGAGCAGTCTGTGTGGGGCTTGCCATAACACCGCGGGTAGATCTGCGTGAAGATCGGCTGCAGACACACACGCACGCGTCAGACCGCCGTGCGCCACACACCCGCGCAGACCCTTCACCAGCACGCGATCTGTCAACCCAACACAAAAGCTTGACGGCTTCAGAGCTCCAGGCCGCAACAGCAAGCACGCCAATTACACTTCACAGCACACTTTACAGCAGCGCGGCGCGCTGCCAGAAGCAGGGCGGACCTTCAGGTTGCCGATGGAGAAGATGAAGTACGCCTCGCAGAACATGCCAATACCCGGCAGCGCCCAGCTCTTCACCCAGAAGAAAAAGGCGGTGACCGCGTTGGTGTGCTCGTGGAACCTGCGCGCGTCGGACGCAACCTGAGCAGCGGCAGCAGCGGCAGCAGCTCGCCGCCGCTTTGCAAGAGGCGCTTTAGGTCAAGTGCGCCTCGAGCCGCCTGCTCACAAAAGTACGCGCTATTAGCATTGCGCAGGCGCTGCGCAGCGATACCTATACACACAGCATATCCTGCAGCACTCCACTTACGTGCACTATACGTCGGCAACCCGCCAGCAAGAGGCCACAGTGACGATAAAATGTGCCATGACACCGCACGCCGCCGCGCAGCTTCGCTGCACACAGCACAGGCACCGCACAAAGGCCCCGTTGCAGCGCAGCTGTCCGCAGGCGGAGCGGCCGTCGCGCGCATGCAAAAGGCATAATTGGTAATGCACACAACGCGAGGCAGGCACGCACTCCTCAACCTCCACGCGGTCGGTCTGGTTCGGGTGTGCGCCGTTCTGGACACCCATAGCCTTCGACATGGCGACGCCGAGCACTTAGCGCCACTCCGACGTACCACCAACGCCGCACTCCTGGTCAACCTGCAGGAGCGACGCGCGCTCAGCGCTCGCACGACGCGCGAAGCGCGGGCGCAACAAGAGCCCCTGGCGGCTCCGCGACAATTGCGCCAATCCAACGCCCTACACCCAGGCTTACAGCGCACGATACAGAGCTCCGCAGCCGGCTTGCTCCAGAAACGGTGCAGCAGCTCGCATTCAAGGGCCACAAATAACGTACAAACGCAAGCCCAACAGATGGTCCGTTTGTCGGGGCCAGGCGTGAGGTGCTAGAAGAACCAACGTGACAAGCTGCAGCAGGTGCTACGACACAGCGACAACAGACCCATCGGCGCCGTCGGCACAAGGAGAACCCCATTACCAGACAACACGTTCCGCTGCATGTATAAATGTAAACACCGTCAGGCACGCCCCACCCCGCTGCGCACCTGTCGCCCTCCGCGAGCTCCCTGCTCCCGCTCCGTGGTTTGTAGCGCTCGCCGTCAGGACTTCACTAGATGCTCTACTTGTAGTGCATGCACCCTCCAGGCCGGGGTGAGGCATGGGTAGGTGCCTGGGCCACCGGTGGGCAGCCACATGCATGTGGCTGCGCCGTGCATATGCACGGTCGAATGCCTTAAAATGCCGCGCCCCTTGACTGTGAAGTCTGCGCAGCGGCTGTATGGTAGAGGCTGGTGCAATATGCACAGTACCCTGGTGTGCGTGGAGACCACGTTCTCTTTGAGCTTCAGCGTGTCAGGCAAGGCTCACTGTGATAAAGACGCACACTGCCGCGCTCATTCAGTGAAAGCGCTCGAAGCGCTCTGCCCATGATTTGACGGACAGCATGTGGGCCCAGCCATAGTCACTTGATAATTGATTCAGCTGCCAACCGGCGAGGGAACAGGCCAGCCTTGCTTCGTGGCTGGTGTTAAAGCAAGGCAAGGTTGCGCGGGGTCCCGGCGGCTCAGTGACCAGCCTCCAGCCGGCGCAAACTAGCTCATCGCACCCGTGAGGCGCGCGCCGTCGCCAGGCTCGCCCGAGTCCAGGCCAGGGTCGCCCAGCTGGCCGCCAGGCGCGCCAACCCCCGCCCACCGCTCGTACAGCGACAGGTTGTCGGGGCTCACCGCCGGGCCCTGCCGCGCCACGTGCCCCTGCTTGGCGGCGCACGTAGCGCCCGCCCCGGCGCGCTTACAGCACAGGCCCGCTAACTTTCTCAGGACCCGCTCGCGCGAGGCTGGTGCTCAGCGACCTGCTGCAGGCAGACAGGACCAGGGCCGCGCCTGGCGCTCGGCCAGCCAGGTCCGCTGCGCAGCAGCGCCCGCTGCGGCCGGCG
>JAABUV010004397.1_pt1 | contig 16909 bp, 19 predicted proteins | sample 5559971 | NCBI WGS metagenome assembly JAABUV01 (sample SAMN10711881, study PRJNA513362) | rock metagenome | isolation source: Antarctica rocks | place: Antarctica: Victoria Land, Knobhead nord | collected 2015-12-19
GTTGCTGTGCAGGCAGCCAGGTGTGCAACCTGTCGTGGAGCAAGAATGTCAACGAGATTGTGAGCACGCACGGTTACAGCCAGAACCAGATCGTCGTGTGGCGCTACCCGGCCATGGCCAAGCTGGCCACGCTGACTGGCCACACGCTGCGCGTGCTCTACCTGGCTGTCTCGCCGGACGGCCAGACCATTGTCACCGGCGCAGGTGTGGGACAGCTGGCCCGAGCCTCTGCTGCTCGGCCACCAGTGCATGTGTGTGTGCATGGTTGCAGCTTGGGTCATTGTTAGCAGCTACTCTGGTACACCTGTCGTAACCAGTCAGCATCCGAGGCACCTGCCTGGAAAGCACTCACTGTGCTACACGCATGCGCCAGGCGACGAGACGCTCCGCTTCTGGAACGTGTTCCCCGGCGCCAAGTCGCAGGGCTCCGTCAACGACTCGTCTGTTGGTTCCATGATGCGCACGCACATCCGGTGATACCCAGCTGTGTCCGCGGCCGCTCCTTGAAGGCAGGGCTGGCAAGGTCGCGCTGTAAGCGCCTGCTGATGCACCGCAGCGACACAGGGGTGTAGTGAGGCAGCAAAGCGGTGAGCTGTGCGTTTGATATGCTATGGGCTGTGTCATACTTTATGTGACACTGATAGCAGCTGCGGCATCGAGTGAGAGGGCGAGCATGGTTGTGGCGGTGCGTGTGAGGCACTGTCAGCAGCGTTGGTCTGCGCTGCTCCACCTGATGCACAGTGCGCCGGACGGGAAGCGCCACATCATGTCAGCTGCATGGGCATGGTCGTCATCAGAGTCAAACGCATGTGCTGTGATAGGGAGTTTGCTAACAGGTTGCTCAATCTGCTGTTTGGCCGGGGGTTTGGCCTTGTTCAGCCAGGCAGACACATGCTGTGTATAGCAAAGCACCTGTGCGGGTGAAATCACAAGGAGGTTAAAGAAACCCCAGAACCACATTCCTCGCAACATGGGTACTGAGACTGCCAACAAGCAACACGCCAGCATGGACCTATCTCAGGCTACTGAGCAGCCAGTCAGGCCAGCAACCTCAACTTCGAATGCATCATGCGTTTATCAGGATGCAACCTGCATGCGCCAAATCCAGGTCATCAAATGCATACTGCCGATTCTTCGTATCCAACCTGAGCATGCTTAGGTTCCTAGCCCTCGAACACAATATTGCAGGTGCATACAATGGTCATTAAGGCTTCACGCAGATCACGTCAGGGAAGCAGCACGCTCACCTAATATTCTGCCTCGCTTGCCTACTCGCTCAGTGACATCGCTTGAACCCTCACATCTTGCTCACTGAAAATGCTGCTTGATGTAAACAGTCCCGTTTCAAGTTCCTCTTTTACTTCACATGAGCCATCCACAACACGCACTGGCGTGCCCCCGCATGGGGGCCGCTGCCGCGCCCACACCGGCCAGCAGGGCCTGGGACACGCTGCATTGGCGGCCATGCGCCGGACCGCGCCGTGCTCGGGACGCGCGCGCGGCGGCGCGCGTCGCGCGCTACCGCTGCGCCTCCTCAGCCACGGCCGGCAGGCGGCCGTGGCCGGAGCCGCCGTGGCCGGAGCCGCCGTGGCCGGATGCATCAGCCAGGCCCGCCAGATTTGGCGAGGACGCGGTGCGCGGGTCGTACTGGTCCAGCGCGTCGCCGCTGCCCGCGCTCAGCACGCGCAGGAAGCCCATGAAGTCCAGCTCCTCCTCGTCTTTTAGCCCGGCCTCCAGCAGCGCGTCCTCCATGGCCCAGTCCACCTCGGCCGCCGGCAGCTTGGCTGCCAGCGCCGCGACCAGCTCGCCCGCGGTGCGGCCGCCGGGCGCGGCTGAGCCGCCCTCCAGGCCCTCGAACACGCGCCGCGCGGCCGCCAGCCACTGGCCCCTGCGCGGGCGCGCCGCGGTCACGACGCGCCGCGTTCGGGGCGCCCGAGCAGCGCATGACGCCGCGTGCTTCGTCCGCGAGCGCAAGCCCTGCACGGCGCGCATCCAGGCACAGGCCGCTGGCTGGCCGAGCCGGAGCGGCATCGCGGCGCGCATGCAGACGGCGGGCCCGGCGGGGCCACAAAGCGATTAGGGTAGGGAAGGGATCGGCGGCGCGCGCCGGAAGTCGCTGTGCAGCGCGGGCCAGTCGAGCTGCGAGGCGACGAACGCGCTCTTGCGCACGCCGCCGGGCCCGCCCGGCCCGACCTGCTCCGCCAGCTGCCGCATCTCCTCGTCCTCCACGCGGTAGCCCAGCGCGGCCAGCCCGCGCGCCAGCTCCTCCTCTGTCACCGCCTCGGCCTCCCTGCCGCAGCCGCGCGCCCGCTCGCCGGCGGCCGAGCATGTGACATGCAGGATTAGGGTAGAGCATCATGCAAGGACCCTATACCCCTGCGATGCCGTCATGACAGACTCTGGAGACTGCACCGTCCTGCTCAACGCACTGCCAGGCGCGGCAGCATGTCGCCAGGCCGGTGTGCGCCTGCCTGCCTGTTGGAGCGCCTGCACCCAGGCACGAGGCGCTGACGAGAGGGCCGAGCCGGCACCCTGTTCACAGGCAACAGAGTGTGTGCCTACATGTGCAGCACAAGCTCAATAGTGACAGCACGCCTTGCACAGGGCAGCCTGAAAAGTGAACAGCTGTGACAGCATGCCGCTCTGCATACACGCAGACTTGCTGCAGCGGGAGCTTGGGAGCCTGGCTGAGGCGCGGGGCGCGCGCCGCGTGAAGTTGAGGTTGCGCAGCACCTCGCGCAGCTGCGTGAACTGGATGCCCTCGCCGTGCCCCGACGGCCCGGGGCTGCCGTGACTGCCGTGGTGGGATGCGCCGGGCGACCGCCAGCCGCCCTCGCAGCCCCCCGCGCCGCCCCGCCCCGAGCCCGCCCGCGCGGCGGCGACGCGCAGGCTGCCGCCGGGCGGCCCGTCAGGTCCCGGGGCGCTCGCCGGCCCTGGCTCGCGCCCTGGCTCGCACCCTGGCTCGGCCCCCGCGCTCGCCCCTCGCGCGGCCTGCTGCGCCTGAAAGGACACCCGCCGCGCGCCGCGCTCGTGCGCGGGGCTCGCTGGCGCGGCGGCCGCGGCGGCGCCGTTGCTGGCCCCGCCCGCGCCCCGCGCGGCATCCTGCCATCGCAGGCAAAGGGGTTTGTGTCACAGGTGTCAGAGCAGATCTCCGCGCCGGGCTGGCGCAGTGCAGTCGGGTCAAGCAACTCTCAGTCCGTCGTGCACACGAGTGAACGTCGACGGCAACTCTGACACGCACATTGCTGGAAGCAGAGGCGCTGCCTGGTGTGAATCCAACCGCCTCCTGAAACAGGAACAGGAGGAGGCTGTGGCTGAAGTGTGGGGCAAGTACGCAGCTCCATGGGATCCAGCAAAGCGCGTGTCTCAGCCAGATAAGGGTCTCGGTTCGGCGCGCGCCTGGCCGAGCTGCCCCAGGCCCGTGCTTTGCACGAACGCCTTGTACGCCTGCTGGCCGCGCCGGCCGATCTCAAAGTCGTCCGCGCTCGCGGCCGCCGGGCCGCGCGCGGCGGGCGCCGGGGCAGCGCCCTCGGACGGCCCCCCGGCCGCCGCGCCCGCGGGTCCAGGCGCTTCCGCCCGGCTGCCGCCCGGCGCCTTGTGCCGCAGCTCGCCGCCGCCGGCGTCGGGCTCGGCCTCGGACTCCGAGGGCGTCGCGCCGCCCGCCGGCGTCCCCGCCCCCTCCGGCGTGGCCCCGTCCTCCGGGCTCGGCGCGTCGGCCTCATCTGCCTCCATCGGCACTGCGCCATTGCGCGCGGCGGCGGCCGGGGCGGCCGCGTCCTCGTGCAGGGTGGTCAGGTCTGCCTGCACCCGCGACCCTGGCTGCGTCATGCAGAGCCGGGCACCGCCGTTACACGGCCATCGCCACAGTGGCAGCTCCAACAGGGCCGCGGCTTAGGATGCAGGGAACGCTGTGCAGGCCACACGGACCGTGCGTGAAAGGCTGACCTGGCAGCACATGCTGACCAGGTATGCGCATCAGCATCACTGGGCCATTGACGGTTCCCAGCGAGCACAGACAATCACGGACCACTGGCACCTGCATCCGAGCGCCTCAGCATAGGCACCCATGTGCATGCTCGGCCGCCGCGCCATGTGTTTGGCAAGGCAGAGCACTGACGCAACCATCTGAGATCTCTATTCAGAGGAATGCAGGAACGAAGGACGCCAGGCGACATGCGGCCGCCGCTCGGCAGCGCAGCGCGCGCGCACCACCGAGCACTCGCGCACGAAGCGGCGGTACTCGGAGCCCGCGTGCGCGGAGGTGTCCAGCGACAGCCGCGCGGCCTTGCGCTGCTCCGCGCGCTCCTCCGGCGTGCGGCCGACGCAGCGCACGTAGTCCGCCGCGCCGCGCACCGAGCCTGCGCGCCCGCCCGTCGCGTGGCGTCGCGGTGCGAGGGCAGGGTTAGGGTTAGGGAGCCGACGCAGCACATGTGGTACGCCGCGCCGCGCACCGAGCCTGCGCGCGCGCCCGTCGCACGGCGTCGCGGCGCGCGGCGCACTCCCTGCAACCCGCTCCCTCCTGCAGCCCGCTGGCGCAGTGCGCTGCTAGGGCAGTGCCGTACGCGTAGCACTGGCACATGCCCCGCGCAGGCAAACGAAGCCACGGGACGCATCAGGGCCTATGGTCTGCTCCTCTTCTAATCGATGGCACATGGCGCCCGCTCAGAGCGCGCTGAGCGCTCAAACTTAAATGCGATCAAGATGATACGCCTTTTTCATTGGCAGCAAAGTTTGGGCTGCAGCGGCCGCGCGCGCACGGTTGCGGAACTTGGCGGCGGCGGCGGCGGCGCGCATGATGCGCCAGTACGAGCGCGCGCCGTGCACCGACCCGGCCAGCGCGCCCGCCTCCAGCGCGTCCGCGCCGCCGTGCACAGACTCCCCGCGCGCCCTGGCCCCAGCTAGCTGCCTGTCAGATGGTGGGACTTACAACGGGGGAGGCTACCCTGTCCACCTTACTTAACCTCATTCATTTTTAAAATGAATGAAACAGCGACGCACGGCATACTGCACACCCGTCGCGACACGTCCGGCGAAATTATCTGCCGCTAGGCCGGCATTCCATGGCAGGCTGTGTCGCATGCGCAGAGGTCGGCAAGCTGCACGTGCTGCAGGCTGCTGCATGCCAGCGGTGTAAGGGCCCGCCGTGCATGGGAGTTGGCTGACACGCAAGCGACCGGCGTGGGACCTCAGTCGCGCGGCCGCCAGGGACCAGCGCCACACCAGAAGTGCACAGAACGCAACAATACCCCTGCTCAAGCCTGCGCAGGGTGAGCCGCGGGCGCCCTGGGCGCGACGCGCCGGTAATACTCCAGGCCGCCGTGCGCGGAGCCGGCCGACACGCGGCCCAGCAGGCGCGGGCCCTCGATCGCGCCGCCGCCGGGGCCAGCACGCCGCGCAGCAGCCGCCGCCTCGCGCTCGCGATGTAGCGCCTCCGCGGGCGGCGCGTCCGCCGGGAACGGCACGCGCGGCGACGCCGCGCCGCTGCGCGCGCATCCGCTTCACCACTGTAGGGTTTTTCCAGGGTATTCAGCACACGCTCAAGCGCCCTGCGCCGCATCCGGCCGGCGGCAGCAGCGGGGGATGCAGACGGGGTTGCCCGGGGTGCTGCGCAGGCACGACGGGCCGCGGCGCGGGGAGGCGCACGGGGGCGCCAGCGGGCTGCCGCCGCGGCCGCCGCCGGACGCGCCGCCGTGCGCCGAGGCTTCTGGCGTGGACAAATCCAGCATGCCGGCCAGCAGCTCCGCCGCGATGAGCTCGAACAGCGTGCGCTTCAGCACGCTGCTCTGCGCGTAGCGCTGCGGCACGGCGCGCGCCCCGGGCCCGTCAGCGCCCGGCCAGGCCCATGCCGCGAGTCCGGCAGGGCTGCTCAACCAAGGCGCATGCACGTCGCGGCTCTAATACACCCCCGAGAAGATGCGTCAGCCTGCTCTGCGCCCGAGCAAAAGCTGAAGCCCACAGTCCAGCACACTTGCGTCCTAAGCAGACATTTAATAGACATACAGCACGTGTGAACTTGGTGTGGTGAATTTGGTATTAAACGCACCCTCCCTCAACACAGGCCACTCAAGCATCAGCCTCCCGCCGCGCCTCGCATGTCCTCACGTCGCAGAGGCACTGCGGGGCGGCAGGCGCGAGGGGGCGACCTGCAGGCGCTGCACGACGGTGGTGTCCAGCGGCGGCCCGCGCGCGCGCTCCAGCGAGGTGCCATGCGCCAGCCAGCCGTGCGCCAGCGCCTGCTTCGCCGTCAGCCGCGCGGCCGGGTCCCTGTGCGCGCGCAGACGCGCGGCACGTCCCCCACCGGCCCCAAAAGCCCTGAATCCCTAGGATGGCGGCCGTCAGAGCGGCCGGGTCCCTGCGAACGCACAGACGCACAGCACGTCCCCCGCCGAACCCAGAAACTACAGACGGCAGCTGTCAGAGCGGGCCGGGCGTGCGAGCGGTGCACCGGAACGTGCGGCATGCAGCAGCATGGCGCTGCGGCGTGCAGGCTCGGCGGGGTGGCAGCCCCCGCGGCGCGCACTTGTTCAGCAGCGCGCGCACAAAGTCCTTGGCCTCGCCGGAGACCTGCGCCCAGGCGCTGCCGCGGAACTGCGGCTCCTGCGTCAGGATGGCCTTCCAGACCTGCGCGCCGCGGCAGCCCCTGGCGCTGGCCGCCTGCGCAGCCGGGCCGCAGTGCATGCTAACAGCGCGCAGGCAAAGCAGCGGCACAGGTCGGACTCTCAGGCCCTGTCCCTGTTCAATTATGACGCGCACAGGCGCACTAGTGTACCGTCCTCCCCGTGCGCATGCTCGGCGGCGGCCCACAGGAGTGCGATGGACCGGGCTGGCGCATCCGGTGCTGCAGTGGGCAGGCAGGCCGACAGAGGTGCAGGTACCCTCCTCACACCATGGGGCGACTGCTAAAACACCCTCACACAGCGGGCGCGCCTGCGAGAGCGCGGGCGCGTCGCGGTTGCGCGCGTCGTCGAAGGGCAGGTACCCCGACAGCAGCTGGTACGCCATCACGCCCGCCGCCCACACGTCGGAGGCGGGGAACACCTCCGAGCTGAGCGCCTCTGGCGCCATGTACCTGGCAGCCAGGCGGGCGCCCAACATGTGAAAATCCCCCGCCTGTGAGCTGCTCATGCATGGTCTTGTCAACCATGCATAAGCTTCATCAGCTCCCCGCGGTCCCGCAACACAACCCATGCCGGTCTTCTCTTGGACTGGCAGTGGAAAATGGCAAGCATGTGAATTTTCATAGCGCACCCCGCGACACAGCGCAGGAGACAGCACGACGACATGCGCAAGCGCTGCAGGCGACCCGCTGTGTGCACCCCTGCCCCGCAGCATTGCACTCGACCACAGTGCGAAACGTGCGTGAGCAGAGGCAAAGCAGAGGCAGAGCCCTTGAGCCGCCCCATGGCGCACCACGGCGTGCCCTCCAGGCCCAGGTCCGTCCGCGGCAGCTGCTCGGGGTCGAAGAAGACCGCCAGGCCAAAGTCTGCGCGCGGTCGCTCACATATTTGATATCCCCTGCTCCACACGGCACCCCCCGCCTGATGTAGTTCACACTCCACGGCGCGGGTCAAGCCAGTACGAAATGTTCCAGTGACGACGTGCAACACACAGCTCCCCACAGCAATGGCAAAGACCAGTGTCTTGGCTTCAGATGGTATGCTCTCAGAGCTCATGTGACATGCGCTGCAGCCATGCAGCGCCAGTGACGACGCGCACCGATGGCCTTGAGCGGCGAGCGCTCGTCATCGGAGAGCAGCATGAAGTTGCCCGGCTTGATGTCACCTGCGGGAGCACAGTCTTGGTGTGGGGCAATGCAGCCGTGCACCCCGGAGCAGCTGCGTTGGGGTCGCATGCATTACAGGCCGCACGGGGCGCTGCAGCACGCTTCGGACAGCCCATGCTGCACCAGGCACCAGGCAGCGCTCCGGCAGAGGCAGCGCGCGCACGATGCAGAATGCTCCGCACGTGGCACTGCTGCAGCGTGCGGCACACCGCGCGCATGAAGCTCGCCACCTGCGCGCCGCGGGACGTGTCAGCCGCCGCTGCCAGCGGCGCAGCGCTCCTGCAGCCTCGCCAGCGCGCCGGCTCTCATCAAATCTTGCTCTTGCCAGGCCAGGGAGGCAAGCAGTGCTCGTCAGCATTTCAATGCCCGAGCAGCATCGCCCGGCTCAGCCAGTGGGGCCGCGGCGGCAGTACTCAGAGTGCCTGGGCGGGCAATGCAAGACGGTGCGGGACCAGGCGCGCACTGTGCGCTCGCTGTAGTGGCGGCGGCCGATGCGGCGCACCAGCTCCCCCCCGCGGCACAGCTGCGCGCGACGACAGGCTCATATTAACGCTGTGCTGAGGCCCCACGCGCGCGTCAGTGAGAGCTGCCGGCCGCGGGGCGGTCACGCCGGTGGCCACGATTCTGTGCGCCCTGCCTCTTTCGTAGGGGCCTGGCCATGCGGAAATTTGAACATGCGGAGTGCCCTGCGCGAGCTTGGAGCTGCTGCAACAGGTGCTGCCCGGGCATGATCTGACACAGGTGGTCATGAGGTCCCGGCGAAGTCAGCATGAGCAGCACCACAGGAACATTTCTGCCAGGGGGGGGCTTGGGGGACCTGCGCGCCTCCATCACGATGTGCACATGCGAGGCATCCTCGTAGGCGCGCTTGAAGTGCACGACGTTGAGCGTGCCGCGCAGGCGCGCGAGCACGGCCACCTCGCGCTTTATGTTGTCCAGGTGCGCGGCCTGTGCGCCGCGACGCGCTGTGAGCGCGGCGCGCTGTGAGCCCACCGCCGCGGCCTACCTGGCGTGCCGCCTGGGCTCCTCCTCTAGGCTGGCGTTCCCGCACTCGCGCACGCACTCGCGCCACCCGCTCCTCTGCCAGAGTGGTCAGGCGTTTCGCCCGCACAGAGAGCGTCAAGGCACAGCATGTGCTTTGGCACAGTTGTTTGTGAAGCCTGTGGGCGGGCAGGGCCTGGCACATAGCCAAAACTGGAGCCCTGCTCTGCGGCCCGAGACCAGGCAGCGTTGCCGCGTGCCCTGTGCCTCTGCTGCGCAGTATTGCCGTAGGTGCGCAGCCTTGTTTGAACTTGCTGAAAAGCTCTTGGTTCTCTCGTATGGGGCAAGCTGCTCGCGCCTGCTTGGCTGGCGACAGGTTGCCCACGTCCAGGAACTTGCTGATCGACTTGCATGCATACTCCTTACCGCTGTCGCGGCTCGTGACGACGCGCACCGCGCCAAAGCCGCCCTTGCCGAGCTCGCGTCCCATCTCGTACCTGCGCGCGGCGCGGCACCGAGCTCAGCAGAGCAGGCGCGCGGTCCCGCCGCAAGTGCAGCGCTGACCCAGCATGCACGCGGAGAGCGCCGCGCACTTCTTCTCGAAGCCTTGCACGAAGCCCAGGTGGATGGGCTTGCGCTCCCGGGCCTTCTCCACGTCCCAGATGTCCAGCCGGCTGCCCTGCGCCGCGGAAGGCGCCATCCTGCGCCTGGCTTACAAGCAGACGCTCTGTTTGCGCTTCAGTATGGGATCCATATGCGTGACTGGCTGCTTGTAAGGCGTGACAGCCTGCTTGCACAAGCAGCAGAGGCCTGTTGAGGCGCACCTGACTCATCAAAAGTCGACGCAGAGCCGTTGGGTATAAATAGGTTCAGCAGCAAAATTGAGCGGGAACGCCACAAGTGCATAGCGCTGTACTCTGGTCCGCCCTCCAGTGGCCTGTTGTCAGCAGCCATGCACGCGTCCGTGGCAGACCCGCTCAAGGACGTGCGCATGCTTTTTGAACGCGCCGGCTGCCCGGTGTCGTGCGGAGGCAGCGACTGGGGTGTGCAGGCGCACTTTGAAGCGCTGCTGTCTGATCCGGTGGTACGAGCTCAGGTGTGCGTGCAGGAGCTGGCCAGATCGCGTGCTATACGCACTGCGCGCACGCCGCAGCCTGGCAGTGTGAGCGTCCTGGTCTGCGCCGCTTGTGTTCTGAGCTGCTTGCTGCTCGGACCGGCCAGGTGCCCTGCCTCAACAGCGGCAACATCGACCTGGTCCCCACCAACGGCCTCTGCCGCTTCCGCGGCATGGTGCGCGCTGCAGTCGCCCGATTACCTTGCCGCGCTTGCCCCGGTGCTCTGCGGCCTCTAGTCCCGCCACGGACACAGTACGCAGGCCACCACTGTGGACAAGCAGGCTGCAGGTGCAACGCCTAGAGCAGGTGCAACGTGCAAGGCCGGGGCCGCGCAGGTGCAGGAGACGCTGGACACGGAGGTGTATGCGGGCGCGTACGCGTGCGCCGGCGGCGGCGTCGCCACCACCAAGTTCCGCGACTGCCTGGCGGCGCCGCCCGCGGCCGGCGCGGAGCCGGCCCTGTGGGAGCGCCGGCCGCTGTACTGCGTGCGTGTGCCCGGCGAGGCCGCATGGGCGGCCGGCGGCGCCGCCGGCGCACCGCCGGCCGCGGCCGCACCGGCCGCGCCTGTGCAGCGTGCGCGCCCCTGCTGAGCGCAGCTCGCGTCCGAGGATGGCCCAGCTTGCACGCACATGACTGGACAGCTGCCTCGGCGGCGCCGGGGGTGGTCTGTATGGGGCCAGTAGGCAGACACATGCTCCTGTCATGACACGGCGCGCTAGAGTGCAGGAGAGCCGCGTCGTCAGCGCGAGCACGATGCCTGCTGCCGCCGCGCAGGCGCAGCCGGCAAGCGCGAGCGCGGCGCAGCCGGCGACGCCGAGCCGATGGAGGTGTGCGGCGGCGCGGAGCCGGGCGCGCGCGCCGGCGCCGCGGGCCCCGCCCCGAACGCAGACGGCTCCACCCCCGCTAAATCCGCGAAGGTGGACGGGGCGCTGCGCGAGGCAGGGCAGGCCGCGGTCATCGGGTCGAGCGCTGCCGTCGCCCGCCCGCCGCACGCCGGCGCCGCAGAGGCGGACAGCGCTGCGGCGGGCGCGCTGTTCGCGCCGGAAGCTGGCGATTGCCTGGTCTACGTGCGCGCCCGGGCCGCACGTGCCTGCGGGGGAAAGGGATCAGGGCATGAGCAACATGGTGATATGCGACCCTGACCCTGACTCTGCGCAGCTGGCCGCCCCCACACATGCGTGATCTGTGGGTCAAAGTGTAGCCTTACACCTGCCCTGACGGCCCCGGGTGGCGGCTGGCCGCCCGGGCAGCCCTTTCTAGACGACAGAGGCCATGCCAACATCATATCGAGAACAGCAGTTGCCGCCGCGGCAGCTGTACGAGGCGGGCGAGCGCGTGCGCATGAACGACGTTGTGGACGTCGTCGGCGTGCTGTCGCGCGTGCCGGAGCTGGCCGCGCCGGCCCTGGCGGCCGCGGCCGGCGCGCGCGGGGCGGAGCCGCCGGACGGGGAGCTCGCGGCCAGGCACCCGACCAGCCAGGCGCGCGGCCGCGGCTGCGCGCGCTGCCTGCGGGGGGCCGTGCTGCAGGACCCCCGCGCTGCAGCGCCCCAGCAGCCGGGCGCTGCAGCGCCCCTCCAGCCGGGCGCCCGCAACTGATTGCAAGCCTGGCGTCTACTGCGGTGCTCCAGTGGGGGACTGGTCGGGGTTGTTAGCGTGGCGCACCGCTGCACCAGCCTGGCGCAGCCCATGCTGCATGCAAGCAAGCATCACACCCCGCCTTCTCATGTGTGGCATTGGGCCGTTGGGCTTTAGGTGGAGTGGGGGCTGCTTGTTGCCAGCTATTGCATGGATGCGGTGCCTCTGGATTGAGTGACGCAACCCTAAGCGCGCCCCGGACGTCAGGTGCCGCGGCTGCATGCCATCGCGGTCATGCGCGAGGCGGACGCGGCCGCCGCGGCGGGACCGCCTGCGGCCGCGCTGCAAGCGCGCGCGCGGGAGCTGCGCGGCCGCGCGCTCGCCGTGCTGGCCGCCGCGCTGGGCGGCGACACGCTGGCCGCACAGTACCTGCTGCTGCAGCTCGTGTCGCGGTGCGGGCCCGCCCCCGCCAGTGGCTGACACCATGCGGCACTGCGTTCACCTTCATTGATGCACGACCTTTGAAACCTGCCGCTTGACGCAATAGCCCCCTTGCCTGTCCCCTGCATCTTGAGCCTGCATGCACGGCCCTCGGCAGCAGTGTCGTGTCGCTGCCATGACTGCGCCGGCGCCGGTGCTGCCGCGCAGGGTGTACACGCGGAGGGACACGCTGGTCGTGGGCGCGCTATCAGTCAACCTCACCGGCTGCCCGCGCGGCGCCGCGGCGGCGCCGGCCGGCGGCGCGCCCAAGGTGGGGCGGGCGCTGTCGCCCATGGCCGCATCGCTGCATGCGGCCGTCAGCGCGCTCGTGCCGCGCTGCGCCGCCCTGCCCGTCAATGTGGAGCAGGCGCGCCCTCGCTGATGCAAAACCCTGTGTGAGGGCAGGGTGACGCACGCCCGTCAACAGCTGCTGCGCTGCGTATCGTCCATGCAGACGTCGGGAGCCTGCAAACGCGCTGCCAAGCGGGCGCATGTGTGCACAGCCTAGCACAGGCACTATCGCATGCAGTGACTTGGGCGGCAGACACATTTCTCTTCTGCACGACGGGGCTGCCCTGCGAGTGCGGAGGCACGCCGCTGCCCCAACGGGCGCCAGACCGAGGCAGTCTGCTGGGCCGCAGCTCAACCGGGCGGCCTGGCGGCCGGCGCGCGACTACGCGGCCGATAGGCTGCTGCGCGGCGCGCTGCAGCTGCCCGCGCACACCGCGCTGCTGCTGGACGAGACGCGCATGTCCGCGGGCGCGCTCTCCGCGGCCGGCGTCGGCAACCTGGCGGTGGGCCCTATCCCTAATACTGACCCTAGCTTCCGGCGGCGAGATGGGTGCGCGGACGCGGGCGGCCGCGCGAGAGTGTGGAGCGCCCGCTGGCGCCTGGGTGCGCGGCAGGACGCGCTGAAACCCTCGGCTGCGCGCAGGCGCTGCGGGGCCTGCTGGAGAGCCAGAGCGTGGATTACGAGTTTGGCTTCTACCGGCTGCCCATGCCGGCCGACGCGCCCGCCACCATCCTGTCGTCTGGCGCGTCGCTGCTCAGCCAGGCGGTCAACATCGTGCTGCCGCTGCAGCCACTGCACACGCCTGGTGCGCACTCCGCGGACCAGCCTTCGCATCGGTGCCCGGCGGCCCACCTAAGCATGGCCGCAAGACACGTCTACAGCGCACTGGCACACCAGGTGCCCTGCCTGGGCGCCATCGGCGCGGCGGCAGAGGCGGGGATAGCCAGAAATGGCTGGCGCCTTACGCGGCGCCTGCGGCCGGTGCCGCCAGGGCCTGTGGCCGCATGCGTGCGCGGCTGGCATCATGGCCGCCAGATGCGCGCGGCGCCGACGCCAACGTGGCGCCGAGCGCCGCCCCGCGCGCGCAGAGGCGGGCGCGGCGGCGGCGGCGGCGGCGGTAGAGGACGCGCGGGCCGCGGGCGCGCTGGGCGACCTGCGCGCCTGGCTGGCGGCCGTGCGGCGGCTGGAGCCGGCGCTGGACGCGCCCATGGCGGCGCGTGTTGAGGCCGACCTGGTCGCCGCGCGGCGCGCCGACCCATCGCTGCGCCCCGAGCAGCTGCACACGCTGCTCCTGGTGCGGCGCGCCGGCCGCCCGCACCCCGCGCCGCAGTGCCTCTGTCCGGTGATGCCTGGTGGGACGGCGCTGTGACGTGGGGCAGGTTTGGGAGGTGGCCGAGGCGTAGACATCCACATGCTGATCAGCGACGCCAGTCGATCAAAGTGCATGAAAGCCAGCACAGCGCTGACGGCCGCCGCTCGTTGGCGAGTCCAACTTGCGGTGCGTGGCGCCCTGCGCATGCACTCAACTCCGCGTCACTGCAGAGCGCCGCACACATCCCCCGCCCGCCGGCCGTGCCCAGCTGTCGCGGCGCGCGCAGCTCGCGCGGCTGCTGGCGGCCTCCTGGGGCGCGGCGCGCGTGACGGAGCAGCACTGGGCGGAGGCGCGCGCGCTGGAGCAGGCGCGCCTGGCGCGCACGCGCATCTGCGTCACCTCCGTCAAGACCGGCTAGGGCGGCGGGGCCGGCGCAACGGAGCAGCGCCGGGCATGGGGCGCTGCTCCGTCCCATGATGCTGAACGCTTCAGGCTCGTGCGTGACTGGGCGCGGGGCGAGGGGCTTGTGATGGGCTGTGGTTGGCAGTAGCCGTTGCGGCCTGAAGCATGCCAACAGCGAAATGATACATGTAACAGACCGATCCACTGTACGTCGTGCATTTCTCAACGTCCTCGCCAACAAACTGCAGGTCAGTCCTCACAGCTGCTGGGTCCTGGCAGCGGCTGCGCAGGCGCGCCGTGCAACAAATCACTGAGACAGTAGTGCAGGCAACACTCAAGGGTGCAGATTGTACAACTGCCCTCGCGTACTCATTGACCAAGCAGCAGCAATGCGGCCGTGCATGACCGAACATATACACAAGGCTTGTGCGGTCGGGCAAGGCGCTGGCATGCCAGGGCGCTCTGCGTCACGCACCCAGGCACTCGCAGGGCAGGGGGCGGGCGGGACCACGCCCCGCGCTCTCTCGAGAGGGGCGGAACCCCGCCCCGCACGCAGTACAGGCAGGCACTCGCTGCAACGCCCTGCTGGGACAGAAGCGCAGCGGCAGCGCGGAAGCGTACGCGCCGGCGCGGTCGGGCCTGGCCCGGCTGGCCAGCAACTTGGGGTAGGGTAAGGTACCCTAGGGTAAGGTACCTTACCCTGGCCCGCTCCGGCTGGCCAGCAGCTTTTTAACCAGGATGTGCGCCTGGCCGGGCGACAGGCGCTCGCTGCTGGCGAGCGCGTTGGCGACCAGCACGGCGCTGGCCGCCTGCCCGGCGCCCACCCACACGCGCCCGTTCTGGCCCACCGCCAGCTCGAACGTCAGCGCGCCGCCCAGCGCCGCCAGCACCTGGCGCGCGCGCCGGCGCGTTAGCCTGCAAGCGGGGGAATGCAGAGCGGCCGCCTGGGCGACAGAGCCGGCGCAGAGCCAGCGCAGAGCCTGCTTGGCAAGGTACGGACCTCAGACACGGGGCAGCACCACACAGGCATCCGCGCCTCGGCGCTCGCTGCACAGCATGAGCTCAAATGCGCGCAGCATGCGTAGCAGGGAGCTGGGCGCAGCTCCCTGCTACGCCCAGGGCGGAGCCCGCACCGGCGGCGGCGGGCTGGCGAGCAGCTGCCGCACCAGCGCGCTGCTGCAGGTCACCACCACGCCCTCCTGCAGCGGCCCGAACCCTGCTGCCTGCATGCGTGTGGCGGGGCATTCAGCACTGCACTCGCCGACTAGACACTGATATTGCGGCGGGAGAGTGGGGCGCCGTGCAGCCCTGCTCTTCTTGGAGCATTGCGCAAGACGCATGTGGCCGTCGCTGACAGACTGCGCGCGGAAGTGCGCGCCTTGCCGGAGGCGTCGGTGCAGGCGAGCTCGGGGCCGGCGTCGCGGCTGGCGGCGGCCACGCGCGCGTACACCAGGTCGCCCGGCGCGAGGGTGGGGCGGTTGCGGCGCGTGGCGCCCTCAAACCCCAGCGCCGGCAGCGTGCCGGGGAACGGCGCGCCCAGCTCCACGGTGTAGCTGTCCGCGTGGCGCTCGGCCACCGTGCCCACCACCGCGTCGCCGGCCGCCGGGATGTACCTGCCGCCGCCGCGCGCCCGCCTCGCGGCCTGGGACAGCGCAGGGCGCACGCGAGCGAGCGTCCAAGCGCCAGCGCGCGCAGCACGCCCGGGCAAGTCGGTCCCAGCTCGACCACACAACTGCCGAGGTGGCTCGTGCATAAGACGCACACCGCCACGACGTGTCCTGGCGCACGGCCACAGCTCACACCTGCAAAGACTGCCTGCCTCCTCTTCAAGTGGCGCCTCTTGCAAAAGGACCCGACTCACGGTCCACTCCCAACCGCTCCTTGGTCCAGGTATAAGCCTCTCACGAGCCTCTCACGAGCAAGACTACCCGTTGGTCCAGCTATGAGCCTCTCACGTGTCAACTATTTCCCCGCCGGCGGCATACAGCCCCTCACACCCCAGTGCCGCGTCACGGGGCGAGGCGCGTCTGCTAGCCATGCAGCCACAGCCTCCCGCCAGACGGCGTGGCAGAGGAGGCCAGGCGGGCCCTCCGGTGCAGCACACACCGCTTTTGCCGGCCCTGCACCCAGAGCTTGCCGGCTTTGGTGCGGCGCAGGACGCCCGGGCGCGTAGTGCGCAGGTGGCTCCCCTCCGCATGCAGCCCTGCGCCGACGCGCAGCTGCCCGGCCTCCGGCAGCACCAGCACGCTGTCGCCGGGGCCAACCACCTGCACATGGCACTTCTTGCACCGTGCACGCCAAAAGTGCATCACACTCTATGACCGCAGTACAGGGAGACAGAGACAAAGACGCAGAAGTATGTCGCCGGTGGCAGGCGAGCGTTTACCTTGTTCTCTGCGGGGCTGGCAAGGCCTTGATGGGGCGCCCCCGACATGCAGTGATGTATGGCGGCCACTGCCTGTTGTGCTGCGCTTCACCAAGACGTTGCTGCGCCACAGACGGCTTGTCCACGAGGTGTTGCTCCAGCCTTCAATACACTCGACAGACTGGGACTGAGGAGCCGTACACAAGCTGCTCTCTCAGGTCTGCTGCTACCCTTTTCATACAGTTGCCAGTCAGTGCTACCGCAGGTGCTAAATAGCGCAGCGTGCGCAAACAGCCTGAAACTGCGCACTCTGCTAGCTTGGCAGCACCGCTCCTGCGCAGGGTGTGAGAGCGTACAGCAGAGCGCCACTTTGGACGCGCTCAGGCGGGCGTTGCACACAGCCTTCCTGCACCTGCCCCGCCCCTGCTCAGCCTGGCAGTCAGCATGTCGTACCACGACCGGAGGGGCTCTGGCCCCACAGCCATGGAGTATGCGCGGCCCGGGCCACCCCTGCCCATGCGCGGCGGCCCAGCATTGCCGCCGCCGCCGGCGCAGGCGCTGCCGGCTCCGCCAGCCCCGCGCCTGGTGGTCGACCGCGAGAAGG
>JAABUV010004398.1_pt1 | contig 16907 bp, 14 predicted proteins | sample 5559971 | NCBI WGS metagenome assembly JAABUV01 (sample SAMN10711881, study PRJNA513362) | rock metagenome | isolation source: Antarctica rocks | place: Antarctica: Victoria Land, Knobhead nord | collected 2015-12-19
CAGGCCGCTGCGCCGCCGACTCGATGCACTGCTCTGCCGCCGTGCTGGTAGTGCGCTTGCCGCCCGCGACGGCGCTCGGGGCCTGGTGCCGACACTGGCGTACCGCCGCGCACGCCACTGCGCCTGGTGCAGGCCACTGCCGCCGCGGGCGCGCCCGGCGCGCCCAGCGGCCGGCGCCAGTCAGCGTGACGGGGCCCACGCGAAAGCTGGGCGTGCCAGGCACGCAAGTGAAAAGGACGGGGGTGCATAGTTGGGCTTAGGGCTGCGCGCGCGCCCGCGTGTCGGGGTCGGTGAGCGTGATGGCGACCGTGCGGAAGATGGGCGTGCCGGGCAGGCATGCCGCGCGAGGGAAAGGTTAGGGTTTTGGGCCGCGCGCGCGCCTGCAGGTCCGGGTCGGTGAGCGCGATGGCGACCGTGCGGAAGATGGGCGTGCGGGCCTGCGGCTGGCGCTTGTAGTGCGCGATGATGTCCTTGAACGTGACCTGCCGCAGCGCGTGCACCTTGGCCACGCCGTACAGCGCGCTCAGCAGCAGCTGGTCCAGGTGCCGGCCGTACAGCAGGTGCGTGTGCTCCAGCACCGCGTGCGTGACCATCGTGTACACCTGCCGCCCGCGCGCGCGCCGCCGTCATAAACCCTGATGCTACCCTATACCGGCTCCGGCAGCGCCCCGGCCGCCGCGCAGGACACACGAGGACTCCCTAGACCGCGGCCTCGACCACCAGGCGCTCCCCAATGCCGGGCGGAGGCAGGGGCGGAGGCGGGGGCGCGCGGCCGCGCCTGGCTGAGCACGTCCTGGCGCTCCAGCGGCTCAAAGTCCAGGCGGCCGCACAGGTCGGCCAGGCGCAGCGCGGCCAGCTTGAGCACCTTGGCCAGGAAGTCCGCCAGCACCGCGCGCCCCGGCCGCTCCAGGCCCTCGCCCGGCGGCCCGAACGCCGCCGGCAGCGCGCCGCCGCCGCCGCCCGCCTCGCCCGAGCCTGCCGCCAGTCGCATGCTTGCCCCGCATGCCAGGCAGGGCCGCAGGCAAAGAGCTGCCGCCGTGCAAGTGCCGCACCACACTGCCGTAATACAGCCGTCAGCCATGCAGCGCAGCGCAGCTTGCAAGCGGTCCAGGGTTGCGGGTGCGGCCATGGGCACGCAGGGCCCGCGGCACACCCTGGCGCAGCGGGGACGCCAGGAAGGACTGGAAAGCCGATGTGTCGCTCTTGCGCCGCGGCGACAGCAGCCCCAGCCGGTCCGCGCCGCCCTGCCGCGCCGCAGCAGGCGCGCAGGTTACAGTCGGGTCCAGTCAGGGCGGCAACAGCGCCGTGCGTCAACACCTGGTCGCTGGCGATCTGGAGCACGTGACAGCATGGAACGTGACAGCGCACGCCGCAGGTCTTGAGCCGCGCCGCAACCTGGCCCATGACACGCAGAGGCACGCGCGGGCCTTCTAGCGCGACGCGTGGAAGCCCACCCGCAAGCTCTCCGCGACCGCGGCGCGTCCGGCGCAGCAGGCGGGTGGGATGGCCGCGCACCGAGGCGGCGGTGACGAGCGTGGCGGCGGCGGCGGCCACGTCGTCCGGCACGCCGCGCAGCGCGTCGGCGGCCGCCGACGCGGCCGGCGCGGACGCGCCCGCGCCCGCGCTCGCCGGCCGCGCCGCCTTGGTGGGCGTGCCCGCGGGCGTGCCGTCGCGCGTGCGCTTGGTGGGCGTGCTCGCCGCGCTGCCGCCGGCGCCGCCGCCGCTGGTGCTGCGGTCGGACGGCCCCGCCTGCGGGCGCTGTGCAAGCCGCCCGTCAGCGGAGGGCGGGTGCCTGGTGGGGCTGCGCGCATCAGCCTCATGCGGTGCGTTCGCCGCATTGCAGGCTGTGAGGGGCGCGGCGGCCTTCTGGAAGGGGGCTGGGGCGGGCGCGCTCACGCCGCGCGCTCCCAGAGCCTGGCCTGGGCGGAGAGCCAGGCTTGCCGCAGCACCGCGCATATTAGGGTGCGAGCAGCCGGGGTGGTGGGTGACTTGCGAATGGCGCGGCAGTTCGAGTATCGCTCGCACATCTCATGGCAACCCGTGGCGCTCCCTGAGACGGCCCATCTCATGGCAGCGCATCGGCGCGGCGCTCCGGGAGCATGCCTGGTTCTCGTCCGGCGACCCGCGCGGGCTGGCCGGCGACGCGCCCGCGGCGCTCTGCGGCGACCCCGCCGACGCGGGCGCGCAGGCGGCCACCAGGAGCGGGTACAGGCTGCTGCCGCGCTGCCAGGCCAGCGCCTCCAGCACCTGCGCGCGCGCATCGGCTTCTTATCGCGGTAGGGTAGGGTGAGGGTAGAGTAACCCTATCCTGCGCGCTCGCAGGCGACCCCGCCGGCGCCGGCGCGCAGGCGGCCATCAGGAGCGGATACAGGCTACTGCCGCGCTGCCAGTCCAGCGCCTCGAGCACCTGCACACGCGCATCAACTTCCTGGCGCCGCACAGCTACTCAACCTTGCCTTACCCTAACCTAACCCTCAGCGCCCTGAACTGCACCTGGCGTGCAGGCGCCCGCCAGGGCGCGCAGCCCCGCCCGCTCGCCGCTGCCCGCGCCAAGCAGCACCCTCCTGCCGTAGCGCGCCTGTTATGCCCGGCCAGGGGCGGGACCGGTGCAGACGGCGAGCGCGCCTGCCCCCACCCCCAGCAAGCAGCCTGCCAGCCTGACGGGAGCTACAGCGCACGCCCGCCCGCCAAGCGGGCGTGCCAGTGCGCCCAGGGGCGCGGCCCGCCCCAAGCACGGCCGGGCCGCGGCGCACCCGCTCCTCGATGCTGAAGAGGTGGCGCTTGAGCTCGCGCGGCAGTGCCGGCGCATGGCGTACAAACGGCCCGACCAGCTTGCACAGGTCGAACGCCGGCAGCGCAAGCCGCTCCAGCACCGCGGGGAACTGCAGCGTCACCTGCGCGCGCGGCCGGCGCGCCGCCGTCGGGCAGGGTATTAATGAAGGGCATAGACCCTACCAGCATGCACGGGTCGAACGCTGGCAGCGCCAGCTGCTCCAGTCCGCCGGCGCTGCGCACATTGCGCGAGCGGGCGGCGCGGCGGGGCGCGCCATGCAGTAGGACGCCGCGACCAGCTCGAATGCCAGCGCCAGCAGGCACGTGTGGAAGCTGGCCGAGCCGAGCAGCGCGGGGAAGGCCGCGCGGCCGGTGCGCGCCTCCTCCGCGCGCAGCAGCGCCTCCAGCACGCGCAGGTACAGCGCGGTGCCCTGCCGCGGCGGGTCCGTAACCCTAATCAGGGTACTGTGTAGGGTGTTCTGAAAGGTGTTACAGCACAGCGTGCCTTCTGCACATGACACAGCGCGTTCGCACCGCCGCAAAAAAACAGGGCGTGCGGGCCGGGCGCAGACGGGGAACCCGCCGCTGCTGGGGCCCGCGGTGCTGATCGGCACGGGACCCCACGGCGGCGCATTGTCGTGCGCCGCTGCGTTGTCATGGCGCGGCATGGCGGCAGGGCTCAACCGCACTGGCCGGGCGCCGGAGTCGGGCGGAGGCCGCCCCTGCGTGCGGGCGCGCGCGCCGGGGCGGCGCACCTCGCGCCGGTGCTTCAGCGCGACGCTGGTCTGCATGAACGCCGGGCCCGGCGGCGGCGGCGCCGGCGGGAACACGGCGGCCGCCAGCGCGTCCAGCTGCGCCATGACGCCCGCGCCGACGCCCGCACCGGCCGCGTCGAAGTAGCGCTGCAGCTCCGCGGTTGGCTGCGCGCGCCGGACGCAGCGGCTGGCAACGACAGCACTCCTAGGACACCCTGCCTGCTCACTCATGGTCGGTGACAGGGTGCAGCAGGGCATCTGCAAAATCTACGCAGCCGGGCCGTTCAACAGGGCCGCGCCGGCTGTGTGCACTCGAGCGCCCAGCAGCGCGGCCACCCGGGAGCGGAGCGAGGAAGGACAGGCGCACGAGCGCGGGCATCGAGCGCGAAAGGGCGGGCGGGCTTGGGGACGGCGGCGGGCCGCGCGCGCGCGCCTGCTCAGGCGTGCGCGCCGCCAGGTCGCGCAGCCAGGCGGTGGACGCGAGCGACTCGCTGATGGGCGTGCCGGCCGCGGCGCCGCCGGGCGTCGCGAAGAAGCTGGCCGCGCTCAGGCGCACCGGCGACGGCGTGCGCAGCGCGGCGCCGCCGCCCGGCCGCAGCGGCGACGGTAGCAGCCGCAGCGGCGTGCCCGGCGGCGCGCCCGCCCTGCGCCCAGGCGCCCCTGCCCTGTTCACGCCTCTTTTTTTTTTTGGGCAATGACCATGGCTCTGTAACATGAAGGAACCTCACAGCATGTGCGCGGTTGCGTGCAGGGCAACAGGCAGCTGGCCATGCTTCATGCGCAATGCCCGTCGCTCTCTTCCGGCAAACCAGTGGGCTATGTCCGCATTTTGCACCTCGCCACTGCAGTGCTGCAGGGCAAGCTGTCCTGCTCGAGCGCCGCGCATACAGCAGCAGTGCAGCGCGGCGCAGCGAGGTGCGGCGAGCGCACCCGACGCCGCGGCCGGGCGTGCCGACGGTGCAGCGCGACAGAGTCGGCGGCGTCGCGCCCGGCAGCAGGCCCGGCAGCGCCGCCGGCGTCGAGGCAAGGCCCGCCGCGCCGCCAGCCGCCGCGGCCGCCGCAAACGGCCGCTCGTCCAGCTCGCACGCCGTGTCGTACACCTGGAGGGGCGGCACGCAGGGCGTCGATGCAAGCGGGTGCCGCGAACAGTGCCGGCGCTCACAGCAGAGCGCGCAGCGCAAGCGCTGAAGTGAGAGAGGCATCAACAATGAGCGACAGGCAGAGCTCCCACCGCTCACGGCTGGGCCGTATGTGTGCGCAAAAAATCTCGGTGGCCAGGCGACCGCAGCGCAGGCTGAGGACATGATGCCTGGGTAAAGTCGCATGCCCACCGCAGCCCTGTCACCGTACGTTCTCGACACCAGGGCAACTTGCGCGCTGCCTTGCACCGCCCAGCGGCCGCAGCAGCTTTGTTCCGGACAGCGCGCACCGCCTCATACGCGGCGTCAAGAGCCGCCGTCGCTGCCGCGATTGCTGCCGGGTCCGTGAACAGCCTCTCAGCGCGCTGGCGCCCGCCTGCCGCCGCGCCCGCCCTGTGCTCGCCATCCCCGCCCGCGTCTCCTGCGCCACGGCACGGCGAGTTCGTCGCGCGCACTCAAGGTGACCCAGAAGACGCGGCGGGCGCAGGCCACACTTTGGTGCGTGCCCTAGGCCCCAAGGTCAGATCCCAGCAGCCTCCGCGCCCGCGCCCGCCGCCACGGCGGCGTCACGGCCATGCAGACCGGCTGCCCATGCCGCTCTCAAGCTAGAAACGAGAGCCAAAGCGCTGCGCGCGCGCCGGGCCGGGCGGCCGCCCCACGCGCGCCACGCAAGTCCTACAGTGCCATGCCCATGCCGTGCCGCGACACACGCTCGCTCTGCATGGCCCGCACCGCGCGCCAGGTCAGGCAGCAGCTCCGCCATGAGCGCGTCCAGCCGCGCCGCCAGCGGCCGCAGCTCCGCCTCGGCCACCTTGTTGGCGGCCGCCAGGCGCGCGAGCGCGCCGCCGCCGCCGCCGCCGCCGCCGCCGCCGCCGCCGCCGCCGCCGTTGCCGCCGCCCGGCACAGGCGCGCCCGCGCCGGGCGTGTGCGCCGCGGCCGGCTCCGCGCCCGCGCCCGCGCCGCCGCCCGCGCGCAGGCGCTCGGGCGGCACGCGCGCGTGCGCGGCCGCGAGCACGCAGACGAGCAGGTTGAACGAGGCGACCAGGTCGGGGAAGGGCGGCAGCAGCCGCGCCTTGGCCACCACGTACAGCCGCCAACACAGCCCGAACGCGCTCGGCTCGCCCGCCGGCGCGCCGGCTGGCAGGTCAAAGTGCGCCTGGAACAGGTCCTGCGCGCGCGGCGGCGCGCCCGCGGCGTCGGGCCGGCGCGGGCGGGCCTCCGCGGCTCCCGGCGGACAAGCGGCAGCTTGCCATCGTGCAGCAGTGCCGCGCAGCCGCGGGCGCGCAACACCCCGCAGCGCCGCAGCAGCGCGTCGACGCCTGCCGCGGCCTGAAGCGCGCCAGCGGGCGCCTGGCCCGTCGACGGCAGGAGCCGACCTTGGCAGCTGGCCGCCCGCAGCGCGGCACACAGCGGCTCCTGCCGCAGACGCCGCCCAACCGCCAGCCCGCAGGCGACCTGGCAGGGCCGGCGAGGGCGCGGGCGCCGCACCCGGCACTTTTTCGCGAGCACGGTTGAGTAGACAAACACACTCTGCAGCTCGCGCAGGCGCAAGCGGCGCTCCAGCGGCGGGCTGTCGCCGAAGAGCAGCGCCAGGTTGGGCTCCGCCCGCTTCACCGCCACCGGCAGCTCCTTTAGGAAATCCGCCAGGCTGCGCGCCGGCGCACCGCTTGGTCGCGCGCAGGCTCCAGCCCGGAGCCGGCGGCTTTCAGGCGGCCACTTGGCGCACACAGCCCGGGGAACCTGCCATGCAGGGACCTTTCCCGCCAAAGCAGCCAGGCGGCCGATCAAGCTGCCCGCTGCCCGTGCGGGCCGGCACCTGAGGTCGAACGCACGCAGGATCTCGCCCAGGCTCGGCCCGCTGCCCCTGGCCGGGCTCCGGAGCGCCCGGGCGATGAACAGGATGCAGGCCTTCCACAGACGCAGCGGCTCCTCCGCCTCCTGCGGCGTCCGGGCGTCAGCCGCAGTCGCCGTGCGGCCCCGGCGAGCCCGCAATGCACGCCGGCATCTCGGGCCACGGATGCTCCGGCCTGCCCCTTCAAAATGATGGTGGTCCATGCCAGAGCCCTACCCGTAACGGAGACTCTGGCCCTGGCGCAGCCGCCTGGGCGGCTGCCCATGTCGGCTGCGCGCGAGAGCGGCGCGCACCTGGGCAGGCTGCGCGCCCACCGTGTCGGTGATGGCCGTCCTGCATCGGTCGTAGATTTTCTGCGCCAGCTCCGCAGTGCCGGGGTCCAAGGCCAGCCGCAGCCCCTCGCCAAACTCCCGCTGCGGGCCCATTGTGTCCAAGACCTGATGTCTGGAGCGCACGCCGGCTCAGCCAATCGTGCTGCCTACGACTGGCGGCAGCATGGCGGGTGCGAGCTGGACGCCGCTCAGGCACTGCTTGTGAGGCGGTGCAAAAGATTGCCCCGATATATGGACATGTGCGCTCACATCACAGGGGCCAGCACTTTCTGGGCCTGCCAGGGTCTGACTCCTCGCTTCTACTTGGCATGGCAGGATTGAAAGCTAGTACCAGCGTCATTGATTGCAGTGATCAGCATCGCATCGCAACTGAGGCCTGAGCAGCCTAGGTGGCTCATACAGGCAGTACGTCTGACCGTTGCCCACTGGGAAACCACGGCACCCCCCAAGCCTGTCTGCTGCGGAACCTGCAAAACTTCACGGCGACGCAGGCACAGTGCGTTCGCGGGCGCGCCCAGCCGCACAGCGGGTCCTGACGAGCAGGCGCTGCTCCACACGGGGGTCTGCAAAAGCGCGGCGCCTTCAGGCGCCCTAGCCGTAACCCTGAGCAAAGCACGGGCCGGGGGTGGGGGACCTGCGGGGTGGTGCTCCGAGCCGCCGGCCTGCATGCGCAGGCGCCCTCGGCTATGCCAGCGTGGTGGAGCCCTCGCCGTGTATGAAGCGCGGCGCCGCGCGCGTGTAGATATGCGTCTCCGCGGCCACCGCAGTGCGCACGACCTTGTTCAGTGTCTGCACCGCCTGCAGCGTCGGCCCGTCCAGGAACTGCGCGCCGGCCGGGTAGGGTAGGTTAGGTTCCGCCGTGAGGCCGGGCGGCCTGCTCAGGCGGCGCGCCGCGCAGCGCGCCCGGCGACGGCGCGCGCTGTGTGTTGCCAGGGGGCGCGCAGCGCGGGCTGGCGCACGGCGGGCACGGCTGGCGCCTACCTGGAGACGCCGGGCTGTTTGCGCATGCATGCATAACCCCACCGTGCAGCGCTCGAGCCGAGCTTCACTGCGCCATCCTCGCTGGAGCAAGGCATCTGACCAGGCCAGCCATGCAGCAGACACAGGCGAGCGCTGCTGTGCAGAGACCCTGGTCAGCGCTCGTCATGCACCGCCAGGCAATGCCCAGCCGCTGCAACCATCACAGCGGCATTTCGCCCACTGCACGCAGGGTGGGCTCAAAATGCAGCCCGAAATACGCTGGCGCCTGGCGCGCAGGTGGCAGCAGGGCGCGCTGGCCGCACCCGCAGCTCGCCCTCAACCCGCTCCTCGATGAGCCGGTCGAGCGCCTCCGCGCTCTCCGGGAATGCCAGGTCGGCGTTGCGCAGGCCCATGTTCCAGCCCTGCAGGGTTTCCCGCCGCCCTCTCAGCCGGCACAGCCTCCCGCACGGGCACCCTGCCAGAAGCCCGCCTCGCGCCGCGCCTCAGTGCCTACGGCACCGCGCTGCGGGCCTGCCCGGGGCGGCGGGCGAGGCGGCCGGCCGGCCACGGAACAGGAGTGCGCGCCCGGGGCGCACCCAGGTGTCGACGTAGGACGGGATGTGCTGCGTGTAGGGCACGACGCGCGGGAATACGGAGGCGATGGTGCGGTTGATCGCCGTGAACACCTCGCCGCAGCTCAGCACGCCGGCCGGCCCGCTCTGCGTGACGAACACGCCGTCTGGCGCCAGCTTCCGCTGCACCACGCCGCGGTAGAACTCCTCGGTGTACAGCTGCGCGCGCGCGCGGCCGCCACCTCAGGCGTGCTAGGGTCAGATGTAGAGTAGGTTTATCCCTGCTCTATATCTCCTCACCCTATCGCCGTGGGCAAGCGCCATGGCGCGCATGGCACTGTGCCCCACCGCGCCACGACGCGCTCAGCAGCCCCGCAGATGCACAGCAGGCTCAGGGCGGGAGCCGCCCAGCGCACGGCCGGGCGCCGCCCCGCCACAACACTGAGTGAAGGCACGCCGTGGGGGCGCCTGCCGAGGGCTGTCAGGCCAGGCACGACCGCCGGCTGTGCGATGCGCCTGGGGCAGCTGGCACGAGGCCCCTCCTACGTCATGCCCCGCGCGCCGTGACCTGGACAGCATAGGCATAGGGCAGGGTACCTGGTAGCACGGCCCGCCCTCCACCGGGTCGGCCAGGTCGCCAATGATGACGTCGAAGCTGCCGTCCGGGAAGGCCTCCAGCGCGGCGCCGGCGTCGTTGATGATGAGCTCCAGCCGCGGGTCCACGAACGCCGCCTTGTTGGCGGTCAGGTGGCGCTCGCAGAACTCGCACACGACCTGCGCGCAGAGCCGCCGCGTCGGCGCGCCGCGCGGGGCGCGGAGCGCTCCGGCCTGCATGCGCGCGTGCGCGCGGAGGAGCGCGCCCCGCGGGCGCGGCTGCACGGCGAGGCCCCGCCCGCAGGACAGCGCTATAGCCTGCAGGGCCAGGTGCCCCCTGAAGCCAAGGCAAAAGCCGCCCGAACACATGAGAAAAGTCACACACGAGCCCTCTGTGCGCCATCACAGCGGCCAGACCACCGGCAGATAACATCTGGGCGACGGCGGTACGCCCGCTTTCGTCCGGGTGCGGGCAGAGCGTCCAGACGGCAGCCCGAAGTGCTGCAGCACGCATGGCAGCCCCTGCCCCGCGGCACGCGAGCCGCCGCCCGGCGCGCGCCTTGTCGATGTCGACCATGACCACGCGCTCGACGCCGCGGTGCCGCAGCACCTCGCGCGCGGTTGCGCCCTCGCCGCCGCCGCAGATGAACACACGGCGCGGCGCCGGGTGCAGCAGCAGCGCCGGGTGCACAAGCAGCTCGTGGTACACCCACTCGTCGGCCTCCGCGCTCTGCGCCTTGCCGTCCAGCAGCAGCACCTGCGCGCCGCGCGCCCGTCGCGCGGCGCCTCAAAGTGCTGCTGGCGCGCGCGCCGGTGGCAACCGAGGCGAGGTGGGCCAAAGCCACTTGCACAGAAACTTGCAGCCCGCGCTGTCATGTAAATTGCACTCTGCGCCTAGTCGGGCACTTACGCTGGAGCGGTGACGAGTTTCTCACGTCCTTTGAATGCTTAAAATACAGCGCCGTGAAAACAGGACGCAGGATACCAGCGTGTCTTTGCTTCCCGGGAGCCACTGCTCAGTGGCTGGCGCCAGGTCGAAACGCAGGCAGTGGCAGGAACCTTGGAAATGCAGATAACCACGTTGGCAGCCTGACTCTTGCATCAGGCTTGCCTGCAGCTTCCTGCAACAAGCGCAGAGTGTTTGCCCTGCAATCCGCCCGGCCACAGCGCATGCGCAGGAGGCGCGCCTTGGCAAACGGGCCCGACTCTATGAGCTCCATAGTCTGGAAGTCGCTTTTGCCGGAGTAGAGCTTCTTCTTCACAAGAATGCTCCACTTCAGGTCCTCCTGGATCTCCTCCTCCAACTGCGCAGCAACTCGATGTGTGATTATGTCGTCAGACGCACGGCTGCACGCGCTTCGCTGTGCCCACATTGCGTGCATTGACGCACAAAGCGGCGAGCGGCGCTTGCACAGGCTCGCATTGCAGGCGGCGCGCTTATGTCTGGACAAGCACTTTCTTGGACAACAGCTTTCTCCCAGGCTGAGGGCTGTATGGCCGCAGGGGACGCTGGGTGCTGCAAATTGAAAAGCACTGCGCGTATCCAGCGCACCCACAGCCGGTTGATGCCTCCGTTCTCCAGCTGGTATGCCATTGCCCCCCCGCGCCCCAGTCCGGCTGGTGGTCTACGCTCTCCCCTCCTTTACACAACGTAAAACTCTCTGTTTTTGCACGGAGTGCACCTGACGCCGCCAGGTGCAAAAACAACGGGGCTCAAGTGCAGGGCCGCTCTCAGTTACCCTGCTCCAGGCCCTAGCCGATGCTCGGACTCGGGAGTCTGTAGCATCCATAGTGAGGTCGCTCTAGTAGCTGAGAGTTAGGTAGGCGCGTGCTGCTCACTTGAGTGACAGTACCACCGCCGCCCGGATGCCCACCGGCACTCCAGGCATTATCACCCCCGTGATCACTGACGCCTTCGTCCGCTTGGCCGCCCGCGTGACCGACCGCGCATCGGGCCCGACAGCCGCTCAGCGCAGCACCAGCAGCAAAGGCGGGGCAAGCAGGAGCACTTTAGCGCAGAGGTGGCGCAGAGCAGCGTCCACGCGCCCAGGTGCGACGCGTGGCCCGCACAAGTCTCTGCGCAGAGCTGCCTATTGGTCGACGGGTGTGGCGGAGCGGGTGGAGCACGACGCTGCGCTCCATGCCCTATGCAGAATTTGCCCGTCGTCCAGGATGCTCGACCTGCTGTTTGCTGTTCAAGGGAGAGCTTGCAAGACAGGCTGGCCGCGCAGGACCGGCGCCCGGGCGGCGGGCGCAGCAGAGCATGGTGCGCGTCGCGGACGCGAACGGCGCGGAGGCGCCGCTGCTGCAGGGCGGCGGCAAGCCCGGCGTGCTGCCGGACGACGACCACCCCTTCTGGGTCGGGCCCGCGCTGTCGGTCTACCAGAACGCGGGCGGCCCCAACACGAACTGGGCGGAGTATGAGACGCACCGCAACCACCTGGGCCAGCCAGTGATTGAGGCGCGCCCACGCTGCTTCCTGGCGGCTGTAGCACCGGGCGTTGCGTCCCTCGTCTTGCGGTGCCTCTATCACGCTTGCTGCCGTAAGCAACCACCTGGGCCAGCCGGTCATCGAGGCGCGCCCGCGACTTAGTCCAGCAGCTGCAGCAGCGGGTGTTCTGTGCCTCGTTGTGGGGTGTCTCTTCCGCGGGGTGTCTCTTATGCGCTTGCTGCTGTAAGCAAACCACCTGGGCCAGCCGGTCACTGAGGCGCGCCCGCAACTCCGCCCGGCAGCTGCAGCAGCAGGCGCCGCGTCCCTGTCTTGTGGCGCTCGTGAGTGAGTCCAGCAGCTGCAGCAGCGGGCGCTGTCTTGTGGCGCTCACGTCTCAGTGCAGAGCTGCAGCAGCGGACGCTGTGTCCCTCGTCTTGTGGCACTCGCAACTCAGTCCAGCAGCGGCAGCAGCGGGCACTGCGTGCCTTGTCGTGCAGTGCCCCTGTCGCGCGCGCTGCTGCGAGCCCGAGGTGGCGGGCGCGCGCGGCCTGGCAGGGCGGCGACCGCTGCGGCAAGTCCACCAACTTCTGGGAGTACTATGAGGAGGACATCGCGCGCGCCGTGTCGCTCAACTCCACCTGCTTCCGCCTGTCGCTGGGTGCGCGCGCGCGCCCGGCGCCTCACCCGTGCAGTCTGTGCGGGTCCGGCAGCTGCTCATTCGGCGGCGTCTGGTAGTGAGGGGCAGCGGAAGAGATTCAGCTGATAGTTAGTTCCTCGCTCATTTAGGCTGCACATGATGCTATACGCTTCTTGTCAGGGCATGTGTGCCTGTGTATGCAGGCAGGCATGCGTGGCTGCCTGCATGCAACAATTGATGCTCAGGCTCATATGCGCTGGTCGGTGCAGACGTGTCGCGGCCTTCTGCAGATACCCATATTCCTTGATTCTGCAAAATATCTGTGGCTTTCTGTGGCGCATGTGCTGAGTCATGACAGAACTGAAGCGCCCTCGTCTTGCGCAGAGTGGGGCCGCATTGAGCCACAGCAGGGCTGCTTTGACCCCGCCGCGATCGCGCACTACCACAAAATTTTTGACTGCCTCATCAGGTGCGCTGCTACAGGACTGGTTCAACCGTCTGGGAGTCCGCACCTGAACTACGCAGCAAGCCTGAGCAGACACATGGCAGGATCAGATGCATTTGTTATTGTGATAGGTGGCGTCCGCTCCATGCATGCGCTGCCACTCGACCTTTGGCAGTCTGCTGCTGACAGGCAGTGCTGGCTGTCTGTGCCTGACGGTTGCTTCAGTGCGTCAGCGCCACTAGAAGATGTCCCCATCATGCCCTGCGCCTCACTCTCGCTGCGTGCGGCCATGCAGCGCAGGCCCTGCTCGAACCCTGTCCAACATCTGCCCAAGTTCTGCCCGGAAACCTGCGCCAGTTCCCAGTGCTTGGCCGCTGACCCGTTGCGCTCGCTGTGCCTGATCGCTAGCCAACGCGCGCGCCCTGGCGCGCAGGAATAAGCTGGAACCGGTGGTCACGCTGCACCACTTTGTGCACCCGCTGTGGTTTGACCGGCTGGGCAGCTTCACGACCGACGCAGGCATCCCGCACTTTGTGAGCTTCGCTGCGTTCTCAGTCAGGTGGGCGGCCGCCGCGACTGGACCCAACCCTTTGCATGCATGCCAAGCCCTTGCCGCGCCTAGAGTGTCTGTAGCGGTCCGTTGCCTGGCTTTGACATAAGGTATGCAACACGCCCTGCAGCCTGCCTGCAACAGAGAGCGGACCAGGCATCTGCCGTTTGCCGTCGACCGCGCTCCCCGTAGCGCGCTGACGCCCGCCGCCGCCCGCAGGGAGTTCGGCGCCCAGGTGCGCATGTGGGCCACGTTCAACGAGGCGAATGTCATGGGCTTCTGCGGCTGGCTGTGGGGCCAATTCCCGCCCGGCAAGTTCGCGCGCTTCAAGACGGCCGGGAAGCACCTGCTGACGTGCCTGCGCGCCCACGGCGCCGCGTACATCGCCATCAAGCGCCTGCCCGGTGCGCGCGCGCCCCCCAGCGGCGGCGGCGGGGTTTTCAAACGGGTTCTTCACAATTGCCAGAGCCAGCGCCCTTGCCGGCGGTCTGGGCATAGCGGAGCGTGCGGCGTGCGCACGGGCGGCGTCGACGCGCGTGCGGGCCCCCGCGCGCAGGTGGTAGGGTCCGGGGAACAGTGTGTGGGCGCGCAGGCGGCAGCAGTGTGCGCGGGGGTATCTGCGCGTCTGGCGGGGCTCAGGGGAGGGCTCAGGGGAGGGATGTCTGGGCGCGCAGGCGGCAGCGACATGCGCGTGGGCCTGGTGCACAACCACATGTCGTACGCGGTCAAGGACCCGCGCGCCTTCTCGGTGCGCTGGGTGCAGCCGGTCATCGACTGGCTGGACCGCGTGTGGGGCACGGCCGAGGTGGTGCGCTACTTCCGCACGGGCCGCTTCATGTGGCGCACGCCGCCGCTGTGCGGTGGCAACGTGGAGGCCGCCGACGCGCCGCCCGGCATCGACTGGGTCGGCCTCAACTTCTACGGCCGGTGCGGGCCGCAGGGGAGAGAGAGAACAACTCATGTGCCCTGTTGTGCTCTGAACAGCTCCGCTTCCTTCCTCGTGCTGTGCCCGGCCATGTCAGCGCTGCACTACCAATCCTCTGCGAGCTCGCTGGCCAGGCTTTGATACGACGCTGGCCATCGGCCTTTTGAGTCGATGCTGCTATTGGGCACCGGGGATGAGTGGAGCACGCCCAGGTGGGTGCGGTGCGGGGGCCTCGGCTGCCGCTGGCGGGTCGCCACATGGCAGTGCGCGTGCGCAGGTCGTGCATAGACTGGCGGTATGAGTCCACCTGCCGGGAGGGTGACGTGATGACAGACATGCCGCTGGCGCTGTACCCGCAGGGCCTCTACGACGTGCACCCCATGCACCCCCCCTCCCCCCCCCCCCCGCCCCCTCCTTCCTACCCATGGCAGAGCCCGCCACGCTGTGGCTGCATCACCAGCCGAATAGTCGCGTGCTGCGCTGCCAGTGAACGTGCTGCGAGCGCCCCACGCGCGCTGCGTCCGCCCGCGAGGCTCACGCCGCACCTCTGTGTCCAGCGCTCCGGGTGCGTCGGGCGCGCCTGGGCGCTGCGTGCGGCTTGTGGTGCCTCACACAGCTCTCCGCCTGCGGCTGTGGGGCCCGGCGCCATAGAGCGCAATCGAACCGGCAAGGGTGACAAGATGGCTGGGGCCGAGTAGGGTATTGTGGCGGTGGCGGAGCTGGGCGTGCCCATCTACATCACCGAGACCGGCATCGCGGACGCCAAGGGCGACCGCCGCGCGCTCTTCCTCGACACCTACGTGCCCCAGGCGCGGCCGCGGGGCCCGACCCCCAGCCGCCCGCACGTGCAGTCTGTCCCAGCAGCGCTCTCGTCCCTCTCCTGACCTTGTTCATGTTGCACAGCAAACAAGACGAGGCGCGACAGTCCCGCACGGGAGGCTGCACATGGGGTTGCTGACGGGCGCGTGCCCGTCCAATAGATCGAGCGGGCGATTGGCGACGGGTTTGACGTGCGCGGCCTGATGGTGTGGACGCTGATCGACAACTTTGAGGCACGCGCTTCGTGCTTCCTGCTCGCGCAGCGCCGCCTGCTGCAGCCTGCGTGCTTGGCTCCATCGCGTCGCTGCAGCGCTCCTGTGTGTCGACACCTGTCAGCGCCATGCCCTTCAGGCTTGCAAACCTGCAGGCGCGTGTGTCTGGCAGACGTAACATGTTCAAGTCTCTATTCACTTCATTTAAATAGAGAATAGAGAAGCTCGTGAGATGGTGTACGGCCACCTGCTTGCCCGCACTGCGTGCGGCAGACTGCCCTGGTTGGTGTGAAGCACGCTCGTGCCTGCCCGCCGCCCGGCCTGGGCACGCACTGCCCCGGGGGCGCCGACGCCGGTGCGCGCGCAGTGGGCCCACGGCTTCCACATCAAGTTCGGCTGGTACGCGTGGTCGCCCGGCGACGGCGCCAAGCGCGTCGCGCGGCCGGCCGTGCGCCTGCTGGCCGAGCTGTTTGCGGCGCTGCCCGGCCGCATCGCGAGGCTGCGCGGCAAGGCATCAGGCGGCGGCGGCGAGGACGGCGGCGGCGGCGGCGGCGGCTACGGCAAGCCCGCCACGGCGCTAGAGGTGGGCGTGGGCGCCGGCGCCGGCGCGCCTGCGGGGTACCGACCATAGTGCGGATCTGTGCCTGATGGAGCGGCCACGCGCCTGCTGGCCACGCAGCGTGCGGAGGTGCCGAGCCGCACCGCTGGCTGCGCGGCCAGCCATGAGGAGGCGGCGGCTGCGGAGGCGGCTGCGGCGGCGGCGAGCCTGCCGCAGTGCTGGGTATGGGCGTTGCCAGCCAGTAAGCGGGGCCCAGGACCAGCATAGGAGGCGACCATCACCTCTGTCGCATGGCATTGGTGTAAAAAGCTGGCGTGAAGACGTGAATGGGGCAGGACGCCGCACTGTATGGTGTGATGTGGTTACAGGAACCCTGAGTCATTTGACGGGCTGCTGTGGTGTGTGTCGAAGCACGTGTGCAGCATGCCGACACTGGGTATTCACATCCGTGGCCGCGTGGCCGTGCAGGCTTTGTTTACTGGCTCCACCCGGTGACCTCACGCATCAGTGTGTTCTGTACCAATTCTTTATTGCCAACCGATGCGGAGGAGCAGCGCAGAGCGCGCGCGCCTGCTGTCCGTTCGCACGCTTGGAGGCTCAGGCGGGGCGTGCCTGACATCTTGCAGTGAACTGATAAACGATTGGGAGGCGCGCTCATCGTGCGCGACTGTCCTGGAAGCAGGGCTCGCGCATGCGCGGTCACTGCTTAGGAAAGTGGAGGACGCAGGGTGTGGGCGGCGCACCGGGCACTCGTGGCAAGTCCTGCGCGTCATGCCTCGCGAAGGGTGCAGCTGCTTCTGGCAGTTACTGTAGCCAAGAGAAGGTTTGTTTTGGGTATGCGGAGCATGTTGTGTGTGCAGAAGAGCAGGTAACTGTTGCAAACCGTTGCACAACACCAAGCAACGGCTTCATGGTTACCTTCTGAGTCTGAGAGCATTCCTCGGAAGCTTGCTCCTTGGTAAAATTATGCGCCTTGGTGTTACCGCTCTGCATGTTGCCGCTGCATTTGGACACAGGGAGCCCATGCATCCTTCAAAGTCGTGATGAGATTGTTAAGTCACACCCCTTGCATGTCTGCTACCAGTTGTCAATACACTCTGTCGCGTGTCTGCTATTGTGAACAAGTGTCACTCTCACCATGCAGAGCTACAGCTACAGAATTAACCACGTCCTTGCTCCTCCGCATGGTAGCCCGACGCCATGCCCCACCCACACTGCAGTGCCATCAGCCAGCAGGGCGTAGCCACAGCAGGGCAGCTCGCGGCCGAGCTACAGGCCAAGCCAGATAACCGCTGCTCAGCCCAAGCACGCAATGGCGCGCCCTGGACGGGCGCGCGCGCGCACATGAACACG
>JAABUV010004399.1_pt1 | contig 16905 bp, 17 predicted proteins | sample 5559971 | NCBI WGS metagenome assembly JAABUV01 (sample SAMN10711881, study PRJNA513362) | rock metagenome | isolation source: Antarctica rocks | place: Antarctica: Victoria Land, Knobhead nord | collected 2015-12-19
CGTAGGAGCACTTAAAGCGTTGAAATCGGAGGATTGTCCATGACGATTATAAGCGGCGATATACCTGATCAGCCACTGCCACAACATCTAGGGCACAAGCCCGTTTACTCAATACCCTATCAGCTCGCCGACGGTCGCCCGAGTGGTACGGACTGCCGCTACCTATCCATAGGACTTGCTCAATGGGGCTTCAACGAGGTATCTGTCAAGATTATGCGGCACACGCGCGGGCGATGGACGCGGCAGGCTGAGGAGATGCCCTTGAACCGTGCCATAGATGTAACCCTGTTCCTCGCTCACGTCCTCGCCAAGTCAGATGATGGGGTTGCTCATATCAAACCAGGTCAATTCGATCATCAAGACGACGAGTTGACGATCACCTATGACGAGCATCGTAGCGCGGCGGAGATAGCGGAGTTTGACACCTTCTTAGATCAGCACGATAAACGCCTAAAGCGGAGGCTGAATGTGCTGACTGATGCACTGCTTGAACTTCGAGCGAACGGCAAATTATAAAGAGGCGAATCGGTCATGTCCGGCGGACGCGACTGAGCCGCTGCCGACTTCTGTTTGGCCCTCTGCCGGAACTTTGTGGCCCAATTCGCGTAGAACAACCTAATGCAAAGCCCCCTCACGTTTGACCGCCCCTGGCTGCTACTGCTGCTCCCATTGGCTCTGGCTGCCTTCTGGGGAATCGGGCAGCGCTCGTATGCCGGCCTGAACCCGAGCACGGCCTGGCTGGCCCTGGGCACGCGGGGGCTGCTGGCGACGCTGCTCATCTTTGCACTGGCGGGGATACATAGCGTCCAGCGGTCGGACAAGCTGGCGACGATCTTTTTGTGGGACGTGTCCAAGTCCATCTCGGACACGCAGCGGGGGGCGGCGCACGAGTACATCAACCGCGCGCTGGGCGGGAAGCGTGCGGGCGATCAGGGCGGGGTGATCGAGTTCGGGCGGACGGCGAACGTGGACGAGGCCCCCTCGGACACGATGCAGGAGTTCGAGGGCGGCAAGCCCACGGTCACGGGCGACGCGACCGATTTGTCTTCGGCCCTGCGGCTGGCCGAGTCGTCGTTCCCGTCGGGCCTGGGGCGCAAGATCGTCATTCTGTCGGACGGCAACGAGAACGTGGGCAGCGCGGAAAGCGAGATCGAGACGCTACGCGCGCAGGGCGTCCGCGTCGATGTCGCGCCGACCGCATTGGGGGACGCCAGCGGGGCGGCGGGGGGCGAGGCGATGGTGGACGAGGTGGCCCTGCCCACCCGCGCCCGGCAGGACGCGCCGTTCACCGTCCGCGTGGTGGCATCGAGCACCGTCGCGCAGTCGGGGACGCTGACGCTGACGCGCGACGGGCAGCCGCTGGGCAAGATGCCGGTCTCGCTGAAGGCGGGCAAGAACGCCTTTACGTTCTCCGAAAGCATCCACCAGTCGGGCTTTCACAAGTACGAGGCGACGCTGGCCGCCGCGCAGGACACCATCCCGCAGAACAACACCGGGTACGGCTTCGTCGCCGTGCAGGGCCGCCCGCGCATTCTGTACGTCGCCGACGCGGCCACGCCGGGCCTGGCGGGTGTCAAGAGCGCCCTGGCCGCGCAGCAGATCGACATGAACGTGCAGACGCCCGGCAGCATCCCCGCAAGCGTCGCCGCCTTGGCCTCCTATGACGCCGTGGTGCTGTCCGACGTGCCCGCCGAGGAGCTGGGGCCGGCGCAGATGACGGCCCTGGAGACGGCCACCAAAGAGTTCGGCGTCGGCCTGGGCATGATCGGCGGGCCGAGCAGCTACGCGGCGGGCGGCTACACGGGGACGCCGGTCGAGGCCGCTTTGCCGGTGCGGATGGACATCAAGGACAAGAAGCGGTTCCCGACGGTCGCTGTCGCCCTGGTCATCGAGGACTTGGAAGAGCCGGGCAACGTCAACATGTCCATCGAGGCGGCCAAGGCGGTCGTGGACCTGCTGGACCCGCAGGACCAGATCGGCGTCGAGGACTGCAACGGCGTCTGGCGCATCCCCTTGCAGCCGGTCACGGACAAAGAGAAGATCAAGGGCCAGATGCAGTCGCTCACCGACATGAACGACCCGCCGACCTATGACCCGTATATTCTGGAGGCCGCGCGGGTGCTTAACGGCGCGTCGGCCCAGATCAAGCACATCATCTTTCTGGGCGACGGCGACGCCGTGGGTGAGTCGGGCCAGAACACGGCCAGCCTCCAGGCGCTGCGGGCGCAGGGAATCACGCTCTCCACCATCGCCACCGGCTCGGACGCGCAGGGGGCGCAGTTCTTGGCGTCGCTGTCGTCCATCGGCGGCGGCACGGCCTACGTCGCCGAGAGGGCCGAGGACCTGCCCCGGCTGCTGCTCAAGGATCAGCAATCGGTCTCCAAGCTGCGGATCATCGAGGAGCCGTTCCAGGCCCGGCCCATCCCCGATGACGAGGTCATCGCGGGCATCGACTGGGGTTCGGAGCCGCCTCTCTTGGGTTACAACGTGTCGTCGGCCAAGCCCGGCGCGACCGTCGCCCTGACCGCGCCGGACCACCGCGACCCCGTGTTCGCCTACTGGCGCTACGGGCTGGGCCGGACGTTCGCCTTTACGAGCGATGACCGGCCCCACTGGGCCGTCCACTGGCTGGGCTGGCCCGGCTACACCCGCTTCTGGGCGCAGACGCTGCGCTGGTCGCTGCGCCAAAGCTCCAACGCTGACTTCCAGAGCAGCCTGGACAATGAGAACGGCAAGGGTCATCTGGTCGTGGATGCTTTTACGGCGGGCGATGGTTTCCAGAACGCGGCCAAGATTTCGGCCAACGTCGTCGCGCCCGACCTGTCTTTGAAGCCCGTGACTCTCAACCAGACCGGGCCGGGCCGCTACGAGGGCGTTTTTGACGCCGACCAGACCGGGCCTTATTTGGTCAATGTCCGGGGCGGGGACGCGCCTTCCCAGCCGAATGGGGGCGGACCCGCCCCGCCCTCGCAGACCGTGAGCCTGGTCGTGCCCTATTCGCCCGAGTTCCGCACCTTGGGGGCGAATCTGCCCCTGCTGACGCGGCTGTCGGAAGAAACCGGCGGCAAGATCCAGACCGACCCCGCCCGCGTCTACCGCGACGCGCTCTCGTGGGTGGTCGGCGTCCGCGACCTCGGCCCCCCCCTACTGCTGCTGGCCGCTCTGCTGTTTTTGATGGACGTCGCCATCCGCCGCCTGGTCATCCGCCCCGAGCGTGTCCGCGGCACCGTGACGGCGGGCGCGGGGGCCGCCGGGGCGCGCGTCGCCGCCTACCGCGACGCCCACGCACGTCCGGTCCGCGTCCCTTCGACGCCGCAGATGAATCGCCTGCTGGACCGCAAGACGTCCGCGCGCACCCAGGCGACCGAAGACAACGCCACGACTACGCAGCAGCTCCTGAACCGCCGCTCCGCGCGCACCCAGGAGGGCGGCGGCGACGAGGCGTTCCCCTACGTTGTCTCCCTGCCCCCCAAGCCGAAAGCCGCCCCGCCCCTCAACAGCGCGGCGACGGGCAGCAAGCCCAGTGACGGGGAGAAGCCAGGAGCGGACGCCGAGGGGGGCTTCACGAACCGCCTGCTGGAAGCGAAGCGACGGGCACAGGACAAAGACGGATAGGACATGAGCAAGGCTCAACGTTTTGTCACCCGGCACTAGAAGTGCCGGGCTACCCAAGTGCTGGAAAAGCCCCTCCGGGGCTGAAGAGGTGTCCACAGAAACAGCTCTTCAGTGCCGGAGGCACTTCCTCCGAGTAGCCCGGCACTTCTAGTGCCGGGTGACGAACGTCGAAACAGCAAGCACTAGAAAGGCCCGGCACCTGGGGTGCCGGGCCTTTCCTCTGTCAATCCTGCTACGGCTAACGCACGGTGCCCGGCGTCTGCCCCTGGATGTCGGTCGCGCCATCGGACATCAGCACCTGCTGGACGCGCGCGGCGCTGGCGGTGTCCGCATGGACGCCCACCAGGATACCGCCTGTGTTCAGGTCGCTCGCATAGGCCGTCGCCCGCTCCTCGGGGATGCCCGCGCCGATCAGGCCGCCGATGAGGCCGCCGCCCAGGCCGCCCGCGCCCGCGCCGGCCAGAGCCGCCGCCAGCGGTCCCGCCACCAAGGGAGCGGCGATGCCGCCCGTCGCCACGATCGCGCCGCCTGCGGTCAGCGCGGCCACGATCGCGCCCAGCGTCCCGCCGATGCCGGCCCCGATGCCTGCGCCTTCGGACGCCTTGGTGCCAGTCGTGGCGGCGAAGTCGCGCGCCCGCGTCTGGTCGTTCATCATCACGCTGATGTCTTTCTGGGTGAAGCCCAGCCCTTGAAGGTCAGCGACGGCCTGCTCTGCCGCCGCCCGGCTGCGGAACATCCCGGTGATCAGTTGTGCCATGGGGAGGTCTCCTTCTGCCGACACGCCCCGCGGTGGGCTTTTGTGTCCGGCAGCCTTGTTATTCCCCGGCTCTGAGCAAGCAAACGTGCTTGATTCGCGTCATCTCCCTTTAGTCGGCGTATTCCATCGCCCCGCCCTTGTCCCGCACCATGACGCAGGACGTTTCCTCCGCCGTGGTGATCTCCATCGTTCCGCTCGGCGCGAAATCAAGTGAGAGCGTCGTCCCGCTCTGGCGCACGGCCTTGACCGTGCCGCCGGTCGCGGCGCTGTTGGACGATCCCGCCGTCTGCACGGTCATCAAGGAGCCGTCGCCAAACTTGACCGTCAGCACGTCGCCCGCGTTGGACGTGCCCGCCACGGTGCGGCCTGCGATCAGTGCCGTCAGCTTGTGATTGCTTGTCATTGATACTCAGCCTCTCGCGGCGACGTAGCCCTGCCGCTGGGCGTCCGCTTCAGACATGAACCGGCCGCGCTTGGTGTGCCCGTAGTAGCGCGAACCGGGCCGGAAATATTTGCCGGATCCCAAGTTGACCCAGACCTGTGCGTTTATCGCCGCGCCGGACGGCATTGTGACGGCGGGATGGAAAGGCGACGGTTGGGGCGGGGCGGGTGGAAACGGGATCGCGCCGTCGGTCAGCGGATGACGAGAGCGGCGGCCACCGCCGCGCGAGGAAAAGGCGCGGGAGCCAGCCAGCGGTACGGTCGTGTGGAAGTGCTTCTTGTAAGCCTTGATCCAGTCAGTCGCAAGCTCGCGCTGGGCGGTCGCCATGTCGATCCGCCCGCTGCAAATCTCGTCGTGCAGCTCGTTCTCCAGCTCGTCCTTGACGTGCGCGTTCCACGGCTGCGTCTGGTACGATTGGGGCCACAGGTTTTTGATCGAGTTGGAGCCGCCCAGCTCCAGGCTGATCAAGTGGTCCACTTCATATTCGCCCGCGCGGTGGTGGGCGATGCCATACTCGGCGTAGACCTGCCGCTTGACGTCGAGGGGGACGTTGCGGACCTTCTTCGTGTAGCCAGGAACGCAGATGTCGCCCTGGGTGACGGGCAGAGTCGCGCCCGGTGTCAGCCTGGGATCGGGAAGCAAGGGGGGGTCGCCCTGGTCGGCGGCAGGGGCAGTGGAAGGGGCAGGCGACGGTAGCACCGGCCCGGCGATGGTGGGCGACGACGAACGGCAGCCCGAGCAGAAGGCGGACAGAGCCGTTACTGCCAGGGCTGCCATTTTCGTGTGCCGCGTCGGCGCGAAGGGCATGGGCGGTTGTTTGTCCCTTATTTGGCCCAGTCAGGGTTGTGCTGGAAGACGAGCGGGTCCAGGGCGTCGCGCCCCGTCGTCTTCTCGTAGGCCGTGATCTTGTCGTGCAGGCGCATCACGCTCCGCTCGGCCTCGGCGGGGTCGAAGGCGTCCCACAGCGCGGTCAGCCGCATCGCGCCGTCCTGGTCGGGGATGGCGCGGGCCTGCTTCAGGCCGTTCTCCAGCGCCTTGCGGCCCGTGACGGTCAGATTCTCGAAGACGGGCACCAGCACGTCGCGCTGGAACACGCGCGGGCCGTACACGCCGGTTCGGTAGATGGTCTCGGCGACCTGGGGCCAGTTGGGGATGATATTCTGCGCGGGCATGGCGAAGTGCGTGATGACGTCGTAGATGCCTTGCAGCGTTTCCTCAGGGTAGTAGTAGAGGAACAGTCGCGCGCCTTCTAAGAAGAATGCATAGTGCGCGGCCTCGTCCACGGCCAGCGTCGTGCAGGCCTTGGCGAGCACGGGGTCCACATCGCCGGCGAGCGACTCGTCGCCTGACTCGCCGCGCGCGATCTTGGCGAAGTTTAAATAATTGATCTGCGTCGCGCGCTCCTGGAAGACCGTGTACAGCAGCATATGCAGCGGGTCGTCCCAGGGCAGCGTCCAGGTGTTCGACCGGAGCTGGTACTTGTAATCCTCGATGGCCTTGGGCGAGCGGCGGCGCGAGAACAGCAGGGCGTTCTCCCAGGTGTCCGCGTGGCGCTCCTCTTCGGACCCCCAGCGCATCTGGAAGTGGGAGCGCCCGTGGCTCGTGCGGACAAGCCGCAGGATCTCGCCGGTGTAGTCCGGGGCGTACTGCTCGACCGCGAAGAAGCCCTCGATGAGCTGGACCACGGTGTCCGAGTGGTCGTGGCGCAGGTCGCCCCAGGCGAACGACAGGTCGGCGTTCCAATTGCGCTTCTCCTGCGACCGGGCCACGTACCAGCGGTACAGCCCGACGAAAGCGCGCTCAAGCTGGCGGTCGCGTTCCTCGCGGCTCATCAGCGAAACCGGCAGGTCGCGCGGCCCCTGCCCGCCCTCGAAGCCTTCGGTCATGTCCGGCGGATGGACCGGCTCGTAAGGCGTAAAGCCGGTGTTGCTGTGGATGCTGGTATTGGAGGGGATGGGTCGTATGGAAGCGGTCATGGAGAGCTTTCTAAATCCTTCCCTGTCACTGGGATGACCCGATGTTCTTGAACTCTTATTGTACCCATTTTGTCTGTATTTATCCACAACATTGGGGTTAGCCCGGCCCGCGCAGACGCCGCGCCTGCTGTGCCTCATAGGCCCGCACGTCCGTCCGCTTGATCGCCAGCGTCGGGACGATGATCCGCCGGCCGGCCGGGATGCCGCCCCGGTCGCCGCGCGTGAGCCGGGACAGGAGCCTGACCGAGTCGTAGCCGAACAGGTACGGCTGCGGGACGACCGCCGCAGAAACCGTGCCGTCCCTGACGCCGGCCAGGGTGTCGGCTTCCTCGTCGAAGGCGACGATCTTGACCCTGCCGGCCTTGTGCGCCTCCCTGACGGCGCTGATGATGGACGGGCCGTTGTAGCTCCAGATGCCGACCATGCCGGCCAGCCGGGGATAGCGGGCCAGCGCGTCGGCGGCGTTCGTTTTGGCACGGGCGCGATCGGTGTCGTCGGTGCGGACGCCGAGGATGCGGAGCCGGGAGCCACGCATGGCGTCCCGGATGAGTCGCCCTGCCTGCAAGCCCGCCGCGCGGTTGTCGGTGCCGATGTAGCACAGCCGGTCCGATTGGGCCGCGTCGCTGTCCGCCGTGATCAGGTTGGTCCTGGCGGCGACGGTGTTCAGATACGGAGTCTCATTGGCGGGGTCCATGGGGCTGACCGCGATGCAATGTTCCCGGTGCCGGCAGAGGCAAGAGTGACAAACAGGAAGAGGCTCCGGCCCTTGCAGGGCCGGAGCCTCTTCCTGATTAGCTGTGAGGCAAAGGCCAAATGGCCTAGTTTTGGTTCTTCATATTCGCCATGTTGGTCGCAAGCATCTGGTCGGGGTTGTCACCGTTGATGTCACCCGGCGAGCAAGCAACAGGGTACGTCGCCGAAGTGCCGCTGTTGTTAAAGCAGCCCCACATATTCGGCGTGTTGCCGGTGCCCGCCGTCAGGGCCGGGTTGAGCGACTTGACGTGCCCGTCGCAAAATATCGCGACCATCTGCTTGTTGTGGCTGGCGCGGGCCTCAGCGTAGAAGGAGTATTTCGCATCCGCTCCATCCCAGTCTCTCCACCCGATCTGATCCTGGTTGAAACTGGCCTCGTTTCCGATGCGCTCGCTGACCATGATTTTGTTTGCCGGGGCCTGAATGTCATTGAGGGCGTGGGGCGCAGGGGGGGAGCCGCCGCCGGCGTTCCAGCCGACAAAGTTGCTCAGGCCGTAGGAGATGGGGATCGGCTGGGCCGCTGGGTTGGGACTTGGCATGACAGCTCCAGCGCCACCGTTGAAAGCCGCTGCATCCGTACTATCCGGGCACATGAAGACACCCGTAGACTTCACAAAGGGATAGACCTGCTGTGCCCAGTTACCCGAGGCGATGTAAGGAGCATTGGTGGTGGCATTGGTTTGGTTGGTGTTGGGGAAAATCTCGTCGGCATCCTGCTGGTACTGGATGATCGCCAGACCTATCTGCTTGAGGTTAGACTGGCAGAAGGCGCGGCGGGCGTTCTCGCGGACCTTCTGGAAGACGGGGAACAGGATCGCTGCGAGGATCGCGATGATGGCGATGACGACGAGCAGCTCGATCAGCGTGAAGCCGCGAGAGGACAGTATGAAGCCGTTGCGGCGCGAGGGGCATTTAGACGAGAGCGTTTTCTTTCTTCTCCTTGCTTGATAATTGAGCATCAGTCGCTGACAAAGACGAGGCGCGGGCCTCCAGATGCGGCACGATAAATCGCCGCTCCAATGGGGCGTCCGGGACGCGCAGGCGGTGCAGCAGAAGATCCCAGGCCAGTCGGCACATCTCCTCCACGGGGACAACGACACTGCTGATCGGGCAGGGAAACAGACGGGCATTGTCCAGACCGTCAAAGCCGACCAGCCGCACATCCTCGGGGACGCGCAAGCCCATTCCGCTCAGGGCCAGAAAGCAGCCAATCGCGAGTTCATCATTCACGCAGAACAGACCATCCGGGCAGCCATGCCGCGCCACATAATCGCGCAGGGCTTCCAGGCCGGCCACGCGGGAGTGGTGGGTTGCGACGACGGCTTCGGCCCGGCGGCCTGCCGCCGTCATCATCTCCGAATAGGCCGCATCGCGGGCGTCCGTGTGCGAACGCACGACGGCAATGCGGCGGCAGCCCGCCGACAGCAGGTGCTGCACCGCTTCCCTGGCCCCGGCGGCCACATCCAATTCCACACAATCCGATCCGGCAGCGCGTCCCTGGCCCAGCGTCACGATGGGGACTTTCCGGCTGGCTGCGAGGTGCCGGAACAGCGCGGAAGTCGGGTCCAGATCGCAGGTCAGCACCCCGTCCACCGGCCACCGGGGGCCTGGAGCGATCTCCGCGCCGTCTGCGGCCCCCGCGCTGACATCTTCGGCAACGAGACGGTAGCCATGCGCGGCCCCAATCCGCCGCAGGCAGTGATGCTGATAGCCAAAATAGGGCGAATAATCCTCGTGCGTGACCACCCATAGCTCCACGATGCGCGTCGCCCCGGTCGCCAGAGCGCGAGCGGCAGGGTTCGGCTGGTAGCCCAATGCCGCCGCCGCTGTCAGGACGCGCGTCCGGGTTTGGTCGGAATGGCCGTTCCCCTTCCCGTTAAGAATGCGCGAAACCGAGCTTTTGTTAAGATTAACGCTTTTCGCGAGTTCTTCAATCGTCATAAGCAAGAGTCATCAGCGCTGGCTTTCGCGGACTGCAAGCGGTTCCTGAAACCGGTTTCATTAGTTATACACCAAAGCGCGGGATTTGTCAAGCGTTTCATTTATTTGAAGACAAAGCGCCGGCAAGCAAAAGAAAAAGTTCGGCTCTCGTCGTCGAGAGCCGGGCGTTTTGGCAGGAGGAATTACAATGTTTTGATACACGCCGTCAACACCGCCCGCCAATCTTCCCTAAAGCCCCTCGCCAAAACTGCCGATAAGAGGCACGGCGCGAGAGCGCGGAGTCGAGCAAGCATAAGAGCACACAGGAGGTGTTTCCCCGTGGCAACCTTTGTTTATGAGGCCGTGGACCCGACCGGCCGGATCGTCAAAAGTAAGGTCGAAGCGGACAACGAGCAGGTCGTGATGGCCAAGCTCCACGACCAGCAGTTCCACATCGTCTCCCTCAGCGAAGCCAAGTCCGGCCTGAAGATGCAGGTGGCGGGCAAAGCGGGGAAGATCAAGCTCCAGAGCCTGGTCATCTTCTCGCGTCAGTTCGCGACCATGATCGACGCGGGCATCCCCATCATCAAGTGCCTGGACATCTTAGAAAGCCAGACCAAAGAAGACGCGATGAAGGCGGTCATCAACGCCACGCGCAAGGACGTCAAGGGCGGCCTGTCGCTGACCGACGCCATCTCCAAGCACCCGAACGCCTTTTCCAAGCTGTACGTCAACATGATCCGTGCCGCCGAGATCGGCGGCATTTTGGACGTCATCTTGGACCGGCTTGCAGGATTCTTGGAAAAGGAAATGGAAATACGCGGCAAGATCAAGTCGGCCATGATGTATCCTATCATCGTCCTGAACTTCGCCGGCGTCATGGTGCTGGCCCTGTTCATGTTCGTGCTGCCCCGCTTCAAAGAGATATTCCTCTCGATGAACGTGGAGATGCCGCCGGTCACGCTGGCCCTGTTCGCCGTCGGCGACTGGCTCCAGAAGTTCTGGTGGATGGCGCTGATGATGATCGCGGGGGGCATCGTCGCCTTCAAGCAGTACGACAAGACGACCCAGGGGCACTACAACATTGACAAGCTGAAGCTGCGGATACCCATCTTCGGCGACCTGTCGCTGAAGATGAGCATCGCCCGCTTCGCCCGGACCTTCGGGACGCTGATCGCCTCGGGCGTGCCCATGATGCGGTCGCTTGAGATCATCGGCGAGACGTCGGGCAACGCGGTCCTGGCCGAGTCCATCGCGAACGCCCGGACGTCGATCCGCGAGGGGGCCAAGATCAGCCAGCCGCTGGCCGCCTCGGGCCTGTTCCCGTCGATGGTCACGCACATGGTGGACGTGGGCGAGGAGACGGGCCGGCTGTCCGAGATGCTGTGCAAGGTCGCCGACTTCTACGACGACGAAGTGGACGCCATGGTCAAGGGGATGACGTCGCTCATCGAGCCGCTGCTGATCGTCTTCATGGGCGTCCTGGTCGGCTTCATCGCCGTCTCGGTCATGTCGCCCATCTTCAAATTGGTCAGCTCGATCCATTAGATGCCCCGCCCCGCCCGACCTGGGGGCGGCGGGGCGCGGAGCTTCTACGCACATGGCAGAGACAACGGCGGGCAAAGCAGAGGCAGCGGCGACGGGCGGCGGCTGGGACGGGCGGGACCGGCGCGGGCCGAGTCGTCAGGACGACGAGGTCCGGGCGCGCAAGCTGCTCGCCGAATATAAGTCAGGCGGCGCGGGGGCAGCCGCAGCCCGCGAGGCCCTGGTCTTGCAGTTCCGGCCTCTGGTGCAGAAGCAGGCCCGGCAGTTTCTGTCGCCCGCCGTGCCGCTGGAGGATTTGGTCCAGGAAGGCTTCCTGGGCCTGATCCACGGCATCGACCAGTTCGACGCGGGGCGCGGGGTGAAGCTGATCACCTACGTGACGCACCACATCGACGGGCATCTGCGCCACTTCCTGCGCGACCGGACGCAGATCATCAAAGAACCGGCCTGGCTCCAGGAGATGGCCCAGAAGGTGCGGCGCGAGGCCGAGATGCTGATGCAGGGGAGCGGGCGCGAGCCGACCGATGCCGAGGTGGCGTCGTCGCTGGGGCTAAAAGAGGCCGAAGTCGCCCGCATCCGTGTGACCCGCTCGCTGTTCGCCGTGCAGTCGCTGGACGAGGCTCAGGAAACCGGCGCGTCGCGCGTTCAACTGGCCGAAAGCAACGCTGAGGCCTCGCGGACTGCCCTGCCCATTGAAGATAAAGTCGTCTTAGAGCACGCACTGACCCGGCTCAAGGAGATCGAGCAAAAGGTCCTGTACTCGTTCTACTACGAGGACCGCAGCCAGACCGACATCGCCCGCGCCCTGGGCGTCTCCAACAACTACGTCTCCCACATCCTCAAGAACTCGGCCCGCAAGCTCCAGCAGATGTTCCGCAGCGACGCCGTCCGCGAGGCCGCCTTGCAGCACGAGGGCAAGCGCCGCCGCCTGGCCGCCCACGGCGCGCTGGCCGATCTGACGGACGACGCCCCCGCGACCGTCGTGGACGCCCTTACCAGCCTCTACACACGCCCCTACTTCGACAGCCGCCTGGACGAGGAGCTGTCCCGTGCCAGTCGGCACCACTTGGAATTGTCCGTGATCCGCGTCCGGGTGGACGGCGCACTGCCCGAGGCCGTGCTGTTCTCGCAGATCGCCCAGGTCGTTAAAGAATGCATGCGCCGCTCCGACCTCGTGGCCCGCTACGACGAGCACGAGCTGATCGCCCTGCTCCCCCACACCGGCGCGACCCGCGAGACCGTCATCGGCCGCCTGCATACCCGCCTGGCCGCCCTCGTGTCCGCCTTCCCCCACCCCTGCCCGCTCAGCCTGGGCCGCGCCTCCTACCCCGCCCAGCGCGCGCGCGGCGCGCTGCTCTCCGCCGCCGAGCCTCTGGAAGCCGTATAGGCCATTGCACAAGGCCAAACAAAAGCCGCCCGCCACTTTTTAACAAGCGCCGGGCGGTTTTTGTTTGGCTTCACCGGCTGGTCTGCGCCCGCTTGCTCGGCATGGTCAGCTTGAAGTCGGCCCAGCAGGGCCGATACCATTCCCGCCGCTTGCGCGCGCTGGCGAGATAGGCCGCCCCGCAGGTCAGGAAAAGCCACCCTGAAGAGATAGCCGCATAAGCCACCGAACCATGCCATATTTCCACCGGCCCAAGACTGCCTTGCAGAGCTGAAACTGAGAATCTGGCGAGCGTAGGCAGGATCGGCAGGGCGATAGCGGCGTAGAACGCGCCCGTCAGCGCCTGATGTGGGTATTTCCGCCCCACAGCCAGCCCAGCCATAATCGGCACGGCGACGAGGTTACGAGCGTCGGTTGGGAAGGGATTGCTGGTGTCGATGCCGACGACGTAGTACGTCAGCACGGACACGAGATAGGACACCACTGCGACGCCGGCTATCGAAGCCATAGAGGCACCGACCCCGTAAAAAACGGCGGCCAGCTTCTCGCTGACCCAGCCCTGCTTGCGCCGCCACTCCCAGGCCATGCACCGCCCGATCTTAGCAGGGTCGCCGAACTGGGCTAGGGAGAGGCTCCACGCTTCGTCTGACGGGCTGCCGAGTTCTTCGTGGGCCTGCGCCAACGCTTCCAAATGCTGCCGTACTTCTTGGTGCAGCTCCGCGCGCTCCGCAGCGGGCAGGCGCTTCAGCGGAGCGTTGAGGCGCTGGAACCAGTCCTCGATCTCGGTCTGCTTACGCGGGCTGAACATGGGGGGTGCCTCCGGGAGTGTCGCCGAGGACGGCGTTGACGGCCTGGGAGAAGCGCGCCCAGGTGCGGGCCTGGGACGTCAGCCGGGCGCGGCCTTCGTCCGTGAGGGTGTAGACGCGGCGGGCGGGGCCGCTAGGCGGCGTCTGCCAGGCGCTCTCGACCATGCCCTCGCGCTCCAAAGCGCGCAGGGCGGGGTACAGCGCGCCTTCGCCGCCTTTGAGTGCATCCTGGCAGCGGCGCTCGATCTCGCGGGCGATGGCGTAGCCGTGGCGCGGGCCGTCGGACAGGACGGCCAGGATCAAGACCGGCGTACTGCCCTTTTTGAGTTCCTGTTCTTCGGTCATGGGAGGTGCCTCCGATGACCAAGTATACATCAGATAGTGATGTATGTCAAGAGCGCTGGAGGAACTGGACGGCGCGAGCCAGGCCGATGATCGAGACGCCGTCGGTGATGCGGCCGTCCATCGCCATGTCGTAGGCTTCCCGCAGGGGCAGGCGGCGCATGGACAGCACCTCGTCGCCCTCGGGGGAGGCGTCGCCCAGGGTTAGCCCTCGGGCGAGGAAGATTTGGCCGCCTTCGTCCGTGACGGAGTTTGATAGGTGGAACGGGCCGAGATCAGTCCACACAGCCGCCGTCAGGCCGGTCTCTTCCACCAGTTCACGGCGGGCGTTGTCCAGCAGAGGGGTGCCCAGCGGGCCGCCGCCCTCGGGAATCTCCCAGGAGTACAGGCCCAAGGGGTAGCGCCACTGGCCGACCAGGAACGTATCACCGTCGTCCGTCACGGGCACGACGCCCAAGGCGGCGTTCTGGAACTCGACGACGCCGTAGATGCCGGGCCGGCCGTCGGCACGGAAGACGTGGTCTTCGCGGACGCGAATCCAGGGGTTGACGTAGACCTCGCGGCTGCCGCGTGTCCGCCAGGGGTTTTGGCTCATGTCCCATGATGAGGCCGGGAAGAGAACTTTGTCAAGTGTCGCCAGATTGTGATTTTTTTCACAGATAAACTGGGTATAGTTACGGCCAGGCAGCAGATACGGACACAGAGAGAAATTCCAAAATGGCCCGCACACACATCGTCATCGTCGGCGGCGGCTTCGGCGGCCTGAAGGTCGCGCAGACGCTGGAAAAACTGCTCCGGTTCAGCGACCCCGTGGACGTCACACTGATCAGCCGGGATAACTTTTTGCTGTTCACGCCGTTCCTGACGGAGGCCTTGGGCGGGATGCTGGACGAGGCGGATGTGGCCTCACCGCTGCGCGCCTTCCTCAAAAAAACCAACTTCGTGATGGGCGAGGTGACGGCGGTCGACGTTCACGCCAAAACGGTCACGTACAAGCGCCCGCTGACCGACGAAACGGAGACGGTGGAAGCGGACCAGCTCATCCTCAGCCTGGGCAGCACGACATCGTTCCACGGCCAGCAGAACATGGAAAAGCTGGCCTTCACGCTGAAGTCGCTGGACGACGCCTCGCTGCTGCGGAACCACCTGATGGCCGCGCTGGAGCAGGCCAACCAGGAGGCGGACACGGTCGCCCGGCAGGCGTTCCTCTCGGTCGTGGTCGTCGGGGCGGGCTACACAGGCGTTGAGGCGGCCGGGGCGATCCGCGACCTGATGAAGGATGCCTGCCGGAACTACCCGCACGTCCGGCCCGACGAGTGCCGCGTCGTCCTGATGGACATGGCCGAGGCGATCCTGCCGACCATTGATCCCAAGCTCGCCAAGTACGCCGTCCGGCAGCTCCAGAAGCGGGGCATCGAGATGCGACTGGGCCAGACGATCAAGGACGCCGACGCCCAATCGGTGACGCTGAGCAAGGGCGAGACGATCCCCGCCCGGACGCTGCTCTGGTCGGCGGGCGTCATGCCCTCGCCCCTGACCAAAGTTCTGGACTGCGAGAAGGACAAAAAGGGGGGCATCATGACCGAGCCGACGATGGCCGTCAAGGGCGTCCCCGGCGTGTGGGCGATGGGCGACTGCGCCCACATCCCGAACCTGCTGGAAGAAGGCCGCCCCTACACCGGCACGGCGCAGAACGCCGAGCGGGAGGCCAAACAGCTCGCCAAAAACGTCCTCGCCGTCCTGCACGGGCGCGAGCCGAAGCCGTTCCTGTTCCGCAGCCTGGGTGAGTTCGTTAACCTCGGTCACCATGTGGCCGTCGCGCAGATCAAGTGGTTCAAGTTCTCAGGATTTATGGCGTGGTTCCTGTGGCGGTCGGTCTACCTGGTCAAGATCCCCCACTGGGGCCGCAAGGCCCGCGTCGTGTCCGGGTGGACGCTGGACCTGCTGTTCGGGCGCTCGGCGGTTGAGACCGAGACCCCGCGCCTGCTGCGGAGCCACACCGCCGACCGGCGCAGCGCGGAGGACGAGCCGCTGACGGCCAGATAACGGGCATGTTGGCTGCGCGGCTTGGCTGCGTAACATCAGTAGACCAGCGGATAAAAAGAAGGGGGAGAACCATTAGGTTCCCCCCCTTCTTTGTGTCTTACGCCGCCACCCGCTCCGGCTCGGACGCCTCGCCTGCGGGCGTGAACGTCAGCGTCCGCGCGTCCTGACGCCGGCGGAAGTGAATGGTCTCCCACTGCTGGATGTAGTCCAGCACGACCAGGGCCATCTTACGCGCCTCAAACTCCGGCATCTGCACGGTCAGGCTGTCGGTGGCCTTGACCATCTTGACCTGGCCCTGCCCGTAGACCTCGCCCTGGCCGTTGTCCACGCGCAGGACATACGGCTGCCGGTACTTGGCTTCCTTCTTGAAAGACAGAACGCGCGCCTCGGTATAGTCGTCGTGCGCGCTGCCCTTTTGGTCCTCGAAGGCGGTGAACGTGCCGGCCAGAAGGTCGTGGCAGACCAACTTGAAGTCGTCGGCGTCCACATAGTGCCGCACCCGCTGGGTGGCCTTGTTGGCGTCGTCAAACTCGACCAACGTGAAGGCGATCTTGCTGCGCTTGGGGTCGAAGGAAAGCAAGTCGGTGATGTCCAGGATTTTGTCCTTGGCGACGAAGCGGAAGATCTGAATCTTCGTCACCTCGCGCGGTCCGCCCTGCCCGCCGTCCGCACGGGCATCGTTCTTCTCGTAGATGTTCATGGTCAATTCTCCTTAAACCAGGTCTGTTCTCTTGGGTGCAGTCTCTCAGAGCACCTTGCGGTAGGCGCAGGTCGGAGTGTCGCCGAGGCTCGCCCAACATTCGCGTGTCACGAGATAACCCCTGCCCCCGACGTAGTAGCAGTTCGCGACTAGCTCATCGCCGCACTGCGGGCAGATGCCGCGGACCCACTCGGGGCGGGGGCGGTCAGATGTACCGTCATAAGCCTGGCGGATGCTCTCCACCGCGGCGTTGGTTTCCAGAATCGTGTCCATGTCGTGTGCCTTCCTCGCTAAACCAGATCGGTGTCCGTTTGGACGTCTCTTTCGACATCTCTATTATATCACAACTAGCAGCGAGTGACAGCAGAACAGGATAGTGCGCAGAGACGATGTCCGAAAATTATCATCAGGTGAGAATTTTGGGGGCGGGAAGCCGGCATAAATACGGTGTGAGGAAGGGCAGAACAAGCGCCGATAATAGAGGAACGTATTGCAATTCGAGGGAGTGACGCAAATGTTCTTATGGATCGCCGCCGGGTATCTGCTGTCCGCCGTTGCCTTTTATTCCTACATCGTCGCGACCGCGCAGGTGGACCCGTATGAGAGCGCCGCCACTGTG
>JAABUV010004403.1_pt1 | contig 16895 bp, 27 predicted proteins | sample 5559971 | NCBI WGS metagenome assembly JAABUV01 (sample SAMN10711881, study PRJNA513362) | rock metagenome | isolation source: Antarctica rocks | place: Antarctica: Victoria Land, Knobhead nord | collected 2015-12-19
TCTTCACCTCTTGGCGGGCCGACTAGCTTTCTGTTTCGCCTGGCAAGCCGCTTGACGCCACAAACCTGCAAAGACTTGCAGAAGCATGGCGGTGGCGGGTGGCCGGGGTTGCACTCTGGGTCACACTGTTTCGCAGAGCGCCTCCAGAGCTTGTTGGCTGGTTGAGATGGCGCTGCCCGGCACGCTGATGGCGTGGTGTCCAGGGCGCTGCTGCGCCCTTCGCGCCACACGCTGTCCGCTGAAGTAAGGCGCGCGCGCCTGTGCCGGCCAGGGGCACCAGCCGGCTGCTGGAGGCGGCGCTGGCCAGCACCGCGGATGGCGGCGCGAGCGCGGCGGAGCTGGGCGCGGCGGGCGTGGCGGGCGCGCTGCCGCCGCGCTACGTCGACTTCAAGGAGGCCATCCGCACGGAGATGTTTGCCGTGCGGCAGAAGATGGGCGAGCTGCGCGCGCTGCACGGCCGCGCGGCGCTGACCAGGCGCGGCCCGCGGCTGCCTGCTTGCCTACCTGGGCGGCCGTTCTTGCTGAGCTCCGTAGAAGGACAGGCCGGTTGAGCAAATGTCATGGCTGCTACTCTGTCCAACCTGCCACCTGTGTGGGGAGAGTAAGGGCAGCGCACGTGCGCGTGGCAGCTAGCGAGACTGCTTCACGCGTCCGCTTCTTGCATCACTTGGCTGAGCTCAGTGGAGACCAGCGCTGGACCGGCCGCTGTATTATGCAGAGGACGTCATTGCTACAGCATTTTTGCGGTCTTGAGCGTTGCGTCCAGCACAACAGCGTGTGCTGCGGCACTGCGGTGGCCTGAAGGGCTCGCTCTGGCCGAGGAACCCAGCTTCGATGACAGCGGCGGCGCGGAGGTGGACATCGAGGTGCTGACGCAGGACATCACGCGGCTCTTCCGCAAGTGCGAGGGCCGCCTGCAGCAGTTTGGCGCCGGGACGTCGTCCAGCGAGGCCGATGAGAAGGTGCCCGCCCGGCGCGCTGTTCCTCCCTGGCCCGCCTGCAGCTAGCAACGAGCAATATCAGTATGTGCTGGTGTGCGATTGGTTCAGGGTCTGTGGCATGTCCTGTCCTCTTGTGCGCCGTGAGTTGAGTCATAAGTTGAAGCACATGAATTGTGATATCTTTGCCTGCCTTGGTGCCCGCTCATGCGGCACGTCGCAGGTGCATGGCCTCTGCAGCAGCTGCCCTCACCTGTCAGCGAGAGCGCTGACCTGCCGCGCAGCGGTCTAAAGGCTCAGGCGCAGGGGCACGCGGCGCGTCCCGGGCGCGCGCCGGCTGACGCCCGGCGCGCGCGCGGCGCAGGTGAAGCAGAACGTGCAGCGCACGCTGGCGATCGAGCTGCAGAAGCTCTCGCTCGCGTTCCGCAAGCAGCAGAAGGCGTACCTGACCAAGCTGCGCGCGGCCGCGCCGGCGCCTGGCAGCGGCGGCTTTGCGGTGCTCGACGAGGCGGCGCCGGGCGGGCGCGCCGGCGACGATGACCTGGACCCAGGATTCTCAGACATGCAGGCACGTGCTTTTAGCCCATGCGGGGGCAAGCTTTGTGCGTTTCTGGGGGTGCCAAACCTCTTGGAGCCGCTTGGGGCCTGTGTGTGCTGGACAGCATGGGCTTGCTGTTGCTGGGCCCTGCGGTCTACACTTCATGTACCTGCAAACTGGCTGCAGTCGTCCTGCGCATGCTGCCAAGGCAAAGGGCATGCTCAAATGCTGTCAAGTCACATGGCATGCTGCATGTTCATGTACCGGAGTGATGTGCCATGCGTCTGCCGGCTGCCATGCACAACGCCATGCATGTCCACTTTTTGGGGGCCCCACTGTGCTTGTGTCGCGGCAGGCCCTGCAGGTGGACAGCGCGAATGCGCTCGCCGAGGAGCGCGACCGCGAAGTGCGCAACATCCTGCAGTCGATTGCCGACCTGGGCCAGATCATGAAGGACCTGTCGGTGCTGGTGATCGACCAGGGCACCATCCTGGACCGCATCGACTACAACATGGAGCAGGCGCGCCGGCCTGCTTCCTTGCAAGCCCCTGGCGAACGAGCGCTTCCTATCATGGGCAACGCAGGCGAGCGAGGCAAGCGGCAGTGCGTGCGCGTTGGTGGTCCTGAGGCAACAGGGCCGTGCTTTGACTGCTTGCAGCTTCTGTGCAGGTGGCGTCCAAGGTCGACGAGGGTGTAAAACAGCTCGTGCGGGCAGAGAAGTCGCAGAAGCAGAGCCGCCTTGTGCTCTGCATCATGCTGCTCGGCGTAGCAGTGATAGTCATGACCGTTATTGTTGTCTTTAAAAAGCTGCTGATTGGTTAACACTTGGCACCAACAGCTACCGCCCATACCGGCGCCATACAGTTGTAGCAATCACAGAATACTTTGTGTACAAACCGTGTTCTTCAAGGGCCTGACATACTTTGTTATGCGTCCTTGCACGCCCCGTAAGGACCGACACACTGAGCAGTGCACAACCAAAAGCACCTTCCCATACAAAGTCAGGTAGTCAACAAGTCAGACAGGGAGTAGTGGGACAGCACGCGAGTCAGCAGTGCCGCTAACAGGCTCAAGTTCAGCAGGCGTCTACACCAAGTTCTGTGCACAGCACCTGTACCCTGCAGACATGCTGCGATCAGTGCCAGGCGCGCACGCTGGTCAGCGCCCTCGGGAGGCCGGCCAGGGTGTCCAGCCTCACTGCTGCGCTGCTGTTGGACCGTGATGCCGCAAAGAGCCACAGCCCGGAGCACAGCGCCAGCCAGGCCAGGCCGCACACTGATACCTGCCTGCGCGGAATTGTACCAGCACAAAGTCAGCTGCGTCCAGTGTCAGGGTACTCCTGCAGCAGCGCCACAGTCCAGTGTCTGTACACAAGTCTCGACGCCAGGTCATACCAGGCCAGCGTCCTGAAGGCAGGCTCGACGCAGCGCTGCACGTCCGCCTCTACGCAGCGCTCAGCATCCATTCAGAGACCGCAGCAGTGCGCGCTGCTGATCGGCAGACTGCCGCTTTGGCCGCGCTTTTTTTATTTGCTTTTTCAAAATCGGACGACGCTTTGACTAATCTAGACCGGGTTTGATGCCTAGGTCATTGCATTGCATCAGCCAGCACGAAGCTCGTGGGAATGTCTGTGTCCCCGAGGCCCGCATGGAGGACATCGTGCAGGCCTGGCTGCTGCGCATCACCGACCTGGAGGTACGACAGAAGCTGCAGCACCCAGTGCCCTGCGTGCGCCGCGCTGAGCACAGGGCGCGCCTCTGCAGGTGCTGCTCCAGGCGCGGCGCGCCGAGCTCGAGGCGCAAGAGCTTGCTCACACACGTTTGTGCGTTGACGTCAAGCAGGACCGCCAGCTGCAGGTGCGTCAGCAAGCCACAGCTTGCACTCTCCCGCACAGCTGGCACGTATCGTTATGTGCTGGCAGGAGCTGGAGCGCCGGCAGCTCTTGCAGCTCAAGGCGCGCAAAGCCAGCCTGGAGAGCGAGCTGTGCTGCTTGCAGCATGATGTCGCGAGCGGCTGCCGCGCCCCAGAGCCTGACGAGGAGCTGATGCCAGCGTGCGGCCTCGCCTTGTGTGCGTAGGTTGCAGGCGCGCTCCTGCGACCCTCGTCATGATTGCCTCCCTGCGCAGGGGCTTGAACGCATACACGGACGACCTCCTAGAACAGCAACGCCTGCTGCAGCGCGCACTGCATGCAGAGAAGAAGCGCATGGCTGCATATACGAGCCTTGTAGAACAGCATGGGGCAGGGGCGCACGAGGCAGTCCGGTCCCTGCACACAGCGCTGGAGCAGGCGCGCGCTACACCCCTAACATGCATTGGGGAAGGAGCATGCGAGCATGTGGCATGCTCCCTGCTTCCTCTGCTTGCATTATACGTACGCATGGCTGCCAGCAGGTTAACTTGCTGGTGCCTAAGGAAGCTACCTGGCAGACGCGGAGCGAGTTAGCGGCTGCGGCGGCTGCCGACGAGCTTCCGGCTCTGCAAGCGCGCATGCGCTGCCTGGAACGCGACGTCGCTGACCTGCGTGCCTCACATGCGGCACGCTCTGCCGAGCTGGCGCAAGGCGACACAGATGGCGAGCAGGCAGGCAGCTCGGATGCGGAGGTGTGGGGAGCAGAAACGCAAACTAGCTGCATGCTTTTTTGTAGTTGCCAAACAAGTTGCACCCATCTTTCTGCTGTGGTTGAAGCCTGGTGCTTGCCTGGGAGCAGGTTGCCACTGCAAAGGAGCGCGCAAATGCCTTGTGCGTGCGGCTGCGCGACTGTGAGACAGCGTACGCACTCGTGCACAACACCACTCGTAGGCTGCTGGTCCAGGAAGCTCTGGTCGCATGATGGTTCAGCCTCATCGTCATATTACACCCACTGCCAGTCAACGTCCCTGACGTATGCAGGCTGGCAGCTGAAGAGGCGGAGCGCAAGGCAGCGGCGGGGCTCCGCACAGCGCTCGAGCAGCAAGTGGAGGAGGCCCGCACGGCATGCCAGCAGTGCATGTCTGCCAAGGCATAGGCGGGACACCTTGCCCAGCAGTGCGACTAAACAGTTCGTAGCGGTTGACAAGCGCGCACTGCCCTTGCACCTCAGCACCTGCAGATCATACTGACCTCGCAAACTGAAGAACCACGTGACACGGTGAAACGTGTCGCATATGTACCTCCAGTCACCAGACCCGACCGACATGCATCAGGGCACACAGGCCCGCGCCTGCGGGCTTGCTGCCCAAACAAGAAAAGCAAAAACACCCTACTAGCCAGCAGCAGAGCTGCAGCAAGCGCTCCACCCCCACATACACACTCCGTCTAGTAGAAGAAGAAGTCGGGCAGCCAAGAGGCTCCGCCAAGTCTTTGCAGTGTGGTCATCAGGAAGGGAAAACTTTAAGTGCGTTCTGAGGTGCCCTGACAGAGTGCATTCCTGATGCTACACTTGCAGCGCCGCTGCATGCACAGCCATGCCCAACGTCGGTGTTGCTCGAAGGTCGTGCAGCCTCACGCCACTGTCGCTGTTGCCCTGCGCAGCCGCATGCATGCGCGGTCATCGCTCGCCCGGCTGCCTGGCATCTGCCAGCATGCCTATGATACGCAGTCAGGGCGCACAGTGGGCACTGAGCACGATGCCACACCTTCTGCCAAAAGCGCAGTAGCAGCGCCCCGGAGGCGCGTCGGGCTGCAGCCTGGTTGCTATGGTGCGCACCCGATGCATTGCAGGCGCAGGAACGCGATTGTCCAGCTGCGCTTCTCCGGCGCAGCCGGCTGGCAGCGCCCCGGCAGCGGCGGCGGCGGCGCGGCGGCGCGGCCGCCGCGGCCCAGGCGCGCCTTCATCGCCGCGGCCAGCGCGGCCGCGCGGCCGGCGCCCAGGCCCGCCGGCTGCGAGCCCATCGCGGAGTCGCGATCCACGCGGTCCGTCAGCGAGCCCGAGCTGGCGCCAGCCTCGCCGTCCGCGCCGCTGCGCGGCGAGCCCAGCCCGGCGCCGGCCCGGGGCGGGAGCGGCGAGCCGGAGCGCGCCGGGCTGCGCGCGCTGTGCGCGCTGAGCACGGCCTCGAGGCCGCCGGACAACGCGCGGCGCAGCTCGCGCGGCGCGGCGCGCATGCGCGCCAGGAACGGCAGCTGCAGCGCGTCGGGCGCGGAGAGGCGCTCGCGCACGCACGGCCGCAGCAGGCCGGCCAGCACGGGCGTCGCCGTGTCCGCCGGCAGCCGCTGCAGCAGCGCCGTCAGCGCGCTGCACGCGCGCCGGCCCGCGGCCCAGTGCTCCTGCAGGCCCCGGGCGCGCATGGGGTTGGCACGTGCGGCAGCCGAGCAGCCGCGGTGCATGTGCCTGCAGCCCACTGCCGGGCGCGCTGCCACGAGAGGAAAGCGAGGGCCAGACCACAGCCTGGGTTGGCAACAAGACGAACCGAGCGCACCAGCTCGCGGATGTCGCGCATGCGCGTCTGGCAGTCGTCTGCGGTCACATGCATGGCCGCTGGCGCGAACGGCGCGTCAAACGCCTCCAAGCGCCGCGCAGCCGTGAGGAGGCCGTGGCTGGCACGGCCGTTGGGCAGCCCCTGCGCGGCGGCACAGGCGTGATGCTTGGGCGACCGTGAGCGCACAAGAGAGTCTGGGGGTCAATGCGCATGCACAAGCCGTCCTGGATATGTAGCGTCTCAGGAGACAGGGCTCTGCTTGATGGCATATTTTTTGGCGCTCAGATTCAAGGCAAGAGCTGACCTGTACGTCGCGTTTCGCGGCATGAACCACAGTGCGGTGCCGAGCCTCAGGCGGCCAGCAGGCGCAAGCACCCGCTCCTGCCTACACGCCTTCTTCCCAGCCAAGGTGTCTCTCGAGTAGCGGGCTCAAACGGTCGAACACGAAGTGGCAGGAGCGGCCGAGGCGCGAGCTGCGCACCGCGATGCCCGTCGCGAGCAGCTGCGCGAGCATGCAGCCGGCAGCCCACATGTCCGGCGCGTCCGGCCGCACGGGCGCCGTGGCTGCGCGGCCGCGCCACACGCCCGGCCAGGTCGCCGCGGCGAACGCGGAGAGCACCTCCGGCGCCATCGCCGCCGGCGAGCCGCGCCGCACCGTGGGGAAGTTCTCGCCTGCAGGTGAATAGTGACATGTCATCTTCGTCCACTGACGTTTGGCCACTGCTATTCAGCAAGGAGTAGACACGCATAAGCCGCCATGGGCCTGTCTGTGTCATGGAGTTACAGAGCTACAGAGCAAGCCTGGTGCATCATGCACTTTGGCAGCCACAGCCGTGTGTCAAAGCAGCTGGGCATGCGCACACTCCCAACTGGCAGTGTACCCACACATGTGGTCCGTGCGGCGCGGCGCGCCTGGCTTGAAGCCAGCGGCAAAGCCCAGGTCGATGAGGCGCACGACCGGCGGCGCGGTGGCCGACGGAAAGCTGAACAGGCAGTTGGAGGCCTTGAAGTCGAGGTGCACGATGCCTCTGTTATGCAGGGCCTCCAGCGCCTGCGCAGAGCGCGGACATGCAAGCTCAGCATCCGCGTGCTGCAGCATCAGTGCAGGCGGCGGAGCCACCACCTCGTGTCGTCTTGCTGGTGCGAGCGCAGGACCTGTGACTCGCACGACACAGCTGCGTGACAGGCTGTGTGTGCTGAGTTGGTCCCATGATCCCTGCTCGCTCGCAAACTGACACAGCCACAGCGGTGGCGCGGCCCCGACCAGCTCTGCAGCACATGAGGCATGCGCGAGACGACATGAGCTAGCGCAAGCGCGAACCTCTAGCACAGGGATGACCAACCGCGTGGCCCAGCGCCAGAGCACGTCCTCCAGGTCGCACGCGCCCGCGTACACGCGGCGCAGCGCCTCCGCGGGCGTCATGTGCGTACCCTTGATCAGCCTGTGCGCCATCCAGGGGGTGCGTCAGGCCGTGCAGGGCCAGGACCTCGCACAACCCTGACTCAGCAGACACTGAAGATTTGCCGCAATGCACAAAGACCAGGTGCTGGGCATGCCCGCATGCGTTGCAAACATAATTTTTGCCCCCAGACGCCGTGCTCTTAACGATAGACAGCCACGTAATAGAGTTCCTGGTACGCCAGCGAGGGAGTCAGGAGCGACCCTCCCACCACTCCTCACTGCCGGCAAGCAGAGCAGATTGCCAGAGCACAGCCAGACAGGCGCCAGCCGCACCGCATCACGATAGCGCAGTGCAGCTGGCCGGTGGCCGGGTCGACGAATTCATGCACGCGCGGCCGGCGCGGGCAGCCGGCGCCGCCGCGCCAGAGCTGCACCACGCCCGGCAGCCCGCGCGCCGCCTCCAGCATGGCCAGCTCGCGCTGCGCGGCGCGCAGGTCGCGCTCGGCGCGCACGCACGTCACCTTGGCGCAGAAGCGCGCCGGCGCGCCCTCGCACACGGCCTCGTACAGCCTGCGCGCGGGCGCCGCGCCTGTCAGCGCATGCGCTGCATGCTGCGCGAGCTCGGCTGCGGTCGGGTACGCGTGCGCTTGTGCCAGGCTGCAGTCCCAGCGGCAGGCTGGCGGCGGGCCGGCGGCGCGCTCACAGGCCGCGCATGAGGTCTGCTCCTACATGCATGCGAGTGCGCCTGCTCTGGCGCTGCTTGGGCGGCTCTCGCACCAGGCCCCGCGCGTGGGGCGCTTTGAAAGGGGGCTGACAGGGCACCCGGTGCAGCTCGGCGGCCAAGCAGCCGCCTGTGCCAAGCAGACGGGTCGCAGCTCACACCCGCCAGGCGTGGGCGCACGCCGGGCGGAGCGCCTTCCCGCCTGCCATGCCCTCTGCGGAGCTGCTGCGACGTCTGAGCACAGCCATGACCATGGGGGCCGCGGAGCGGCCCCTCCCAGGCTGCTCGGTGCTCAACTTCCCGCTCGGCTGCCAGGTGACCGGGGCGCGTGCCGCTGGGCGGTTTGCAGGGCTGCCGGTACAACACGGTCGCCGCAACAGCCGGCGGGGGCTCGCGCCTGCATAGGCGGCTGTGCGCGCCGTGCTGCTCCCGGCTGCCGGCCGCCTCGGCCTTGAGCTGCAGGAACGTGCCTCCCAGGAAGGGCGCGGGCTCCAGGCTGGAGGCGCCGCAGCACGCCTCGCCTCCAGAGTCCGCGCGCGTGCAGCCCACGCTGGGGGCAGGCGAAAAGCTGCGCCCGTTGCGCGCCCAGGCCTGCGACCCCAACGCTGCGTGATCTTCCGCCGACCGCCGTCGTGAAGTCTGGCCGCGTGCACGCCCCCGCCGCAACCAGCTGCAGCGGCCTTTACATTATAACAAATTGAGCTCACCGGGAGTGGGACGGGCTCCGGCGCTGAGCTCGTCGCGGGCTCGGGCTCGGACGCGTTTTTCTGCGCCGCGGCGCGCTGCGGCAGGCTGCGGCAGGTCTTCGGGGCGAGGCCCATTGCGCCTGCCTGCGCAAGCACAGGCGCATATGAGGCTGTGGTGCAGGAGGCAGAGAAAGCTGCCGTTTGCACGGGTTACTACACCAAGTTCCACACATCGTCATTTCGTGCTCGACGTTCCGAGCGCGCTTCTTGCCTGCTCTGGTCCGAGCGTATCAGGCTCTCGTCTGCAGCATAACTCCGTGCGGCCTGCCCGCTGGGCGCACAGATCCTGCCTGCTAGTAAATACACGCCGGCCCGGCACAGCGCGTCAAGTCGACGGGCGCGCTGGATCAATATATCGTGCAGAATAGAGTGGTGTTGGCATAGCCAAACGCTAGTTCAAAGCGAACTTCAAAACACGCTGATTGCGTCTAGTAGACCCTAGCTAGTCACCGCCTGTTTCAGCCTTGACAGATGATAACGGTTTATGTGTTCGTTGCACTGGTAACCGCTGCGAGCGGCTCTGCACTTGTTCCTGTCTTTGAGTCACAAAAGGGGGTCCTCTGCAGGTACCCATGTGCACATTATCATGCGCCACATGGGCCATGTATGCCAGCCTTTGGGTTGGGCGTGCCAGACTCACAGTTGTTCCTAAGGACAGGAACGAACTGTCAAGCTTGGTCCTAAAGTAGTCTCTTGGTACACGGCTCACTGAACGCTGCGCTGTTCACCCTCACACGCCACCGCACTCGCCGCTTGCACTGGAAGGCGCTCAGATAGGAGCGCTTTCAGTTGGACTTAAAAATAAGCACTTACTGCTGCGTTGCTGTCGACTGCAGCGCAGCTGTCTTTCTAGATTTGCGTTAAGTACACTCTCAAACTAAAGGAATACGTTTGACCCATACCAGCACCCTGCGTGTGCACGCACGCACGTTGCAGCAAGAGCGACAGCGCGGCGTTAGCACTGTGCCCATGAGCGCTCATGTGCAGACCCAACTTCACTGTGGCGTGCTGGCGCCACTGTCGCCCAGAGTTCCTCTGAGAAGTGATCACCTGGCCAATGGACACCCCTTTCGAGCTCAGGCTCCTTATCCCGCTCATGTTTCAAGTCGAGTTTCAAAGCAAGTAGGTTCCCTCCTAATTAGGACAATAAGAAGGCAGCCCTTACTTCGCGTTCAGAGTACGTTCCTATGTAGCGCACGCGGTGCTGCATGCATGAGGTGAGCGTGAGTCGATAGCGTGCGTCATACTTGGTTGTTGCTGGCCAGCGCGCAGACTGCTGTGCAGCTTTGCGGGAGGCACCCCAGCGCTCGTATGGCGGCGCGCGACGGGCTCAGACGCCTGGCCTCTGCGCTGGGCCGGCGCACACAGGCCGCCTGGCTCCCTAGGTTGCCACACGGCCTGCAGGTTGCGGCCGACTTTCCGCCTGCCAGCAGGTGCGGGGCACTGCTGCGGCAGCCATCCTGGCTTCTTTGTCCGCCTGCTGAAAGCATTAAGAGCGTGGGCGCGCGAACGGGGCAGAGTGCTAAAGAGATGGGATGCATTGGTTGCGGGCTGCCTCTGGCCCTGTGGTGAAGCACAGACGTGGTGTATGCCACGGATACCCCTTCGTGCTGCACGCCTGAGGCTGCGCGTCTATGCGGGCTGACCAGGCCGGACGCACCTGAGGCGAGCAGCAGGAGCGCGCTGTCGCCGATCGCGCTGCTGTGCGGCGCCGCCGCGGCCGCCACCTTCGCAAGCGCCAGCACGCCAGCGCTGGCGGAGGCAGCGGACGCGCCGGCGCCCTACACGCCGGTGCGCCTCCCGCCCCAAAAGTGCGGCTTCGAGGGGCGGGTCAGTTGATGCTGCAGGAAAGCCTACAGCCACGGGCGTGCCGTTGCTGTGCACGCCCCTCGTGGGCGCAACAACTGTCGGCGCTCGCCGGGAGGGCGCGCGGCCGGCGCCCGCTCGCGCCTGGCGGCGCAGGCATTGGCAGTCCGCGCTGCGCCGCCCCACAAACACCCAGCTGCCCACAACCGCGCGTGCACGCTGCCGCGGCAGGAGGCGGCCAGCACGTCGGCGGGCGGCGCGTACCAGGTGCCCGACCAGCGGCGCGGCATGCCCAAGGAGATCATCCTGTACCAGTACGAGGTCTGCCCCTTCTGCTGCAAGGTCAAGGCGTTCCTGGACTACCACAAGGCGCGCGCCCCCGGGGCCGCGCCGACCCTGCATCCACCGCGCGGCGGGGGCCGCGGCGGGGTGCGTCGCGCGGACGTGACGCGAAGAGCAGTTTACATGGCCCTGACCCCAGCTCGGCTGCAGGTGCCGTACCGGACCGTGGAGGTGAGCCCGCTGACCAAGAGCGAGCTGAAGTGGAGCGAGTACCGCAAGGTGCCCGTGGCGGTGCTGGACGGCGAGGCCGTCACCGACAGCTCCGCCATCATCAGCTGCCTGGCCGCCGAGCTGGGCGGCGCGCCGGCCGGCCAGGGCGGCGGCGGCGAGGCGCCCCAGGGCGGCTGGGCCGGCTGGCGGCGCAAGCCCAGCGTGCGTCCCTGACGCGCGCGTGTCTGAGCCTCTTCCTTGCAGCTGTGCCCAAGGCGTGATTCGATGCACTGGAAGACATGCGTCGCGCCTGCGACTGAACCTATGTGCATTACTGCTGGCGACAGGTCGTTTGAGGCCGGTGTGGTATGGGTGCGCGCACTGCTCTGGCAGCGCGCGTGTGCAGCTCGACCCGAGCACCGCTGTGGCCCTATCCTGCACCGTGACACTCTGCTGTGCTGCCGCCAGGCCGCCGACGCGCCGGCGGCGGGAGCGGCCGACGCAGCGGACGCGCGCCAGGAGGAGGCGCGCTGGCGCCGGTGGGTGGACGAGCGCTTTGTGCGCCTCATCACCGTCAACATCTACCGCAGCGCGACCGAGTCCTTCCAGATGTTCGAGTACATCGCCGACACAGGCGCGCTCTTCTACATCACATGCTGTGCCGCAAGGGCACACATGCCGCGCAAAGCGGCACACGTACACACTGTTGTTATCTACAGCGCGCGCGTGCGAGCTACTTGCCTCGCGCTATTCATGCAGCCCCCTGTTGCTGCGGGACGCCGTCGCCAGAGCGGGCAGGCTGTCTGCGCAGGGCGCTTCAACCTCGTGGAGCGCGAGGCCACGCGCGTGGCCGGCGCGCTGCTGATGTGGGGCATCTCCGGGCGCATGCGCAAGAAGTATGGCATCACCGGCGACGTGCGCGAGGAGCTGTTCGCCGCGGCGGACGAGTGGGTCGCCGCGCTCGGCAGCCGCAGGTCGGCCCTATTTCATCTTTCAGCTGCCACGCCGACTGCAGCAAACAAGAGTGCAGTGCTGGCGTGCTGTGCAGAGGCCAGACCGCACTGGCGCTTCACAGAGAACACAGTTGCTGTCACTGTTGTGCCGGGGCCTGACCGGCTGTCCGGGACTGGGCCGCAGCTTCTTGGGCGGCGATGCGCCCAACCTGGCGGACCTCGCGGTGTTCGGGGTCATCCGCAGCGTCACGTGCACGGACACGTTCAACGCGCTGATGCACTCCACAGGCATCGGCCCGTGGTATGCGCGCATGATGGGCGCGGTCGGCCAGTCCTCGCGCCTGTCCGCCAGCTAGGTCACGCTCGGGCATGGAGCTCAGAAGCTTCAGCTGCTGGCTTTCCGAAAGGCTGGTGCCGAAAGGCTGAGGCACGTTTTAGGGCTTGATGCCCTACTGCCAACTCCCCTAAGCTTAGCACTGCCGTCTGCCGCTCTTTAGTTCTTACGTTCCGTTTGTGAGTCTGTGTTCGTTGTGAAAGCGCAGAACGTGTCAATCGGCTGCGGCCTGCCCGTATTCAAGCTCCTTCTCGGGCACCAAAGCAAAGGTATATAACAAGAACAATGAAGGACCCGACGGCCACCAAGGGCGCTGCAGGCAAGCCCGGCGGCGGCCTGGTGCAGACGCTGTTTGATATGGTCGGCGCCACGCCCCCCGCGCCGCGCCTGCCCGGCAGCAGCGGCGCGGTGCACCCGCTGGACAACCTAACGCCCGCGGAAATCAGCGCCGCCTCGCGCGTCTGCCGCGAGCACGCGCAGAAGCTGGGCCTGCCCCGGCTGCGCTTCAACTCCGTGTCGCTGCAGGCGCGAATGCCCTAGGCGCGGCCCGCCAATTCCCAGGCGGCGCCCGGCACTCACCGCTCCTTCTGCTGCGCAGGAGCCGCCCAAGGCCGCACAGCTGCAGTTCGAGGCCAACCCCGCAAACCTGCCGGCGCGCCGCGCGAGTCTGGTCATCCAGGTGCCTGAGCTGGGCGCCACCGTGGTCGAGGCGGTGGTGGACCTGTCGTCGAACGCGCCCGCCATCCTCAACTGGCACCAGGTGACACCTGCTGGCAGTGCCGCAGCAACTGATGGCTTAACCTGGCTTCGCCGCCCTCCAGCGCACCTGGGCATGCTGCTGGCCTGACAGTCAGGCTGACGCACGTTGCGGCGCGTGCGGCTGTTTGGTTTCACTTTGCGGCGCATGCGGCCGTCAGACTGCACTGTGAAGAGGCAGATAGACTGCTCATATGTCAAAGCGTATTGCGTTGGTCAGGTGCCCTGTTATTGCCGCTGGGGTGCAAGAGCCTTGAGTGGTGCCTGCTGCACGTTCTATCCTGCCTGCTGCGACCAGCTGTGTCGGCGCGCCTGAGCGCTCGTCTGTCGGGGAGCGCCTGACGGGCCTCGGCGCGCGCAGCTGGAGGGCGTGCACCCGACCGTGACGATCGAGGACTGCCTGGAGGCGGAGGAGATCGTGAAGGCGGACCCGGGCATCATCAAGCTGCTGCGCGAGCGCTACGGCCTCACGCCGGAGCGCGTGGCGTTCGACCCCTGGTACTACGGCGACCGCTGTGCGCGGCCTCACTCGAGCGTCATCAGCAGCTCTCCCGCCCTCTGGGCGATCCCGCAATCTGGGCGGCTGTGTCGCCACCTCATCGTGAAACCTGCAGTTTGCACTCTCCTGCGATGCTGCGCCTGCTTGTGTATTCCATCACGCAAGTCCTTGATCTGCCTTGCAAGTTGGCGGTGCCAATCAGAACACCATTAAAGAGTAGCCGACACGCTCTGAACTGTCCACTGAGGCGTGCATGCACGTGCGGGGCAGTTGTGGACAGCTCAGAGCTGGGGTCGTACAACGGGCGCTTCATCCAGGTGTTCTCGTATGCAAAGCTGGGCGGCCTGCACTATGCGCACCCGCTCGATCTGGTCGTCATGCTGGCGCGCCCCGCGCCTGTCGTTTGCTGCCAATAAGGGCCGCGTCAGCGCATTAGTATACGCATGGGGTGTTCCTCTGGCCACGGCATGCATATCGCTCAGCGTGTGCCTCACGTGCCGCCTGCTGTGCAATACAGTGTGAATGTTTTTATTCTTAGTTTACGTGTCTTGTGCTGTCCGCGCCCGGGCCAGACATTGGGTGCTCAGACAAAACAGGCAGTTCTGGCGCATACACCATGCCTGAGCACTGACGCGGTAGGTGGCGAGCACTGACGCCTGGGGCCGCACGTGCAGGACATGAGCTCGCGGCGCATCACGCAGACCTTCATGCAGAACGGCCCGGCCAAGCCCATCCCCTCCGTGCCCTTCTACAACACCGCCGCGGACCTGGAGAAGCACCTCGGCTTCCGCACAGGCGCGCGCAGGCTTGCCGTCACCCCGTAAACCCTAGGAAGTGATCAACCCTAAGCGCGCGGACGGTGGTACAAACAAGGGCCCAGCCGTGTCCAGATGTGGCTGATCAAAGGGGTGCAGAGGGCGGGCAATGCGCAGCGCGGCCGCCGCCTGTGACCCGACCAGCCCCGCAGCGGGAGTGGCCGGCGCCGCAGGAGGCGACTTGTCAATAGTTTGTGGCCGTTGCGCACACCGCCGCCTGCGCGCGCAGGGCTCAAGCCGCTGCATGTCGTGCAGCCCGAGGGACCCAGCTTCACGGTGGACGGCAGCAGCATCGTGTGGCAGAAGTGGCACCTGCGCGTGTCGTTCAACCACCGCGAGGGCCTGGTCCTGCACAACATCGGGTGCGCGCCGACCCCCCGCCGCATGCCGCGACCACCGCCCCTCGTTGCTTTTACTGCAAGTAGTGCGGCACGCTCTGCGCTCGCGGTCTCTGGGCCGCGCCGCGCAGCATCGGGCTGGAGCACATGCGCTCTCATCCTGTGCATTGGCCGCGGCGCCGGTCAGCTCGGCGCGCCGCGCTCGCGCCGTGACAACTGCTGCCCGCGCGCGCGCGCAGGTATGAGGACAGCGGCCGCGTTCGGCCGGTGCTGCACCGCGCGAGCATCGTGGAGATCGCCGTGCCGTACGCGGAGCCGCGCGCGCCGTTCCACAAGAAGTGCGCGTTCGACGTCGTGGACTACGGCCTGGGCTACTCCTGCTCCTCGCTGGAGCTGGGCTGCGACTGCCTGGGCCACATCCACTATTTTGACGCCACGCTCGCCGACTCCAAGGGTGGGCGCTCCCGGCGCGTCGTCTGCTTGTCTGACGCCCTCCTGGCCGGCGGCGACGTGCGTCGCTGCGTCCATCTCAGCGTGGCCAGGTTCCATGCGGGCTGGTTGGGTGCCAGGTAAGGGCCAGTGATGCGCTAAGCTGCTGCTCTCATCGAGCTGCTGTCAGCCAGAGCCATCCTTCGCCATGAGTAACGCGTGTTAGGGCTTTGTATGTACGAGCACCAGACGCACCAGGCATATGTGTCTGAGCGTAGGTGCTGCAAGAATGCATGTGTTGGTCACCGTGACAGGCGCTGCCACACCCATTGTCGTCTTGCACGGCTCGCAGGCGAGCCGTTTGTGGTCAAGAAGGCCGTGTGCCTGCACGAAGAGGACGCGGGCCTGCTGTGGAAGCACGTCGAGTATCGCAACGGCCAGAACGAGGTCCGGCGCTCGCGCCGCCTGGTCATCTCCATGGTGCGCGCCCCGTGTGCATGCCTCTGCATGCCAGGGCCCCAGGGCTTGCCAAGGAGCCTTACCGTGCAATTGCATCTGGCGGCTTGCAACGCATGGGTTTTTAAAACCACAGTGTGCTGCCTGCATGTTACTGCTGCTATGAACTGCAACAAAGCATCTTGAGGTTGGGCATGTCTCAGCAGCGTCTTATGTGGTGCACGTCATCACTTTGGCGTCTGCGGAACGCGCTTGTTGCAGGCAAAGTCTACCCCTGGCTCGAGCACTTCACTGGTGTGCTCCATACTGACGTGCTGCTGGAACCGCAGGTGGCCACCATCGCCAACTACGAGTACGGCTTCTACTGGTACTTCTACCAGGCGCGCCGCCCGGGCGCTCCATTGCCGGCCCGGCGCCCTGCTGGCCTGATGTGTGGCGAGGCGGCGGGACGTGTGACTGCCCCCTGTCTGGCGCCTCCACCAGACCCCCACCGCGCACGCGCTCCGTCGTGCGCTCGGCATGGTGCCGCGCGCGTCGGCGGCCGTCTGGCAGAGTCGCCAGGGCAGCCGACAGGCTGGCAGGGCTGTTCTCGCGCAGTTGTCATGCACATGCACAGGGCTGTCGCAATTGCTTCACTGCTCTGCAGCCCCGCGCGCGCAGGACGGCACCATCCAGCACGAGACCAAGCTCACCGGCTGCCTCAGCACCAACGTGCTGTCGGAGGGCGAGGGCCCGCTGCCAGAGCACGGCACGCTGCTCGCGCCCGGCCTCAACGCGCAGCACCACCAGCACTTCTTCTGCGCGCGCCTGGACCCGGCCGTCGACGACCCCGCCGGCGGCGCCGCGCTCACCGTGGTCGAGGTGCGGCCGCGCTCATGGCGAGTGCACCCGCCGCAGGCTCTGCCATGCGGGCAGGCCGCCGTGCTCGAGCCTGGACTATATCTTGGACGTTGACATGCGCTGGCCTTGTGTGTAGGCCGAATAAGTGACAATGATGGCCAGTCTGGGCACTCGGCAGGGACGCCTGGGTAGTTTGTTCATGGTGGTAGCCAGTCTAGGCACTGGGGCAGGGACGCAAGCGCAACAGCGGCCGCGCCCCGCAGGTGAATGTGGAGCCGATGCCGCTGGGCCCGGACAACCGCTACGGCGTCGGCTGGTTCGGCGTCGAGACGGAGCTGGAGACGGAGCAGGGCGCGATCCGCGAGGTCGACCCGCGCGCGTCGCGCTTCTGGAAGATCAAGAACCCGCACTCGCGCCTGCCGACCACCGGTGCGC
>JAABUV010004408.1_pt1 | contig 16878 bp, 16 predicted proteins | sample 5559971 | NCBI WGS metagenome assembly JAABUV01 (sample SAMN10711881, study PRJNA513362) | rock metagenome | isolation source: Antarctica rocks | place: Antarctica: Victoria Land, Knobhead nord | collected 2015-12-19
CACACTCGTAACATTATCTTCTTCTCTTTAAAAGTCATGTCTCTATGACTTGTAGTGTAGTTCATAGCACTGACGTAGAGTCTTGATGCCTGCCTTTCTATCAACCTTTCTATTGATTCAAACCAACCCGTCAAATGCCTATTGTAGCAGACTCACTATGTGAGATAGAATGATCATTGAAGCAGGCTCACTAGTTGCACGTAAACGCGAGGTAGATCGATTCACTGGTAGGTCGAGCGATGAAAGTAGGTAGATCATTGCATTGACGAAGAGTGTCATTGTAGCAGACTCACTATTTGCACGTGAACGTAGAATCAGGTTCACTGATAGGTAAGACGATGAGAGTAGATAAATCATCGCATTGACGAAGAGTGTCATTGTAGCAGACTCACTATGAGAACGTCATTTGTAGTAGCAGACTCACTAATTTGATCTGACGACACAGATTGTTTTGACTCGTCTGATTCACGAGCTTGGTTCGAAGCGAAGAGGGAAAGAAATGAGTTGAACAGCTTATTTTCACTCGTCTGCTTCACGAGAATGGGTTGATTCTAGAGCAATTCACGAAGATTCTTTATCGTGATTCTCTTAATCGAGTGAACTGTGCGTACTTAATGAGCGATAGATTCTCTAGCAATTCAAACAGTCTCGTCGTTGATTTTATTGATTCTTTGATGTTGTTCTGTCTTTCGATTGCGTCGATCATCAGGTAAAACAAATTTCTTTATACTCGTTTCGTTGTTCGTCGAGTAGCTTGAATGAGTAATGAAATCGATATCGTGTGATAAACGAATTCTTAATATAATGTTGAAACCGTGCCTAGAATCTAATCACACTGCAGCGAGATAGTGCGTAGCTAAATAGAATGTTTGATCAATAGAGATAGCTATAACTAGAATATTAAGAATACAGAAGAAATCAAAGAGGAATTTCGAGCTGTATCTATAGTATGGCAAAACAAAGAGAACGAAGCAGGTTTGCTTGAGTATCGAAAGCGCTAGAATAGAGTGTTGAGACTAGAGATTCAACATGAGTCAAAATCTCTAGAGCTTGTTGACTAGAAAACTCTATTCAATTTCGACACACTCGTAACACTTGCATCTTTCTGCAATTGATAGTTGCATCTTCAACATTCTTCTTCATTTCGCTGATGTTATTTCTGTTTATCTTGATATTAAGAATGAGAGAACACAGCTTCTTCTCAATATACTTTTCAAATTCAAGAAACATCTGATTCTGAGCTAAATCAAAAGAAAGATCATGAGAAATGATCATCATCTTCTTGATCACAGACTCAGAATCAAATGCAACAAAGAACAAAGAAAAACTTGCGTGAAGTTGAGAAGAAAGAGAGTTTAAGCGAAGTGATGAAGAGACAGAACTGACGAAATTGAACTCAAGATCAGATGTAATCTTGACATGAGAAGAATTTGAATGAGACAAAGAAGTGCTTAAGTCAGACAAAGAGAGAGCAAAGCTGACAGAAATGAGCATCAAGTCGCTCTTGAATGTTCTAAAAAGCATCATTAATCATTGAATTTTCACATCTTGAAGCTACTGAAAATTGTACTTACGACTCATACTTGCAATTTGCTTTGATAACAATGCATAGTGCGCATTTCTTGAAATTCTTTTCAATAGAAAACTTTATTTTTACGCAGTCTACATTTCTTTTCACGCACTTTTAACATTTATTCAAGAGTTGTATCACAATTTCTTTGCTGTACACATTCAGAGCTGTTTTGTGATGCTGAGTTAATGACATGAGATTTCTCATGTAAAGAGAAAGAGAGACAAATCTCTGATCAGAAATGATGTAAAGATGAGAAAATTGAACGCAAGCAGCAGACATGATGAGCGCGCTGACGTGAGACGAAGAATCAATAGTGAAGAAAGCAAGCAGATGTAATGCAAGCACATTTCGTGTTTTAAGAGAGAGATACGATGAAGAACTGCATCGCTCACTTCTTTTAAACTTCTTCATCTTCATTCAAGATATCATCAGCTCATCATCATCAAATCAAGAAGCTGATTCATACTTACTATGATCATGATACTCGAAGAAATCATACAGAACTACTTTACAAAATGAATAAAAAATCAAGTAAAATAATGAGATGAAGACTGAATGCAAGAACGAAAGTTGAAGAAGAAAGAAAGTTGAAGATCAGACAGAAGATAAAAGAAATGAGTTGATAAAAATTCACTATTTCACAATAAATAAACATGAACATTAATGATCATCATCATCGCGCTAGTCATAAAAAACAACAGAAGCATTGCTTTTCTGTTCATTGTTTACTTCTACTATCTGATACTATCTTCTGCTCATTGTCTGCTTCTACTATTGAGCATCATCTACAGAAGAAAACTTCAAATTGAGCAAATCTTGATTCTCATCACATTGTCATCATGAAAATTCAAGTCTAGTTAACGTGCATATGTTAACAAAAGAAAGCGTCGAGATCATGATCACACTGTGCATGAAGTGACAGTCAAAATATAATGAGATAATGAAATAATTTTCAGAATTCAGATTTATGAGATTCAGAGAATAAACATGAACAATACTGCTGATCATCTAGAGATTCTACGTGAGTTGCAGAAAATGCTCAGTCTACATCTACAAGAATCAAAAGATAAAGAATATGCTATCATCAGTATTTAAATCTATAAGAATCAGAAAATAAACATGAATGCTACTGTTGACTTTTTAAAGACTCAATGCTTGCGCTATTAAAAGAAAATTTCAAGAACACAATGATGCACAGCGAATTCTGATATCATGCATTGCATGAAGAAATGAAGCAATTCAACAACGAGAACGTTGTTATTAAAAGAGAAAATAATTGTCAGAACTCAGATTTATGAGAATCAGAGTTCTTCAAAGAATAAAGAACAGACACAAGAACTATTCTTCAACGCTATCATTAAGCTTTCAGACAAGAATCTGAGTCTATGAGAATTGAAATACTGAGTCTATGAGAAACTCTACTGTTGATTCTCAGAAACACTGAGTTTACAAGAATCTTTATCGTTGATTCTCAAAAACTCTGAATCTACAAGAATTTAAGTCACATACAAATTTCAACGTTTCATCAACGATAAGAGTTCAAGTCACATACAATCTTCAAGAAATCTTGCATGAGTCACATGTAATTTCGCTAATCTCATCAATGATGCTTGAACTTAGTCTTCTGAGTATATAAAGAAGAATTCACTTCTGTATTTCATAGTTTAGTGTTAACTTTCTATATGAATAGATATTACTAAGCTACTATCAAATTTGATTGTATTATCTACGCGCATATTCTTTAGTGTGACTGCGCATTTCTCAAGCTACTCACAACTTGTTTTGAAGTCAACTTTATTCAGAATTAGCTTATGTTCTTCTGAGTCATATAAATAGTCAACTCTTTTCTTCTAGATACTTTTCTTTCTTAACATTTATATACTCATTACATTACACTCATATGACTCACTTTATGCTGATCTTTAACACTCAGTGAATTGTCAGATTCTTTCTTGCTGTTCTCAAAGAGTTGACTATTCTGTGAAAGTTTCAGACAACGATTAGTATAAATTTGTTTTTTTGACTTGAAGATACTCAATGTTTCTCAGCTTTATTCTCATCATCTTTCTCTTTGAGTTAGCTTATTGTCTCATCAAGCTCAAAAATCTCAACATCAAACAACAGAATTCTTCTTCGTTGAGCTTGCTTGAGAGTCTTTCTCAGTTTTATTGATTAATTTACATTTTAATTATTTTTTTTCTTTAGACATATGATCATAAACACTCACTTATACTCAACGTTTCTACACGCTGAGAATCTATCATGAGACTCATGAGCTCAGTATTAAAGAATGAGAAGACAATAATTAAATACATTAGACAGCTTAAATTGAACATTGACTTTAAACTCATATCTCATCTGAAGAATCTAGACTTCTGAACTTTCTTGAAGTAAGCTCATGATATTCTGAAACTCATACATCAAACTCAGTATTTTTCTGAAGCAAAGAATTATTTACTGTTCAGAATGCTTGAAAATTGAAATAGAATTCAAGTCAATCTATACTTCAAGATCAAAAAGTATTCTATCATTAAGTGCTTGAAGCACATAACAGATGTCATATGAGAGAATTGAGTGCTCAATCAATCTATCACATTACATATTGTTTCTGCTTTACTATTATCTTGAAATCATGATATCAAGATCATTGATCTGATCACAAGTTCAGCATTCAATATTATTATGATGAGTTTTTTCATCAAATATACTAGCAGTTCTCATGATGTTGAATCTGTTAGAGATTGATCTAAAGCGAGTCATAAAAGTGTCATTTAACTAATAAATAAATGCTAAGAAAGAAAAGTATTTACAGAAAAGAACTCAATTCTTATATGTGTATTTCTTAACTTTGTGCTAAACTCGATTGAATTGACATCTTACACATACAATGCAGAATTTCAATGATATCATCTTTAAATCAAATTCTCGCTAGACTCAATTAAAATGAAATCAGATGAAGACTAGACAAAGAATAAATGAAGAATAAATGAAGATTAAAATCGTAACATTATCTTTTCTTTTTAACTATTCATGTTTGCATGAATGTTGTTTCTTAGTGCAATTTTCTTGAATATTTGATATGAAAGTCATTAATCATCTTTTAAGCATTTATAAATTCATCATCGTCAGCGTTATATCAGTTGAGATTGTTGTCATAGCTCTTTCATTTGACTCGATATTAAAGTCGTCTTTGATATCATTGAAAGTTTAATATATTGTTGATTTCTCATTGATCTTCATCGTTTATCACTATTGATCTCGAAGATTCATTCTTCTGATCAAACAGAAAGTCATTGACGACGAAATGAAGAAGCTCTGAATGAAATACATCATGTATATGCATAGTCTCAAATAGTTTCAATTTATAAAATGAGTCAATGAAATTAATGATTTAAAAAGAATCGAGCATCTTGTCATTCAATTTTTTGAAGAATCTCGCTGTAATGATGTTTCATTCATTCAGAAACATCTTTGATTCAATCTTGTAATTGATCTTCTTTCTATGCTTATTAACTTGATTCATCATTTGTTTTCATGTTTTGATCAGAGCTTCATAAGCAAAGATCAATGTCTTGTTCATTTGTTTAAATATATTCTTGACTTGATCAATCTGCAAGCATTCGCGAGTGCTTTCATACTCGATGATGTCAGAGTTGAAGCTCATATAAGAATGAAAGCTCTTGTTCATGAAGAATAGAATCAAGAAAATAATTGAGAACAAGATGTTATTGTCAACAAACTCAATCATGAATAGTCACTTAAATCAGTCATTCTGCATATATGAACAGAAGAATCAAAGATATCGCTTGATGTTCTGATTAACTCGTTCACTTTGATCGTTGATCTGAAAATGATAGACGATGAACAATTAAAGAAAAATGCTCAGTCATTTGCAAAGAAACTTTCATAGTATAAAAATAAATTGTGAATCTCAATCAAATATTATGAAGCTTGATAGATCATGAGTTTGATATACTCATTAAATCAGCATTTTCGCTGTCTTTTCAACAGTGATATCTTCATCATCAATGATGCAAGAAATATAATGTCTTTCTTTTAATAATTTGCAGATAATTATCAGAATAGCGTTGTATTCACTTGAATCAAATAAATTAATAATGAAGTTCATTGCTATGTCTTGTTATCGCTGTTCAGATATTAATAAAGATTGAAGCAAGTCATTTGATTTATCTTTAAATGTCTTTGAATGTTGACAGATATAGCAGTTTTGAATATATTGATCTATCGTTTTTTGCATGAATGATCAATAGTAGTTTCGCTTTATGACTTTCACAGTTTTAAGAATATCAGAATGATCAACTGATGATTGATCGTATATCTCACGAATCAGATTCATTTGTAGAAGCTCGTTGAATGAGACTCATAGCTGATTATTATGATACAAGATTTCATTCTGAGTTCAACAATTCTTCAATTTGATATCTTTATATTATGTCTCATCTCTTGCTATTGCTTTGCAAAGTAGCATACAATTCTCATTGATCTTATTAATCTCAAGAATCTGTTTATAAATTGATTCATCGATGTTCTTCTTTAAATCAGCAATTTTCATTCGATTCAAAGTCAGAATAGTGATTCATTAATAGCGAATGTGCTCATCTTCTGAATCTCTGAGCACGATGTCAGCTCAATGAGTTAATGCATCAATCTTGATGTTCTGTTTGTCAGATCAATACATTATTCTGAAGTTGAAGTCAATGAGCTTCTGAATTCAACACATTTGACGTTTGCTCAACTCTTTATCTTTCATCAATGAGATGAGTGCTTGATGATCAATGAACATCTTAATAGAAATGTCAGTTAATTTCAGTTCAAGTCATCAATGTTCAAATGCTTGAATGATGATCAGAAGTTTTTTATCATATATTTCATAATTGCATTCAGCAGAAGACATATTCTTGCTATAAAAAACAATTGAATGTAATACTTCTTCGTCATCATATTAAGAAAGAATCTCATCATTGACGTAGTTGAATAAATTAATTTCAAGAATAGTTTCATGAGTTTGATTGAAGTGACGTAGTATAAAAGTCTCGATCATACATCTCTTCATATGATTGAAGATGATCTGATAGACTTCATTTCATTCAAATATGATTTTCTTTTGAGTGAGTTGAATCATTGAACAAACAATCTTCGAAAAGTTCTTGATGAAGCGTTGATAGAAATTGCAGAAGTCAATGAAGAACTGCATCTGAATGAGATTATTGAGAGTAGATTAATCAACGACTGCTTGCATCTTTCGCGAATTCATCTTCAATTCTTTAATTAATATCAAAAGTTTTAGAAAGATAGTTTTCTGAACATGAAACTTGCACTTGTTGATGTTTATCTGTAGATCAGCTTCTTGTAGTTTATTCAAGATCAATCATACATGTTGCTTGTATTTCTTCAAGATCTTGCTGTAAATGATAATGTTATTTAAATAAATCTGACAAAACTGATGTAGATATTTGAACAATACGTCGTTCATATAATGTTGATAGAACGTTGATTTGTTGATTAATTCAAAGAGCATTACATGATATTTATATGAGTTGAAGAAGATAATAAAAATAGTCAAATCTTCGTTATCTGAGTACATGTGAAGTTTGTTGAACACGACAATGATGTTCAATTGAGTCAGATACTTGTTTTCTTGTATACGAGTGAGAATCTCATTTATCAATGACAAAGAATAGCAATCTTGTTTGATCAAAGCATTAAGCTTTCTGTAATTAATGCAGAAACGCAGACTATCATCTTTCTTTTCAATGAACAAAATGAGCGAGACGTATGATGCAAAGCTGAAGAAAATGAACTCTTTGTTTAAATGATTGATCAGATACTTTTTTATCTTCTGAAGCTTGTGATTGAACATTTGATATAGTCTGCTTCGAAAGAACATTTCTTCATTAATCAACTTAATTTTGTGATTGTAGAAACAATGTGATGATAGCTGATCTGTCATTGCTCGATCGAAGATATTTAGATAGTCATGATATTCAGAGAGAAGCTTAATCTTGACTTGCTTGAGAGCTTCAGCATGAAAAAGCTCATGCAGATTCACTTCTTCAGACTTGTTTTCAACTGTAGTTATAAGTCAATCGATTTTCAAGATGATAATAGCAAAGATTTTGATATCTGATTGTTTGACTAACATTCTATATGTTGCTGTCTCTATCATTGCTATGTTCATTGAACTGAAAGAGAATGAATTCAGACTGAATGTTAATTTAGAATTTTTTGCGCTAGTTAAAGTCGCGTCACACGATTTTAACTGTTCAATTAGTTTAACTGACTTTTCATTGAACTGACTGAAAGAGAGTGATTTCAAACTGAGTTGAGATGTAGTGAAAGATTTCTTTAATATATGAGTAGAAGTTAAACTTTTTTGCTTCGTGATTATTTTGTTGCTTATGAGTAGAACAATTGATTTCTGATTAGAAATGAAATTCGAAAATCGAAGAGAATTGATTTGCATATTAATTACTAGATTGATTTTGTTTATTCATATTTTTTCAAGAATCATTTGATGTTGATTTAATTAAGTGATCAACATAGAAACTGTGTCAATCATATAATCTTGAACAGTCAGATTAGAATAAATGACATGAGTAATGAGTTTTTTAACATAATGATCATCAAATTCTTAAATTGACTTCGCTTTGATCAAAGTCAGAGACTTGATTTGCAACTGATCACAAACAATCTGTGCAATCACTTCATCAATAAATGAATAGTCAGCAGCTTCAATGTCAATCAATAACTTCAATGAGTAACTAATTTCATTGTTAGAAAGTACATATTCAATAGTCAAAGATTCAGAAGCAAAAGAATCATCTGACATGCTCATCATTAAAGAAATTAACACATCTTTCATTGCATTTTTGATGAAAGTCTCTAGTTTTTTGTCTCGCTATTTAAATCTTTGAAAAAAGACATTTTCTCATTCTTCTTATTCTTTGAAATGATGATTTTATGTAGATGAGAAATGAATGCATAAGATGCAGAAGTATTAATTTTGTTCTGAGAGTAATTCTTGAACAAATGACTTGAGATCTTGCAAGTATAGCAAATGATATACGATCTTGCTGACTTAAAGATACAAGAGATGATAGACTTAACATAATTGATTATCAAAGTCATCACTGACAATGAAGTAGCAGCATGTTTATCAGATACGACAGTGACTTTGACGATGACAGTGCGAAGCTGACTGTGTAGCTGATAGTTGACTCACTGTTTATTATTCACATCTTGAAGAAAGATTCTTAAGCGAGTGAGCGAAGTAAAATTCTCTGAATAAACTGATAAAGCATTCTGCAATCAATTATTAATTTTATTCTGAAGATTATTCATCAGAGTACAATCATTGTATTTGAGATAGTTGAATAGCTTCATAAAATTGAAGTAGAAAACATTGAAAGACTTGTCTGCTTGTCTCAAAGCATTGTACTTGTGACAAAAATTTTGATTCTTATTCAGCTCATCATATATTTCTTTCAAATGATTAAATAACTTGTAGATCAAAGTGAATGAATTCAAAGAATCAAAACAACATCAAGTGAAGATGTATTTCACAGCATCATCTTTTAGTCTAAACATTATGTAAACAATACAGATAGTCTTGTCATTGAATTGATTAACATTGATAATCAGCTTGTCATTCATCTTGTTTCTTCAACTTTCTTAAGTCAATTCATTTTCATTAATGAATATAAATGAATTCAAAAATTTGTAGAATCAATGATGTTCATTTTTGAATGAGATGAACTTAGTAAACATCTCTTGTCAAGTATAATTCTTGATAGAAGCATGTGACTCAATATCTTGTTGAAGTAGATGATTCATAGTAGATTGAGACTCAGTAAACTGTCGAGATTGAGATTAATTAGCTGAACATTGTTTCTTTTTGAAACTTAATACTTTCTTTCATAGTTTAATGATAGTCTCTTCTTGAGTGTTTATTGTCATTTGATTTGTCTCTAACTCATTTAGTCTCTTGATGTGATCAACTTGTAGATCGATTCATTGCTCATTAAGTTTCAAAGTCATGTCTTGTTGATCTTTTAGCTTGATCAGCATCTTGATGATCTCATCTGACTGATTGATAGTTCATTGATGAAGTTGTTGACTCATGTTGATGTTTCATGAGATAACAACATTCTGAAATCTCGCTGAAGCATTGAAAGAAATAAGAGAAACTCATTTACTAACAATGCTTTTAAGCAGATGAGCTGTTCATGACTCGATTGATTCAGAGTCGTGTGTCATTGTAAAAGATTAAAGATAAATAAATAGATTTAATTATGATAAGATTGAATAATTGATTTGATTGATTTGAGTAAATTTAAGTAAATTTAAAGATGTGTTTTGATGAAAGTAATTTGAAGAATTTCTTGCGAATTTTTTGAATAAACGAAGTAGATTATTTCGTATTATTTACACGTTAATAGCAGAGTAGTTGAAAAGCATTTATCTACTGTTAAAGATTGATCTAGAGCGAGTCATAGAAATGTCATTTAACTAATAGATAAATGCTAAGAAAGAAAAGTATCTACAGAAAAGAACTCAATTCTTATATGTGTGTTTCTCAGCTTTGTGCTAGACTTGATTGAGTTGACATCTTACATATACAATGCAGAGTCTTAATGATATCATTTCTAGATCAGATTCTCGCTAGACTCGATTAGAATGAAATCAGACGAAGACTAGATGAAGAATAGACGAAGAATAAACGAAGACTAGAATCATAACAGAATCAACTATGAAGCAATGACTTGCATTTAAAAGTCAAATCAATGACTTTCAGCTCAATGCTGAATGTTGAAGATGAACTGAAGATTTGAAGCTATTCTGACTCTGCATCGAGTCATTTGCTCTTCAACTCTTGAAGTTCTTTCTACAAGTCAACAGAATATCTGATAACAATGTTTTAACAAAACGTGATTGATTTATCATGAATCTCATTAGACTGATCATTGAGTTTAGTTTTCATACCTACATTCTGACTCGACTCAATTACTTAAGTTGAATCTTCTGACTTGACTTGATATTGATTTCAAGTCAGAATTCGATTTGAGTTTTCGATTTGACTCATCAAGCAATCGAAAATAACATCAAATGTCAAGATTTACTATTTTTGAATTTATTATATCATTATATTTGAAAGTCTTTCATGCAACAAACAAATCTATTTCTCTTCTCGTTGTTTGCATTATCTTGTTGCATTATCAATAAAATATATTGTGTGATGTCTGATTCTGATAAGACATATGAATTGTCAAGATCTTCAATCGAGAAAGAGTTTAATTTCTTGATCATTCATTCATCTACTTTCAGTAGTCTTCATTCTAATGAATTCGCAAGTTAAGATTCACGAAACATCAATTGTGCTTTCGTCAAAAAGAAACAAACTCTTCAAGAAGCAATGAATAGAATTCATTGCAATACTTCTCTTTTAATATTAAGAGAGAATAATCAGTATGTTGAGTGAAATGCTGATATCAATGCTCAATTTCAACAATGATGATTACAAATGTCTGTTGACGAAAGTATCATCAACAAGATTCAAAAAAAGATAGATAATTCACTTTGAATCAAGAAGATTGAAGTAAATAAACAATTCAGAATCTGAAACAAGTTTATTTAAATGATCTTGACGTTGAAAGAATATTCTAAGATTTCATGCAAGAATTGTCTTAAAATTCTAGATTATTTTACAGCTATTGATGAATCTAGTACAATTAATATGATCAAGCATCTCAAGACAACTGCTTGCATGAAACAATTCAAATGAAAATGACTCAACTCTCTTTCACAGATGAAGATATCTTTCAGTCGTGTAAGTTTAATATGATAATGCAAATAAATAATGCAAAGTTGACGTGTTTATAAAAGAAAAGTCATATTGACTTATCATCTCAATTCAATCAACAAAATTGAAAAAAGATATTGTGCAAGATCTTTGTTGCACTGAATTTGTCTTTTCAAATCATTGAAAATGAGCATTTTCAACAGTTACTACAAATGCTTCGTTCAGAAATTACTCTCGTTCATTGCATTAAATTGTTAAGCATGATTTTCTTGAAATATGATGAAATTCATGCAAAGATAAAGCAAGATTTAAAAGAATCACGACAGATTTTTATTGCATTGAATGCATGATCTAGTTCTCAAAAAGTCACTTATCTGAAAGTTTTGATATATTGAATGAATGTTACATTTCAATATCATGAACATTTTATTGAATTTACATCTTTTCAAGTTAAGCATACTGATCATCATTTAATGCAAAAGCTGTTCAAGATTTTGAATACATACAACATTAAGAACAAGCTTTTTGATGTTGTTATCAATAATGCAAGCAACAATGACACTTTAAAGAAGAAGCTTGAAAGAGCACTCAGTCGATGCAACATTTCATGAGATAGAGCACAAAACTTGATATCTTGTATGACTCATATCATCAATTTAATGACTCAAGAGTTTATCAGAGTTATTGAATCAAAAACTTTGAATGACAATTTTGCTGTGTCATTAAATGATGATCAAATTGAGAATGTAATCACAAGCAATAGTCTTTGCATTATTGTCAAGAAGATATTTATCAAATTGATAATGCAAAAAGATAATGCATTTACTAATCAGTGAAACAGATTCGCGCTCTTACTATTGTCATCAACAGTTTTTCTCAATGAAAGCTTTGCTTTTTAAAGCTTCAAGTCACAAGATCTTGAAAATTAATACAAAACATTCACATTTGCTGAAACTTTATTTATTTAATGCTTCGACGTGCATATCAACTGCACGACATAATTGATATATAAATTGAGAAATTCTTGACAAATGCAAAGATTCAAGCTATTTAATTAAAGAAGAACGAATGATCACTAGTATTACTTATTGACAATATGTTAAATTCTTTCTACAAGCTAATTCTGATTGTATCTAGAATCATCAATGTTGACATACATTTAAAATTTCGAATGTTTGATGCTTTTTTCAATCATTTCAATGTTATTGAGACAATAGTACGCAATAATGCATGTACTTCACAAGCACTTATTCTTTGAGCTTGCGAACTAGCTTTTAACAAGCTTGCAAAGTACTATTTCAAGATGAAGAGCAAAGATAAACTGATATACAATCTCGTTATGATTTTAAATTCTATTCAAAAGCTGAATTTGTATCAAGATTGAAATTCAAATAAGAATGATTCTCATTTTTATTACAACAAGTACAGAAAAGAGTTCAAGAATTATTTTCATCATCATTATGAAGAGAAAACTACAATTGCAGAAGTCAGAGTGTAAGTAACTAGTGATGTTGATCAGATAATGCAATATGATAATGTAATTAATCATTTGTTAACAATGCTATAGTTTGTTATAATGATTACATGAATTTTTCTTCAAAGAACTCAACGTTGCTTTGTATCTGTTAATGAAGATGATTGATATCTTTGCACTGATGCTATTGTCAAGAAGTTTTCAACATGAGAGTATTGAAGAAACAACGTCTTGAACTATTCAAGATTGACTCAAATGACTAAGAATGTTCTTTCATATTTAATATTCTTTATAAATATTGAATAAACATTCAGTCTTGCAAGAAGAATTTGTTGATGAAATTGATCACAAATGACTTCAGAATCAGTTGAACAGATAATGCTTTTCAAGTATTATAATCATATCATGAACTTGAATTCTGAGAAAACTATCATTGAAGCATGAGATATTTATTGCAAAGAAGAAGATGAAGATAACATGATTAATGAATCTGATGATTCTTTCAAGATAGATTTGCAGAATGTTTTACATTTTATTAATGTTTAAATATTCAATATCATTTCATTTGAAGTTGCTTTTGCATTGTCAATGTATGTAGTATGATAACACAGTTACAAGATAATGCAAAAAGATAATGTAGTTCATAAAGTGTATTGCTATGCTAAATAACTTGATCTGATCAAGATATCATGAATGCTATTTCTATTCATGATTCAACTGAATTTCAAGATTGCACATCAAAGTCTTCATGAATATCAAATTTCTTTGTTAAAGAGTTACTCACTTGACATGAATAGCAAGAAGATTGCTATCTGCATATGTAAAGCATTATATCAGTAAGTATTGTAAAACATCAATGATAATGCAAATGAGTAATGCACTTACTGACAAGAAATTCACATAGAAACGCTTCTGTGATCTTCTGAAGAGTAAGCAATGTCAAAGTTTGAATTTTATAGTTTGCATCGCTCATTTTCTGACTTATCTTGTTTATATCAATCTCATTCTGCATGATTTTGCAAACTACTTTTTCAAATGAAATCTTCAATATCAACAAATTTGCATCTCTTTGATAACGATATATCTTTTAAAGTGCAACAATTTCTGACTTTCATTTTCTCTTTGACTGTTGCAATAAACTAGCTGTTGATAGCTTGATGCATTATCTGTTTGCATTATCTTCTGAACTTTATTAATCTTGCTTTCAGATAAAGTCTTTAAGTCTGCTTTTAATTCATTCATGATTCAATTATCTGATGTCATATTATCATGAGTTGAAGTTCTTAAATCATCACATGATGCGTCTTTAAACTTTCGTTCTAAATCAAGTTTGTCAGCAATGCGCAACAAGAAATGCATTATCTAAATGCATTATCTGTTTGCTTGCAATGAATCATGATGTATATCAACTGACAACGATTTGAAAAATTAAGATTATTGAGTTGAGTGAAAGCAAAATGAAGTACGATGTAAACAAGAAATGATGTGTAAACAAGAGATGATGACTGTTGACTGTGTTTATAATAAAATCAATATGATGAATGTTTTGATATTAGCACTAATATGATGAATGTGTTGATTGCAGCTCTAAAATGATGAATAAATTCTAACATTCAGCTTTAACTTTAATTTTACTTACATTTCATCTTACATCTATTCTAATTCTAACTTTATTTACGCTTAACGTTTATTTTAACTCTAACTTTTTCTACGTTTTACATTTATTCATTGCACTCATCTATTGTGACTAAGTTCATTAGAAAAAGCACTTCAACATCATTATCAGATAAGAAGATTATTATGCATTATTTATATGCATTATCATTGAGACTAATTAAAATCGCAGAATGTTCAATCTATTAATTAAGTCACAGTCAATTGTGAGTAAAAATCATGCAATGAGATGAAATGAAAATCAGAAAACTCTTTATATCAAACAAAGTGCAAATCAAGTGATTCTTTATAAACAATTCATTAAATTGAGAAGCATCAGCATTTATCAAAAAGTCATCAAAGTGAAGCAGATAAAAATGAAGAACAATATGCAAGATACAATCATGAATGATCAAGTGAAAAAGAGTTTGCATGATAATGCATTTGAATAATGCATATGTGTTTCAAAAGCTGATTGTATAATAGCTCAATGCTTCATGATAAATTTGATGAAGAAGATGAGAGAGAAGAAGACTGCAAAGCGAGCGAAGCTTGAAGCAATAGTCATGAAGATAACATTCAATACTACTTCTACTGTTGATGTATATACTGTGTTTGATGTGAAAGATAAAACTAATGTATGCATTAAACTATTGCACAACAAGATGAACTTGAGAAAAACATGTCAAGATACATGATATTTACTATTGAACTAATTCAGTAACGTATTTTACATCATGAAGAATTGAATGAATTGAAGACAATAAATGATTCAAATGTCATACAAGAATTCAATAAATTCATGAGCACATTTTTGAATGAAAAAAATGCAATTGATCGAAAGATAGTTAATTCACTAGATTCATCAAATGATGAATCTGATGATATCATTGAGATTAACAATGATGACAAGAAGATGAAATTTAACAAGAGAAATGATGATGCAGATATGATTGAGAACGAGAACGAGTACAAGAAGAAGTACAAGAAGAAGTATGAGAAGAAGAAGAAGAAGAAGAAGAAGAAAAAGAAGAAGAAGAAGAATGATGAGATAATAGTGATCTCAGATTAGCAGTAGTAAATGAACAAGCATGAATTTTCTTCAATCAATTGCATTACTTTGTTGCATTATCAGACACTCAGATAGATATTAGTAGTACTTTGCTTCAGATCTTGACGAGTTGAATCGAAAATTTCGAATCGATATTTGATTTCAACTTTCTAATTCGACTCAATTACTCGAATCGAATCTTCTGACTCGACTCAAATACTTAAGTCAAGAATTCTGACTCGAATCGAGTCTTGGCGAGTCGAGAACTCGGCTTGACCTCGATGACTCGACTCGACGCGATCAGTTTAAACCTCATAAAGACGAAGACTAGAAATCAGCTGAGCAACATTAACGTCGATAAGTTAATGTATATCTATATAAACGAGCGCACGCTTAATCGATCACGAGATCTAAAAAAGAAGCTTCGCTATACACAGAACATTGAAATTGATGAGAAGAAGCTTTTGAATATGAAAGATAGACTGCTGCAGAAGGAAATTGCTATGGCTAGGCTAAATCCTTCAAACAATGAGGTGCTGAAGGAATTTCTGAATAGCATCATCGACGGCCAGGTGACTATGAAGCATTCAAATAACTGATGCTATTTATATAAACCTCTGTGTTTAATACAGGTTTCAATAAACGTGTATAAAACATGCTTTTTGACTATTCTAATTCGGTTAGGCAATAAGCATGTTTAATACAATTCTGACTCTACTCTCGACTCTTCTGACTGACATGCACTCACGCGACAGACATGCTATCGAAGCTAGTCATATCACGGGTGACTGCAACTTCAGAATGTCGCATTGCTGCATCCGGACACCGGATATTGCAACAACACAACAACAACAACAACAACGATTTGTTGAGGATAAGAGGCTGAGATGCGGGAATCGTCTGAGGCGGATGGGAAAGGGCAGTCCTACAGCATACGAATACGGCTCGGTCAACGAATCGACAGAAAGGTAAACATCACGTGATCTTAGGAGAGAGGAACCTGCCGGGACGTGGATGTACAAGTATAACTGGTGGATGGGACACGCGGCACAGGAGTTTCTCCGAAATCACTTGGTCTTCATTAGACATTCAAGTTGATATGCAATAAACGTACCGACATTATCTTTTGGCAGCCCCGTACAAAGCGCCCCAAGCAAGTTACTTTATTCCTCCGACACCTGTCGTACGTCGAAACCACTCAGCGATGCGTGCATACAGACATGCCAGGTACTCTATCGAGAGAAGACCACAAAGCACAGACCCTACACGGGAATCCTTCCCTTATTGTTGCCGCCTAACATTGCCTT